>Ga0210124_1000878_pt1 | contig 14241 bp, 14 predicted proteins | sample Muzzi_PWC_D2_FD_185554 | JGI IMG/M metagenome (GOLD analysis project Ga0210124, IMG submission 185554) | Wetland microbial communities from San Francisco Bay, California, USA, that impact long-term carbon sequestration - Muzzi_PWC_D2 (SPAdes) | ecosystem: Environmental > Aquatic > Marine >... | reverse complement strand
CCAATGCCATCGGCTACGTGCTGAAGCCTGTCCGTCGCGAGCGCCTTGACCAGGCGCTGTCCCAGGCCGCACGCCTGACGAGTAGCGCCCTCGTCGACGCCGGCAAAAAGTCCGGTTTTTCGGAGCGCCGGCGCCACGTTTGCGCCCGCATTCACGGGGAACTCAAGCTGATCCCGGTTGCGGACGTAATGTATTTTCTGGCCGATCAAAAATACGTCAGCGTAATACACGAGAACGGTCGCGACCTGATCGATGACCCCCTCAAGGCACTGGAAGATGAATTCGAGAAAGATTTTGTGCGCATCCATCGCGGCGCCCTGGTCGCTTTGAGGGCTGTTGATGCGCTAAAGAAAGACGAAGAAGGGCGCACTCAGGTTATGCTTCGCAATTGTAATGACGATGACCTTTTTGTTAGTCGTCGGCACATCGCAAACGTGAAACGCCGCCTGAAGAAAGGATAAAACCGTTTGAAAATTCGAATCGCCACGCGAAAAAGCGAACTCGCACTGTGGCAAGCCAGGTATGTCGCTGAAAAACTCGAGTCGCTGCCGCAGGTCTCGGCGGTGACGCTCATCCCCCTGTCCACGCGCGGAGACGAGATTCTCGACAAGAGCCTGCAGAAAATCGGCGGCAAGGGGCTCTTCATCAAGGAACTCGAGGTCGCCATGCAAAGAGGCGACGCCGATATCGCCGTACATTCGATGAAGGACGTTCCGGCCGAAATGCCCGAAGGATTTTGTATCGCCGCAGTTCTCGAACGGGCAAATCCACACGATGCCTACCTGTCCGCCGACGGCACGCCGTTCGCGGCACTGGCTCCGGGCGCGAAGGTCGGTAGTTCGAGTCTCCGCAGGCAGGCACAACTCAAAGCAATGCGCAGCGATATCGAAGTGATACCGTTGCGCGGCAATGTCAACACGCGACTGCAAAAGCTTGCCGATGGCGATTATGACGCCATCATTCTCGCGAGTGCCGGGCTCGAGCGGCTCGGTTTCGAATCGCGAATTACCAGTGAATTTGACGTTAACCTGATGCTTCCAGCCGCAGCGCAGGGTGTTGTCGGCATCGAGTGCCTCGCCAATCGCGGCGAACTGAGAGAAATCGTCGCATTGCTCGAAGATCCCCGCAGCAGATGTACGACGGTCGCCGAACGGGCTGTGGCGTCGGCGCTCAACGCCAATTGCCAATCGCCGGTTGCGAGCTATGCGACGATCGAGAATGACAGCCTTACGATTGAAGCACTGGTTGCCAGCCCGGACGGTGCCAGGATTATTCGGCAACGGGCTTCGGGACGAACAGGTGACGCCGAAAAACTGGGCCACCGGGTGGCAGAACAGTTACTCGCGAAAGGCGCAAACGAACTGCTCGTCGAGGCGGACGCGTGAAGGATGGCCCGCTTGCGGGTTACCGAGTGCTCGTTACCCGGCCGGCGCACCAGGCGGAAGAGCTGATAGCCGGCATCGAGGATGCCGGCGGAGAGGCGATTCGATTCCCGGTCATAGAGATTGTCGGTCGCCATCCTGACATTGTTGCAGAACAACTGGCGTCGTTCCCCAGGCCGGACATCGCCATATTTGTCAGCCGGAATGCAGTCCTTTACGGGCTGTCCGCAGTCCTTGACAGCGAATCTGCAATTGCGGCGATAGGCCCGTCAACCCGGGCAGCGATCGAAGCGGCCGGCAGCGAGGTTACGATCGGTTCGGGAAGCGGGTTTGACAGCGAGCAATTGCTTGCCCATCCGGCATTGAAAGACGTCCGGGAAAAGTCCGTCGTCATCGTCCGTGGCGAGACCGGCCGTGAACTTCTTGCCGACACCCTCAGGAGCCGGGGTGCAACGGTCAGTTACCTGTCTGCATACCGCCGGGAAATGCGCCACGGATCGAAGGATGAAATTGATGCGCTGGACCGCCGATTTCGTCGCGGTGGTATCGACTGCGTGACGGTCATGAGCGTTGAGACGCTGGAAAACCTGCTGCACCAGTTACCGCAAACTTCGCTGGAGTCGCTGCGGCAAACGCTACTGGTGGCGCCGGGCGCTCGTGTGATACAAACGGCCATGAAGCTGGTGCCGGGCATATCAGCGATAATGGCGTCAGGTCCGCAAACAGCCGACATGTTGAATGCATTGATCGAGGCGCGGCATTCCGGACAAAAATCATGAGTGGCAAAGACGAAAACACAATCGAGGCGCGAACCGACGACGAATCGACTGAGAATATCGAGTCGGATCAGGAACCTGCGGTCGACGCGCCGGAAGAACTGGAAACGGACACGGTAGAACAACAATCGTCGTCCATGACCCCGACGGAAAGAAGAGGTTCGGCTGCTGTCGCGTGGATTGCCCTGTTCGTTTCGCTTGCACTCGCCGTCGTGGTTGCGACATTCGCTTACCTGAGTTATCGCGATGCGGCGGGAGACGCCGCCCAGAGTAGTACCGAAATCAACACGCTCAGGGCGTCCATTGGCGCCACGCAGGACGCACTCACGTCTCTCGAGCAGCGAATTGTCACCCTTGGCGAAAGCGATGCGGAGAAAGACGCAGCAATCGATTCGATCAGCAGGCAGTTGAACGAACGCCTGCGGCAACTCGAATCTGTTCCTGGGCGGCTGTCAGCCGTTGAATCATCGATGGCAACGATCCAGGGCATATCGACCGGTGCCAGGAATGCCTGGCTGCTGGCGGAAGCGGAATACTACATGCAGATCGCGAACGCGCAGCTGCAACTCGCCAATAATCCGGAGCTGGCGGGCCTTGCTTTGACACACGCCGACGACCGCATCACGCAATTGGCAGATCCGCGACTGACGAATGTCCGCCAGGCGCTTGCCGACGAATTACGCGCCCTGAAGGCGATCGACAGGCCGGATACCGCAGGCATAACGCTGACGCTCGCGAGCCTGGCGGGTGTCGTCGATTCACTGCCGTTACGACAGGAAGTGGTTGTCAACGAGGATCGCTCGGCAGAGATTGATCCGGAACTGTCCGGCATGGATCGTGCAATCGCGTCCCTGAAGAATGCAGTCGGTGGCGTCGTGTCGGTACGCAGAACCGACGAGGCAATGCAGCCGCTGATAGCGCCGGAGGCTCAATATTTCCTGCGGGCGAATCTCGCATTGCAATTACAGGCTGCCAGGCTCGCGTTGCTGCGCGGGGAGGAAAGCATTTTTCGACAGAGCCTGGACGACGCAGATTCCTGGCTCGACGAGTATTACGATCCCTCCAGCAAGGGCGTGCAGGACGCACGCAAAACCATTGCGGAAATGCGTGACAGCGTTCTCTCCGTGGCAATGCCCGATATCTCCGGTTCGCTGCGGCTCCTGCGGCAATTCAGTGCGTTAGACGAATCCACGCCAGCCGACGACACCGAGCCCGCGCAATGAAATTTGGTTTGCTGGTCATCGTTGTGCTGATCGTCAGCGCCATCGGTGCAAATTTCCTGCTGGAGGATCCGGGCTACGTAGTGATCAATTTCCGCGGCTACCTTGTTGAGATGTCTGTCCCGGTACTCGCGGCGTTAGTGGCCTCCCTTTTTCTCGCCGTGTGGCTCGCCGTCAAGATATTTCGCGCGCCAAGAAAACTCGGAGAGGCAGCCAGCCGGTATCGTGCCGGTCGTGCAGGCCAGCGACTGACTCGCGGTGTTATCGAAGTTGCAGAAGGAAATTTCGCCAAGGGCGAACGCTTGCTTGCACGGGCGGCGGGCGTCAGTGAAGCACCGCTGCTGAATTACCTGCAGGCCGCGCGCGCCGCCCATCTCCTCGGCCAGAACGAGCGACGAGACACGTGGTTGAAGCAGGCATACGAAAACCTTCCCGGCGCGACGAATGCCGTGCTACTGACACAGGCAGAACTTCAACTTGATCAGAAGCAGTACGAACAGGCGCTTGCGACACTGCGAAAGATCGAGGAGAACACGCCGAATCACAGCCATGCACTGATGCTGCTCGGCCGCCTTTATTTCAGGCTGGAGGACTGGAAGCACCTGTCCGAACTCTTGCCCAAACTCAGAAAGCATGGGCACATTGATGCCGCAACACTCGAGAAATGGTCCCTTCGAGTGCACCGGGAACAACTGGCGTCCGCCGAGGATGGCGACGCGGTTCTCAGGGTCTGGAAGGAGATCCCGAGGCAATATAAACAGAACATTGAATTGATGGAGTGCTATTACTCGTCGTTAATTCGCACGAACATGCACGAGAAGGCCGAGAAAGATATTGCAGCGGAACTGAAACGCGGCTGGCGCGCCCCGCTCGTTCGCCTCTACGGAATGGTCGAGGGACAGGACGCTACGCGCCAGCTCAAGAAGGCGGAAAGCTGGCTCAACGAGCATGGTGAAGATCCGGACCTGCTACTGACTGCGGCCAGGCTTTGCCTGCGCATCGAACTGTGGGGAAAGGCCCGAAGTTATCTCGAGACAGTCATCGCAATTCGTCCCACGCCGGACGCTTACCAGGAATACGGCAGGTTGCTCACTCAGCTCGGGGAAGGTGAAGCTGCGGCCGATGCTTACCGCGCGGGACTCGGCCTGGTCGCAAAATCGCCGTTGCCGGCCATTCCCCACCTGTCGCCCGACCCTGGATAGCGAACGGCGGTCCCGATAAAGCCTGAATCGTGACAGGCTGGTACAAGCCGTTTCCGGCGGCGCCGGTTCGAGCAATTGGCGATCAGGCAGCGGAGTGTGCATACCGTCGGTTGCAGGCCGACGCCGTATTACGTCCTGACGGAGAAATGGCCACCGCAATCGTTCTGCGACACCCTCAGGGTTGGCTCCGTTTGGAATCGACCCACTCGATCAACGGGTCCCACTGTTCCCAATCCGGCCACGCCAGGTATTCCGGCAATTCGTAGATGCCGAGACCGCGTGTATATGCCCTGACGTAGTTCTGTGCCTCGCGAAGCGAGGCAATATAAGGCACCCGCAACCTCGTCAGGTAGTCATCGAGTTCGTCGAAAATCAGCGTGTACTCGCGAACGCGATTGGCAACCACGCCGATCTTCGCTTTCTTGCTGGCCACCTTTCCGACCGCCTGAAGCTCTTTAATGAAGCGATCTGACGCCTGCATGTCGATGGTCGATGGCAGAACCGGAACAATAATCGTTTCTGCATGCCGTACGAGATCGGTCAGTTCCTTGCCATGCGAGCGCGCGGGCGCGTCGATAATGAGAATGTCGGCGCCTCGCGGGACGTGCCTGAGTCCGTCCTCGAAACCGACGACCGTGGCGATTTTGGCGCGATTGTCGGGTCGGCGTTCAAGCCAATCGAGACTGGAGCGCTGCGGATCGTAGTCGGCAAGCGCTACGCCGTAACCGCAGTCCGCGTAGTAAGAAGCGAGATTTGTCGCAAGGGTGCTCTTGCCACAGCCACCCTTGGCGTTCATGACCATTATGTGCCGCATTTGAAATCCTTGAGGAGACGTTTTTTTTGTGAATTCTGAAGTTTATGTAAACTACCGTCGCAGGCTGTAAATGTCCATCGGGAGTTGCCAGAGCGGCAGATTTCAGACTCGGCCCTTCGGGCTGATATTGACCAGTCGTGGTAAGCTGCGCGAGCCGAAACGACATGGAATTCAGGGAAACAATGACTTTATGAGCACGCAGCGAAAGCCGGAATTTGCCGACGAGCAGGTGTCCGAAAGCGCCATTCACGATTATCTGGCAGGTAACCCCGATTTTTTCGAGCGGAACCCTGCCCTCCTGAGTACGTTACGCCTGCCGCACGTTGCCGGCGGTGCGGTTTCGCTGGTCGAGCGCCAGGTTTCCGTATTGCGCCAGAAAGACCTGAAACTCGAGCGAAAACTCAAGGAGTTACTGCGGGTCGCACATGCGAACGACGCCCTTGCCAGCAAGATCCATCGGCTGACACTGAGGTTGCTGGCAGCAACGGATCTGAGCGCGACGCTCGTCAGCCTCGAAGAATCCCTGCGCACCGAATTTGATGCTGACCAGTCAATCCTGGTGTTATTTGGTGACCCGGCAGTATTCAGCGATATCGATGTCGGTCGATTTTTCCTGCCGCTTTCGCGAGACGATGAGTCCATGCAGGCGTTCGACACGTTTCTGAGCGGCAGCGGGCCGCGCTGTGGACAGATCCGTGACGTCCAGCGCGATTTCCTCTTCGGGCGGGATACCGACGAAGTCGGCTCGACAGCGCTCGTCCCGCTTGGCACCAAGGCGGAATACGGCTTCCTTGCCATCGGCAGTGTCGACGCCAAACGATTTCATCCCGGCATGAGCATCGACTTTCTCACGCGCCTGGGCGAACTCGTTACGGGGGCGTTAAAACGTTTCTGACTGTGCAGACAGCCGAAGCAGCCTGGATCGACAAATTTATACGCCACCTGAAGTATGAGCGCAGGCTCTCGGACCTGACCAGCAAGCACTACCGTCGCGACCTCAACTGTCTCAGGGCGTACTGCGACAAATTCGGCCTGCAACAGTGGCAGGACCTCGATGACGAGCGTATACGCTCATTCTCCGCTCAGACCTACCGTCAGGGTTTGTCGCCCCGCAGTATTCAGCGACAACTATCGGCCGCCAGGACGTTCTTTCGCTACCTGCAGCGGGAGGGCCACGTACGGAAGAATCCGGTGCTGGACGTCAGCGCCCCGAAATCGCGCAAGCGGCTGCCCGAAAATCTCGACGCGGACCGGATGGCGCGGCTCCTCGATATCCCGGGTGATGGTCCGCTGGTCGCGCGTGATCGCGCGATGCTCGAACTGCTGTATTCCTCCGGATTACGCCTTGCAGAGCTAACCGGGCTGAACCTCGGCGATGTCGACCTGTCCGACAATACTGTCGCGGTGACCGGTAAAGGTGGCAAGGATCGCATCATCCCGGTCGGCCGTTTTGCGGTAGAGGCCCTGACTGCCTGGATCAGGGAACGCGCCGCATTGGCGAATGCCGACGAGAGTGCGCTTTTCGTCAGCAACAGGGGTACGCGGATCAGCGGCCGTTCGGTTCAGGCCCGCGTGGATCACTGGGCAAAAAGGCAGGGAATCGACACGAAGGTCTACCCACACCTGTTCCGGCATTCGTTCGCGACGCATATGCTGGAATCGAGCCACGACCTGCGGGGCGTCCAGGAGCTGCTGGGACATGCGAATATCAGCACGACACAGGTCTATACCCACCTTGACTTCCAGCATCTGGCCCAGATATACGACAAAACCCATCCAAGGGCGAAAGCCAAGAATAAAACCTGACCGATACGGCGAACGATGGGGTCAGAGCCCGGCTCTGACCCCAACTTCCCGTTCGACGGTCAATAGAGGAACCGATCAAATGGAGCAATTTCGAGGGACAACCATTGTCTGCGTCAGGCGCAATGGCAAGGTCGCCATTGGCGGCGATGGCCAGGTCAGCGTCGGCAATACCATCATGAAGGGCAATGCCCGCAAGGTCAGGCAACTATCGAATGGGCGCATCATTGCCGGTTTCGCCGGTGGTACTGCGGATGCCTTCACTTTGTTCGAGCTTTTCGAAAGCAAACTGGAGCAATATGGCAACCTGACCAGGGCGGCGATCGAACTCGCCAAGGACTGGCGTACGGACCGGCGCTTGCGGCGTCTCGAGGCACTGCTCTGTGTTGCGGACGAAGATAGCTCGTTCATCATTTCGGGCAATGGAGATGTGATCGAGCCGGAGAATGACCTCATGGCAATTGGCTCCGGCGGACCATACGCACAGTCCGCCGCACTGGCGTTGCTGCAGAATACGGATCTCGAAGCACGTGAAATTGTCGAGAAAGCATTGTCGATCGCCGGAGATATCTGCGTCTTCACCAACCAGAATATCGCGATCGAAGAACTTCCCGCCACACGTTCGTAATGGACCAAGCCAAATGTCACAAATGACACCGAGAGAAATCGTCCAGGAACTGGACAAGCACATCGTCGGCCAGGACGAGGCGAAGCGCTCTGTCGCAATTGCTCTCCGCAATCGATGGCGGCGCGTTCAGGTGGATGAACCGCTCCGCAGCGAGATCACACCAAAGAACATCTTGATGATCGGTCCGACGGGTGTTGGCAAGACGGAGATTTCCAGGCGCCTGGCCAAACTGGCCAAGGCACCCTTCATCAAGGTCGAGGCGACGAAGTTTACGGAAGTCGGGTACGTGGGCCGCGAGGTGGACAGCATAGTCCGCGACCTGATGGACATCGCAGTCAAGATGACGCGCGAGGCGGAAATGGCCAAGGTGCATCACCGGGCAGAAGATGCTGCCGAGGAAAGAGTGCTCGACGCCCTTCTGCCACCTCCCCCGTCGAGTGTTGGCTTCACATCAGTAAGCGAAACCGACCGCCGGGACAGCGACACACGGCAGAAATTTCGCAAGATGTTGCGCGAACGAAAACTGGACGAAAAGGAAATCGAGATCGAAGTTCAGGCGATTCCAATCGGCGTGGAAATCATGGCGCCACCGGGCATGGAAGAGATGACCAGCCAGTTGCAGGGCATGTTCCAGAACATGGGCGGCAATCGCCAGAAAACCAAGAAGCTCAAAGTGAAGGAAGCCTTGAGGCTGCTGACCGATGAAGAAGCTCTGAAGATGGTTGACGAGGAAGAGCTGAAGTCGAAGTCGTTGGAGGCAGCCGAGCAACACGGCATCGTATTTCTTGACGAGTTGGACAAGGTGGCGCGACGCTCCGAGACGGTCGGTGCGGATGTGTCCAGGGAAGGCGTCCAGCGCGATCTGCTGCCGCTCGTGGAAGGATGCACGGTCAATACCAAGTACGGCATGGTCAAAACCGATCACATTCTGTTTATCGCGTCAGGTGCGTTTAACGTCTCCAAACCCTCGGACCTGATTCCCGAACTGCAGGGCCGATTTCCGATCCGCGTTGAGCTCAAGTCACTGACGACCGAGGACTTTGTGCGTATCCTGACCGAACCGGACGCGTCGCTGACATCACAGTACAAAGCACTTATTGCGACGGAAGACGTGTCACTCGACTTCACGGAAAGTGGCGTGCGTCGCCTCGCCGAGGTTGCATTCCACGTCAATGAAAATACGGAGAATATCGGTGCACGACGGTTGCACACGGTAATGGAACGACTCCTGGAGACGGTTTCGTTCGAGGCCTCGGACAAGAGCGGAACCAGTGTGCAGATCAACGCGGGCTATGTCGATGACCATTTGGCCGAACTCGCCAGGAACGAAGATCTGTCCCGATATATCTTGTAGACAAACACGAGAACGCTGATGGATCGCCCACCCAGTGAAATAAGGCTGCAGAAGAAATCGCGGCAACTTTCCATCGAGTTCGACGACGGCAGCGTGTTCGAGCTGCCGTTCGAGTACCTTCGTGTCCACTCGCCTTCGGCCGAAGTGAGGGGTCACGGGGCCGGCCAGGAGGTACTGCAGACCGGCAAGGAAAATGTGCAGATAACAGCGCTTGATCCGGTCGGGCATTACGCTATTCGTATCGTCTTTGACGACGGACATGACACCGGCCTGTATACCTGGAGTTACCTGTATGAGCTGGGTGCGCACAAGGCCGAGCGCTGGCAGGCCTATCTCGACCGCCTGACTGCAGCAGGGTATCCTCGTCGGCCCGCGCAGGAATCCGGTAATTCATGACCAAGGAAACGACCCATTTCGGTTATGAGACCGTCGCCGTAGGCGAAAAAGCCGGGCGGGTCAAAGGTGTATTCGATTCCGTGGCCGGCAACTACGACCTGATGAACGACCTGATGTCCGCCGGACTTCATCGACTGTGGAAACGGTTCACGGTCGATCAGGCAGCGGTTCGCCGTGGCCATGTCGTACTCGATCTGGCAGGTGGTACGGGCGATCTCGCAAAAGCGTTCGCCGGCAAGGTCGGCGGCAACGGCCAGGTGGTGCTCGCAGACATCAACATCAGCATGCTCAAGGAAGGCCGTCGCCGACTGGTTGACGCAGGTGTTGCCGGAAATCTGTCCATCGCCCAGGTTGACGCAGAGAAACTACCTTTTGCTGAAGCAACTTTCGATTGCATCACTATCGCGTTCGGCCTGCGCAACGTAACGGACAAGAGCGCTGCCCTGGGCTCGATGTTGAAGGTCCTCAAACCCGGCGGAAAAGCGATGATTCTCGAGTTTTCGGAACCGTATCCGGCGTTGAAGCCTGCATATGATCTCTATTCATTCAAGGTCCTGCCGTTCCTCGGCAAACTGGTTGCCAGCGACCAATCGAGTTACCAGTACCTGGCCGAGTCCATCCGTATGCACCCGAACCAGGCGACGCTGCTGCAAATGATGCAGGACGCCGGTTTTGCAAAGTGCCGCTATCACAACCTTGCCGGCGGTATTGTCGCCTTACACATCGGTTACCGGGTCTAGGAGGGCGCGGATGGGTCCACTCGAAGCGCTGTTGCGGCCCGTTGCGTCGATGATCAATCGCCAGATCGGCGCCAGGACTCCTGCACGCGAACTCTGTGCCGAACTTGCCGATCGCGTAATGGCCCTGCGGGTGGAAAACACAGCGCTGGCAATGTACCTCATCGTCGACGACGGCCAGGTCACTTTGTCGACCGATTACTGCCAGGAACCGGACGTTGTCGTTTCAGGAACTTTGCTTGCGCTAACGCGGCTCGCCGGCCCGGCTGGCGACGCTGTCATCAGGGAAGGTGATGTGGAACTTACCGGTGACGCCGTTCTCGCGCAGCAGTTTCAGAAGCTGCTCCGCTACGGGCGCCCGGATATCGAGGAGGAGCTGTCGGGCGTTGTTGGTGACGTCGCCGCACATGGTATTGGAAAATTTGTCCGTGGAGTCAATGAATGGCGCCGGCAGGCACAGGACACGATGCGGCAGAATATCGGTGAGTATCTGCAGGAGGAAAGCCGCACGGTTCCGACACGCGGCGAAGTCGACGCATTTCGCCGTCGGGTCGACGCACTGCGTGACGATGTTGCACGATTCGAGGCCCGGCTGAACGCTGCCGTACCGAAGTCTGCACCAAGGGACAACAACTGACACATGTTGCGAAGAAAGACTCTTCTGCGGCTCATTCACATTCAACGCGTGCTGGTGCGCCACGGCCTCGACGAATTCATCACATCGGCACACATACTGCGGCCCCTGCGCTTCCTGTTTTACCTGTTCCCGCGCGCGCGCGACGTATCAGAGCCCCTTGGCATGCGCATCAAGTTGGCGCTCATCGAACTCGGACCAATTTTTGTCAAATTCGGCCAGGCAATCTCGACGCGACGTGATCTGCTGCCGACGGACATTGCCGATGAACTCGCACAACTGCAGGACAGGGTTCCACCGTTTCCGGCGGATGAGGCAATCGCGATTCTTGACAGGGCTTATGGCAAGTCGGTAAACGAGGTTTTTTCGCGTTTCGACAGGAAACCATTCGCGGCCGCATCGATTGCTCAGGTACACACTGCTGCATTGCAGGACGGCACGGAAGTCATCGTCAAGTTGCTGCGACCCGGTGTTCGCGAGCTGATTGAACGCGATCTGGATGTATTGTTCGCAGTGGCCGGCATGGCCGACAAATACTGGCATCTCAGCAAACGGTTACGGCCGCTCGAAATCGTCGCAGAGTATAAGAAGACGATAATCGACGAGCTCGACCTGGCGAGAGAGGGCGCGAATACAGCACAACTGAAGCGAAACTTCGAGGGCTCCGAGCTGTTATATGTCCCCGAGGTGTACTGGGATTATTGCCGGCCCGAGGTATTGGTCCAGGAGCGAATTTATGGCATACCGATCAATGATATGGTCGCGCTCAGGAAGTCGGGTGCCAACATTCAGGTGCTTGCGGAAAATGGCGTGGAGATCTTTTTCACGCAGGTTTTCAGGCACAACTTCTTTCACGCGGACATGCATCCGGGGAACATATTCGTCATCGTCGATGATCCCGAAAAACCGAAATATGCTGCCGTCGATTTCGGCATTGTCGGTACACTAAGCCCGACTGACCAGAAATACCTCGCCGGGAATTTCCTGGCGTTCTTCGATCGCGATTATCATCGTATTGCCAAACTGCACCTTGAGTCCGGCTGGGTTCCTCCCGGCACTCGCATAGACGAGCTTGAATCCGCGGTGCGGTCGGTCTGCGAACCGATCTTCAATAAACCCTTGTCCGAGATATCCTTTGCCCAGGTCATGATTCGATTGTTCGAGACGGCCCGGCGATTCGATATGGAGATTCAGCCGCAACTCATCCTGTTGCAGAAGACACTATTCAATATCGAGGGACTTGGGCGTGAACTCTATCCGCAGTTGGACCTCTGGAAAACTGCACACCCCATCCTGCGCCAGTGGATGAGGGAGCAACTTGGGGGGCACTCAGGCAGTTGCGGGAAGATTTGCCACAAATTCGGCAAGCGCTGCGGGAGTTGCCCGGACTGATCAGGTATCTTTCGGAGCAAATCGAGCACGACGATCTGAAACTCGATTTGCATACTCCCGAGCTCGACGACATCTGTGAGCAGCTGAAAGCTCAGCAAAAGCAACGATTTGCTCTTGCCGTTGCCGCCAGCGCACTGATCTCCGGTACGCTTGTCCTGACCCTCGGTTCTTCCACCGTCCTGGGATGGTGTCTGGTTGCCGCCGGCGGCCTTATTTCTCTCTTTGGCCGGCCGACCAGCTGATAAACCGTTCCCGCTCGGGATATACTGGGCGGGCGTCAGACCATAATAAAAATATCGACGCCTTTGGGGATCAGGTATGACGGACAAGGCCCATGCGGAGTTTGAGCAGCTCATAGCCGTGCTCGCAGCCGCTGAATCAGAACAGGAACAAGGAAAGATCGTAAAGTCCATCTGGGATCGTTTCGGCACCAGTGGTGCGACGTTCATTTCCGACATGGCGAATTTCTCCAGCACATCTCGTTCGCTCGGAATCTGTCATTTCCTGAAGCTGATTCATCGCGCACGCAACCTTGTTGGACCCATCGTCAGGGACAACAAGGGAATTCTTCTGAAGTGTGATGCGGACAACTGTTATGCGTATTTCAAAGACGCAGACAGCGCCATTCAAGCCAGCTTCGATATCAATGCCGAGTTGTTTCGTTGCAATCAGTCCCTGGATATGGACGAACAAATTTTTTTGTCGGTGGGTGTCGACTATGGCGACCTGCTGCTCGTCGGTGAAACCGAGTTCTACGGGGACCCTGTGAATACGGCGTCGAAACTCGGCGAGGATCTGGCAGTTAAAGGTGAAACGCTGGTCACCGAACGGGCCCTGCACCACGCATCATTGAAGGTCAGCGCAAATGCCGAGCGCATGGTTGCCCGCGTATCTGACATCGAGATCACCTATGTTCGTATTCCGATGACTCGTGCGATCAGGGGCGAGCTCTGAGCGGTTCCGCAATGGCAGCGAATCAACCGAGACTCGAAGCGCAGGCCCTGAACCAGATCCTGGAAGTCACGCGGAAGCTTGCCGCGCCGTTTGATCTGGATACGATGTTGATCGAGGTCGTCAATGCGGCTCGCAGTATTCTGAATGCGGAGCGCGGTACCGTTTTCCTCTTTGACGCAGACACCGATGAACTCTTTATCAAGGTCGCAACCGGCCTTGATCCGATAAGAATCCCGGCTGACAAGGGCATTGTCGGTGAATGTGCGCTCACGCGAAAACTGATCAATGTGCCCGATTGCTACGCGGACGATCGATTCAATCGCGCCATCGACAAACAGACAGGATATCGCACTCGCTGCATGTTGACGCTGCCGCTGATTGGATATGAGGATTCGCTGATCGGTGTATTGCAGATCCTCAACAAGAAAGACGGCGTTTTCGATGATCAGGATGAATACGTTGCAACGGCGCTCGCTGCACAAGCCGCCGTTGTCTTGCATCGCGTAAAGCTGACCGCTGCGATGATCGCATCGGAGAAGCTCGACCGCGAGATTACGGTAGCCCGGGACGTACAAATGGGCACTCTGCCAAAGCGAATGCCCACGCTCGAAGGATACGAAGTGGCCGGTACGTTTACGCCGACGGATCAGACGGGTGGTGATCTCTACGATTTCGTTCCCGTCACTGATGACCAGCTGTTCGTTCTCATGGGTGACGCAACGGGCCATGGCATCGGTCCCGCACTGAGTGCGACTCAGGTCAGAGCCATGTTGCGCGTCGCCCTGCGGCTCGGTGCCGGCCTGGTCGATGCATTCAGACATATTAATGATCAGCTTGTAGAGGATCTGCCCGACGACCGATTCGTGACGGCGTTCTTCGGCTTGCTCGATTCTTCGGTGCACGAGCTGCAATTCCATTCCGGCGGCCAGGGACCGATCCTGCATTTCCA
>Ga0210124_1000877_pt1 | contig 14250 bp, 11 predicted proteins | sample Muzzi_PWC_D2_FD_185554 | JGI IMG/M metagenome (GOLD analysis project Ga0210124, IMG submission 185554) | Wetland microbial communities from San Francisco Bay, California, USA, that impact long-term carbon sequestration - Muzzi_PWC_D2 (SPAdes) | ecosystem: Environmental > Aquatic > Marine >... | reverse complement strand
ATTCTGTCCCATAGGCGCCGGCGTCTTCCTGCATTCCTGCCCCTTCCAGCCTTCCTTATACAGCCATCGTTCTCTGCGCCCTGCCTCCCAGGCGGTTCGCCCCCCCTGTGGCGTCGCCGCCGAGGCTACACAGGGGCGCGGCGATCTACTAAAAGGGGGGCGCCATAAGTGCACCCTTCCGCCATGGACCAGTTCGGCCTCCCCATCACCGCCCCCATCGCGCCGGGCACCCGCCTGCTCGTACCCGCCCCGGAGCAGGGGGGGATGCGTAAGTTCGTGGTGGAGCAGGTCGATCCCGACGGCACCGCTCACCTTCGTCCCGCCGGTCGTACCCGCAAGGCCCACCTGCTCCACCTCCCCCTGGCCGATCTGGCTCGCTGCGAGGTGGTGCCGCCACCGGGCGCGCCCCGACCACCGGCGACGACCATCGCCTGCGCCAATTGCGCGCACCCGCTGAAGGGCCATCGCCGCTGTCCTCACTGCGGCCATCACACCGGCGCCGAGGTCCGCCAGCACGACCTCCTCGCCTTCCTCGACGACTCGGCCCCTGCGGGGAAAAGAGCGAGGAAGAAGTCCATCTAAGGAAAGCAGGAATACAACAGGAAGGCAGGAAGGGGTAGGAGGGCGACGGACCTGGGGAAGATGATTCCTGCTTTCCTGCCTTCCTTCGAGGGAGCTGCGGGCCAGCGCACGACTACGGCCCGGTGCATTCGCCGCCGTGGTGACGCGGAGGGGGCACGGTCTACACTGCGGCGATGGCCACGCCGCTCGATCCGTTCTGGCAGGGGGTGGTCGAACGCGTACAGGACGCGGGGGCGCCACCGGCGACCGTGACGCGGCTGGAACGACTGGGCTCGGCGCTGCCACCACCCGTGGGGGAGACGGAGCAGGCCCGCCGGGTCGCCACGGCCCTGGCGACCGACTCGCCGTTTCTCTGCCGCTATGTGAACGCCGACCCCGAGGCCTTCGCCTGGGCGATCGACCCCGGCCGATGGCGCGGTCCGCGCGGGCCCGAGCAGTTCGCGGCCCACCTCCAGCGCCACCTGGACGGGATCACCGACGAGACCCGGTGGATGGCGGCGGCGCGCCGCTTCCGCGCCCGGGAGATCCTGCGCATCGCCGCCCGCGACCTCCTGGGGGTCGCCGGCGTGGAGGAGAACACGGCCGAGCTCTCCCACCTCGCAGAGGTCCTGCTCGCGGCGGCGTGGCGCTTCACCCGCGGCGCGCTGGAGGAGCCCTACGGCCCCCTCGACAGGGACGGCCCGGAGGGCGGCTTCGCCGTCCTCGGCCTGGGCAAGCTCGGCGCCGGGGAGCTCAATTTCTCGTCGGACATCGACCTGATCTACCTCTACGCCCGCGACGGGGAGACCGCCGGCGGCCGCCTCGGCACGATCTCCCGCCACGAGTGGGCGGTGCGGGCGGCGCGGCTGATCACCCGCCTGATGGATCACAAGACCGAGCACGGCCGCCTGTTCCGCGTCGACCTGCGCCTGCGGCCAGACGGCGATGCCGGGCCGCTGGCCTTCACGCCCCAGGGGTGTGCCAACTACTACGAGGCCATGGGCCAGGCGTGGGAGCGCATGATGCTCCTGCGCGCCCGCTTCTGTGCGGGTGACCCGGCCGTGGTGGCGGCCTTCCAGGAGGCGGTGCGGCCCTTCGTCTACCCGCGCGCCATCGACCCGAAGCTGGTGGGGTCGGTGCGCGAGGTGAAGCGCCAGATCACCGACCAGCTCTCCCGCAAGCGTCAGCCCGGCTTCCACGTCAAACTCGGCACCGGCGGCATCCGCGAGATCGAGTTCTTCGCCCAGACCGTGCAGATCCTGCACGCCGGCCGCGACCTCTCCCTGCGGGTGGCCAACACCCTGGAGCTCCTCGACCGGCTGCGCGCCGCCGGTCTGATCGACCGCAACATCCGCGACTCCCAGCGCGATGACTACCGCTTCCTGCGCCGCGTCGAGCACCGGTTGCAGATGGTCGAGGACCGCCAGACCCACCTGCTCCCGGCGGATCGCACGGAGCGCACCGCCATCGCCCAGAGCCTCGGATTTGCCGACGTCGACTCCTTCGACGAGGCGATCGCGGGCGTGCGCGACCGGGTCCACCTCCTCTTCCAGTCGATGTTCGAGACGGAGGAGGGGCGCGAGGCCCAGGAGCTGCGCGAGCGGCTGGTACGGGAGTTCAGCGCCCGCCTGCGCTTCCTCGACGAGGAGACCGCCCGACGCATCTTCGCCCAGTGGCCCCTGGAGGGGCTCGACCGGCTCGGCGGCGCCGCCATCGCCGACGGCCTGGTGCTGCACCGCCACGTGTCGCGGGACGAGCCGGTGGTCGCCCACCTGGTCGACCTCGGCTTCGGCCGCTACCAGCTCCGCCTGTCGGCCGAAGATCGCACCGGGCTGGTGGCGGTGTGCACCGGAGTCCTCGCGGGGGCCGGCCTCGACATCCAGGACGGCACCCTCTTCACCCTGCCGGCGGGCCACTACTGGGGCGAGGAGGCGGGGCCGCGGGCCATCGATTACCTGACCGTGGCCCCCACGGATGGCCGCCGCCTCGACGAGGCGGCGCGCAACGAGATCACCGACCGGCTGGTCGACCTCGCCACCCGCTGGCTGCGCGGTGAGGTGGCGGCGGTGCGCTCGGAGCTGAATGAGCGGTGGGTGCGCTTCGTCCAGTCGCGCGCCGGCGAGGAGCAGACCCGCCTCGTGCCCGTGGACCTGGAGGTGGACAACCGCAGCGACCCGACCTACTCGATCGTCAACCTGTGGAGCGAGGACACGCCGGGCTTTCTCTACGCCCTCACCCAGGGGTTGGCCATGCGCGGCATCGACATCCACCAGATCCGCATCCGCACCGACGGCCAACGGGTGATCGACCGGTTCCATCTCAGCGACCGCCACGGCCGCAAGATCATCACCGCCGCGGCCCTCCACGAGCTGAACGTGGTGGTGGTGCTGATCAAGGCCTTCACCCAATTCCTCGGCCGCGCCGCGGACCCGAGCCTGGCCCTCACCCAGTTCGACGCGCTCCTCGATCGTCTCGCCCGGGAAACGGACGGCGCCGCCCACTTCCAGGGGCTCGCCACCGAGCCCCTGCTCGCGGCCCTGGCCACGGTGCTCGGTTCCGGCTCGCACCTGTTCGAGGACTTCCTGCGCCTCGCCCCGGCCCACCTGCTGCCGGTCCTGGAGGCGGTGGCCGGAGGCGGTGCCCCGCCCGCGCCGCCGGTGCCCGCCGGGGGGGACCTCGCGGAGCGGCGCGCCGCCCTCATCGCCTGGCGCGACGCGGAGCTGTTCCGCATCGACTGCGAGCACCTGATCCGCCCGGAGCAACCGTTCGGCGTCTTCAGCGAGGCCCTCACCGCCCTGGCGGAGACAGTGGTGGAGAGTGCCTGGATCCTCGCCCTGGAGGAGGTGGCGCAACAGACCGGGGAGCCGCGGGATGATGCGGGTGGCCCGATTCCATGGGCCATCGTCGGCCTCGGCAAGTTCGGCGGCCGGGAGCTGGGCATCGCCTCCGACCTGGAGCTGATGTTCGTCTTCGGGGGGGACGGCACCACCATGGGCCCGCGGGAGATCCCGGCCGGGGAATTCTTCGAACGGGTGGTGCGCGCCTTCCGACACAACATCCCGGCGCGGCGGGAAGGGATCTTCGAGCTCGACCTGCGCCTGCGGCCGTACGGCAAGGAGGGGCCCCTCGCCTCCTCCCTGGCCGCCTTCCGCCGTTACTACCGGCCGGGCGGCGGCGCCGCGCCATTCGAACGCCAGGCCCTGACCCGCCTGCGGCCGGCGTGCGGCGACCCGCGGCTCCTCCAGGAGGTGATCGCCGTCCGCGACGCCTTCACCTACGGCGCGGAGCCCTTCGACCGCGCCGCCTCCCTGGAGCTGCGGCACCGGCAGATCGCCGAGTTCACCACCCCGGGGAAGGTCCATCTCAAGTACGGCCCGGGGGGGCTGGTGGAGGTCGAGTACGCGGTGCAATACCTGCTCCTGGAGCACGGCCACGACCACCCGGAGATTCGCGACCCGAATACCGTCAACGCGTTGCTGGCCCTCGCCCGGGCCGACCTGGTCCCCCGGGCCGAGGCGGAGGGGTTGCACGCCGCCTACACCCTCCTGCGCCGCCTCATCGAAGCCCTGCGGGTCGAGCGCGGTCACGCCAAGGATCTCGTGCTCCCCGCCGCCGACACACCGGCCTTCGAGGTGGTGTGCCGGCGGGTCCAGCGCAGCCCGGAGGGGCTGCTCGGCGAGGTGGAGGCGACCATGGGGTGGGTAGCCCGCTACTTCCGCGACCGCTTCGGACCGGTGGGGTGAGACCGACGCCCTGTAGGAGCGGGCTTGCCCGCGAACAGACATCGCTGCGAGGACCGACCGGTTCGCGAGCAAGCTCGCTCCTACGGGTGGCGGTTGCGAGGTGGTTAGAGATGCCGTCCGGCCGGGGGGCACCGGGCGCTTTCTCGACTGTCGGGGCCGGTGTACCCTCCTTGGTGTTCGGGTCGATGACGTACGAAACGTCGGCCTGATACCGGACCACGGACCCCACGGCATTCCCAGGAGTTAGGTCATGAGAACAGCAGCTACCCTCTCCCTCATTCTCTGCGCCCTGGCGCTCGGTGCCGGAAGTGCGGCGGCTGGCCCCCGCCTGGTGGTGGAGGAGCCGGTCTTCAACTACGGCACCATCCTGCAAGGCGACAAGGTGGACCATAGTTTTCGCCTCACCAACGAGGGCGACGCGGTGCTGGAAATCCACAAGGTGAAGACCTCGTGCGGCTGCACCGTGGCACGCGACTACCCGCGGGAGATCGCCCCCGGCGCCTCCGCGGAGCTCCCGGTCACCTTCGACTCGACGCGCAAGCGGGGGCGACAGGACAAGGGGATCACCGTGTTCACCAACGCCGAGCCGAGCCCGCAATACGTCGTGAAGCTGATGGGCACCGTGCGCGAGATCGTCGCCCTCTCCCCGGACATCTGCAATTTCGGCAGCGTCGAACCGGGCCGGGTGGTGACCCGCGAGATGACCCTCACCAACTACTCTGACCAGGAGATCAACCTGCAGGTGGTGCCGGCGAACAGCCCCCTGTTCAAGGTGAGCGTGGCCGACGCCAAGCTGGCCCCCGGCGGGGCCACCAAGGTGACCGTCGAGTTCACCAGCAACGCCGATAAGCCGACCTTCGCCAACCTCGCCGAGATCCGCACCGACCACCCGCGGGTTCCGGTGGTGACGATCCGCATCCGCGCCCAGGTGCAGGTGCCCAAAGCCCCCGCCGCGGGCTGAGCCCCGCGCCTCCCGCTCGCCCGCGCCCGACGGCGACCGGGGCGCGCCTCCCTCGGCTCTCATGGCCTCTTTAAAGCGATCCATCCGCATCGCTGTCGCGGTCCTCACGGTCGCCGTGGTCGTCGCGTGCGCGGCGGTCCGGCCGCACGTGGCCGCCGGTCCGCCGCCGCGCCTGCTCTTCACCGGCCACATCGAGGGCTACCTGGAGCCGTGCGGCTGCAGCGAGGGGCAGCTCGGGGGGGTGGCGCGGCGCGCCGAGCTCCTGCGCCGCCTACGCGCCGAGCCCGGGGAGACATTGCTCGTGGACGCGGGCAACCGGTTCATCGCCGGGGGTGACTCCGGGGCGATCCAGGCTGCCTACCTCGCCAAAGCGGCCGCGCGGGCCGCGGTCGCCGCGATCAACCTTGGGGTCGACGAACGGATCCTCGGCGCGGACTTCCTCTACGACATCGAGGCGGTGCGCCGCCTGCCGTGGGTGCGCAGCAATGCGCCCCCGTCCCGCGAGGGGGCGTGGCCCGGCGAACCGCTGCGGCGGCTTGTGGTCGGGGGCCAGCGGATCGTGATCGCCGGGGTCAGCACCGTCGCGACCCGCAACGAGGGGGCGGTTCCCGATCCGGTCGCCGCGCTGCGTTCGGTGGCCGCCGAGCGGGCGCCGGAGGAGCGTCTGGTGGTGCTGGTCCAGGGCAGCGTCGCCGACGCCGATGCCATCGCCCGGGCCGTGCCGGCCATCGACGTGATCGTCACCGCGGACGGCGGCCACGCCCCGGGGCCCGAGGCACACACGGTCGGGCCGGTGCTGGTCGTCGCCACCGGCACCGACGGCAAGTGGCTCGGTGCCATTACGTTGACCCCGGGTCCCCTGGTGCCGGCGGCGGTGACCACCTACGCGCTCGGGGAGGAGATCCCGGACGACCCGGCCACGGCCGCCCTGGTGGCGGACTACTACGGCGCCCTGAAGGAGGCGCGGGTGCTCGCCGAGGAGCCGCCGCAACCCACCGTGGGCGGCAGCTTCACCGGCGCCACGGCGTGCCAGTCCTGCCACCCGGACGCCTACCAGATCTGGCAGACCACCGGCCACGCCCGGGCCCTCACCACCCTGGTGGAGCGGGGCAAGGACGGGGCACCGGAGTGCGTGGCCTGCCACACCCTCGGCCACGGCTTCACCGGCGGCTTCGTCGATGCCCAGACCACCCCGGAACGGGGTGGCGTGCAATGCGAGAGCTGCCACGGCGTCGGCTCCAACCACATCGCCAACCCGAGCCCGGACTACGGCCACACCGGCGAGCACACCTGCCGCCCCTGCCACACCCCGGAGCAGAGCACCCACTTCGACTTCGAGACCTACTGGGGGCGCATCTTTCATTGAACGGTCGCCGATCCGCCCCTACGTCGATTTCTGGATACGCCTATCCCCTCAAACTTTCTTCGCCTGGCTCCCCGCAAATCCCACGAGACCGCGTCACGGAGGGCCGCACAAACCCATGAAGGAAGGCGGCTCCTGGCAGATTTGTTTACCACGGGGGACACGGGGGGCTTGGGGGGCAAACGACGGCCGGAAGTCGACCGGTTCATGGACGGCGCAATCGTGGGGGCCGAAAACGCGCTTGGCGAGAGCGTCTGGAGACCCCTCCGCTCCTCCTTCCCCCTCAGCCTTCCCCGTGTCCCCCGTGGTCCAACCCTCTGCCAGAAGAGGACCCGCCACGGAATCGCCACCCTTGCGACGACCTTAGTCGTGCAAGGGGACAGGCAGTTTTCTGAAAAAGATCTCTGTGGTGTCTTGTCGTGAGGGCCTCGTGAAGACCCATTCGCGTCCATTTGCGTCCATCCGCGGCTGGCTGTTCTTGCTAGCGCTGCTCTGCCTCGCGTCCTCTGCGGTGGCCGGCACGGTGAGCAACAACGTGACCCGCCGCTCGGCCGTGGTGCAGGTGGTCGAGAAGGTGAAGGGCGCGGTGGTGAATATCTCCACCACCCAGCTTCAGGTACGGCGCGACCCCCTGTTCGACGAGTTCTTCGGCAGCTTCTTCGAGCCGCGGCGGCGGGTGGAGAGCCGCTCCTCCCTCGGCTCGGGGATCGTCGTGAACCCGGCGGGCCTGGTGGTGACCAACGCCCATGTGGTGGAAGGGGCGCACCGGATCTTCGTCAGCCTGGAGGACGAGGAGACCTTTCCCGCCGAGCTTCTAGGCGTCGACCCGACCGCCGATCTGGCGGCGCTGCGCATCGATGCCGGCCGCAAGCTGCCGTGGATCGACCTCGCCAAGGGCAGCCCCCCTCTGATCGGCGAGACGGTGATCGCCATCGGCAACCCCTTCGGCCTGTCGCACACGGTGACCGTCGGGGTGGTCTCGGCCCTCGACCGGTCGATCCGCACCGATGCGACCGTCTACCACCGCTTCCTCCAGACCGACGCCTCCATCAACCCGGGCAACTCGGGCGGGCCGCTACTCGACGTGGCCGGAGAGCTGGTGGGGATCAACACCGCGATCTACGCCCGCGGCGAGGGCATCGGCTTCGCGATCCCGCGGGAGCGGGTGCATCGGGTGGTGCAGGCCCTCACCACCGGCGGGCGGGTGGCGCCGGCGTGGGCCGGGTGGCTCCTCAGCGAGACGCGGCGTGGCACCGTGGTGGCCTACGTCGCCCCGGACTCGCCAGGTGGCCTTGCGGGCATCCTCCCCGGCGACCAGCTCACCCAGCTCGGGCGGGTGGCGGTCCACGAGGTGGAGGACGTCTTCGCGGTCCTCGCCGGGAGCCTGCCGGGAGAGGACATCGAGGTGCGCTTCGTGCGCGACGGTAAGCGCAAGGGTGGCTTGGTGCGTCTCGGGGAGTATTCGCCCCACCTGGCCGACAGCATCGCGCGCAGCCTGCTCGGCGTCGTGGTCGCCGACTGGCGACGGCCGGGCGGGCGGGCCAGCGGCGTCGTGGTCCAGCAGATCATGGACAACGGCTGGGCCGCGCGCGCCGGCCTGCGACCGGGTGACCTGATCCTCGAACTGGGCCAGGTGCGGTTGAGCAGCAAGGCCGATTTCGACGAGACCCTCGGCGCCATCTTCAACCAACGCAGCCTGCCCCTGGGCGTGGAGCGCGACGGGGTGGGCTACCTGCTGCGGCTCCAGTGGTAGGCGAGGTAGGTGTCAGTGGCTGGGGGAGACTTGTAGGGTAGAGCTTCGTCGCGAAGGGGTCGGGTGCCGACAGCGGTTCGCGAGCAAGCTCGCTCCTACGGAGTGCCCCGAACTTTCGTTACCGGCCCGCAGGGTCGGTATGCATCCCTACCCCCTATCCCTCCGACCGCACCAGCCACCACACCACGAGGAGCAGGACCACGGCCAGGAGGGCGATCACCACGGCCGGGCGGGCACCGGGGTGGAGGTGCAGGGCGACCGCCACCTCCTGGACCGGCGTGAGCGGCACGGCGCGCTTCAACGCCAGCTCCACCTCCTCACCATCGCGTACGGTGAGGAAGAGGCCGCCGGTGGGGCGGGTGAGGCGTTCGAGCTCGGTGGCGCGCGCGGCGGCGCCGGCGAACCCGACGACGTGGATGACGAGATCGATCCCCATCGACCGGCGCAGCTCGTCGCCGGCCGGCAGGGGGCCGGGACACCCAGGCCGGGCGTCGCTGAAGATGATCAGGGCGTTGCGTCCCGTCGGCCGGTCGAGGAAGTCCCGCGCCCCCTCCCGCACCGCGTAGTTCAGGGGGGTGGCTTCGCCGGGGGCCGGCTGCACCCGGGCGAGGGTGCGGCGGAATCGCTCGATATCGAGGGGCGCCAACCCGAGGAGGCGCTCCGAGTCCTGACAGGCGAGCCAGCGGCGCTGTCCGAAGACCCGCAGGCCGACGACGGTGTCCCGCGGCAGCTCCGCCACGAATCGCTCCAGGCCATCGCGCACGATGTCGATCTTGGCCACCGACTCGGCGGCCGGGGCATCACGGTGCTCGACCGAGTAGAGACGCCACACCACGCGCTGCCACCACCCCAGCGACCCCACCGGCGTCAGCACCGTCTCACCCATCGACGCGGAGGCATCGACCACGAAGAGGATCTGGCGCGGCCCCTCGGCCCGGGCCAAGCTCGCGTGGACGAAGAGCAACGCGAGGATCAATAGGGTCCGTCGGGTCATGGCAGCGACCTTTCCCGCCCCCCATCCTGTAGGGGCGTCTCTCGGCGACGTACCGGTCACGCAAGGATCCGTTCGACCACCTCCGCGACGCTCAGATCGTCGGTGTCGACCACCCGGTCCGCCTGCTCGTAGGCGGGCGCCCGGCGCGCCAGGAGCTCGCGCATCCGGCCGAGGGGGTCGGCGACCCGGAGGAGGGGGCGATGGTCGCTCCCCCGCACCCGGCCGTAGAGGGTCTCGACCCGCGCCCGCAGGTAGACCACCCGCCCGGCGCGGCGCAGGTGGTCGAGGTTGTCAGGCCGCTCCACCACGCCGCCGCCGGTGGTGATGACGGTGTGCGCGTAGCTCGCGAGCCCGGCCGCGACCGCCGCCTCCAGGTCACGGAAGTGGGCCTCGCCCTCGTCGGCGAAGATCGCGGCGATGGCCTTGCCGGCGCGCGCCTCGATGAGGTCGTCGCAGTCCACCGTGGCCCAGCCGAGGCGCGCGGCCAGGGCACGGCCGACGGTCGTCTTGCCGGCCCCCATGAAGCCGATCAGCACCAGGTTGCGCGGCTCGTTCATCGGGCGCCGAAGTGACCCTCCAGGGTGGCGAGCATCGACTCGCCGGGCGCGGGCCGGCCGGTCCAGATGGCGAACGACTCGGCCCCCTGCAGGGCGAGCATCGCCAGCCCGTTGCTGGCGCCGAGGCCACGCTCACGGGCGGCGGCGAGGAGCGGCGTCTGCAGCGGGTTGTAGACCAGGTCGAAGACGAACAGGCCGTCATGGAGCCAGGCGAGGTCGATCGGGTAGACGTCGCCGGCGTGCATGCCGACCGGCGTGGCGTTGATCAGCAGGGTGGCGGCGGCCAGGGCTGGACGTAGGGCCTCCGCGGTCAGGGGGATCGCGCAGGTGCGGCAGGGGGCGAAGTGGCCTGCCACCTCGGCTGCCAGGGCGGTGGCACGCGCCGCCGCCACGTCGCACAGCACGATCTCGGCGCAGCCGTCCAGGGCGGCCTGGAAGGCGACCGCCCGGGCCGCCCCCCCGGCCCCGAGGAGCAGGACCCGCTGCCCGGCGAGGTCGACCCCGCCGCGGCGCAAGGCCGCGGCAAAGCCGGGAGCATCGGTGTTGTGACCGATCAGCCGCGCGCCGTCCACCACTTCGACGGTGTTCACCGCCCCGATCAGCTCCGCCGTGCGGCTGAGCCCGTCGAGGTGGGGGATCACCGCCTCCTTGTGGGGGATGGTGACGTTCACCCCGGCGAGGCCGAGGGCGGGCAGGGCCGCCACCGCCGCCGCGACCCGCTCCGGCGGTACCGGAAACGCCACGTAGACGTAGTCGAGACCCGCCTCCGCGAAGGCGCGGTTGTGCATCAACGGGGAGAAACTGTGCTCGACCGGGTAGCCGAACAGGCCGACGACCCGGGTAATGCCGGAGAGGGTCACGGGTGGGGGCGGCAACGCCTTGCGGGCGAAGGCGGCTGAGCGGAGGGGGTGTGTAGGCGGGGGCAGAACAAGGTAGAATTGGCGCGCGGAATAAGGTACTACCTGCACCCTCGATTCCCAACCCAAACGATCCATATTCGTCAACGCCTCTCACAGCCGCCCCCGATCATGGCCAAGACTCCAGCCAAGAAGACCGCCGCAGCCGGCAAGAAGGTCGTGAAGAAGACCGCACCCAAGAGCAAGGCCCCCGCCAAGAAGGCCGCGCCGGCCAAGAAGAAGGCCGCCGCCAAGGCGCCGGCGAAGGCCAAGGCGCCGGCCAAGAAGAAGGCCCCGGTCAAGAAGAAGGCCGCGGCCAAGGCCAAGCCGAAGGGCAAGGCGACGGTCAGCGATCATTGGGTCGAGATCCGCGCGCAGCTCGAATCGCGCCGTGCCGCGCTCCTGGCCGATGCCCAGCAGGTCCTGGAGGGCAGCCTGGGGAGCGAGAAAGAGGTCATGGCAGAGATCGGCGATCGCGCCACCGAAGAGATCGACGACAACTTCCAGGCCCGGCTCAAGGGCCGCGAGCACAAACTGATCGCCAAGATCGATGACACCCTGGCGCGCATGTCGCGCGGCGAGTACGGCCTCTGCGAGTCCTGCGGCGAGGAGATCGCCTACGCCCGCCTCCTGGCGCGGCCGGTGACCACCATGTGCATCGACTGCAAGACCGCCCAGGAAGCGGAAGAGCGCAACTTCCGAAGATAGACGAGCAGTCAGTCGTAGGGCACGGCATGCCGTGCCCCTACCGGCTGGAAGCCAACGCCGGCAGATCTGTAGGTCGGCTCAAGCGAAGCGGAGCCGACGCCGGCCAACGTCGGATCCACCGCCGCGCGGCTTGATCCGACCTACGCTCTCCCCTCCGATGGGACGTAGGGGCACGGCATGCCGTGCCCTACCCACCGATCTCGACCCCGGGCAAGAGCATCGCCTCGCACAGGGAGCCGGCGGGCAGCTCGCTCACCACCTCGGGGAGGATGGCGAGGGCGTTGGCATCCACCAGGGCGCGCAGGTCGCCGCTGCCATGGTATTCGAGCAACGCCACCTGCCAGGTGCCGTTGCCGTCCCTTCGTACCTGCGCGGGCACGAAGGTGCGCCGCCCCGACCGGTTGACCGCCGGGGCGACGACGCGTCCCTTCACCACCCGGTTGTCCAGGGTGGTGTGACCCTGCATGGCGCGGATCATCGGGCGCACGAAGAGCTCGAAGGTGACGAACGCGGAGACCGGGTTTCCCGGCAGGCCGAAGATGCGCCGGTGGCGGCCGTGGCGGCCGAACACCACCGGCTTGCCCGGCTTCATGCGCACCTTGTCGAAGATCACCACCACGCCCGCGTCGCGCAGGGCCGCCTTCACCAGGTCGTACTTGCCGACGCTCACCCCCCCGGAGAGGATCAGGATATCGTGGCCGAGGCCGCGAGCGAGGGTCTCGCGCAGGGCGACCTCGTCGTCGCCCACGGTCGCGGTGAACGCGACCTCGCACCCGGCGAGGCGCGCCTGGGCGGCGAGGACGGCGGCGTTGGAGTTGCGGATCTGACCCGGCCCCGGCACCTGGTCCGGGGGAACGATCTCATCGCCGGTGGCGATGATCGCCAGCCGTGGCGCGGGGTAGACCAGGGGCTCGGCCACCCCCACCGTGGCGAGCACGCCAGCCACTGCCGGGGTCACCTCCTTGCCCGCCTCCACCACGGTCTGACCCGCGGCGATGTCCTGTCCCTTGGGCCGGATGTGCTGTCCGGGACGGGACGGGGCGCGAAACAGGATCTCCTCACCGACCGCCTCCGTCGCCTCCACCATCACCACCGCGTCCGCACCCGCCGGAACGGGGGCACCGGTGAAGATGCGCAGACACTCGCCCGCGGCCGGTGACCGGTCGGCCACGGTGCCGGCGGGGACCTCCCCCACCACCCGCAGCCGCACCGGCTCGTCGGGGGTCGCGGCGGCGAGGTCGGCGCTGCGCACGGCGAAGCCGTCCATGGCCGAGCCGTCGAACGGGGGCATATCGAGGTCGCTCACCGCCGCCTGGGCGAGGACCCGGCCGAGACAGCGGTCCAGCGGCAGGGAGACCGGCGGCAGGGTGAGCAGCTCCTTGCGCAGCAGGTCCTGGGCCTGGCTGAAGCTGATCATGGCGAGGCCTCCTGGGGCGCCGGGGTCGAGGTGGGGTTGTGGAGGCGGAAGCCCTGATCCTCGTCAAAGGTCACATAGCTGCGGTGGAAGATCCAGTCGCCGACGTTGAGGTAGCGCCCACGGCGGCCGTCAACCTCGATCGCCTCGTCGCCCGGCACGTGGGCGTGGCCCATCAGCACCACGTCGAAGCCCTCCGCGAGGCGCCGCTGCGCATGGGCGCGGAAACAGGGATGGGCCACGGACCGGCGGCTGTAGTCGGCCGGCGTGGTGGTCCGGTCGAGCCAGCGGCCGAAGGCCTGGAGGCGGCGTGGGCCGAGTGCCTCGGAGATCCACGCGGCGACCGCGCCGCGGGCGAAGCGGCGCCACACCCGGTGGAGCCCCTCGTGCGGATTGGTCTGGTCGCCGTGCTCCACCCACACCCGCTGACCACCCAAAGTGAAGGCCGTACCGTCCGGGTAGATCCGCACCCCGTAGCGCGCCGCGAAGGCGGTGCCGAGGCAGAAGTCGTGGTTGCCCTCGATGTAGTGGATCTCCACCCCGCGGTCGGCGAGCCGGCGCAGGGCCGCGAGGATGGTGTCGAAGCCCGCGAACTCCCGATCCTGCAGGCCGTACCAGAAGTCGAAGAGATCGCCGACGATGCACAGGTGGGTGAGGTCCGGGTATTCGAGCAGAAACGCGGCGAGCCCCTCCTGCCGCTGCCGGTCGTCGGGGGCGAGGTGCACGTCGGACACGAAGAGCCATTGGTCGTTCGACACCGAGACAGTCTAGGGGCCGAACCGCGAGAGGTCGACGCCGCAGCGCCAGCCACCCGGGACGCGAGGCGTCCTTCATCTAAGGAAAGCAGGAAGTTCAGGAAGGCAGGAAGGGAGGAGTTGCGCGACGAGGCTGGGACAGCGATTCCTGCCTTCCTGCCCCTTTCCGGCCTTCCTTAGAGGGACTGCCGACCGGCGAGACGCATCAAGGACCCGCACTCGCCTCCGGGCGGTACGGTCCTTCATCTAAGGAAAGCAGGAAGTTCAGGAAGGCGGGAAGGGCAAGGAGGACAACCGGACCGGGGAGAACAATTCCTGCCTTCCTGCTGTTTTCCTGCCTTCCTTAGATGGACTGCCCGCGGGTGCATCGTTCCACGAAGGCACATCGCCTCTGTGGCTGGGCATGGGGGCGGGTAGGGCGCGCGGCGGCGGCCTGTTACTCTGCGGCCATGCGCCGTGATCCCGCCCCGCGCCTCGGCCGTGACCCGTGGCTGTGGCTCGCCACCGCCGGCGGGGTGGGCCTCGCCCCGGTGGCGCCAGGGACC
>Ga0210124_1000874_pt1 | contig 14278 bp, 12 predicted proteins | sample Muzzi_PWC_D2_FD_185554 | JGI IMG/M metagenome (GOLD analysis project Ga0210124, IMG submission 185554) | Wetland microbial communities from San Francisco Bay, California, USA, that impact long-term carbon sequestration - Muzzi_PWC_D2 (SPAdes) | ecosystem: Environmental > Aquatic > Marine >... | reverse complement strand
TACGACACGACCGCCACCAGCCCCACGAGTGACAGTACGACTGCCAGCCCGGCCATGAGACCAAACACCAGCGTCTGGAAGCGGCGCCTCGCCATGCTGCCGCGAACCCAGTCGGTCATCGGCCCGAGGTCCCGGATCGGCTGGTCCGGGTCCACCTCCGCGATGACACGGCGCATCGCCGCGGCGAGAAGCGCCGCCTCGCCCGACGCTCGGGCCACGAAGCTCTTGCTCGTCAGAGGGTCGCCCGTCAGGGGAAGATAGATCTCCGGCCGAACCGGGACGTCGATCCCGTGGTGGTGCACGTTTCCCGTCACCCCGACGATGGTCACCGTCTGGCTTCCGCCGAAGAGCGAAAGCTGTCGACCGATCGGATCGGTCCCGTCGAAATAGCGTCGCACCAGCGCCGCGTTCACCAGCGCCACGAGCGGCGGCCGGATGAGGTCCGCCGCGGTGAAGTCCCGGCCACGAAGGGGGATCCCCATCGTCGCCGGATACTCGGAACTCACGCTCCGGATGTCGGCGTATGGCTCTTCATCCGGATCGCTGGTCCGCCCGGGGATGGCGAACGTGTTTTGCATGTTGGAGCCGCTGAGAGGGAGGGAATTGATGCTCGCCGCCGCCTCCACCGTAGGGAGCGAGCGCAGCCGCGCCAGCACCCGTTCCATGAATCGGTCCCGCGCCGCCGGATCCGACACCCGGTTCCAGGAGAGGGCCACGGTCGCGGTCATGACGCCCCTCGGATCGAACCCTGGATCGACCCGGTGGAGTCGGGCAAAGCTCCGCGCCACCAGCAGCGACCCGATGAAGAGCGCCAGCGCCATGGCCAGCTGTCCCACCACCAGCGCATTCCGGATCCGGCGCGTGCCATGTCCCGCCCCGGCATACCGCGCAGAGCGCCATATCGCGCCATCGGTCGGCGAGCGCGCGGCTTGCCAGGCGGGCACCGCCCCGATCATTACCCCCGACAGAACGGAGCCGGAGAGAATCGCGGCGATCACCCGCCAATCGAGCGTCACTTCGGAAAGGCGCGGTACGCCCGCGGGCGGATACACGCGGAGGAGGTGGAGGAGGGCGGCAGCGATCGCGCAGCCCACGATGCCTGCCGCCACGGTCACGAGCAACGCCTCGCCGAGCGCCTGGCGGGAGAGCCGCCACCGGTCCGCACCGAGTGCGGAGCGGATGGCATATTCGTGCCGGCGAGTCACGACGCGGTTCAGGACCAGGTTGCTCGCGTTGGCCAACGACACCAGGAGCACCAGCACCATGACGGCGCCGATCAGCGCGATCGGGCGCCAGGTCCCGCCCACCACGACATCCTGCCAGCTCTGAAGCCGAAGCTGCCACTCGCCGTCTGCGTCCGGGTAGGCCGACTGGAGCCGCGTCCAAATCAAGGTCGTTTCCGCGCGGGCGTCGGCCAGGTCCACCCCTGGCGCGAGCCTCCCAACCATGCTGAACGATCTGCTCACACGCGGCTGGTCCTCGGGGTCGACCGGGAACGGCACCCACACGTCGACCCGGATGCTTGGGTCGATCCATTCCGATGGCGCGTGGAACCCTGGACCCATGATCCCGACCACCCGATGGCGCACACCATTGGCCTCGATAGTCGTCCCGACGACACCGGAGTCCGCTCCGAGCGCGCGCCGCCAATACGCGTAGCTCAGAATGGCGACCGGCTCGGCGCCTGGACGGATCTCCGCCGCTGTGAACGGGCGGCCCAGCCACGGGCGGGCTCCAAAGACGTCGAAGAACCGGTCCGTCACCAATGCGCTGTAGACGTACTGCGCCCCAGCGTCGCCGGTGATCGACATGCTGCGCCCGCGAAAGAGGGCGGTCGCCTCGAACGACCGCGTCGCCGCCGAGATGTCCAGATAGTTCGGGACCGTCGACCAGCCCGGCTCCTGCAACCGCGTCGGGTGGAGCTCGGAAAAGGAGACGATGCGATCGGCGCCATCGTAGGGGAGCGGCCGAAGGAGGATCCCATCGACGACCGCGTAGACGGCCCCCGCCGCACCGATCGCCAAGGCGAGCGTGGTGACGCTCGAGAGGGTGAAGGCCGGGCGGCGGAGGAGGGAGCGGACCGTGAGCCGTGCACCATGGATTGCATCGCGTAGGAGGCGCCGCCTGCCGCTGCCAGACGAGCGCCCCGCCCGGACCAGGAGGGCCGCGAGGAGTTCACCTGCGTACCAGCGTGCAGCTGCCAGCCGCCCGATACTGCGGCGATTCTCATAGCCCTCCGCCAAATCGCCGAGGAGATGTTCCCGATGCGCCGGCGGAAGAAGTCGCTCGGCCAACCACTCGAACGGACGCGGGGGCCGATTCATGACTTCCTCAGGTCGGGATGGACCTCGAGCCCTTGCCACATCCGGGCCATTGCCGCCTGCGCCTCGCGAAGTGCCGTCGCGCCAAGCGGCGTGATGCGGAAATGCTTTCGGGCACGCCCGCCGCGCTCGGGCCGAGGCTCCGAGACCCAGCTCTCGACATATGAGCGAGCCTCGAGCCGGTCGAGTGTGGCGTAGACCGTCGCAAGCGCTAGGGACCGGCCGGTGCGCTCCTCGATCTGTCGGCCGATCGTGACGCCGTAGGCGTCGTCGCCCAGCCGAACGAGCGCCAGAAGGACCAGCTGTTCGGTCTCGTTGGGGTGGTCCATCTCTCGTCTCCTAGGATGACCGGAGAGTCACGACCGGATCGACCGCCGCCGCCCGGGCGCCCGGAATCGTTAGGGCAATCAGCGCGGCGGCAATGAGAACCGCCGGCGTGAGGATGAGGGTCGCGGGATCGAGCGGCGTCACGCCGAACAACAAATGTCGAAGGAGATAGGTCACGCCGAGCGCAAGCGGGGTGCCGAGTACGAGGCCGATGCCAACCAATGCCATCCCCCGCCCGACCACCCACCGGACAACGACCCAGCGTTCCGCGCCCAGGGCCATCCGGACCCCGATCTCCCGGACTCGGCTTCGCACCCCGAAGGACGCGACGCCATAGACCCCTACCGCCGCGAGTATCAGGGCGACGATGCCGAGCAGCGCCACGACCCCGGTCCGGAAACGCGGAGCGGTGAGAGAGACGTCGAGATACTCCGTAGCGGTGCGAAGCCGCTCGACCGGGACCTCGGGGTCCGCCGCCGCCACCAGTCCGATGATCGTACGCGCCAGTTCCGGGCGCTCTCCCGCCGTACGGATCACGACGGTCATGTAGCGTCGCGGGACCTGTGTGTAGGGCACCACCATCTCGGGAGCCGTTCCCCGCTCCAGCCCCATCTGATGCGCATCCCCGATCACGCCGACGACGGTGAAGGTGTCGTTGAACATGGTGATCGTATGTCCCAGCGGATCCGCCTCCGGCCACGCCTCGCGTGCCAGCGTCGCGTTCACCAGGGCCACTCGAGGCACCTCCCGATCGGCCCGTGCCTCGAGACCACGGCCCCGGACGATCTCGAGCCCCAGCGTCTGGAGGTACGTCGGAGTGGCCGACCGGAACTCAACGGCCAGATCTGCCCGCGGCGGTCCGCCGTCGATGGCCGGAGAGTCGTTGAGCCGGTTACCGCTCAGCGGCATGACGCTCACGCCACCGGCGGACAGGACGCCTGGAAGTCGGCCCACCGCATCCAGGAGGTCGGCCTGAAATGCCAGCACGCGAGCCGCATCCGGGTAGTTAGACCGGGGGAGGGAAATACGGAAGGTCAGGAGATCTTCGGTTGAGAATCCCGGATCCACCGATTGAAGTCGCCAAAGGCTTCGCACCAAAAGGAGGGAACCGGCCAGGGCAGCCAGGGACAGCGCCACTTCGACGACCACGATCGTATCGCGGGTCCATCGCCCTCCAGCCGCAAGTTGGTCGTTGCGGTCCTTCCCGAGGATTCGCGCCGGATTGACCACCGCCCCGGTCGCGAGGACTGCAACGGCGCCGGGGACGAGGGCCGCCGCCAGGCCGAGACCGAGGGCGAACAACACCACGCCGCCGTTGAGCGCCACTTCCCGAAGTCGTTGCAGGTCGGGAGGAGCCCAGTGCACCGCGAGGCGAATCCCGACCGCGGCGACGACAACCCCAACCGCGCCGCCCGCGAGCGCCAGAAGGATGGATTCAGACAGGACTGTCCGGATGAGCGCCCTCCGACTCCCTCCGAGGGCGGCGCGGACCGCCAACTCCTGGCGTCGATCGAGCGCCCGACACCGAAGCAGGCTCGTGACGTTGAACAGCGCCAGCAGAAACACCACGGCGCCCGCGCCGAAGACCAGGAGAAGGGTCTCCCGCACATCCCCGACCAACACGTCCTGCAACGGGATGACAGCCAGCGAGCGTCCCGCGTTACTCTCCGGATAGATCGATGCCAACCGACTCTCGAGGCGATCCAGCTCGGCCGTCGCTGCATTGAAGGTGGCGCCGCGCCGGAGTCGGCCCACCGCGATGAGTGCCCGTGAGCCACGGCTGATGTCGTGCCGATAGGGAATCCAGAAGGCAGCGTCGCGCGACGGGAACGCTGTCGGTCGCGCAGCGAGGACGCCGGCCAGGCGATAGCTCTCCTCCCCGAGACGCACCGTGGTGCCGACCACAGCAGAGTCACCGCCGAGGGCCGCACGCCAGAAGTGGTCGCTCACGATCGCCACCGCCGGACCGTCGGGGGCGAGGTCCGAAGCGCTGGGCAGCCGCCCCACCGCGGCCCGAAGACCGAGGACCGCGAAGAAATCTCCCGTGACCTCCACCACCGAAACGAGCTGGCTCCCGTCCGATGCGAGGAGCGGGCGCGTCGTCTCGTTGTAGCCGCCGATCCCCTCGAAGTCTCTGGCGCCCCTGCGCCAGTCCTCGAGGTCGGGGTAACTCGCATTGCCGAATCGCGTCGTCGACCCATCCACCGTCCCCCAGAGAACCACGAGGTGCTCCGGCGACGGATACGGGAGGGGACGGAGGAGGAGCGCGTCTGTAAAGGAATAGGCCGCACTCGCTGCCCCGATCCCTACGGCGAGGGTGAGGAGGGCGGCCACGGTGAGGCCAGGAGACTTGCGGAGTGCCCGCGCGGCAAAGGCAAACTCGCGCATCAGTCCCGGGCCGCCACCACCCCGAGATCGCCGCAGCCGACGGGGCGCCGCGCCGGGGCGCCGGACTGAAGACATGGCGGCGGACCACACCTCGGACAGATACCACCGAATGGCCTTCCATCGCCCTTCGGTGTCAGTGAGTCTGCCGAAGACCTCATCCGCGTCCCCGAGGAGGTACTCCCGATCCCTGGCCGGCGTTAGCCGGGCGAGGAGGCGGCGCGCAAACGGCGGCGGTGACGCGTCCATCAGTTGGTCTCCTTCCGAGGCGCGGACCCCAGTGCCGTGATCCGGCGACTCACTCGTGTTCTCCCGACAGCATGGTTATCTCGAGCCGCTGATGCGCCGGGTCGAAAGTCCACGCGGCGCGGTTCATCGCCGCGGCCCCAATCCAAGGGTCGTCCGCGCTGGTGTTCACGTATACCAAGGGACTGGCCACGCGGAACACGCCCAGTGTAAGGGTATCGGCGAGACGCCCCGCCCGAACCTGTGTGCGCCCGGTTTGATTGTTGTACACCGACGGCCCGGGCGTGGGTGGCGTGAGCCACCGGAGACCTGCCTCGACGCGGGGTGGAACGGTCATCCACTCCGAGGCGCCGGTGTCCAAGTAGACGACCAGGGAGTCGCCGCCGAGGCCGACCATGACCACCGGCATCCGCTCGTGGAGTCGATAGGCGATTACGTTCTCGCCATCCGGCGGCGGGAGCGAACGATGGTGAAGGACGAGGCGCTGTCCCGGGAAGTCCAGAGTGAAGGACACATACTGGAGCACGTTGTACCCGAGGACGCCATCGACGTCGAGTTCGTCGTAAGAGCCGGCCGTCACGTCCTCCAGCCGTGCGCTGCCCAACCGGAGCGTGGCGACGTGGACGATGTCGCTCGTGGTGCGGTCGACCAGCACTGTGCTCCCCGACCGGTCAACGACATCCCTCCGGAGGAGGGTGACGTTGGAGCCGAGGTCAATGAGGAAGCGATAGGGGCCAGTGCCGTTGACGCGCACTTCGATGAGTGGGAGCCTCGGTGTGCCAACGAGCGGCAGCACGACGGAATCGCCCGGGACCACGACATGCGCCGCGCCGGCCCGGATGCGCTGGATCAGGCTGTCTGGAAGCGACTGGCCTCGGGCCATTCCTGGTGTGATGGCACTCGCCAACATGGGCAGGAGCACCATCGAACGGACAAGCCCTCTCCGCATGTTGCGTCTCCTCGGGCTGCAGCCCCTCTGATGTAGGCCGGCGCGAGGTCCGCGCTTCGGCCAATTATATCTTCCAAAAGATATAACAAATAGAGTGCTGCTTTGCAACGATTGGTGGGTGGGGGCGAGGAGGTGTTCCTGGGCTCAAGATCTCAAGGCAGCTGGAGGCGGGCTGGGGGTCGCGCCACGCCAATCCGCCGCCGGCAATCAAGAGGCCTCCTACTCCCAGCACGGGGTGGCTCCCGATCGCGCACCGCGACCTGCCGAGTTCGGCTTGGTCGAACGGCGTTTGGATTGTCTGCCAAACGGGGGATAGAGGTATCCCTTGAATCGGGGGGCCGAGAATCCTACAGACGGAGACCGGAAGGTGAACCGTCCAGCCGACGGTACACGCCCTCGAATACCTCGGTCCAACTCTCCCCATCGAAGGTCATGTCAGAGCGGGTGCGCATCGTCTCCCCGTCCGGATGGTCGGTGCGGTGACGGATGCGGCTGCCATTTGGTCCTTCACCCTCCAACACCAAGGTGTCGCCCGTCATGTTCCCTTGAAAGACGGATGGGTCCCCGCCAGAGGAGTCGAAGAAGTACATCCGATAGCGACCGTCTCGGCTGCTCCAAATGGTGACGGCGTGCCCCTGCATCGTGTCCTTGCCGCCAATCGTTTGCCGATAGTCGGTTGCGAGGACCGCCCCGCCCACCGCAAGCCTGGCCTCGCTTTGTCCCTTGGCGATGATCCTGGCACCGGGGGGACCGTTTGGATCCGCCAGTCGTTCTTCGCCTTCCCAGACGCCGACGCTGGGAACCAAACGTCGAAGGTGCTCGCTCAATTCGGCCGTCATCAGTGGGACCTCCTCCCCTGGGTCGCTTGCGTCGCGACGAGTTCGGCTTCGAGTCGATTCAACGCCTCGTCCCAACCTGTCCTGATGGTGGTTCGAGGGCCCGGGCCACGGTAGCTCACCACGATCTCGCATCCGGCTGCGACCTCGCGGCATCGGACTGTTACCACGCCGGGTCCCCATTCGTACGTGAGGTGAGTTGGCGGATCGACCGCCTGGAACGCTCCGTCGAGCACGACCGGATCGCCGCCACCCCGTGGGGTGAGTTCGACGAGCAGGCGCCCGCCCGCCCGAGCGTCCCAACGGCGCACCTCCGTACCGTACCCCGAACCGCAGGTAAGCCACGCCCGGACGTGGGTCACGTCAGTCCACATTCGGAACACGACCTCGGTGGGCGCCGGATACACCCGCCTGAAGGTCAGCTCGAATCGCCGTTCCATCCGAGACTCCGGAGGTGCTGCTCGAGAGCGTTGAGGCTCCGATGCCATGCGCGGCGCTGACCCTGAATCCAGTTCTCGATGCGGGCCAGAGGCTGGGTGCTCAGCTGGCAACGGTGAATGCGGCCCTGTATGCGGCGCTCGAGGAGGCCGGCGCGCTCAAGCAGCATCACGTGGCGGGACACGGCCTGCTTGGAAATCGGAAAGCCCCGTCCCAACTCACCCACCGTGGCAGGGCCTTCCGCGAGCCGCCCGATCATCGCGCGGCGGGTGGGGTCTGCCAGGGCGGCGAACACCGAGCCGAGCGCGGGGTCCTCAGGATGGGAAATGTCAACCATTTGTATGACCCATCTGGAAAGCAAAGCATGAAAGTGGCAAAAGCACTGACTATAGTCAATGTCACCGTTGACTATATCAAATCGACATGAGCTGGTCAAGGAGGTTCTGCGCGTGGAAATCCCGGAGAGCCGTCCCCGCGGTGCTACCTGGGTGAAGCGATCGGAGAGAGGGAGCCGGCCGCGATCGAGTCCCGTGCGGCCGCGACCCGGTCCTCGAGGCTGGCCGGCAGCGCCACGGAGGCCTCGGGGTTGGCCACGAAGCGGATAACGCCGGAGGCCAGCCCGAAGGACTCGACCTTTGGGACGAAACGGCCCGCCTGCACCTCCTTCGCGACCATGAGGAGCGCGCGCGGGAGGTCGATGACGGCAGAGCCGATGACCCGGGACGGCGCCAGCGCGGCCTGGTCCGCGTTGGCGCCGAAGACAAAGACACCCGGCGTCTCCTTCGCGGCCTGAAAGACCCCCAGCCCTGCGGCGTCCGCGTTATGATGAAGCATGTCGGCGCCCAGGTGAATCATCGCCAGGGCTGCCTCTCGGCCCGCGGCGGCGTCGTCGAAGTTGTTGAGGTAGGTCAGCCGAGCGTCGATGTCGGGACGGACCGCGCGCGCCCCGGAAACCCAACCCCGATACGCGAGTACGATCGGTGGGAGTTCGATACCGCCGACGAACCCAATGACCCCACTCTGCGTCAGCCCTCCAGCCATCATCCCGGCCAGGTACGTCGCCTCATGAAGGCGGAAGACCATCGGGGCCACGTTGCCAGCCACCCGGACACCGGACGTAACGATGAATACCGTCTCAGGGTATTCGATCGAGACTCGCTCCGCGGGATCCTGGAACTCGAATCCGTGGGCAAACACCAGCTGGTACCCTTGGGCTGCGTACACCCGGAGCGCTTCCTCCTGTGTGCCAGGGGTGCGTGCCTCCTCATGGCTGACGGCAGTGCCGAGGGAGTCGTGGATCATCGTGAGGCCGGCGTAGGCCCCGGCATTCCAGGCCGCATCTGCGATCGAGCCTGGCGTCACGAGGGCGACACGAAAGCCGGCGACCTTCTTACCGTAGGAGCAAGCCGCCAATAGCAGTGACACGACAGTGACGCAATACTGAGGCGACAGCGCCGTGGTGGTTGCCACATTTTGGCGCAGAATGCGTCGCAATTGGAACCCTCTGAGAGTGCCCAAGCTCATGTTTTCCACAAGTTTGGGCGACTTTTCAACGGCTGTTGATAGCTACGACACCAGGTCCTTGGCCGGTGCCGGGCCCTCGGACTTCGGGCTCGGGTAGGTGACCTTCCCGCCTCCGTCCATCTTCACCTCGCCGTTGACCCGACCGCCCTCGAGGACGACGATCCGCTTGGTGATGATGTCGCCCGTGACGAGCGCGGTTGCCTGGATCTCCACGCGCTCCTCGGCCTTGATCACGCCGTTCACCTCGCCCCCCACCACCGCCTCCTTGGTGTTGATGTCGCCCTGGATGACCGCCCCCTGAGCGACCAGGACTTGGGTGCCGGCGCGGATGGTGCCCTGCACCCGCCCCTCGATCTTGACGACCCCTTCGGTCTCCAAGTCACCGACGACCGTGAGGTCGCTGGCCACCATGGAGAGGCTCGGTTGCGTGGTAGCGCGGCGCTTGGTTTCGGCGGGCGGCTTTGGCGCCGGTTCCTGCTGAGAGAAGATTGCCATGCTAGCGTACGCCCTCTTGGACGAATTGCAGGGGATCGAGAGATCGGCCCTGGCGGCGGATCTCGAAGTGAAGATGTGGCGCGCTGGACCGACCGCTGTTTCCGGAGAGGCCGATCACCTCACCGGCTCCAACGTACTGCCCGACGGTCACCGTCGACCGTGACAAGTGACCATACATCGTACGGTAGCCGCCGGGATGCTCCAGCAATACGAACTGGCCGTACTCGGCATCGGAGCCCCCGTCCACGACCCGGCCGCCGCCGGCGGCCCGGACAACGCTCCCGATCGGGACGGCGACGTCGATGCCGGGGTGGGCCTCGTCGCGCGTCTCGGTCCCGATCTGTCCCCGAGTGATGTAACCGTCAACGTCCAGCGGCCAGTGCGACGGCGGCGAGGCACCCGCCTCGTAGCTGGGCCCAGTGCCTGGGCGTGCCGCGACGGCCGGGGCGATCGGGAGGATCGATTGGTTGAACCGCTGGTCCGGGACGATGTCGCCGCCGAGCATTTCGCGCAACTGGGCGTACCGGCCCTCGGCCCGGTCAAGCGCGTCCGCCAATTCGCGGACCTTGGCATTGTCGGCCTCGAGTCGGGCGATATCGCTCTTGAGGCCCGGCACGCTGGCGGCCGCCCGGACGATGGGCCCGTAGAACAGGAGAAGGCCAAGCTGGCCGACGAGGAAGATGGCAGCGAGACTCACGCCCATCCGGACCCACCATCCGGGGATGCGGAGGGTGTGGGAGTCGAGCGCACCGTCGCGGTGGACGACGAGGGTAAAACCCCGCGGCCCGTCGCTCATCCCTCGAAGGGCTGGCCGAGAATCAGCTCGAGCACCCGGGCCAGATCATCGTTGGAGTAGTAGCTGATGCTGAGGAGACCGCGCCCGCGGCGCTTGGCAGTGAGCCGGACGTCGGTCCCGAGGCGGCGACGGAGCGCTTCCTCGATCCGGCGCGCCTCGACGGAGGCGGGTTGCGGTCCCGTGGTGCCGCGTCGCCGCGTCCGCGGCGACCCGTTTCGGACCTGGCCGAGCCGCACCATCGCGTCCGGCGCCGGGAGCGCCAGAAGGGCGCGCGCATGGCCCGGGCTCAGAGTGCCGCTGGCGATCTGGCCCTGGACCTCCTCGGGGAGGCCGAGGAGGCGCAGCGTATTGCTGACGGTGGAGCGATCGCGCCCGACGAGTTTGGCGACGTCCAGCGGCGCCAACTTGAACTCATCAATGAGGCGTTGGTATCCGCGGGCCTCGTCGATCGCGTTGAGATCGTCCCGCTGCAGGTTCTCGATCAGGGCCAAGGTCAGGAGGGTCTGGTCGTCGACTTCGCGAACGACTGCCGGCACCTGGCGCCATCCCAGGCGCTGCACGGCGCGCCAGCGCCGCTCGCCGGCAATCAGCTGGAATCCACTCGACGTCTGGCGGACCACGACCGGTTGGAGCATCCCCGAGGATTGAATTGAGTCGGCCAGCTCGCCAAGGGCATCGTCGTCGAACGACTGCCGAGGCTGATACGGGTTGGGCCGGATCTGCTCGACGGCCAGATGGCGCAGCTCGCCATCCCGAACCGCCTCCTCCCGGCTGATCGGCCCCAAGAGGGCCTCGAGACCACGTCCGAGTCGGCGCTCGCTCATGTCAACGGCTCCGGAATGGGCCGGCGCGCCTCCTCGGCGCTCATCGCGGCGTAACGTTTGAAGAGCTCCTGGGCGAGGGCCATGTAGCTCTTGGCTCCCACGGATTGCACGTCGTACAAAAGGATCGGCTTCCCGAACGACGGCGCCTCGGCCAGTCGCACGTTCCGCGGGATCGTGGTGCGGAAGACCTTGGGGCCGAAGTATTCCTTGGCGTCGTCGGCCACTTGACGGCTGAGGTTGAGTCGGGAGTCATGCATCGTCAGGAGTACACCGTCGATTGCCAGCCCGGCGTTGAAGTTCCGCTGCACCACCCGAATCGTGTTGAGCAGTTGGGAGATCCCTTCCAAGGCATAGTACTCGCACTGGATGGGGATCAGCACGGCGTGTGACGCCGCCAGTACGTTGAGTGTGATGAGGCCGAGAGAGGGAGGACAGTCAACCAGGACGTACTCGTAGGGCTCGAGTTGCGCCTCGAAGGCACGTCGCAGCATCGTCTCCCGCTTGGGGCGCTCAACTAGTTCGATCTCGGCGCCGACCAAGTCCTGGGTTGCGGGGACGACATCGAGAAACGGGAGGGAGGTGTGCGCCCGAATGACCTCGCTGAGCGGGCGCTGGCCGACCAGGGAGTCATAGAGCGAGAGGTGAATTTCCTCTCGCTGGATGCCTACCCCGCTCGTGGCGTTCCCCTGCGGATCGGCGTCGACGAGGAGAGTACGCCTCTCCGCCGCTGCGAGGGACGCTGCCAGGTTGACCGCCGTAGTGGTCTTCCCGACGCCTCCTTTTTGATTGACAATCGCTATGATTCTGGCCATGATTTTTCTGAGGACCAATTGTATCTATATGTAATATAAGAAGTTATAGTGCAACAGCTCTGTCGATTACCGGTCCATCTTTCTCGGCAGACGCAATATACAGCCGGCGGATAGATCGCGGTAACACGAAACGACGTTGGTGGCACCAAAAGGGCTTGGCTGGCAGGGCGATTCCCGCGAACCTCCAAGGATCAGATGTTTCACGTGAAACACCGCCGCCCCTCCAGAAAAGAGGCGATTCGTCTCGTTTCACGTGAAACGGCGGATCAGGCGTTGGATTCGAGCTTCTTGCGGCGCTTCAGCACCTCAAAGACCAGGCTCTGGAGGTCGCTCGGGCTGACACCCGGGACCCGACTGGCGTGGCCCAACGTCCGTGGTCGGATTCGGGCGAGTTTCTGGCGAGCCTCGATCGCAAGGCCGTTGAGCTCAGGATAGGGGATATCTCCAGGTAGATCGAACGCCTCCATCTCGAGCAGGCGCTCCGCGGATTGGCGCTCTCGCTCCAGGTACCCACTGTACCGGATCTCAATCGCAGCCCATTGTATCACCTCCGGTTCGTAGGCAATCCCGACGGAAGTGAGTAGTGCCGAGAGTTCCACACCCGGCCGCTTTGCCAGGTACGCGATCCTATTCCCATGCTCGACCGGGGTGGATCCGGCGGCAGTCAGGACCTCGTTTGCCGCTGCCGCCGGCACTGTGGTGGATCGAGCAATCTCCAGGTAGGAGGCCTCCTTGGATATGCGCTCCTCCGCGGCCCGGCGCTCCTGGTCAGACAGGAGTCCGAGGCGTGATGCCAGTGGGAATAGTCGGTGGAGTGCGTTGTCCTGGCGTAGGAGTAGGCGAAACTCCGCCCTACTGGTAAACAGACGATATGGCTCATCCACACCCCTGCTAACCAGATCATCCACGAGGACCCCGATCATCGCCTGGTCGCGACGAAGGATCACCGGCTCCCGTTCGAGCGCCGCCGCCGCTGCGTTGAGCCCCGCCACCACCCCCTGACCAGCGGCCTCTTCGTAGCCGGTAGTCCCATTGATCTGACCGGCCAAGTACAGCCCCGGGATTGCCTTCACGCCGAGAGTGGAGTCGAGCTGCGTCGGCGGGAAGTAGTCGTACTCGATGGCATAACCCGGGCGGGTCATCTTGACATGCTCCAGCCCGGGGACCGAACGGAGGAACTCCAGTTGGATAGTTGAAGGGAGCGACGTCGAGAGGCCATTTACGTACATCTCGACCGTATCCAGCCCCTCGGGCTCGAGGAAGATCTGGTGTCGTTCCGCCATCGGGAACTTGACGATCTTGTCCTCGATCGATGGACAATACCGGGGCCCCCTCCCACTGATGGCCCCACCGTACAGCGCCGACTCCGAAAGATGTCTTCCGATGATGTCTCTGAGTGCCGCACCTGACCAGGTGATGTAGCACGGCAACTGTGCCGGATGAACTCCTCGCTCATAGAACGAGAACCAGTACGGCTCCTCCCCATCCTGCCGCTCTAGGCGAGTGAGGTCTACGGACCTCCCATCGATCCTGGGAGGTGTCCCCGTCTTGAAGCGTTCTATTGTAAGTCCTTCATCAGCAAGGTATTCCGCTAGCTCTATCGCCGGTGACTCCCCGGCCCTACCTGCCGGGATACGGGTACCTACCCCAAGGTGGATCCTCCCCCTCAGGAAGGTCCCCGCCGTGAGTACCACCGCCCCGGCGCCATACTCTCGTCCGTCGGTCAGGGAGATGCCGTCGACCCGATGGCAATGGATGCACAGCCCCGCCACGGTTCCCTGAACGAGCTCGAGGTTCCGCTGACGTTCGAGGACGCATCGCACGGCGCGCCGGTACAGACCACGGTCGCACTGCGCCCGCGGGGACCATACCGCCGGCCCCTTTGAGCGGTTGAGCATACGGAACTGGATCCGAGCCATGTCTGTGGCTCGCCCCATCACCCCGCCCATCGCATCGACCTCGCGCACGACCGTCCCCTTGGCGATCCCACCGACCGCCGGGTTGCACGACATCTGACCGATGGTCTCGAGGTTCTGAGTGACGAGGAGTGTCCTAGCCCCCGAGCGGGCGGCCATGGTCGCGGCCTCCGTTCCGGCGTGGCCGCCCCCGACGACGATGACATCGTAGCGATCCAGCATGGGGGGAATATAAAGCTCACGGCCGGCACCGCCCGGACGACGGCCGGTCTCCCCGCGGGACGATGATGGACAGGCGGCAACCGAGCACGAACCCGAATCGCGAGACCCTCGTCACCGGACACCTGAGGTGATTGGGACGACGGAACGCCCCTCCCCCTACGAACGGCGCGCCGTGAGATCAACAGGG
>Ga0210124_1000870_pt1 | contig 14308 bp, 13 predicted proteins | sample Muzzi_PWC_D2_FD_185554 | JGI IMG/M metagenome (GOLD analysis project Ga0210124, IMG submission 185554) | Wetland microbial communities from San Francisco Bay, California, USA, that impact long-term carbon sequestration - Muzzi_PWC_D2 (SPAdes) | ecosystem: Environmental > Aquatic > Marine >... | reverse complement strand
GCCAGCCCAGAAAATGACCCTTCCCTGTTCGATGAGGTAACCGCGCTGGCCCAACAGAGAAATATGGGGCTTACTATTCACTTTGCAGAATTGCAGTCAGATATCGACTATACAGCCTCGCTTGGCTTCCGTTCACCCACCGAGTTTGCACTGGCGCATGGCCTGCTTGGTCCGCGCTCTGTGTTCGCGCATTATTTAATGTCAGATGAAGAGGACTGGAAACTAGTTGCGGCCCATCAAACGAGCATATCGCACAACCCTGCGAACAACTCTATTGTAGGATGGGGACCAGCCCCGGTAGCAGACATGCTGAAGGCGGGTGTCAATGTTGCCTTGGGGTGTGACAGTACGCCATCAGACAGCAACATGGATCTACTCAGAGATCTTCGAGTAACCTGTCATGCTGCTGGTCTTCTGACCAAAAGACGTGGTGCAATGCCACCCGAAACCATTCTCGAAATGGCAACCTTGAATGGTGCAAAAGCGATGGGCATCGAGTCCGAGGTTGGCTCTATCGAAGTAGGCAAGAGGGCTGATTTCATCATCATAAATGTGGATGCTCCGCATCTCACTCCAGTATGGAATCCTGTCGCCAGTGTGGTATTTGCGGCTCAAGGAAGCGATGTCGACACAGTTGTCATTGATGGACGAATCATCATGCAAGGTAGAAAGATTCTCACGCTGGATGAGGAGGAAATCCTGGCCGATGTTCGCCAACGATACCTGGCTATTGCCAAACGGGCTGGCGTGGAAGATGTTGTTGGTCCAAACTGGCCGGTCGTTTGAGAGCAGATTGCTAACTTTTACCGATACTATCAGAGTAGACAGGGGGAAATATGGAATCAATTGAACTCTTACTAACTCACAGCACTATTGTAACCCAAAACGATCATCGCCAAATCATTAAAGATGGGGCCATTGCCATTCAGGGCGATAAAATTGTGGCGATAGGCTCGACCAACGACCTTGCCGCCCGCTACCTGGCTAAAGAAAGCCTGGATATGGCCGGGAACGCGATTTTTCCGGGGCTAATCAATACCCACACTCACTTATTTCAAACCAGCGCTAAAGGGCTGGGTGAGGATATGCCGGTGCAGGATTGGGTGGAAGTAGTTACTGCACCGACGGCCATCCATATTAGCCCAGAGGAGATATACCTCTTTTGCTTGACCGGCTGTCTGGAGCAAATCCACTGCGGCGTCACTACCGTCATTGAGATGAGCTATCCGGCTCACACCTTTGCTCTACATGACTCTAACATTAAGGCGATGACGGACAGTGGCCTGCGCAGCCGCTACACCACCATCATCTCAGATTTTGGCGAAGAGTATGGTGTGTTGCCAGAACTCATCAAACCTATCGAGCAGTTTTTGGATGAGTACAGCCAACTGCTTGATAAATATCCGGCATCTGATAGGCTGGCTGTATGGCTGGCCATCGGCGCGCCCTGGACGGTGACCGACCGGGGGCTGGTTGAGGCACGAGAATTTACTCGTCGGGCTGGCATCCCTATTATCATGCACATCAATGAGAATGAAGTTGATAACGCTCTCAGCCAGGAACGTCACGGTAAAAATATGATCCCCTACCTGGATGAGGTTGGCTTTTTGGGGCCGGATTTGCTGGCGATTCACTGCGTTGACACCGATGAGACCGATATCGAATTATTTGCAAAAAATGACGTGAAAGTTTGTTACAATCCGGTCAGTAATATGTATTTGGGGTCGGGTATTGCCCCTATCATGCAAATGATAGACGCGGGCCTAACGATCTGCATCGGCACGGATGGGGCGGGCAGTAACAACTCCCAGGATATGATTGAGTCGCTCAAGGTAGGGGCGCTGCTACAAAAGGTAGCGGCTAAAGATGCCTCGGTGCTAGACGCCCAGATGGTCTTGGATTGGGCCACCCGTGAGGCCGCCAAGGTGATGGGTTTAAGTGATGACATCGGTTCGCTCGAAGTTGGCAAAAAGGCCGATATGTTTGTGCTGGCCCCCAACTCGGCCAAAATTGTACCGGTGCACGACCCGGTGGCTACCCTCGTTTACTCATCCGGTGAGGAAAATGTGGTCACCACCATTGCCAACGGCCAGATACTGATGAAGGATAGTATCATTCAGCACCTTGATGAAGCAGACATCCTGCAACAATGTCAGGCCGCAGCCTTGAATTTGGCCGATAGGTGCGGCTCAAACCGCAAGTTAAAGCGACATTGGCGTTTTTGATAAAGTGTACTTGTGACCATTGCTAGACATCTTTGTCAAAAACTGAATTTTAATCACGAATAGCACGAATAGACAAATTTTGCAAATGGGTTCAATAAAATATTTTAAAGAAATTCGTGTTATTTGTTCATTTGTGTCATTCGTGATAAAGAATTTCCAGTAGTGAGCGAGGAACATCCAATGAGACGTTTTGAAAACAAAGTCGCGGTTGTTACGGGCGCGGCGCGAGGCATTGGAGCGGCCATTGCCTTGCGTTTTGCCCAAGAGGGGGCCAGGGTCGCTATCCTGGACAAGCAGGATACGACCTCAACAGTAGAGACCTGTCACGACATAGGAACCTCGGCTATGAGGATATGGGTTGACGTCGCCAACAAGAGCAGTATCGAAGCGGCAGTGACCAATATTCTCACGGCGTGGAATGGCATCCACATTTGGGTGAATAATGCCGGTATCTTCGACGATACCCCCGTGACCGAGCTAAGCGAAGCCCGCTGGGACAAGGTGATTGACGTCAACTATAAAAGTATGTTTCTTTGCACCCAGGTAGTAACGCCCCATATGCTAGCTCAAAAATGGGGTCGCATCATTAATATTGCGTCGATGGCAGCCAAGATAGCTTTCCCCAATGAAGCGGCCTATTGCTCTAGTAAGGCGGCGGTTGTTGGATTGAGTCGTGCTCTGGCCGTCGAGTTAGGCCCACATCAGATAACAGTCAACGCTATCTGCCCCGGCCCCATCGACACGGAAATGCTAAAGCACACCTATCAAAACCTGGCCGATTCGCACAATATGGCCCTTGAAGAATGGTATGACAAAATCCTGGAAACCATTCCAGTGAGCCGTTTCGGCCAACCCGCTGATGTTGCCGGTTTGGTTGCGTTTTTGGCCTCGGATGATGCTTCTTTTATTAACGGACAAGCCATCAATATTGATGGGGGGATGGTGTTTTACTAAATGTTGACACAATTTACTTACCATTTACCGACTAAAATCGTCTTTGGGAAAACGGCCCTTGAAGTTTTACAGAGCGAATTAGCTAATTTGAACGCCAAGCAAGTGCTGCTGGTTAGCGATCCGGGTTTGGCCCGGTTAGGGATGGTTGACCATTTTATAGTGGAATTGAATCGAGACGGTTTTAGCGCAATACCCTTCACCGAAGTAAGCAGCAACCCTACCACCGTTGAGGTGGCTGCCGGGTTGGCTCTGGCCCGTGAACAAAACGCGCAGGCTCTCATTGCCTTGGGAGGTGGTAGCGCCATTGATGTGGCTAAAGGCGTTGCCATGCTACTGGCAAACGGCGGCACGTATGCCGACTACCAGTGGGGTGGTAAAGCGATTACCCAGCGCAGTTACCCCTTACTGGCTGTGCCCACCACAGCCGGTACCGGCAGCGAGGTTAGTAAAGTGGCTGTTATCGTTGACCCCGATAACCCCTTCAAAAAGGGTGTCCTTAGCCCGCTGATGTTTCCACATTTGGCTATTCTCGACCCGGAGTTGACGCGCTCATTACCTGCACGGCTCACAGCCGCCACCGGGATGGATGCCTTCATTCATGCTTTGGAATGCTACATCGGGCAACGCGCTAACCCCTTTACCGACCAACTGGCCTTGACGGTGCTACAAATTATCTGGACGATGCTCCCCAGAGCCGTAGCCAACGGCGATGATATGGAAGCCCGGCAAGCTATGATGCTGGCAGCGCTATGGGCTGGAACCGCGATGGACCACGCCGGGTTGGGCCTCATTCACGCTCTCTCAGGCCCGCTGACCGGGCACTTACATCTGCATCACGGGTTGACCAATGCCTTGCTTCTGCCTTACATTATGCGGTTCAATCTTCTGGCTATAGCCCCATCACAACAGCGGACATTGAATGAAATGTTTGGCTTATCCGCCAAGGCTGATGGTGAAGCTCTGGTAGACAGGCTAACCCAATTTGTCCGAAATTTGGGCTTACCCACCCATTTAACCGAGTTAGATGTATCGCTTGATGATGTAGATTGGGACAGCATTGCCGAGGAGACCACTCGCATGGTTCTCATTCAGAACAACCCGCGCCCGGCATCGGTGGCCGACTGCCGGGCCATTTTGGCAGAGATGTTGAAGGATTAGAAATCGTGTCGCTATTGAAAGAGGGCTACCTTAGCTATAGCGGCGTGGAATACGGTTGTCGGCTAGCGAAAGGCCGATAAGGCGGTAATCCGGCAGGACTTGCTCCAATACGTCAAGATTTGTCGGAGATTGGGCCGGAGCACCAGATTTAACTGGCCTGAATTTATGTTCAAGTATCAAGCGCCAAGTATTTGCCATTATGTGGTCGTAAGGATGTTGCATAATTGGGTTATTAAACATCTATCTCTCCTGGTTTGAACTGACTATCTACTCATAAATACGGTTGTGGCGTTGGAAAGTTGCACTTTTGGACCACCAGAACAAGCTTTTGGCTTCTCGCTAGATTTTATAGGCTTGTAATTTAGAAACCCTTACAAAGGTTATAACGCGTCTATCTAATGAACCAAAACCGTGTTTGCTAATAATACTATATTTTACTCAAGAACTAGACCTAACCTTCGCAACGGTTAACTCACAGGTAAAAGTTGCCCGATATTATGCTACCACACTTTTTAGTATCATGAAGTTACAGTATGATTACGGAAGTTGATGAAGGGGATAAAATGTTTAAGCTCTTGATGCGTTTCAAGGAGATACGTATTTAACCGTAAACAAGTGGCAAGTGGCAGGTCGCATGGGGCAAATATCAACGAATTTACGGTGATATTCTTACCTGCCACCTGCATACCTGCTACTTGCCACCACTGAATCTAACCTCCTTGGAACCTATATTGAGCCAATGTTTAAGTGTTTAGAGGGATGAAGATGAGAAGGGGTGTTCTGTTTGGCTTAACGGGTTAACGAATTAGGCAGTAATTTTTTTAAAATATTCTCCACATGAAAAACAGTAGGCACAATGTAATCTATCGCAATAGAATTGCCTTCGCCATTAATTAAAATTGTAGTCATCCCCGCATCTCTGGCCGGAATCAAGTTGCGGGGCTTGTCATCGACAATGATACAGCTTTCGCCCGAAACGCCCAAGATTTCTAATACCCGTTTGTAAGCCACAGGGTCGGGTTTACACTTAAAATTAAGCATCTCAATGTCAATAATCAATTCAAAATGAGACCGAACGCACAGCGTGTTCAGTACCCGCTCACTGTGAGGCATGTCGGAATTGGTAAAGACCACTTTATGGAGCGGTATCTGCTGCAGCATGTAATCTAAAGGCGGGCTAGGGCCGAAGAAATCTCGTGGGTTAACATCATGAACAAATTTTAGATAGTCAGCCGGATCAATTTTGTGTTCCTCCATCAAGCCCCGCAGAGTTGTGCCGTACTTCTGATAGTACTCGTGTCTTTTGACAGGGGCATCATCAGCCGGTATACCCATTTGCTGGGTCATAAACAGCAAAATCCGGTTGCCAATAACATCCATTAGCCCCGCTTCTTTAGGATAGAGGGTTTCATCCAGATCGAACAAAATATATTCAAATTGAGGTCGGTTACGATTTTTCATTTAACAATTAATGTACCTTACCGTTGCTTCGCTTGCTTACACGCCTCACCTGCAGTTGTACAATATATTTATCTAAGACATATTATCTAAGGCCAGCCATTTGGGTTTGGACAGGCTCAAGGTGTAAAATAGTTATACTAACTCGAATTTTTTAAGATTGGAAAAAGGATAACGAGCAGGTAAGACGGGGCTAATTTTTGAAGGTACAGGGATACATCTAAAATGGTGGTCAAACAAAAAGAGAAGTAATACCCTGAGCAATGCAAATTGCATCGCTTAAACCGGATATCTACTTCTCTTTTTAATGAACGGTATCGATTTCTTGAAATAATAATAACATAACATATTACAGTTGTCTAGTAGGACAATATAACCACTATTAGGAGAAAATTATCTTGATTGTCAAACAACTACCCGTAGGACCGATTCAAACAAATTGCTACATTGTTGGTTGTGAGGAAACTAAAGAGGGCGTTATCATCGACCCTGGCGCGGAAGAGGATCGTATTTTAGCCGAAGTAGAGAACGCAGGCCTGACAATAAAATATATCCTGAATACCCATGCCCATTTTGACCACATTCTGGCAAATGGCCCCCTGGTTGAAGCCACCGGCGCTCCCTTGGCAATCCACCCCCTGGAGTTGCCTATGCTCAGAGCCGGAGGCGGAGCCGCTTCTTTTGGTTTGGAAATCCCGCCTGGCCCGGACCCAGATATAAGATTGAAGGAAGGTGACACTATCACCTTTGGTACGCACACCTTTCAGGTGCTTTTTACGCCGGGCCACACCATTGGACACGTCAGCTTTTACGAAGCCCAAGTTGGCATTGTTTTCGATGGTGATGTTTTATTTGCCGGAGGCATCGGGCGGGTTGACCTACCCGGTGGCGATCACGAGACTCTGATGACCAGCATTAACGAAAAACTGATGATCTTGCCGGATGAAACCACCGTCTGCTCCGGCCACGGCCCTATAACTACCATTGGCCGGGAACGAATGAGCAATCCCTGGTTGTGAGACTTTTGATGCAAATGGAAAAGAACTGTCTCACTTCCCAGAATCTGTTGATTTCCAACCAATTAGGAGGTATCCTTTAATGAAAACAGGACTGCAAATAATGCAAACCACTAAAGCTGACCGATTTAATGAACTTGTCGGCTTGGAGATTGAAAGTAAGCTCAAGATTATTGGCCCGCACTCTATAAACGAGGTGGCCGAGATTATCTTTGGCATGTTGCAAAACTCTGTCGGTCAATATGGGATTGCGCCCAGTATGCCCCTCATCCGGGCCTCAAAAACCCTGGCCCGACATTATGGGTATCAGAGCCGGAAGGGGAAGATAAAGAAGGTTTTTACGATCACCGAGCGAGAATTAGATGGCCTGTTACAAATTAAACGCAAAGGACGAAAGACCTTTTATCATAAAAATATAATGAGTACAACCGAACAAGTTGAGCCTTTATCGTGGACTCAATGGACAGCAGAAGCTGAGTCAGCCGTCATTCAGCAAGAGGTCCAATTTTTGGGCAGCAAAATTAATCCTGAGCATATATTCCTGGTCGCCGGTACGATGGAAAGAAATAAATTAAAGATAAGAGTAATCAATAAAGAAAACAACCGAGTCTATACCATCGGGGTTGATGAAACAACCGCTCCTAATGGCAAAGCAATGCGCCAGATTGAGATTGAGTATATTGGCCTCGAATCCTGCGAAAATGTTTTCTCCTTCAGGCAGGAAATACATGCGACACCTCTGGATTTGCTGGAATTGGAAATTGCCACGGAGATAAAGGTCATCGAGCAAATGGTTATCGGCGCGGGCGACCAGGCAGGCATCAGGTTGAAACCTACTCGGCAAACCAAATTCAAATGGCTGCGAGGAATGTAAAAAGATGACGTTTCACGGTGTTTTTCCCTATCTTGTATCTCCTGTACATCCATCTGGTGCGATAAAGGTGGATGTGCTGCAACAACTTTGTGACGACCTTATTAAATGTGGCGTGCATGGGCTGACCGCCCTGGGTTCGACCGGTGAGTTCGCCTATCTTTCAACATCGCAGCGGCATCACGTCGTTGAGGTCGTTGTGGAGGCGACTAAAGGCCGGGTTCCGGTGGTTGCCGGAGTGGCCTCAACCACCATTGCCGAGGCCGTCTCTCAAGCTCGTGCTTATGAACAAATCGGCTGTGATGGCATCCTGGCTATCCTCGAAGCCTATTTCCCCATCCCCGATGAGGGAGTCTTCGCCTATTTCCAGGAAATCGCGGAGGCAGTCTCTATTCCGGTGGTGCTGTATACCAATCCCAACTTCCAGCGGTCAAAGTTGAGCCTGCCTGTCATTGAGCGATTGAGCCACATCCCAAACATCCAATACATTAAGGATGCGTCCTCGAATACGGGCGGGTTGCTTTCCATCATCAACCGGGTAGATGGGCGGATGAAAGTTTTTGCGGCCTCGGCGCACATTCCGGCCTGCGTAATGCTGATTGGTGGGGTCGGCTGGATGGCCGGGCCGGCCTGTATCGCTCCCCGCCAGAGCGTTGAACTGTATGAGCTGTGTTGCCGGGGAGACTGGGACACAGCGATGGAGCTTCAACGCCGCCTATGGAACCTGAACCAGGCCTTCGCCAAATATAATCTGGCCGCTTGCATCAAAGGCGGGCTTGAGCTTCAAGGCTATCCGGTGGGCGACCCCCTACCACCCCAAGCCCCCTTGCCCCCCGAAGGCGTTGAGGAAGTGCGACGCGCCCTCGCCGCGATTGGAGCGTTGTAGCTAATCGTTGAATCGACTTTGATTTTGGGTTGACGGTGGGCAATTTATATACCTTATAATGAGGTCAGTGGTTTTTGCCATTTGGCTAGATATAGCCTCAGATAGACCGAAATATTTCCGTATATGTTAAAAACTAGACGGGAATTTGGTGGTCTACACTCTGTTAACCGGAATCTTAAAATGATAAACGGGGGTTCCAATGTCTAAATCTCCTCATGTGGGAGTAGGCATCATCATCACCAGAAACGATCAGGTCCTCTTGCTCAAACGAAAGAATGTTCATGGAACTGGTAGTTGGTCAACACCTGGCGGACATCTGGAGTTCGGAGAATCGCCAGAAGAATGTGCCATTCGGGAGGCGAAAGAAGAGACCGATGTGGATATTACTGCCGTCAAGTTTAGAGCAGTGACGAACGATGTATTTGAGGCAGAGGACAAGCACGCCATCACGTTATGGATGGAAAGTGAGTACCTCTCGGGAGAGGCGAAAGTAAACGCGGCTTACGAGATGTCCGAGGTAGGATGGTTTTCGTGGGGCCAATTGCCGGAGCCACTGTTTTTGCCTTTCCGTAACCTGTTAGCTGGTCGGTGTTATCCTGTTCCGCGAGGTAAAGGGAAAAGAAGCTAAAAAAAGTTGAAGACCAGACACACTTGCGGCTCACTAATGCGGCAAACATTCGCACAAGAGTGTGCTGGGAAGATTCTTCAAGAGATAGGGGCATCGTGCCCTAGGGTTGAACAACAGGATTGGGCTGGCGAAGTTGGTCTAAAGTCGTAAATTGTCTTGTCGGCGGTAACGGCACCATGTCCGGCTAATGGTGGGGTGTTCGGAAATCATAATTGGTCTTTTTTGAAAATTATACTGAAATCAGAATGAAAACGATACTTTTTCTGGATACCGGATATTAGTCAAAAACCATTGAATTGTACTCTACTTGAACGCATAATCGGTTGTGTGGCTTCTGGCTCAAATGTGTACTCTATCAAAAAGTTCTGGTTTCAAACTGTACGCAGTATAGTCAGATCATTGTCAGCACTGGGATTTTGTGTCAGAGTAAGTAAATCTGTGGGTTAGTTCAATGGGGCTTTGTTTTTATAAATCTTTTTGCCCATTACGTTCTGGTAAGGCATAATAGCCTGTCTGCCCATGAAGGCACACCACCATACCTCACCAGGATAATCCCTATGTCAAAACATCTGTATATCTTTTGTATGTTTACGGCAGCCTATTTTCTGTCGTTTTTTTATCGTTCGGCCAATGCGGTCATCGCGCCCAATCTCTCTCAAGAATTATCCCTTGGCGCGGCGCAATTGGGTTTTATGACCAGCCTCTTCTTTGCCACCTTCGCTTTAGCCCAATTACCTCTTGGCATTGGCCTGGATAGATGGGGACCGCGCTGGGTCACACCGAGCTTGATGTTGGTGGGGGCCGTGGGCAGCTTGCTCTTTGCCATAGCGCCGTCCTTCGCTATTTTGGCGGTGGGACGCGCCCTCATCGGGGTTGGGATGGCCGGGGTCTTGATGGGGTCGCTCAAAATCTTCAGCCAGTGGTTTCCGCCGCATCGCTTCGCCACGATTTCCGGCCTGTTGGTGGGGATTGGCTCCTCCGGGGCGCTGATTGCAGCCACCCCATTGGCCTGGCTCAACAGCACCATCGGCTGGCGAGCCGTCTTCGCTATCGGTGCGGCGATCATTATTATCGTTGCGCTTATCATTATGGTCTGGGCACGCAATACGCCGCCTGGTGTTGATTGGCCCGGTGGGAAACATGCATCCATCAATCTCAAGGTGGTGTTCAGCGAGATGAAATTCTGGCGTATCGCGCCCCTGACCCTCTTTATGACCGGGATGCTGCTGGCCTTCCAGGGCTTATGGGCCGGTCCCTATCTATTTGACGTGATGCGGCTTACCGAAATCCAAGTTGGAAATGTTCTGCTCCTGCTGGGCATTGGCGTAATCAGTGGCTTTACTACCTCCGGCTGGCTTGCAGACCGATTTGGCTTAGAGCGGGTGATCGTGATAAGCAGCATCGCATTTATCTTGTGCCAATTCACCTTGGTCATTAGATTGCCTTTGGCCGTGGTTAGCATCGTCTACATCTTATTTGGCTTTTTTGGCGGATTCAACATTATGTTGTTAGCCCATATTCGCCAGATCTTCCCCTCGAATATCACCGGCCAGGCGATCACCGCCGTTAATCTCTTTGGTATCGGTGGCACCTTTTTGCTGCAATGGTTGATGGGTTTGATTATAGGCAGCTTCGCCATCGACGCCGCCGGGCACTATCCACCCCAAGCCTACACTACGGCTCTCCTTGCCACTGCTATTGCCACATCAGTAACACTGGTCTGGTATTTACCTTTGCTTCGTAAAGAGTAAGCCCCTATACAGGTGACCAAAACTCCAGCCGGTGTCCCTCGGGGTCAAAAAGATAGAAGACCCGCGCTCCCCAGGCATGGTCTCTAACCGGTCCCAAAGTTAAACCTCTATTATGGAGATAGCGCCAGGTCTCATCAGCGCTTTCGACTTGTAGGGTCAGGGTAATGCCCACCCCACCACCGCTCTTGATGGTGGCTCTTTTCTCATCAGCTATACTGATACGAGCCGTCTCTGTCAGTTGAAACTCCACAAACCAATCCGAGGCAAAGGTTATGGGTAGCCCTAAATCACGCTGATAAAAGGCAACGGTTTCCGACCAATTTTTGCAGTAAAGAATAGTATTGGCGCTTTTGAGTGAGAGATTGGCCGTCATACATTCACCTTGTTTTTATCCATTTCGACTTAGACAAGTAGTAGCCTGCATAGAGAATATTTGACGAAAATGAACCTCTATAGTAGTATGACGTGGGTAGGGTATGAGAATGTATTTGGTGCAACGTGGTCGTCGGGTTTTTAAACGATGGCCTTTTTGTTTTCCATTTATGGGCATTTTTGCTCTACTGAATTTCAATTTCATTATTTTTATCTGCTCCTATTGAATGCTTTGTCCAAATCTAACGATATTTTACTGTAGGTATATCTGATTTGCATGCAGCATCCAGACCAAGCAGAATGAACACAGTTTTACAGAGAGGAGAGTTTGCAACATGTCTGACCGAGTCCGAGGTACCGTCAAATGGTTCAATAATAGTAAGGGCTATGGCTTCATAACCCGCGAGGATGGGGAGGAAGATGTTTTTGTGCATTACTCCGCAATCGAGGCCGATGGGTACCGGTCTTTAAATGAAGGGCAACGTGTGGAGTTTACTATCGAGCAGAGTCCCAAGGGCTTGCAAGCTAGTAACGTCACAATGCTTTAGCCACACTGTTAAATCCTACCCAAATATTCTAATTGTAAAAGCGCGGGATTTTTTCCGCGCTTTTTTCGAGAAATCAGACCCTTGATAATTGTAACATGATGACCTCTTTGTGTCTATATCCTAAAGTGATGCCTTTACCTGGCTGGTTTTTGACTTAAGGTTCGGAGCTTGATAAACTCCCAGCATCGTTAATTTTCGACCCTATTGATAAGATTTACTCAAACAATGCACGAACAAAGAAAGTCTGACCACATTCGAATTAATCTTGAAGAAGATGTCAAATTTCAGGGCTTAACTACGGGTCTGGAAAATTACCATTTTCTCCATCAGGCCCTACCCGAAATCGACCTGAATGACATCGACACTTCAGTCATTTTTCTGGGCAAAAAGCTCAGAGCCCCACTGCTTATCTCGTCGATGACCGGCGGCACTAAAGAGGCTCGGGCAATTAACCGCACTCTGGCTCAGGCAGCCGAAGCCAAGGGGATTGCGATGGGGCTTGGTTCGCAGCGAGCCGCGCTCGAAGACCCCTCTTTAGAAGAGACTTTTCAAGTGCGTTCTTTGGCTCCAACAACCGTTTTATTAGCAAATTTGGGAGCGGTGCAGCTTAATTACGGTTACACCGTGGAACATTGCCAACGAGCCGTTGATATGCTTCAAGCCGACGCTCTGATTTTGCACTTCAACGCCCTTCAAGAAGCAGTCCAACCCGAAGGCGACACTCAATTTAGTGGGCTTTTAAGTAAAATCGAACAAGTTTGCGCCGCACTCTCGGTACCGGTGGTTGCCAAAGAAGTTGGTTGGGGCTTTTCTAAGGACACAGTTCATCAATTAGCAGAGACCGGTATCGCTGCCATTGACGTGGCCGGAGCAGGAGGAACCAGTTGGAGCCAGGTTGAGATGCATCGGGCAAATACAGAGATGCAGCGGCGGGTGGCTGCCACCTTTGTTGACTGGGGCATCCCCACCAGTGAAGCCATCCTGGCCGCAAAAGAGGCCGAGGCAGATATCCCTATCATAGCCAGTGGGGGTTTACGCAATGGGCTTGATCTTGCCAAGTGTATTGCTCTAGGTGCAACCCTGGGGGGAATGGCTAACCCTTTTCTCAAAGCTGCGGTTAATTCCCTAAAGACCGTTCTCGATGAGATTCAAATTACCCAAACAGAGCTGCGGGTTGCAATGTTCGGCATAGGCGTCGATTCGGTTGCGGTGCTGCAAAACACAGAACGTTTAATCAAGATGAGTAAATGAAAAACTCTCTGTTATCAAATCTGTGGAAAATCGTGCTCGTTCTAGGGTTGATATCTGTTGTAGTGATAATTTGGAGTCGAAATACCGATACTATCCCCCCTGACCCAGCGCCTTCGGAGCCGGTTCAAGAGCCTGAGATTGTTGGGGGGCTGTCATCAGCCACACCAACTGCCACCCAACTGGTCCTAGAGCAACGTTTGTTACCGACCCCTAGCTCAACACCACCACCCCCAACCGTTACCCCAACCCCTATCCTGGTACATCACGTTGTTGAACAAGGCGAAATCCCCTTGTTGATTGCCGAGGAGTACGGTATCTCGGTTGATACGCTGCTGGAAATCAATGGAATTAGTGACCCAACCAGACTGCAAATTGGGCAAGAATTAGTGATTCCTATCACCGTTACCCCAACACCGGCAGTGCCATCTCCCACCCCCACCCCGACCCCGGAACCTGTTTATCACATTGTCCAGGCGGGAGAGACGCTGGGCGCAATTGCTGAAGCGTACAATACCAATGTTGCTGCCCTTACACTAGCCAATGATATCACCGATCCCCAGACCCTGCGAGTAGGTCAAGAACTACTTATTCCCCCAGATGGCGTAAGTTTCGATGCCCCAACCATCGTCCATGAGATAGAAAGTGGGGATACCTTCGGTCACTTAGCCTTTCTTTATGGCTCTACCATTGAAGATATTTTGGCAGCTAACCCCGGTCTGGAACCAACAGCCTTACGGGTTGGGCAACGGGTGATTGTTCCCATTACATCGCCACCTGTCAACCCTAGCGCCAACCCACAGCTACCGCAGATTACAGCGCCAAAAGCACCTGCATCAAACTTAATTGTCTTACAGCAACAAATGATCGATATGACCAATGCTCAACGCCAAGCGAATGGTATGCCAGCCTTACAGGCCGATGAAGAATTAGCCAGGATAGCCCTAGCCCATGCTCAAGATATGGTCAAACGTGGCTACTTTGCCCACATTACCCCAGAAGGCGTAGACCTCCGGGGTCGTTTTGAGCAACAAGGGGTAGAGGCCAATTGGATTGGCGAGAATATCCAATTCAACACACAGCCGGAAGATAAAACCGTATCGGCGGCGGTGGAGTGGCTGATGAACAGCGCCCCCCACCGGGCGAATATGCTCCATGAACGTTTCAATCATATTGGCGTGGGAGTGGCCGAG
>Ga0210124_1000869_pt1 | contig 14322 bp, 15 predicted proteins | sample Muzzi_PWC_D2_FD_185554 | JGI IMG/M metagenome (GOLD analysis project Ga0210124, IMG submission 185554) | Wetland microbial communities from San Francisco Bay, California, USA, that impact long-term carbon sequestration - Muzzi_PWC_D2 (SPAdes) | ecosystem: Environmental > Aquatic > Marine >... | reverse complement strand
GTAGACGAGATCCTGCGCGACCGTCCCGCGGACCTTCACGACCACCGGTGCCAGCTCGCCGAGCCATTCGTGCCAGGCGGCGAGGTGGTAATCGCCCGGCGGCAGGCCGTCGATGCGAAAGCGACCCGTGTCGTCCGTCACCGCCATGTAGGGATGGGGTGCGACGAAGATGAACGCGCTCATCCACTCGTGGCCGACGTCGCATTGTAACGAGATCAACCCGCGTCGGCGTAACTTGTGGTGCAGCACCGTGCCCACCGTGGGCAACGCGAAGTTGAACAGCGTCCGGCCATGTTGAAAGGCGTGGACGTTGTGAAACACCTCGTCGCGATTGACCATCGCCAGGTCCGATCCCACGGTGGCGACCTGCATCCGCGGGCGGAACGCCAGATCCTCGTTGACGATTTCCAACTGCCGCGGCTTCGGCGCCAGGCCGCGCTCCGCGTCGATCACCACCACCATCGCACCGGCGACGCCACCCGCGTCGTCGACCCTGAGCTCCCGCGTGATCTGCCGCGCGTGGCCGAACAGCTCCGGGCTGGCGAAGCTGTCGTGGTGCCGGTCGATCTTGACCTCCGGCGCCAGCGTCACACGTCCCTCGACGGTGGCGGGGTCCGCCACGTCGACCGCGTCGTAGGCCATCGCCGGGATCGCGTGGGCGACCACGAGCAAGCACGCCGCGACGCGGATCATGTGAACAGATTCCTGACGGCGGTCAGGACATCGAGATAGCTGACCATGCCGACCGGAATGTTTTCCAGATTGACTACCGGCAATCCCCCTACCTTGGTCGCCAACAGAATGTCGATGACCTCCTCCATGGTGTCGTCCGGCAACACCGTGAGGGGCTCCCCGGTCATGATCTCCCCGACCTGCATGTAGGTATCGAGGACGTCCTGGCCGCTCTCCAACTCGGTCTCCAGGTGGGAACTGACCGCCTGGCGCAAGTCACGATCAGTGATGATCCCCACCAAACGCCCGGCGCTGTCGACCACCGGTAGCTGGCGGATGTCGTGCTCGCGCATGATCTCTATGGCGTCGAGCAGCGGCTGCTCCTCGAAGACCACGTAGGGATCGGGCGTCATGAGCTCATTGGCGGTGACCCTGCGAAGTTTCTCCACCGATCCCTCCTTCCGTCCCAGACCTAGCGAGACGACGAGCCCACGCTAGGATGGGCATGTAATCGAAGGGCGTTGTACACGATCACTTCCCTTCGCGGCCGTATGGTCCAGTTGGCGCACGGCGCGCGCAAGGACCAACCAGCCCGGAGGCGCAACTTGCCTCGGTCATCCGTGCGGTGCCGTGCCGACGGTAGACCGGGTTATACCATGCCCTTCACCCGATGGGTCAGACGGGACTTGGAACGTGCCGCGGCGTTGCGGTGGATCACGCCCTTGGCGGCGGTCTTGTCGAGGCGCACACATGCCGCGGCCAGGGCGCTTTCTGCCGCCTTCTTATCGCCGGCGGCCAGGGCTGCGTCGACCTTCTTCACCGCGGTGTGCAGCGTGGATTTGTTGACACGATTCCGCGCGCGGCGAGTCAGGGCTTGGCGGGCACGTTTGGCGGCAGATGGCTTGGCAGGCACGTAACCTCCTAAATTAAAAGAGGCGCGCACGGTAACCGTGCGCGCCTCGGTGGTCAATAGTGACCGCGCAAAACTAGAAACATTGCTGGAGCTGGAACTTCTCCGGCAGCCCGGAGCTGAGGTTCCAGTCGAACTCCGGATTGCACAACGGGGCGTCCGCCTCAACGTGTACGGTGTTGCCGCCCAGGAAGGTGATCGTGAAGTCAAAGTCCTCGCCGATGATCGGAATGACATTGTTCGCGCGCACGTAGATCTCCCCAGAGTCCGGCCGCCGGAAGGAGTCGGGATTGGCGAAGTCGAGGCGCAGGTCAGTGATCTCGAAATCGTACTTCACGTCCTGTGGGAGCAACTTCAGGTCGAGCTCCACCCTCCCACTCCCGTTGACCGTGATCACGTCCCCCTTGTCGCGGAAGTCGGTGATCGTCCAGCTCACGTCATCGAATGAGAGGAAGTTGACGCCTAAGAAGCCGACCTGGCTCTTCCTGGTCGCGACCCGGACGACGTTTGTCCGGGTATCGCCGAAGCTCTTAGTGATCGTTCCATCCGAGTCCTCGAACTGGACGAACACGTTCACCTTGGCGCCGCCCGGGAAGTCGATGACGACGTTCCAGGCACCGGGCTGCGCGAAGAGACCGTCCCCATCCTCGTCCTTGTCCCAGTCGAGCTCGAAGCGGTCCACGTCGATCTGGATGGAGGAGCTGTTGACTTGCCCGAGGCTCGCGGAGGTCAGGGCGTCCTCGCCGTCCCGGACCACCGCAAAGATCTGCGTCGACCCGAGGGCCAGGTTGATCGCCGCGGCCGCGGCGGTGACCGTCTGAGCTCCCTCGGCCGCCGTCAGGTCATCCAGGCTGGTCGATACGACATCCGCTCCACCCAGGACCGCCGCCACGTCGCCGCTGCTGGCCACGTCCGCGAAGCTCTGGCCATCGAAGGTAATACCGAGGGTCGGCGGCGGTGCAGGGGTGAAAGGATCCAGCGTGTTTTGGGTGTTGCTATCGTCGTTACCGCCTCCCCCCCCGCCACAGCCGGCGAGGGCAGCCGCGAGGATCAGCGCTGAGAGTGGGAGCAGAAAACGTCTCGAACGACCGTTCATGGCGCTCTCCTTTGCTTGTCCTGGTGAAATTTTACCGCACTGGGCGGCGGGTGAAGAGGAAGGTGGGAGGGACCGTTGCCCAGTGGCGGCCACTGAATCCGGACGCGACGGCAAGGCTGATCATTCTTATCGCAGCATCGAGGGGGTACTGGAGGAAGGATTAATTTCAAACTTCATTCGTATTGTTTAACACACAGGAGCAGGCACGAACACCTCTCCCGTCGACTCCGAGACGTTGCGAAGCGACGCGATGGGCGATGGGCGATGGTGCGGGTTTCCGGCCCAGGGGACCCAAAGGGCGACCCGGCCTCAACGCCAACCGTAGAGCGACTCCGTCCGCCACATCCGGCGAAGCCTGTCCTACAGGAGAGGCTGCACTCGCCCGTTACTTGGTCACGCTGCCGAGGGGCAGCACCCCGAGGAGATCCTTGAGGTCCTCGTCCTCGAAGGCGACGCCTCCGCCGAAGAACGCGGAGTCGGCCTCCGAGTTGAGGAAGTTGTCGTAGCCGGCGGTGAGGAAGAAGTAGTCGAGGAAGTCGAGCCGCCCCTTAGCCTTCACGTGCGGGCTGTTGCCGGGGGTGTTGTCGCCGTTGAAGTCATAGGCATCGAGGGAGAATCGCAGCCGGTCACGGGCAAGGAAGTAGTCCCCGCCCACGCCGAAGGTGCTCTCCTTCAAACCGATCCGCGCCGCCAGATCGCCACGACGCCGCCCGAACTGAGCCGAGAACTGGAGGTTGCCGCTCTGCTCCTTGGTCTCCTCCTCGACCACGGTCTGGGTGACGTGCGGTGGGTAGAATTGGTTGTCGGCGGAGGTCCCCGTGTTGTCGATCTCACTCACCGTCCGGGTGCGACGCACCGTCTCGTCTCCTTCCACGGGGGTGACGACCTCGAACACGTAGTACTTCTCCTTCGACGGTTGCAGGGTCAGGGCGAATATGCCGCGCGAGTCGCTGCGATCGACCAGGGACTCGGTCTCGAAGCTGACGTAGGTCTTGAACCGCTCGCGCTGCGCGAGGAAGCGATCGATCTTGTCGATGGCCGAGTTGAGCTTATTGACGGTCGCGTCGTCGTTGATCAGGCGGCCGATGGTGCCCTCCCCCTCGTCGATTTTGTGCGCCACGTTGCCGAGGGCGTCGAAGGTATCCTGGGCCCGCTCCGCCGCAGTCTTGGCGGATACGACCGCGTCGTGAATGCCGGTGCGATTTTCCGCGATGAGCACCTGGACGCTGTCCACCAGTTTCTGGATGTTGTCGCCGAGCTCCGGCAACTTTTCCTTGGCGTAGCCGGAGACGGAGCGGAAGTTCCCGACGGTCTCCGTGATCTGCCCCTCGTTGCGCTGCACCACCCGATCGAGACCCGCGGTCAGGGACTCGACCTGGCCGATGATGCGATCGACGCGAGCGTCGTTACGCGCCACGATGTCCTTCAAGCTACCCGTCAGATCGCGGGTATTGGCGAGGATCGCCTTGAGGTCCGCCTTGCCCTCCTCGCTGCCGAAGGCGTCGGCCAACACGCCCGTGACCTCGCCGATATCCCCGGCGAGCTTGCCCAGGGAACCGAGGAGCTCGTCGAGGCTCTTCTGGCTAACGGATTGCCCGATGGTGTCGGTGTTGCGCAGCCGCTGGCTCCAGTTCTTGCCCGGGATCAGGGCGAGGTATTTCTCGCCCAGCATCCCCTCGGTGCGCAGCTCGGCGCGGGAGTCGACCGGGATCGAGGTACCCTCGGCGATGCGCAGCTTGAGAACCGCGCGCCCCTCCTCGAGGGTGATCGACTCCACCTGTCCTACCTTCACCCCCGCGATGCGTACCGGAGCGTTAGCCTCCAGCCCATCCACCGAATCGAAGCGCACGCTGAGGGTGTAGCCCTCCTTCACCTCCCCCTCCTCCAGCCGGGTCCCGAGGATGAAGAGGAGGACGGCTACCAGGATGACGAAAAAGCCCACCTTGGTCTCAAGACTCATTGTTCTCCCGTACGTTCACCGCCACCGACGCGCGCCTATCGCCTGCCCGCCCCGGTCGCGATCCATCATCGCCCCCGATCGACAATAAATCTGCCCATCCCGTTAGCTCATTTCCAACTCATCGGCCCACGCAGACGAAATACGAAAGGTCCGGAAGGGCTCTTCCCGTGCCTCCATTTCATGCTCGCCTGATCCCACTTGCCCTGCGCCATTCCGGCCATCCTGATTTGCGGAGATCGGCAGACGAAAAGGGCGCGGTCCCACCAAGGCCGCCCCTCAGCGGCTGCGGAGCCGCTCCTCGCAGACATTGCCGCGCGCGTTGAGAAACTCCTGCAGGTGCGGCTCCGGGTTGGCGCACAACTGCGCCGGCGTACCCTCGGCCAAGACCCGGCCTTCGTCAAGAAACGCGATGTGGTCCGCCATGTCCAGGGCGCTCTCCACGTCGTGGGTCACCACCACCACGGTGCTCCCCAGCGCCTCCTTCGCCGCCATGATCAACCGATTGACGTGGACCGTGGTCAGGGGGTCGAGGCCGGTGGTCGGCTCGTCGTAGAGGATGATCTCCGGCTCCATGATCGTCGCCCGCGCCAGGCCCACACGTTTTTCCATGCCGCCGGAGAGCTCGGCCGGCATCTTCTCTTCAATCCCCGCGAGCTCCACCCGCTCCAGCTCCCGGGCGACCCGTGCGGGGATCTCCGCGTTCGTGCACAGGTCGTTCTCCCGCAAGCCGAAGGCGAGGTTATCGAAGACATTCATCGAGTCAAACAAGGCCGCTTGTTGGAAGACGAAGCCGAAGCGTCGCATCAACGCCTGGCGCTCGTTGCCCGCCAGGTCAGTGATGTCCCGGTCCTCCAGGTAGACCCGTCCCGAGTCGGGCTTGAGGAGGCCGATGATGTGCTTCAACAACACCGACTTGCCGGTGCCGCTCGGGCCCAGGATGAACGTGATGCCCCCCTTGCGGATGGTGAGATCGAGATCTCGAAAGACCATCTGAGATCCGAACGCCTTGGAGATCTTTTCGAGGCGGATCACGAGCGGAACAGGAGGGAGGTGAGGATGTAGTCGAAGACCAGGATGAGCACCGACGAGTAGACCACCGCCTGGGTGGTCGCACGGCCGACCCCGGCGGCGCCGCCCCGAGCCCGGAAACCGAAGTGGCAGCTCACCACGGCGAGGACCAGGCCGAAGACCGCCGACTTGATCAGGCCGTTGATCATGTCGTCGAGCTCCACGAACTGGACGGTCTTGTTGATGTACAGGGTCGAGTTGATGCCCAGCAGCTTCACTCCGACCAGGTAGCCGCCGACGATGCCGATGAAGTCCGAGAGCACCACGAGCATCGGCACCACCACCACCGCCGCCACCACCCGTGGCACGATTAGGTAATGGATCGGGTTGACCGCCATGGTGTACAGGGCGTCGATCTGCTCGGTGACGCGCATGGTTCCCAGCTCCGCCGCCATCAGGGAGCCGGCCCGGGCCGTGACCATCAGACCGCTGAGCACCGGCCCCAGCTCGCGCAGCACCGATAGGGCGACCACCGTCCCCACCAGGCTCTCGGCACCGAAGCGGGCGAAGCCGTTGTACGACTGGAGGGCCAGCACCATGCCGGTGAATAGACCGGTGAGCAGCACGACGAAGGTCGAGTTGACCCCCACCACTTCCACCTGGCGCAGCAGGTTGCGCCAGCGCCACGGCCGCCGGGGCAGCCAGCGCACGAAGTCGAAGATCAACACCCCCATCGACCCGGCGCTCTCCACCAGGCCGAGGGTCATCCGACCGATCTGTTCGACGACGACGATGGCTGCGCCTCCAACGGTTGTGACGTTTCGACTGCGGCTTCGACTGCGGCGACAAAATCTAGTGAACGGCGCGCACCCGGGCAACTGCCCAGCCCGCGCCCGCGCACCAAGGGAGGCGGTGGGCTCTTCCGTCTCCCGGTCCCAGACCCGACCCCCTCACTCCTCCACGTAGACCCGTGGCACCCGCGGGCCGATGGCGCACAGGACCTCGTAGGGGATCGTCCCCAGGCAATCGGCCACTGCCTGTGCCGAGATCATCTCCTCGCCTTGGCGCCCGATCACCACCGCGGCGCTCCCCTCACGGGCCGCGGGCGCGTCGGTGACGTCGACGCAGGTGAGGTCCATGTTCACCCGGCCGATGATCGGACAACGGCGCCCTGCCACCAGCACCTCGCCGGCGTTGGACAGGCCGCGCGACAGGCCGTCGCCGTAACCGATCGGGAGCAGCGCCATGCGCGTCGGTCGATCGCAGCGGAAGGTCCGGCCGTAGCCGACGGTCGCGCCGGCCGGCAGATCACGCACCCGGACGACGCGGCTCTCCAGGGTCAACACCGGCTCCAGGCCGAGGTCCCGCCCCGCCTCCGGTGGCCCGTAGCCATACAGGCCAATCCCGGGCCGCACCGCGTCGAACGACGCCCCGGGGAAGCGCAGCACCCCTGCGGTATTGGCCAGGTGGAAGCACACGCCGGTGAAACCGGCCGCGAGCACCGCGTCGCGGCAGCGGCGGAAACGGGCGATCTGCTCCTCGGTGAAGGCCGTCACCGCCTCGTCGGCGCAGGCCAGGTGGCTCATGCAACCGGCGAGACGCAGACCCGGGGAGACCGAGAGGAGGTCGAGCGCGTGCGCGAGCCCGACCTCATCGAACCCGACCCGCCCCATGCCGGTGTCCACCTTCAGGTGGACGGCAACCTGCCGCCCGGCCACGGCGGCCGCCCCCTCCAGCGCCGCGAGCTCGCCGGGATCGCTCACCGCCGCGGCCAGGTCCAGGGCGACGACGTCGGCGGCGTCGGCCTCGTAACCTGGCGCGAGGAGCACCAACGGCACCGTCACCCCCGCTTGGCGCAGGACCCACGCCTCCTCCACCAGGGCCACGGCCAGGGCATCGACCCCCTCCGCCACCAGGGCGCGGGCGACCTCCACCGCGCCGTGACCGTACGCCTCCGCCTTCACCACGCCGACCATGCGTGTGGCCGCCGGTACCACGGCGCGCAGGCGCCGGTAGTTGCGGCGCAGCGCGGCGAGGGAGATCCGTGCACAGGTCGGCCGCACGGCACGGGTGCCGCACACCGGCGCCGTCACCTCGTTATCGCGCACGGAAGGCATCTCGGATTCGCCTGGGGTATGTGACCCGTGTCGCGCTCATGGCGCTTGATACCCGTTGTAGCGCGCGTCCTCGCCGAAGAAGCGCGCGAAACGCCGCTCGAACATCACCTCCACGGTGCCCACCGGCCCGTTGCGGTGCTTGCCGATGCGGATCTCGGTGGGCCACGCGTCGGCCTGCTCATCCACCTTGTCGTGATCGCGGTGCAGGAAGAGGACGATGTCCGCGTCCTGCTCGATGGCGCCGGACTCGCGCAGATGGGAGAGCTGCGGTCCCTTGCCGCTCTCCTCCACCCGCCGGCTGAGCTGGGCGAGGGCGAGGACCGGCACGTCGAGCTCCTTGGCCAGGGCCTTCAACGAGCGAGAGATCTCGCCGATCTCCAGATCGCGACGCTCCACCTTGCCGGCGACGCGCATGAGCTGGAGATAGTCGACGATGATCAGGTCGCAGCCGTGCTCCGTCTTCAGGCGCCGGGCCCGGGAACGCATCTGCAACGGCGTGAGGGACGCGGCGTCGTCGATGAACACGTGCGCGCCGGAGAGCCGCCCCGCGGCATTGGTGATGCTCTGCCAGTACTCCTCGTGCAGGCCGCCACGGCGCACGAGCTGGGCGTCCACCTGGGCCTCGGCGCACAACATGCGTAGCGAGAGTTGCAGGCTCGACATCTCCAGGGAGAAGACCGCCACCTTGCGCTGATGGCGCACCGCCGCGTTGGCCGCGATGTTCAAGGCCAAGGCGGTCTTTCCCATGGCCGGCCGGGCGGCGAGGATGATGAGATCGGAGCGCTGCAGGCCGAGGAGCTTGCGGTCGAGCCCCTCGAAGCCGGTCGGCACCCCGAGCAGCTCGTCGCCGCGGTCGTGCATCTGCTCGATGTTGTGGAAGGCGTCCTTGACCAGGGTGTTCATCCGCTGGAAGCCGCCCTCGACCTGGAGCTCGCTCAGGGAGAAGAGCCGCTTCTGCGCCTCGTCGAGTAGCTCGGACGCGGTCTCGTTCGCCTCCGTGCAGGAGGTCGAGATCTCCTGCGCTGCGCGCAGCAACTGCCGCAGGACGTACTTCTCCCGCACGATGGCCGCGTGGTGACGGATGTTCCCGGCGCTGGCCACCGCCGCGGAGAGCTCGGCGAGATAGGCTGCGCCGCCGATCTCCTGCAGCACCCCGTCGCGGGCCAGGGCATCCGAGACCGTCAGCTCGTCAATCGGCGCCGCGGTCGTCGCCAGGCGCACCATCGCCGCGAAGATCTTGCGATGGGCCGGGCTGTAGAACTGGTCGGCGTTGACCTTCTCCAGCGCCGTGTAGATCGCCTCGTTGTGCCAGAAGACTGCCCCGAGCACCGCCCGTTCGGCCTCCAGGTTTTGCGGCGCAGTGGTCTTGGGGAGGGTTTCCTGCAGGGATGGCATGGCGTGGGACGGGAACGAAAGGGGCCTCCCGGCCAGGACGGCCGGGAGGCCCCGACGATACCCGAACCAGGGACGTCAGGCTACGCCTCGGCCGTCGCCTCCGTCGCCGTCTCGGCCGGCTCGTCGCTCACCTCCGCCGCGGCCTCCTCGGCCTTGACGCTCAGGCTCAGCTCGGCCACCACCCCCTGGGGCAACTTCACCGTCGCGATGAACTCGCCCACCGTCTTGATCGCCTCATCGAGGTGGATCTTACGGCGATCGATCTCGAAGCCACGCTCCTCGAGCACGCGGGCGATGTCCATCGTGGTCACCGCGCCGTAGAGCTGGCCCGAGTCACCCACCTTCGCGATGAACTCCAGCGCCTGCGCCGTCAGGTTCTTGGCCAGATCCTCCGACTCCATGCGGACGCGCTTGATCTTCTCCGCCACCATCCGCTGGTAGTGCTCCATCTGACGGACGTTGCCGCGCGTGGCGAGCACCGCCGTCCCGCGGGGCAGCAAGTAGTTGCGGGCAAATCCGCGCTTCACGTTCACCACCTCGCCCATCTCGCCGAGGTGGTCGACGCTCTCCATTAGCATTACTCGCATGGTCGCCATCGCCGTGCTCCTACGCCGCGCCGTGGCCCGGCACAACTGGTTGTTACGAAAAGAGCGCGGAGGATAGGAGCCCCTCACCAACGGGTCAAGAAATAGCTCTTCCACCCCGGTGGCGCCCCTGCCGATGGCCAGCCCGACCCGATCTCCCGTATCCGAGAATACCTTCCCGCGAGAAGGGGTCCGCCATATCGAACCGGTGCCGAGAATGTCGCGGGCCATACCACCGCGGCGGGGAGGAAGGGTGTGCCCCCCGACCCTGCACGGTCGCCCCCCAGCCACTGCCGCGATCGAGCCCTACATCACCGCCTTCGAGGCCAGGGCGGTCGTCATGACACCCGGCGCCGCCGTGGCCAGAGGCGGTCGGACCAGCTCCCTGGAGAACTGCGCTTCCAGGTAGCGGAGGTGCACGCTGAGCTCATCGCCCTGATGTCGGAAGCTGCGCTTGATCACCTTCACCTTCTCGATGATGTTCTGGACGTAAGCATCCGCCCTTTTGCTGCTATGGTTGTAGCCGGCGTTGTAGGACCGGACCATGCGACGCCACTTACCGTGGTGCACCCGGTCCCAGTACAAGAGCTCCGCCACGGCCATGGAGGCGGCGAACTCGAAGTCGTTCAGCAGCCGCGTCGCGACGAGGTTACGGTTGTACTGGGTGTCTTTCATCACGACCCGCCGCATCACCGTGTCCATCTTGTTGTGGAACGGCCCGAAGGAGGGGTCGTTGACATTCACCGGCACGGATCCGGCCTGGGACTCTTGCCACGCGATGGCGGCCAGGGTGTAGCCCAGATCGTAGGGGGCGCCGTAAGCAAACGCCTTCATGAGGGTGTAGCGCTGGGCGTCCGTCATGGAACGCAGCTCCTCGTCCAGGCCGGCCCAGGCCGGCGTGACGGGTGCGGCAGCCATCCACAGACATGCGATGATGAGCGTCGCGACGACCGATTCGGCGATTTTTTTTGTCATCCTCATGGTGAAGCTCCGCGGCAAGTGGTTATGGCGGAACGCTTTCTGACCAGGGGGTCTGCAATCACCCTGCCAACTAAAAAACGGCGCACAAAAATGCCACCTTCCTTGTTAAGAGCGCCTGAAGAAGCAAAGGGTTGCCGAGAAATCCGTACCGGTGTGAGGGGATATAGGTCGCTGCCTTCCCATGGCTCGCCTCGCCGGGCTCGTCACCGGGTTTCAATATGAAACGCACGGCAATCGCTGCCATGTTCGCGCCCAAGGAGTCATGCGCGCGGAATGGTAGTCGGGCGACAAAGGGGAACGCGGTGGCCCGCGCGACTCGCCTGGTCGCGCGGCCGGCGACGATCGCCGCGAGGTATCCAGCCCACGACGAGCCGCTATGAGCCATGCCTACCCGACGAAGTCGCAGGTGGGGGCGGAGATTGACGCCCCGGCGTGGTCGGCGCCTATGGCGTCGCGGGCTCGATGGCCTCGATCCGCAGGCGGTATAGGCCGGCACGGCGTACGCGATCCATCACGGCGATGACTCGCCCATGACTCGCCTTGCGGTCGGCGGTGAGCACCACCTCGCGCGAGTCACGGGTCGGCGCCACTTCCAGGAGGAGGCCGGTGAGCTCTTCCAGTCGCACCGGCTTGCCCTCCAGGTAGATCAGCTCACTGCGATCGATCGTCAACCTGATGGGTCCTGGCGGGGACGCTCGGACCGCTTCGGCCGTGCTCGCCTCCGGCAGCGATACCTGCAGCCACGTCGATTCCTTGAAGGTCGTCGTGAGGACCAGGAAGACCAGCACGATGAACAGGATGTCGATGAGCGACGTGAGATTGATCTCCGGCGTCACGCGACGATCGCTCCCGAATCTCATCCCGGCTCTCCACAGACCTGATCCACGAGCTCGCCGCTCTCGGCCTCCAGCTCGGCCACGGCGCGATCGATCCGCGCCGCGAAATAGCGATGGATCACCAGCGCGAGCATGCCGACGATGAGGCCCGCGATGGTGGTGTACAGCGCCGTCCCGATCCCCCCCGCCAGCTCCTGCGGACTGGCCATGCCCTGGAGGGCGGCGAGTCGCTGGAATACCAGCACGATGCCCACCACGGTACCAAACAGGCCCAGCAGCGGGCCCAGGGTGGCTATCAGCGCCAGGCTTCCCATCCCGTACTCCAGCTCGGCGGCGAGCTGCCGCCCCTTCCGTCGCGCCCGGTCGCGGACCGCCTCACGGGACCGCCCGGCGCTGGCGAGCACCACGGTCGCGATCTGCGACATCCGAGCCTCATCCCCCTGGATGAGCTCGCGCGCCTTGTCGACCTGGTGTGCCGCGAGAAGCTCGCGCAGGTCGTGGGTGACCTGCGGCGGCGGTAGATTCGGCCGTCGCAACTGCGCTCGCTTCCATAGCGTCAACCCGAGCCCCACCACCGACGCCACGACGATCGGCAGAAAGGTCAACCAACGTACCCAGGTCTCGAGATCCGTCGTCAGCATCGCGTCACCCGCGCGCAGTCTCCCACGGAGCGACGAGCGATGCGATCACTTCGGGACAGGAGCCGCGAGGCCGGAGCCGGGTCAGGCCCGTAGGCCGCGGCAGGATGGCGACCAAGCATTCCCTGCCTGGAGCGACGCCGTTGCGGGCTTTGAAGAGTGTTTTGGTAGTATTACTGCCGTATCCGACCCAACGCCCGTCACGGCGCTCCCCCGCCCGGTGGTATCGGTCTCGCGAGACCCCGGGGGAGTGCGCCAAGCGGAGAGAGTCACCATGGACGCACGAGAGATGAGCCCGGCTGGGGCCGCCCAGTCGACCGACGCCACGCGGACACCGGTCCTGATCTACGGGATCGTGGCCTACGTGACGTTCCAGGTGGTGTTCCTCTACTTCCTCGGCTTCGTGGTCGACGTCGCGTACCCTAGCGTGGATCGCGGCAGCGCGGCGCCGGTGGGCGTGGCGGTCGCCATCGACCTGGCCCTGATCGCCGCGTTCGCGATCCAGCACACGATCATGGCGCGGGGACCGTTCAAGGCGTGGATCACCCGCTTTCTGCCGGTCGCCGCGGAGCGCAGCACCTTCGTCCTGGCGACCTGCGTGGTGCTCGCCCCACTCTGCCTGCTGTGGCGCCCCATCCCGCAGGTGGTGTGGGACGTGGACACCGCCGTCTTCCGTGGCCTGTTGTGGGCGCTGTGCGGGGCCGGCTGGCTCTTGCTTTTGGTCGCGACCTTCATGGTCGACCACTTCGACCTGTTCGGGTTGCGCCAGGTGTGGCTCCACTACCGTGGCCGGCCCTACACCGCACCGCCGTTCATGACCCGCGGCGCCTACCGCTACGTCCGCCACCCGATCATGCTCGGGATCCTAGTCGGGATCTGGGTGACGCCGACCATGACCGTGGGCCATCTCCTCCTGGCCGCCGGGCTCACCGTCGATCTGGCTCGGGACCCGCGTCGAGGAGCGCGACCTCGTGACCCACCTCGGCGACGAGTACCGTCGCTACCAGGCCACGGTTCCCAGGCTGATCCCGCGGTTCACCGCGATCGGCAAGGAGTAGGCGCGGACCGCCGTCCTGCGCTGGCCGCCGCAGCGCTGCGCTCAGTCGAGGCTCGCCGGCTGGTCCCAGGTACCGGCGAACACCAGGTCGGTCAGAGGCCGGCGCTGGCGCGGGGCGAGCTCCCGTGCGCGCAGGGGATCGGGCAGGGTCGCCGGGTCGCCCAGGTAGCCGATGGCCAGGCCGGTGACCACGTCGAAGTCGTCCGGGACCGCGTATCGATCCCGCGCCTTGTCCGGGAGGATGCCCGCCATGGCGTGGGCGTAGAGCCCCAGGGCGGTGGCCTGGAGCACGAGCTGGGCCGTGGCCAGACCGAGGTCGTGCCGGGCATGGGCATTGGGCTTGCCGCTCTGAGTGTAGTTGCGACTCGTCAGGCAGAGGACCACCACCGCAGCGTGGCCAGCCCAACTCCGATTCCCCTCGCTCAGACACTCCAGCAGACCCTGGAAGGCGGAGCCCTCTTCCCGGCGGGCGACGATGAAGCGCCACGGCTGTTCGTTGAAGGCGGAGGCGGCCCAGCGAGCCGCCTCGAACAATGCCCCGAGCGTCGCCGGCGCCACCGAACGATCGGCGAAGGCCCGCGGGCTCCAGCGCCGCGCCAGAAGGTCGTGAATGGGATACTGGGTTTCGGCGAGTTTCTTCATCGTGCGGTTCCTCCGTCGGGGCACCCACGTCTCCCGACCATGCAGCGTCAAAACTCCTGGTGCGTGCCGCTTAAGGATGGCCGACCGCCGGCCTGCTTGCACCCGCAGAGATCGGCTGGCGCTCTCCTCCGCGGTGAAAGACAGCGGCCCGTTCCGGGGCCACATCCAGGCCGGACGACTGCAGGCAGTACTCGAGGACTGCTACCGGCCGTCACTGGGGATCTTCGCGATCCACCCCCACAGCAAGCACGTCTCGGCCAAGATCTGCGCCTTCGCCGACCACCTTGTCGAGGCGTTCGCCGACACCGTCCCGTGACCACCGCCGACTCGGTGGCGGCGGATCCGGCTCACTCCTCCCGAGAAACGCGCACACCTGCTGCGCGACCTCCGCGCTACGCAGGATGCGGTGATGCCCGAGGCCGGCGG
>Ga0210124_1000868_pt1 | contig 14330 bp, 13 predicted proteins | sample Muzzi_PWC_D2_FD_185554 | JGI IMG/M metagenome (GOLD analysis project Ga0210124, IMG submission 185554) | Wetland microbial communities from San Francisco Bay, California, USA, that impact long-term carbon sequestration - Muzzi_PWC_D2 (SPAdes) | ecosystem: Environmental > Aquatic > Marine >... | reverse complement strand
GCGAGGGCCGGGGTGTGGGTTGACCGCGCCGTGGCAGCGGTCTCCGCTTTCACCGCCGCCGCCGCTGGCGTGGCTGCCCTTGCCGTGGCCACCGCACGGTGGTGGCTTCACGGGGAGACGGCCAATGCGACCCGTGCCTTCTACCTGACGGCCGCGAGCCACCACACGCCGCTCCTCGTGGCCGCCATGGCCGGCCTCGCTGCGACCGCCGCCTACGGCGCAATCGCCGCATGGCATGGACGCCCCGTCGTGGCCGCCATCCTCCTGGCGCTCGCCCTTGGCCTGGTCCAAGGGCCGGGGTACTGGCGCCTCCTCGACCTTCCCGGTAGCGACCCTCGCCACGACCTCACCGAGCTGCGAGCATTACTGGGCGAGGATGGGATCGTCGGCAAGTACCGGTGGCACGAGCGCGACCTAGCAGCGGTGCCCTACTACCTCCGTCAGACACCGGCAGAGCCCCAAAGTCCGGAGGCGGCCGCCGCCTTCCTCGCCCAGCCACACGCCTTTCTCCTCACCCCGCGGCCTGTATGGGACGACTTGGCGACCACCCTCCCGGAGGCCCGCGTGGTCCTCGCCTTTCCCTTTCAGCCCAATAAGGGAAGGCTACAGGAGATCGTGGTGGTTGCTTCCGGAGAGGCCCCGATGGGAATCCGTGGCAACGGATCGGGTGAACCACCCCCGGAATCTGTTACTGAACAAAGTCCGACAGACTCCTAGCGCCGCAGGCAGTGGCGGCGGCCGGCGAGGGAACTTGCCTCGGTCGCCTTGGGGTCTTCCCACGCCGGGCGCGAACCGCGGGCTCTGGCGCTGAAAAACTATCGGGAAGATGAGGAACCGTGCAGGCAACGAGCGGCGGTTACACGCCCATTCTCCCCCTCCCTGTTGCTGGCATCACCCGAACCGTTCGTAGGCGATCAACGCCCACACCACCACGACGTTGGCGAGGCTCATGAAGACCGCCGCCGAGCCGAGGTCTTTCGCGCGCCCCGACAATGGATGCTGGTCGAGTCCCGTGCGGTCGACCACGGCCTCCACCGCCGAGTTCAACAACTCCGCGACCATCACGACGATGCAGCTACCGATGAGCAAGGCGCGGTCGGTCCCGCTCCGGCCCAGCCACAGCCCGGCCGGTACCAGGAGGGCCATCAATGTCGCCTCCTGCCGGAAGGCCGCCTCGTGCTGCCACGCCGCCTTTAACCCCGCCAGGGAGTACCCTGTCGCTTTGAGGACATGGCGCAGTCCCGTGTCGTTGGTCACGCCCATAGGAGAGGTCGGTCAGAGAGGGTGGAGAGTGCGCCCGCCGGTGTCGGGGGAGCGCCAGTGGCGCCGGGCGCGCTGCGTTCGATGAACCAAGTTGCGGTATCCCGGGGGCACCGTTGTCGAGGCGGGCGGAGCCCATCCTTCGCCGACCCTCACCCCTGATACTTGGTGAAGTGGCTGACCTCCTTCATCACATCGAAGAGCGTGCTCTGGTGGTGTGCGTAGAACTCGGAGGGGTCATTCACCGGCGGGTCATTCTTGGTGGTGAGCTGGTCCTGGATCAAGACCGAGTTTTGAGGCGAGAGCCGGCCTTGTCCTGCGCATCGATGTCATCTGTCCGCGACCGGTCGCGCACCAGGGTGTCGGGACGGTGCGGCTGCGGTTGGCACGGTAGGCGCAGATTGGGAGGTGAATGGCCATGGAACCCACCAAAGGGCACGGAAAACTGGCCGCTGAACGAGAGCTGAAAAGGCCCTACCGCAAGAACCGGCTGAACCCCCGGGTCACCGTCACCAGCCGATCGGCGCGGGAGGCGAGGCACGCGCGGCGGTCTTCCACCGGCTTATAGTCGGGGTCGAGGACCTCGGCGCGGGCGCCACCGTAGCTCTCCATGGAGAAGACGAGGATGGCCTCCGGGTCGATTACTGCGCAGTCGGCCCAGCCGCAGCTCACCACGTAATCGGGCCGGTCGGCGGCGAAGATCGGTGTACCGTTGCTGTAGTCCCCCGGCGGGTTGGTGTAGCCGAGGAGATCCATCACGGTGGGCACAAAGTCGAGGTGGCTGGTGAGGTGGTCCACCTCGCGGTGGCCGACCCCGGGCAGGTGGAGGAGGAAGGGGACGCGGGTCTGCTCCGGGGTGAAGGCGGAGGTGTGACCGAAGTAGCCGTGCTCGCGGAACTCCTCGCCGTGGTCGCCGGTAAAGACGACGATCGTGTCATCGAGCCAACCGCCCTTACGCAGCCCGTCGATCAGGTCGCCGGCGAGGGCGTCGTCGAAGGCGAGGCCGTTCATATAGTCGCGCTTCGCCGCCGCCACCTCTTGCTCCCCTGCCATCAGGTAGTTGGTCTGCTCTCCCTGGCCGAAGCGGGCAAACTCGGGCGGGTAGACGCGGGCATGGGGGGCGTCGAAGAACAGGAAGCCGAAGAACGGGCGCGACTTGTCCGTACGAGCCGCGAGCCAGGCGAGCATCCGCCGCACCTGCTCCGGGTCGCGGGTCAGGACGGTGGTACCGGGGAGCTCGTCCTCGATGGCGTCGGCGAGGTGGACGAAGGCGGACTTGCGGAACTCGGGGTAGGTGAGACGGGTGGCGGAGAGGATCTTGAAGTCGTAGCCGAGACGCTGGAGCTCATCGAGGAGGACCGGGCTCCGCCGCTCCCCGAGGAAGGCGTGCCAGTCGTAGCCATAGAGTCCGTAGAGCAGCGAGAAGACGCCGAAGCGAGTGGCGTTGCCGCCGCTGTAGTGCTCCTTCAGCACTACCGACTGGTCGGCGAAGCGCGCCAGGTTCGGCGTCACCTGCGCGTTGAGCATGTCCCAGCGCCAGCAGTCGAGCAGGACGATGAGGACGTTCGGCGTCGGGGCCCCCGGGGTGCGAACAAGGGGGTGGAGCGGGTAGCGGAGGGTGGCGGCGCGCGCCACCCGGGTGAGCCCCTCCTCGCGGTTCACCCGGAAGCCAAAGGTACGCTGCACGAACCGCTTCACGGTCAGCGGCTGGTAGAGGGGGTAGAGCTTCACGAAGCGGGTGATGTCGGTACGGTTGAAGAGGTCGGCGTAGGCGAAGACCCCCTTGTCCGCCACGACACAGGCGACGAGCGGGACCACAATCCAGGCGAGGCGCACCGGCAGGAGGCGACCGTTCGCCGCGGCGCGTGCCAGGCAGCGGCGGGCGAGGACTACCTCCAACGCCAGGAGGACGACGGCGACCACGCAGAAGGTCGCCACCGTCCACACCCCGAGGTCCACCGAGTCCCACGCCCCCGGCGTGACGAGGACGTTGAGGACCATGCCATTGAAGTGGTAGCGGAAGATCCGGTACAGGCCGGCATCGATGACGGTGGCGGCGTGCAGGCAGAGGATGACCGGGGCGGCGACGCCGAGGAGGAGCCAACGGCCCGGGACGACGACCACCAGGAGCGCAAGGACCACCCAGAGGACCGCGTAGAGCATCGCCGTATTGGAGACCAGGGCGGCGACGACGAAGGTCCAGCCGAGAGGGCCGCCGATCCCCGGTGTCGCCGCCGGGTAGAGGCAGCCGAGCACCAGGCTCAGGGGCAGGTTCACCGCCAGGAGGGCGGTGACGGCGCGCAGGGCGGTGCGGCGGGCGAGGTGCATCGCCTCACCTTCCCTCCCGGGCTGCATCCGATCAAGGGGGCACATCTTCAGCGGACCGTGGATACCGCGCTCAACGCCGCCACCAGGACGGGCAGGCTGGCGGCGATTGTCACCGCGGCGTGATGGCCGGTGGTCGGCACCTCCACCTGCGCGTGCGCCGGTGCCGGGACCACGGTCACCCAGAAGGTCGCCCCCTCGCACACCGCACTCTCCCCCCCAATTTAGCCCTCCATCCGCTCCGCCAGCCGCTTGCAGATGGTGAGCCCGGTGCCGCCGTGACGGCGGGCGGTGGAGGCGTCCGCCTGGGTGATGGCGGCGAAGATCATCGCCTAGCCGGAGGGCTCGATGCCGCGGACGGCGTCGCACACGGCAAGGTGCTTCACCAGGTGAGCGTCCCGCGCCTGCAGGGGCTGGGCGACGAGGGTGACCTCGCCCGCCTCGGTAAACTTGAGGGCGTTGGAAGGGAAGTTGGTGAGGATCTGGCGCATCCGGGTGCGGTCAGCGCCCAGGGCCCGCCGTTTGGGATCAATCTCGGCACGCAGCGCCACGCCGCGCCCCTCGGCGGTTACGGCCCGAACACCGGCAGGGGACTGGGCATTTGGTCGAGGGTCCCATCTGCGACCAGTCCTTCGGCGACTTCCTGCATGTGGTCGTTGATGTATTGCGCCAGGACCTGATCGTGGCGCGGCTTCCATTTGTACTTTTCCATTTCACGATAGGCTTCCGACGGAGGGCGGTTTTCAATAAGCATACGGAAATAGGCGACGGCGGCCCCGGTGCGCTGGCTGCCGGCCGCGCAATGCACCAGCAGGGGGCGGCCATCGGAAGCGGCCTCGGCCATCACTTTGAGAGCCTGAACATAAGCTTCCGGATCACCCGTGCCGTTCCCCTTGAGTGGGAAACGGTGAGTCGCAATACCCAACTTCTGGCAAGTCTTCGCCTCGGCTGCCTGGTTGGGGTTGTCCGGCTCCACGCCGGTGAAGTCGACCACCTCGCGGATCTGGTGTTCCCGGAGCACCTTCTCGATGAGGGATTTGTCGATCTGCCCGCTTCGGTAGATTTTGTCGGAGACGACGACGCCGAACCGTTTGGGGATGAACTGGTATTTGACCTGATCCCAGGTCACGGCGGTGGCGGCTAGTCCGAGGACGACGAGAAGCCACAGGAGGAATTTCCTCCTCCTGAACCAGGCGGTCCGGGAGGGAGGGCTGTCTGTAGGTTTTTCCATCTTCATGGTTCGGATTTCCGTGAGGGAAAAAGGAAGGTCCGGGATCAGAGGTTGGACGGGGAGGGCTTTTTTCGCCGGTCGGAAAACGTCGGCTGCGGAAGATAAAGTATGCCAGCCCTTTCCCGGCGCGGCCTCAATGGTTTCCGATCGCCTGCAAAGATACGCCGTCAGCCACTAGTGACCCAACGGAGGCCCCACTCGATTCAAATCTCTCGGCTTTCGCCCTCCCCTTCATCGCGAGCACGTCCTATAAGTACTGGAAGTCAGGGCATTCGCTCGAAACCGGTGATGCTCCGGATCGGCAGTGTAACAAGCTCGCCCGTTCGCGAAACAACGTCTCCGACTCCTTCTCGAGATTACGACAACATCGATCCGGCCGCCGACGGTGACCTCCGTGTGTCCTCGTGGTGACCGGCCGCAGCCTAACCGCTGTGTCCCAGCAAGTGTGTAACTTGCTCTCCCACGTCGGGGGCAAGAGGCCCCTTCGCCCGGCGCCCCGTAGGGGCCGGAGGGAGGGGGGATACCCTCAGTCAGCCTCCTTATTTTCGAGAGCGGGCACGGCTGGTGGCTTCAGCAACGCCATCGACTCCGAGCTCAGGTAGCGTTTGCTCACCCGCCATTCGTCGCGTTGTTCGGCGAGCAGGGCGGCCACCAAGCGGATCACCGTGGCCTCGTTAGCAGGCCGTTGAGCGCCGGCGGGTGCAACGGCTGCGAGCCGGACTTCAACGTCCTCGGCGCCATCGGCTTGGGTCTCGGTCGCTTCGGCATCAAGGTGGTCGCCTCGCCGCGCCACACCGATGCCCTGGGCACCACGGCTTCCGTGACCATCAACATGGCAGAGGCCGTGCGCCTCACTTATGACGCGGTCCCGGCGCCGAAGCTCGTCATCGCCCTAGGGTCGTGTGCGATCTCCGATGGACCATTCGTCGACCATCCGGAGGTCGACCACGGCGCGCAAGCGACGGTAGAGGTCGACCTGTTCCACCCACACTGCCCGCTCCACCCGATCCCCGTCCTGGACGGGATTCTGCGCGTCCTCGGCCGTCCGTGGCCCATCCCAGAGGTGTCGTGCGACGCTCACTCGACGGTGATTCCCGCGAGCAACTCCTGGACATCGCGGAAGTCGGGCTGAGCCTCGGCGAGGACCTGGAGGTGACGCCGCGCCTCGACCCACTCCCCGAGATCCAGGAGTAACACCGCCAGCTCATAACGGCCGTCGTTCGCGCGCTTTCCGGAAGGGGTCCCCGTCAGGAACTTCTCGTAACAAGCGACGGCCTGATCGCGCTCCCCACGCGACGCGTGACACCGTGCGAAGGCAAGATGCATCTCCACCGGTGGCTGTGGTGCCGCTGCAACGATTTGCAGCTCGGTCAGAGCCTCGTCGGCCATGTCCATCTCCAGATAGGAGCAGGCCATCTCCAGGTGCAGCGCCGGGTCTTCCTCATCCGTTTCGACCTCGCCAACGAGGGTGGCGAGGAGGTTCGTCATCTGCTGTTCGATATTATTCTCGAAGGCGACCTCCTCACGGTGGAGGTCCGCGTCGGAGGACAGCGAACGGGCAGTCTGGAGACCGGCCAAGGCGTCGGGCTGGGTCGGGTCCGAGGCAAGGATGCGCTCGTAGACCGCTATCGCCTCGGCGAAAAGAGTGCCTGCGAGGTAGATGTCCGCCTCGGCCAGGAGGTCGGTCAACTCTGTCCCCACGATGGCGCCGTGGGTCTCCGTGTCGCCCCCTGGAGCCGCATTTGTCTGGGTAGCCACGGCGCCTTCCGGCTCCGGGCTCCTGCGCTCCTCTGCCGAGCTCGGCGGCAGCAGGCCCAGACGATGTCCGGCCGCGACCACGGCCGGATGGTCAGGATGGCGGGTCAGGAGATCTGCATAAGCCTCCTTCGCCTCGTCGTCCATTCCGAGTTCTTCGTAGAACTTCGCCTCGGCCAGCCGCTTCTGGAGGTCCTCGTCCTCGGCAGACGATGCACTCTCTGGCTGTGGCCCACGCGCAGCCACGTCGGCGATCTCCGGGTCCGATGTCTGCGTGTCGCTCTCGAACAGCGCACCGTAGCCCTCTAGAGCCACGCCACCGTCGTCCGAAGATCGATCGTCTCCCGCATTCGCGAAATCTTGGTTAGCAGGCGCAGCCTCTTGGGCAACATCGGTCTGCTCGAGGAGGTCCGCTGGATCGAAATCGCCGACCGACGATTCATCCAACTCGAAGACCAGTGGCTCCTCACTCGCCGTCGCCATCTCCACGGGCGCGCCCGGTGTGCTTTGCGAGTGAGATCGTCGCAACTTCTCGAGCGCCGCCGCGAGCTCCGGGTTCATCGGGTTGATCGTGACCGCCTTCTCGTACTGAATGATGGCGTCGTCATACCGCTCCTGACGAACCAGAAGATCGCCGTACGCCTTCAAAAGCGTCCACTCGGACTCCATGTAGGAGCCGAGGCGACTCACGTAAGCATCCGCTTCCTTGTAGTCCTGCTCGTAGAAGGCAATCTGGAGCAACGCTTTCAGCGCGTCCCGATTGCCGGCCTTCTGCGCCAGGCTGGCAAGGCACAGTTCTTTGGCCTGGCGGTATTCCTGGTCTTCAAGGAGCCGGATAGCCGTGCGGGCAAACTGGGCCGAGGCCTCTTCACCCATCCCCTCTTTGCCATACATCCTTGCCAGATCGGCGTTCAAGTCATGGTTGTCGGGCAGCAGATCGGCGAGCCGCTGGAAGACCCGCAGGGCATCCGGGATCGCGCCCGTCGCTTGATAGCGCTGCGCCGCGACCAGGTATGCCTCCTTGGCGTTGGCGATCATCCCGCGCTGCTGGTTGAGCTCGCCCAGCCGCAGATACATCTCGGTGGCGCAGACATCGTCGGGGAATTGCTTCAGGATCTTCTTCGCGACGGCGATCGCCTTGACGATCAGATCCTCTTCCAGGAACTGATCGCAGGCCCGCTTGTAGAGATCCAGCGCATCCTCCGGCAGCCCCTTCTCGAGCTTCAGATCGCCAAGCTGGTTGAAGTGCTCTCCGGTGGCCGTCTCACTGGCCACCCGGGCCTCGAGACGCGCGTATTTCTCTTCCCGGTCCGCCGCGATCGGGTTAATGCGCCGCTTCAGGAAGGCCATCAGACCTGTCCGGCGCACAGACATCGTTGTCTCGGTCGCGTCGGCCGCCTCTCGGTTACCAAAGCCGAACAATTCGTGCTCCTTGGGGACAGCGAATGGGTCAGGTCAACCGCCGCATACTGCCGGCGATGGTCACCTCCCTTATCGACGATCAGGGCTCAGGGGTTGATCACTTATAGCTCGGCTCGCCCTCGGCTCGGCAATCGGCCGTCGCGACGACTCCTTCGGCCGGCACCCCGGCCCCAGGTTCCTCCCCCATGCCGGCGCCACCAGAGTCCTGGCTTACTGTTCGGCTGCCTCTCCGGAGCGTGCTATGATCCGCGCCCCATGAAGACCCTTTCGATCCTCGGCGCCACGGGCTCAATCGGGCGCTCCACCTGCGACCTGGTGCGGCGCAACCACGACCGCTTCCGTATCTCCGGCCTGACGGCCCACCGGCGGATCGATCTCCTGGCAGACCAGATCCGCGAGTTTCAACCTGCGGTCGCGGCCGTGACCGACCCCGCCCTGCTGCCCGAGCTACGTGACCGGGTGGGCTCCATCCCCACCACCCTGCTGGCCGGCGTGGAGGGGCTCACCGCCGTTGCCACCCATCCCGACGCCGACATGGTCGTGGCGGCGATCGTCGGCGCCGCGGGCCTGCTCCCGACCCTCGCGGCGGCACGGGCCGGGAAGGCGATCGGTCTCGCCAACAAAGAGACCTTGGTGATGGCCGGAGACCTCTTCATGCGGGAGTTGCGCGCCGGCGACGGCCGACTCCTGCCGGTCGATTCGGAGCACTCCGCCATCTTTCAATGCCTGGAGGGCAACCGTCCGCGCGACGTCCGGCGCATCATCCTCACCGCCTCGGGAGGACCGTTCTTCTCCCGCCCCGAGGAGGATCTTAGCCGCGTCAGCCGTGAACAGGCCCTAAACCACCCCAACTGGTCGATGGGGGCGAAGATCACCATCGACTCCGCCACCCTGATGAACAAGGGGCTGGAGGTGATCGAGGCCCACTACCTCTTCCGCCAGGAGGCGGGCGCCATCGACGTGGTGATCCACCCGCAGTCGATCATCCATTCCATGGTCGAGTTCTGCGACGGTCAGGTCATCGCCCAGTTGGGGATGCCGGACATGCGCGGCCCCATCGCCTATGCCCTTGCCTATCCGGAAAGGCTGGCCGACGCCATGCCGGCCCTCGACCTGCTGAAGATCGGTAGCCTTTCCTTTCACCCCCCTGATCGCCACCGCTTCCCCTGCCTGCGCCTCGGCTACGAGGCCCTCACGGCCGGGGACGGCCTGCCCTGCGTCCTCAATGCCGCCAATGAGGAGGCGGTGGCCGCCTTTCTCGCAGACCGGATCTCGTTCGCGACCATCGCCCCGGTCATCGAGGAGGTGATGAACGCCCACGATGGCAGCGCGCCCGACTCACTGGAGGCGGTCCTTGCCCTGGACCAATGGGCACGCCACCACGCCCATGAGTGTCTCGCCGCGCGGGTGTGAGCGGATGAAACCTTTGCCGGATTACTGCGCTCTTAGTCGCAACTTCTCCCGGCCCCCCTCGCCAGAGCCTTTGAGGAGCGACCACCGCCTCTGGCTGGTAACCGGTTTACCGAATCCGTACGCTTCATATTACCTTCACGTCACCTACCGAGGGGGTTCGCGATGAATATCTGCGTCATCGGCAGTGGTTACGTCGGTTTGGTTACCGGGACCTGCTTTGCGGAATTTGGGGTCCACGTGACCTGCGTAGACAATAACGAGGCCAAGATCGCCGCCCTGAAGCGGGGCGAGATCCCGATCTACGAACCAGGCCTCGACCGGCTGGTGGCGAAGAACGTCGCCGAGGATCGCCTCCACTTCACCACCGATTTCGCCGAGGGCGTACGCAGCTCCCTGGTGATCTTCATCGCCGTGGGTACCCCTCCCGGGGAGGACGGCTCGGCGGACCTGCAATACGTGGAGGCCGTCGCACGCCAGATCGCCGAGGTGATGGACGGCTACAAGGTGGTCGTCAACAAGTCGACCGTCCCGGTGGGCACGGCGCGGCGCGTGCAGGAGATCATGACCGAGGTCCTCCAAGGCCGCCACCGCTTCGATGTCGCCTCCAACCCCGAGTTCCTCCGCGAGGGCAGCGCCATCGAGGACTTCATGCGTCCCAACCGGGTGATCCTGGGTGCCGACGACGAGCACGCGGTGGCCATCCTCAAAGACCTCTATCGCCCGCTCTACCTGATCGAGACGCCGATGGTGATCTCCAACCTGGAGACCGCCGAGTTCATCAAGTACGCCGCCAACGCCTTCCTGGCCACCAAGATCAGCTTCATCAACGAGTGCGCCAACCTCTGCCACCTCGTCGGGGCCAACGTGCAGGACGTAGCCAAGGGGATGGGACTGGATGGCCGCATCGGTGCCAAGTTTCTCCACCCCGGACCCGGTTACGGCGGCTCCTGCTTTCCCAAGGACACCCTTGCCCTGACCCGCATCGCCCGCGACCACGACTACCGCTTCGAGATCGTCGAGAGTGTGGTGGCGGTCAACGAGCGCCAGAAGCAGCGCGCCCTCGAAATGGTCCTGGAGCAGCTCGGCGAGCAGCCGGCAGGCCAGACCGTGGCGCTCCTCGGCCTCGCGTTCAAGCCCAACACCGACGACATGCGCGAGTCCCCCACCCTGGTCATCGTCCGCGGCTTGCAGGCAGCCGGCGTCACCGTGCGCGCCTACGACCCGGCGGCAATGGAGACCTCGAAGGCCGAGCTGTCGGACATCGTCTACTGCAACGACGCCTACGAAACGGCCGAAGGGGCGGATTGCCTGGTGCTCGCCACCGAGTGGAACGTCTTCCGTAACCTCGATCTTGAGCGACTCAAGAGCACCATGCGCGCCCCCAACTTCGTCGACCTGCGCAACGTCTACAACCCCAAGCGGGTGGCCGAGGTCGGCTTCAAGTACCGTAGCCTGGGCCGGCCGTGTGGTATGGAGGGTGGCAAGTAGGGCTCCACGGAGATCCGCTGTTGCGCAGCGTGGGCCGGATGTCGCCTGGACACCTCCGCCATCCTCGACCCGGCCAACACGGAAGCGCCGGGACATGACATCGACCTACAGCCGATGAAGAGGCGCGCGGTCGCTATCGCCGCCCTGCTGGGCCTCGTCGTCCTCCTCGGGGCGACGGCTACCACCCGATCGGCGCTCGCCGCCGACCGCGCCGTCTTCCTCTTCGTCCAGCATCACCTGCGGGCCCCGTGGCTCGACCCCCTCTTCCTCCACCTCACCCTCCTGGGCGACGCCGCCATCATCCTCACCCTCCTGCTGTGGGTGGCGTTCACGGTACGGCGCCCATTCCTCGGTGAAGCCCTCGTCACCCTGGTCGTGACGGCGGTGGTGGTCGCCGTGTTCAAGCACCTCTTCCACCACCAACGACCACCGGCCGTGGTCGAGGGACTCCAGGTCCTCGGACCCTACCTCAAGAACTTCTCCTTTCCCTCGGGCCACACCACGACGGCGGTGGCGATCGCCTGGGTGCTTGCCGGTCGATTTTCCGTAACCGCCGTACCCCTCCTGATTCTCGCCGCTCTCGTCGCCTTCAGCCGCGTCTACAACGGCGTCCACTTCCCCGTAGACGTGTTGGGTGGCGTTCTCCTGGGGAGCGCGATCGGCGTGGCGGTGGGTGGTGCCGGCCCCACCCTGGACCGCGTCCGGATCCACCTGCGCCTCGACCGCAGTCAGCCTCGCGGCCGCGCCCTCCACGCCCTCCTTCTCCTCCTGATCGGTCTGCTCCTCACCTGGCAGGCCTTCAAGACCAAGATGGTCCCGGACTCGTGGCGCTGGCCCCTGCTCGTGGTTGGCGTCGCCTCCTGCCTAATGGCCTACCAGCGCACCCGCCCGCTCCTCCACAGACATCGCGGCTGAGCCGGGAGCTCCGTAACGCAAAGGCGCCAAGGAGCAAAAGCGGGTGCAGGAACCCCAACGCACTCCACCATGAAAGGTGAGCCGCGTATGGACGCGAATACAACGCGCCTCCCTCATCCACCCCGCCAACCTCAACGGAGTACCTATGGTCTCTCGCCAAGACGCAAAGAGCTCTTGAAAAACCTTAGCGTCTTCGCGCCTTTGCGCGAGATCCGCCTGCCAGGCCGAACCATCGTTCCCCTCAGCCGACCCAGCCTACGCTGACCCTGGAAACGAAACGCCAGGTAGTTTTCGACTCAGCCGAGGCGCGCGAAGACGCCGTGCAGAAGCAACGGCACCATGATCTCGTGGTGGCCGATGAGCTGATAGGAGCGGCCGCCGAGGCTGGTGGGGCGAGTCAGCACGTTCTCGTGGGGACGGTAGTGGCGGATCATGTCGAGGTTGGCGGTGACGATGTCGGCCACGGGGTAGCCCTGGTTGCGGCAGATCGTGACCGACTTGAGGAACACCTCGGGCAGAATCACCGAGCTGCCGCAGTTGATCCACACGCCACCGCCCTCCAGGTCGGCCACGACCCGGGTGATGATCTTGAAGTCGGTGAAGCTCGCCGCACCGATCGCCGCGCCGTCCATGTCCGGGTGCATGTGGACGATGTCCGTGCCGATCGCCGCGTGGACCGTGGCGGGGATCTGGCGCTCGGTGCAGCGCGCGAGCAGGGAGTGTTCCGGGTGCGGGGCGTCGCGCAGGATCGCCCGCCCCAGAGCCTCGCCATAGCCGAGGCCGTCGGCCACCCCGGCCTTGACCGCGCGGTGGATCCAGGCGCCGGTCTCCTGCCACATGCCAAACGAGCCATCCTCGATCGCGACCGCCACGTCCTCGGAAGTCTCGCCGGTCAGGGAGAGCTCCAGGTCGTGGATCGACCCCGCGGAGTTCATGGCGAAGGCGGTGATGACGTCCTGATCGACCGCGTGGTGCAGCAGGGGGGTAAGGCCGGTCTTGAGGACGTGGGCCCCCATGGCGAGGACCACGGGCTTGCCGCGCTCCCGCGCCGTGAGGATCGCATCGATCAGCCCGCGCAGGTCGTTGGCGGCCAGGATCTTCGGCAGGCCATCGATGAACGCGCCCACGTCCGGCACCCCCGTGACCGGCGCCGCGAAGTGGTCCGTACGGACCTTGCTCGGGCGCCCCGCCAGAGGACGGGTCGTGCCCTTGGACAGGTCAATCTGGGGGAAGGGCATGATTTAGGGGCTAGGGATTGGGAGCTAGGGGTGGATGGCCGCTGTCGCGGCCACCTCATTTTCTCGTGAGGGTCTCACTAAATAGTTCCGCCGGGCCGTAGGCCCGGCACCTCCCCTAGCCCCTACCCCCTAGATCCTAGCCCCTCGTCTACCAGGGCCGCCTCCACCAGATCACACAGGATATGCCCGATCGTGATGTGCAGCTCCTGGATGCGGGCGGTCACCTGGTGCGGGGCGATTAGACAGAGGTCGGTGGCGGCGACCAAGGCGCCGCCGTCGCGGCCGGCGAGGCCGAGGGTCATCACCCCCAGCTCCCGCGCCCGCTCCACTGCGCGCAGGACATTCGGTGAGTTGCCACTGGTGGAGATGGCGATGAGCACGTCGCCCGCCTGGCCCAGGGCCTCGACCTGGCGTGCGAAGATGCGGTCGAAACCGTAGTCGTTGCCGATCGCTGTGAGGTTGGAGGTGTCGGTGGTGAGGGCGATGGCCGGATAACCAGGCCGCTCGCGGGTGTAGCGTCCCACCAGCTCGGCGGCGATGTGCTGGGCATCGGCGGCGGAGCCACCATTGCCACATAGCAGCACCTTGTGACCGTCACGCAAAGCCGCGAGCACCATCTCCGCCGCGGCGGCGACCGGCTCGGCGAGGCTCCGGGCCGCCTCTTGTTTGAGAGCCGCGCTCTCCAGGAATTGCTGGCGGATGGATTCGAGCATGGTCAGGGACGAGGGGCCAGAGGCCGGAGGTCAGAAGGGGCAATCAGAAGGCACATCGGCAGCTCACCGAAACGAGATCGTACAAAGTGCTGGCCCCTGGGCCCTGGCCTCCCGTCACACACAGTCCACACAACGCACGATGCCACGCTCGGACTGCTCGATGAACGCGAGGAAGGTGCGGATCTCGGGGATATCGGGTAGCTCCTTGCGTACCCGCTCCAGGGCCTCCACCTGGGGGAGCTGGGCACGGTAGAGGATCTCGAACGCCTCGCGAATGGTATTGATGGTCTCCCGGGAGAACTTGCGCCGCCGCAGTCCGACCAGGTTGAGCCCCTGTGCGACGGCCCGGTTGCCGAGCACCGTAAGGAAGGGCGGCACGTCGCTCGCGACTGCCGAGGCGCCACCGATCATCGCGTGATCGCCGATGCGCACGAACTGGTGGACCGCGGACAGGCCGCCGACGATCGCGTAATCCCCTACGTGCACGTGACCCGCAAGGGCGACCGTGTTGGCGAGGATCACATGGTTTCCCACCACCACATCGTGGGCCAGGTGGACCCCCACCATCAA
>Ga0210124_1000867_pt1 | contig 14332 bp, 11 predicted proteins | sample Muzzi_PWC_D2_FD_185554 | JGI IMG/M metagenome (GOLD analysis project Ga0210124, IMG submission 185554) | Wetland microbial communities from San Francisco Bay, California, USA, that impact long-term carbon sequestration - Muzzi_PWC_D2 (SPAdes) | ecosystem: Environmental > Aquatic > Marine >... | reverse complement strand
CTTCGATGACATCTGTTTCCTTGGCAATGGTCTCGGCCAGACCGCCGGTGCCAATAACCCGCATGTTCTCACCCAACTCGGCCCGAAAGCGAGCCACCATTCCCTCTACAAGACCCACATAGCCAAATAGTAATCCGCTTTGCATAGCGTGGATGGTGTTGGTTCCAATTGCCCGCGGTGGACGTACCAGGTCAACTCGGGGTAATTTTGCCGTGCGGCTCGACAGCGCATCGGCAGCAATGCCAATCCCCGGAGCCAGCGCACCACCCAGATATTCTCCTTTATCTGTGATGGCATCAAAGGTGGTGGCCGTACCGAAATCCACAATGCAGGCCGGTCCCCCATATAATTTGTAGGTGGCTGCGGCGTCAACAATGCGGTCAGCGCCGACATCGCGGGGGCTATCATACCGAATCTGAACGCCGGTTTTAACGCCGGCTCCAACCACCAAGGGTTGCTGCTTGATAAAGCGTTCGATCATTTCAACAAAAACCGGGGTGAGAGGTGGGACTACGCTGGCTACAGCTACGCCCTGTATTTGCTCGTAACTTAGCCCTTCATGCCGCATAAGCCCCAAAATAATAATACCGTACTCATCTGCCATTCGACCATGGTCGGTTTTGATGCGCCAATGGTGTTTTAGGTGATGACCCTCGTAAACACCAAAGGTGATATTTGTGTTACCAATGTCGACTGTAAATAACATAGATGACCTCCTTAGATCAAATAAAAAGCCTCGCAGCAGAAGCCGCGAGGCTCATAAGCATAAAGAAAGGCATCTTCTGTGATGCTTCGAGCGTCGTCCCGGCCCATTTTGGGTCCAAGCGACTTCACACTGGGTTAACTATGGATTTTTTAGATATTCTTGCGTTCACCGCTGATTTATAAGTCGGTGACAAGATGATTATATCACTATTAAGTAGAGTTTGCCAAGCTACTTTGTTATAGCCCTGTAAACGAAAGATGACAGTCACTTCCGAAGTGACTGTCACCTGGTATTTGGTCTCTACTCCACCACCGTCTGATGAATGGTGGCCGCTGCTTCCTCGCGGGCGGAGAGCATTTTGTTCAAGGCGCTCATATAGGCCCGGGCGCAGGCGACGATGATGTCGGTGCTGGCCCCGTGGCCGCTAAAGGTGCGGGCTGTCTGCGCCCCGGTTTGAGGATTGGTCACGTAGCCCTGTCCATTCTCCGGCTGGATACGAATGGTGACCTCGCCGATGGCGTCAATGCCTTCGGTGACCGCCTTAACCACAAATTCGGTCAGGATATTGGGCGCTTCCACGATGCGGTTAATCGCCTTATAAACGGCGTCTACCGGCCCCGTGCCAATGGCCGCATCCACCAACTCAGCGCCATTGGGGTCGGTCAAGCTGACCGTGGCCGTGGCACTGACATTATCGCCACACATCACGTTGACATAGTTCAATTTCCAAATCTCTTTGGGCTGGTAGAACTCGTCAGTAATGATGGCCTCGATGTCAGCATCGGTGACGACCTTCTTTTTATCGGCCACGCGCTTGAAGCGGTCGAAGGCTTTGTTGAGTTCCTCTTTGCTCAAATTACCATAACCCAAATCCTCCAGCCGCTTGCGAAACGCGTGTCGCCCGGAATGTTTGCCCAACACCAGGGCGCTCGAACTCAGGCCAACCGTTTCGGGGCGCATAATCTCGTAGGTGGTGTGGTGCTTGAGCATACCATCTTGGTGGATACCGGCTTCGTGGGCAAAGGCATTGGCTCCGACAACGGCTTTATTCGGCTGAATAGGCATGCCGGTATAGGCGCTGACCATCCGGCTGGTGCGGGTAATTTGGGTGGTGTCGATGTTGCTCTCAACAGTAAAGCTTTGCGGCCGGGTATGAACGGCCATCACCACCTCTTCCAGGCTGGTATTTCCGGCCCGTTCGCCAATCCCGTTGATGGTGACTTCAACCTGGCGGGCCCCATTTTGCACCCCGGCCAGGGTATTGGCCGTTGCCAGGCCCAAATCGTTATGGCAATGGGTTGACCAGATCACTTTCTCTGCGCCCGGCGTATTTTCGATGAGATATTTGATAAGCCAGCCAAACTCTTCGGGGGTGGTATAGCCAACCGTATCCGGGATATTGAGGGTGGTGGCTCCGGCCTTGATCGCCTCACCCAGAACAACGGTTAGAAATTCCGGGTCGCTCCGCCCGGCATCCTCCGGCGAGAACTCTACGTCATCACATTTGCTTTTGGCGTGGCTGACAGCTTTGATAACCTGGTCAACACACTCTTCCCGGTCAATCCGTAATTTGTGTTTGAGATGAATGTCGCTTGTCGCCAAAAAGGTATGAATTCGATGGCGCGGAGCGGCCTTTATCGCTTCGTAAGCCCGGTCAATATCTTCCTCGTTGGCCCGGGATAGCCCGGCGATGACCATGGGTTGGCCGCTTTTACGGCCTTCGGTGAGGGGGCCAATTTCTTCGGCAATGCGGCGCACCGCTTCAAAATCCCCAGGGGAGGCAATGGGGAAACCGGCTTCACAGACATCTACGCCCAGCCGGGAAAGCTGGCGGGCAATTTCGAGCTTTTCTTCAATATTTAGGGTGGCTCCTGGCGATTGTTCGCCATCGCGCAGGGTGGTATCAAAAATAATCAGGGTTTCTTTAGCCGGTACGTCGGCCTCAACATCGGATACGTCAACATCCTTACTGGTACTCATTTTGTAACTCTCCTTCACATTTTGGTGAAGGTTGATAGCTGGTAACTGATACTTAATCAACCTAACTACCAGGTGCCAGCTATCAACCCCCTCTGATTTTTATTAAAAGGTTTGTTTTAGCAAGGTCACTAAGGTCACTAAGGTCATCAAGAGTATTGCCCTTCATGGGCCATCACCTCCCTTCTTACCTATAATTTTTACGATTTACTCGACGATACGGTCGGTCTATCGGGATAGGTTTGGGCTGCAAACGTGGTTTGGGTAGCCACTCATCGAGAGCTTGGCCCAATTTTTCCAGAGCCTGACGGATTTTTTCTCGAAGCTGGTTCTTTTTACTTTGCTTTGTCATAAAGATTTCCTTTACTGACCCAGAATAGGATGTTGACTTATTTACATTTTCTAATAAAGATGTTATACCAATCTCATTAAAAAATGCTAAATTTGTTAAGCCATATTTCCCCAATTTACCTTGTATATTGGTCATTCCCAGAAAAGATTGGAAATTTTGGAATTCTGGGTCAGTAAAGCTATCGCTGAATTCTTTACCCCATCACCGAAATATCAACCGAAGGGCGTAAGTCGGAGCAGACAGATAAAACCTGATGAATGTTACTGTGCATAAAGTTATCAAACTGTTCCTCATCCACCTGTGTACCCTGGTCTAGCGCAGTGAACGTTTGCTGCCGCAGGATGTAGTCAAAGCGAGGCGCCCATTTCCTTGAGCCAAGCCGGGCCGTTGTAGAGCAATTATCAACCATATAGGCCACGCCCTTATAATCCATATAGGGATTGAGCGAATCGACGGCCTCAATGATGGACTCATTAGCAATCTCGGAATAGGGATGCCCATTTTCTCGGAGTATATCCACCTGAGCCATCATACCGGCAATATACGCACCAGCCGTAACGGGATGAATCGGGATTTTATCGGGGTCTCGATTGGCCCGAACCTCGACGCCAACTTGCCACATTTCGGTTCCGTCAATTTTCCCCATAGGGTATTTGTCAAAGCGCTTATTGGCCTCGACTACGCTTTGGATTTCATGACCCGAAGCAACGTCGTAGTAAATCTCGCTCATAATCTCATAGGCGGGGTGGTAAGTGGCCGAATAAGCCAGCCTGAAGGTTTCTTTGTCTTTGTCATTCAGCGACTCGTAAACGGCCAGGAGACCTTTTTTGGAAATCAGTTTGCTGATTGGGCCGGTAATGGACTCGACTGAGTTGGTGAATGCCTCTTCTTTGGAATATCCGTGGCTCACAAACCAGTGGTAAAGACTCTCGACGATACCATGGACCGCCCCCAATAGAATGGCTCTCTCCCCAAAGATATCGGACTTATATTCCGATACCAGGGTGGTCATAAAGGTAAACGGCGAGCCAAGCCCCACTGACCAGGCCAGAGCATAATCTGTGGCTTTGCCATCGATATCCTGGTGGATGGCAAAACTGGAATTAATGCCAGCCCCATTGATTTCTTTGCCCTGCTCATAGAGGCGTCTAACCGAAGGCCCCATTCCTTTGGGGCATACGCCGATGACATTAATGTCATCAGGAAAAGATTCCCCAATGCTTTTTAGATATCCCACCAGGAAACCATGCGATAGCCCCAGCGTCGTGCCAGGTTGAAGGGCCTCAAAAATTCGCTCGCAATTTTCGGCTTGGGCCGCATCGGAGATGAGTAAAAGCGTCAAATCCGACTCTGAAATCACTTGATACATCTCGCCCAGCGTGCCGTTAGCATGGGTAAATCCGGCGGCTTCTGCCGAGGGAATGGATGAGGAATTTTCTCTTAGCCCAACTTTTACTTTGATATCGCTGCCTTCCAACGAGTCTCGTAAATTTTGGGCTTGGGCTGGACCTTGAGATGACCAGCCAATCACCCCAATTTGCTTAATCCCTTCAAATGCCTTGGGCAAAAGGGGAAAGAGATGCCGTCCCCCCCGAACGATGTATTCTTCGGTGCCCGCTAGAACAATCTTCTCTTTCTTAAAAACGTTCGTATGAAAATCCAAATTCATGCATATCTTCTCCACATTGAAATAGTTTTTAGGAGTGCAGACACTTACGCATGCACACAGTGCAGGTGTCTGCACTCCTATCTGGTGTCCATCCGTAAATTGGAGTGCAGACTTCAGTCTGCGAATTTTGGCGGAATAAATCCCGCACTCCAGTGTTTCAAGGATAAAGACTTATTACTTACCATGGGCTTTACCATTTGCCGAAACGGCAACAGTTGAACTGCGTGGCTCAACTGCCCCTCGTGTCATGGCAATCTTACCACTACGCATAATTTCCACGATACCAAAGGGGTTTAAGACCTCAAGCATCGAGTCGATTTTGTCACCTTCGCCGGTCACTTCCACAATGAGCGTCTCGGTTGCCACATCGCAGATGTGGGCGCGATACATTTCGGCTACATTCATGACCTGGCCGCGAGTGGCCGCGTCGGCCGTTACTTTGATAAGCGCCGTTTCACGAGCCACGCAGGGCGCATCGGTGACATCTTGCACGTCAATAACGTTAATCATTTTGAGCAGATTAGTGCGAACCACATTGCGGCGTAGATACTCCTCTTCATCGGTGACGATGGTCATGCGGCTAACGCCGGGTGTTTCGCTGTGACCTACGGCCAGACTCTCGATATTAAAATTGCGGCGGCGAAACAGGCTCGCCACCCGATTCAAGACACCCGGCTTATCTTCCACTAAGGCAATCAAGGTTTGTTTCATGGTGTGTTTCCTCTCTACATTTCCATATTTTCAAAGCGTGGGTGAGGACGACGAATCATGGCATGGAGATCGGCTCCGGCAGGCACCATTGGATAAACCATATCATGTTCCTCGACCACGAATTCAATAAGTACCGGGCCATTGTGTTCCTGAGCCTTGCGCATAGTGGAGATAACATCTTCCAGTTTGTCGACCCGGTAGCCAGGCAGACCGTAGGCTTCAGCAAGTTTTATATAATCGGGGCTGCTGATAGGGGTCTCAACATAACGGGCCTCAAAAAAGAGTTGCTGCCACTGGCGCACCATACCCAGGTAGCCGTTGTTAATGATAGCTATTTTAACATTAGCATTTTCCTGTACAGCCGTGGCCAGTTCTGTAATGGTCATCTGAATGCTGCCATCACCAACAATCACCCAAATTTCTCTATCCTTGACATGGAAACTGGCTCCAATGGCCGCAGGAAGACTGAAACCCATTGTCCCCAACCCGCCAGAGGTGAGTAAGGTATGAGGCTCTTCGTGCTCGTAATATTGAGCCTCGAGCATCTGGTGCTGGCCTACATCGCTAACAATTACTGCGTTACCCTGCGTACCTTCCCAAATAGCTCGGACTGCCTGAGCCGCCAACATGGTTGGGGTTTCAGCCTGCAGAATGTCCCGCTGGCTGGTATCTTCTTGCCAATCTGAAATTTTGCCCAGCCAGGCAGAGCGGTCACGTTTTTTCACGCCAGGATTGACTTGCCTGAGCACGGTCCCCAGGTCGGCGTGAATGCCAACATCCACCCGTACATTTTTGTTGAGTTCAGAAGCATCAATCTCTATATGGATTTTTTTGGAATTTGGCGAGTAGGTTTTGAGATTGCCGGTCACCCGGTCATCAAAGCGCATGCCGCAGGCAATCAACAAATCTGCTTCCTGAATAGCGTGGTTGGTACAAGCCTCGCCGTGCATACCCATCATACCCATATTCAGCGGGTGGCTGGCCGGTACACCCCCGATTCCCAACAGGGTAGTGGTAATGGGAATTGAACCTTTTTCGGCCAGGTCAAGTACTTCTTTCATGGCACCCGACATCAGCACCCCATGACCGGCCAGAATGACGGGCTTTTCGGCGCTGTTAATCAACTCCAAGGCGGCTTCAACCTGCTCATCGGATGCCTTGGCCGGAGGATGGTAGCCGGGTAAATCAATGGGGTCCGTCGGATACTCAAACTCGATTTTGGCATTCTGGACATCTTTGGGGATGTCGATCAAAACCGGGCCGGGTCGTCCGGTGCGGGCTATGTAGAAAGCTTCGCGAATAATTTGGGCCAGATTTTCAACCTCAGTCACCAAATAGTTATGCTTGGTCACCGGCAAGGTAACCCCGGTGACGTCCGTTTCTTGAAAAGCGTCGCCACCAATAGCGCCGGTGGGAACCTGGCCGGTAATGCAGACAATAGGCGAGGAGTCCATCATGGCTGTGGCCAGTCCGGTGACCATATTGGTGGCCCCCGGCCCGGAGGTCGCCATCGCTACCCCTACCTTGCCGCTGGCCCGAGCATATCCATCGGCCATATGGGTTGCTCCCTGCTCGTGGCGAACCAAAACGTGATGGATTTTGCCCTTGAGTTTTGCCAAGATGTCGTAGGTTGGCATGATAGCTCCGCCAGGATAGCCAAAGACAACCTCTACGCCTTCTCGGAGCAAACATTCCCACACAATTTCAGCGCCGGTCTTGATTTCTGCCATAATCTCATCTCCTTCTTTTCTAGAAATTAATCCATTGATATTAAAAACGCCTCCCGACCTGGGAGGCGCTTGTTACCATTGACTGTGTGCTTGTAGCCTACATCGCACGTACAAGGGCAAACGCCTCCTTATGGCTAATAAGGAGGACACTAAGTACGACGACTACAACTACCAGCGGATTAAACATTTAATAAATAGCCTTTTTCCGTGCCTTTTGATTTCGCGGCATATGTTAGCACAGGTGGGACTATCTGTCAAGACCTTTTGCAAGAAATGTGCGGTGAGAACACAGAGGTAGGCGCGTAAAACTTTGACACCCCCTTTTCTTCGTGCTAAACTGCGCTTGTCAGAGTTGCACAGCAAAGGAGTGAAAAACTATGGTTTTTCACTCCTCTTTTTAGGGGGAATCTATGTCAAAAGTTGCATTTCAGGGTGTTCGAGGCGCTCATTCAGAGCGAGCCATCTATCAATTCTTTGGGCCTGAGACTGAAACGTTGCCTTGCCCATCACTTGAGGGGATTTTTGAGGCAGTTGAGAGAGGTCAGGCGGATTTAGCGATGCTGCCCGTTGAAAATGCCTGGGCTGGCTCTCAGCCTCAAGCTTATGAGTTGCTGATGGAGCGTGATTTACGCATTCAGGCCGAAACTATCGTCCGAATCCAGCACACGTTGATGGCCGTACCGGGAGCGAAATTGTCCAAGTTAAAGCGGGTCCGCTCGACGTTGCAGACGTTGAATCAATGCGAAAACTTTATCAGTCACCACAACTTGGAGCCGATTCCCTCTTTCGACACGGCCAGCAGCGCCCGTGATTTAGCCAAGAATCCTGAGCCTGATTTGGGTGTCATTGCCAATAAATTGGCCGCCGAAATCTACAAGCTGGATATTTTGCAAGAGGAAATAGAAGACGCCTCCTTTAATTATACCCGCTTCTTTGTGTTGGGTGATGAAGACCCACCCCGGGCACAGCGCAGCAAAACTTCTCTGATTTTTAGCGCCCGTCATTTGCCCGGTTCGCTCTATCATTGTCTGGGTGAATTTGCCGAACGCAATATTAACCTGACTAAAATCGAGTCGCGGCCCCGCCGTAATCGACCCTGGCAATACCTATTCTATCTCGATTTTGAGGGTCATTGGCAAGACCCGGTGGCCGAAGCGGCTCTGCTGGGATTGCTGCGCCAGGCCGGTTTTGTAAAGATGCTAGGCTCGTATCCGATGGCGACTACGCCTCATCCTAGTGAGACAAACAACTCTACTGTTCAAGACCGGGCTGAAGGTGGAGCAACGCCATGATTGTTATTATGCACCCGGAAGCTACCCTCTTTGAGATTGATAATGTGATTGCCGAAGTTGAGGGCAAAGGCTGGCAGACGCATCTGTCTCAAGGCTCCGGCGAAACGATTATCGGCCTTCAGGGGAACGGCCAACAGATTGATCCTTTCCAATTGGGTCAACTGCCCGGTGTTCGAGACACGATGGCGATTACCCAAAAATTTAAGCTGACCAGCCGAGCCTTCCGGCCTGAGGATACAAGCTTTAAAATTGGCGATGTCACGGTTGGGGGTAATCAATTAGCGGTTATTGCCGGGCCTTGTAGTGTGGAAAGTCGTGAGCAGTTGTTAGAGACCGCCCATGCCGTCAAAGAGGCAGGCGCGACAATGCTGCGAGGTGGCGCATTCAAACCACGGACTTCCCCCTACAGTTTTCAAGGCTTAGGCGAGGAAGGGCTAAAACTGCTGGCCGAAGCCCGTGAAGCCACCGGGTTGCCCGTTGTCACCGAGGTCATGTCTCCGACCAAGGTGGCCCTGGTCTCCGTTTACGCCGATGTCCTGCAAATTGGGGCGCGTAATATGCAAAATTATGATTTGCTCAATGCGGTAGGTCAGGCACAAAGGCCGGTGTTGCTCAAGCGGGGCATGTCGGCCACTATTGAGGACCTGCTCATGGCCGCCGAATATATTTTGCGGTACGGTAACAACCAGGTGATGCTCTGTGAGCGGGGCATTCGTACCTTTGATACCAAGTACACCCGCAATACCTTTGATGTCAACGCCATTCCCACGCTCAAAGAATTGACCCACCTGCCGGTCATTGCCGACCCCAGCCATGCCATTGGCGTGCGCCGCTATGTTAATCAGGTGACGTTGGCCGGGGTAGCCGCCGGGGCCGACGGCCTGATTATCGAAGTCCACCCCGACCCCGATCAGGCCGCCTCTGATGGTGCTCAGTCGCTGACCCCATCTCAATTTTTTGAGTTGATGTCTCAGGTTAAAACCATGGCCCGGGCGGTGGATCGGGTGGTTTGAAAACAAAGCCGGGAGATTAGTAGCCCGATAGTTGGGATTAGTCGTAATCTCCCGGCCTTTACAGAAAAGTTGTTATTAAGGCAGCAAAGTGTGACGGCTAGCGTTGCTCTACGGGAAGGTAGTCCCGACTATCGGAACCCAAATAAATCTGGCGGGGTCGAGCAATTCTCTGTTCGTGGTCGTCGATCATCTCAATCCATTGAGCCAACCAGCCTGAGGCACGAGGGATAGCAAATAGTACCGGGAACATGGCAACCGGGAAGCGCATCGCCTGATAGATGAGGCCGCTATAAAAATCTACATTGGGGTAGAGTTTTCGAGAAACAAAATAATCATCTTCTAAAGCAATTCGCTCCAGCTCTAACGCAATATCGAGTAAGGGATTGGTGCCGGTTATCTCAAAAACTTCGTGGGCAATTTTCTTGATGATCTTGGCTCGCGGGTCATAGTTTTTGTATACCCGGTGGCCAAAGCCCATCAATCGCATTTCCCCTTTTTTAACTCGCTCAACATAAGACGGGATGTTCGCAGTAGAGCCAATGTCAGTCAGCATGCGTAAAACGGCTTCATTGGCCCCACCATGCAAGGGGCCGTAAAGGGCAGACGCAGCCCCTGCCAGGGCGCTGTAAGGATCGACCCGGCTGGAGCCGATAGCTCGCATGGTCGATGTGGAACAGTTTTGCTCGTGGTCGGCATGGAGAATAAACAAAACATCCAGGGCACGGGCCAGAACCGGATTAACCTCGTAATTTTGTTGGCCCATGTAATCCAACATATATAAGAAGTTGCCTGCATATCCGCGTGTACTATCAGGATAGTTGAAGGGACGGCCAATGCGAACCCGGTAGGCAAAGGCGGCTATGGTAGGCAATTTACCTAAAATCCGGTAAATTTGCTTTGTACGAACTTCAGGGTCGTCAAAGTTTCTTGCTTCTGGATGGAAGGTTGACATAGCAGCCACAGCACTGATCAGTATGCCCATAGGATGGGCATCGTAGCGGAAGATTTTAATCATTTGAGCCAAATCTTCATGAATGTAGGTATGTCGCATAATGCGATTGTTCCAGTGATCAAGCTGTTCTTTATTGGGCAACTCGCCATGAATTATCAGGTAGGCCACCTCTTTATAAGAACTCTGCTCGGCCAACTGCTCAATAGGATAGCCTCGATAACGCAGGATGCCTTTTTCACCATCAATATAAGTGATGGTACTTTTGCAAGAGGCGGTATTGAGAAAGGCCGGATCATAAGACATCATGCCGAAGTCATCGGGGTTCACCTTAATCTGGCGTAAATCAATGGCCCGGATGGTGTCGTTTTCAATGGGAACGTCATAGCTTTTCCCAGTACGATTATCAGTAATTGTTAACGTATTTTCAGTCATGATTACTCCTCATTAACTTGTGATTGGTTTGGATATGAAAACCGACGACACAATAATATCGTTCAGATTTTATTTATCATTGGCTAGCGATGGACATGTGATTTTGCCCCAAATAAGTACATCTTAGTAATAGGAGGTATGTTGAACCCTTTTGCCTAACTCTTTTAGGCTTTAGCGCAACTTGGGGAATAGCCACAACTCTTTATCAACATTAAGGGGAACAATAAACCTGGCTCAATATAGCTGATACAGGAATCTTCGGAAAATAGAGGAACCATGCTATAGGCTATTCCAGATGCCTATTTTAACACAAATTTGAGACAATACCAAAATGTGCCGGGATGGCGCATGGTAAACCACCCCCTAATTATGAGTATGCTGAATTAAGAGGAAAGCCTGAAGGCGTTGACCGGTTTCTTCATATTATCAAGCGTTTTGGCTAAATTTCTGGCCTTTGTTCGAGTAAACATGAGGTCATTTCGGAGCTTACGTAAATCTGTCGAATTAAGCTCCGATTTTTTGTTAAGCAATGCTACTAATGTATTACATTCCGAAAGTTTATGTATAAGATGTTCAATGATTTCTTCGGGATCAAGATTAATTACGTCGTTATTTCTCATTTTTGTTCTCCATACTTAACCGAGAAGCTTGGAACCTATTCACCGTAGGTAGGAGTTCAGACTTCAGTCCACCTTTTTATGCGCGGAATAAATTCCGCACTCCACGAATTTATCTTGGTCTATTTTTAGATTATAGCAATGTTTGGAAAGTGCCCAACTGTACTGTATATAGGATACGATAATTGGAATAAAATGAGAAGCCATAAAATGCGTATAATTTCGAGTCAAAGGTACTTGGATTTTGCCCAAAAGTCCCTTAAGGCTACAGGTAGCTTCTATTTGAGGACTAGTTTTAAAATAGGCTATTGGCGGAAACTCGGTAGGAGGAATTCCTTATCAAATGATGTTAGTCGTCATCAAGCTGGAGGGTGTACTTCTAAATATTGAGTCAATAGGTCGCCCATTCGTCCCGCGCCGGGTCCTAAAATATCGTAGGTATCCCAGCGAGAGTCGTTGGTCCCAGCCAAAAATATGGCAGCCCCTTTAACATAGTCATCCTGTTGTAGATTTTGGTCGTACCAGATGAGTTGGTCCATATAAACACCGGGAGGGTCGTCTCGCAGCCCGTTTTCTAGCCAGGTTGGGATAAAATCTTGCCAACCCCGGGCCTCTGGCGGGCCGGGGCGCGAATGAATTAAGCCATCCACGCCACACTCGGTAATGAGGATGGGAATGTCGGCGAAACCCATCGGGGCCAGATATCGGCGGTGGGCTTTGCGATAACGCAGCGTGAGCCAGCCTTCGTCCCCTTGAGGCGGGTCCCCCGGCGGTTGGAGATTGCCCGATAAATACTGCATGACCGGGGCGGAATACTCGTGCAGGCCCAGGTAGCCACCATATTGGCGAATGGCAGCCAAGGCCGGTTCAAAGTGAGGCCATAGCTCCAAAGGGGGATGACCTGTAGCAAAGTTTCCCACCACCGAGCGAATACCATTTTCGGCCAAAATACGGGTACGCTCGGCTTCAAAATCGGCCAGACGCTTCATTTTGTCTTCGGTGTCGGCCACGGGTTCGTTGTAAGCTTCCCAGGCTTCAATGGCTTCCATCCGCTTAGAGTCGCTGGCTAGAGGAAGGAGCTTGTCGACAAAGTCATGGACTAATGGAATGGGATCAACATCTAAGTTAAGTTGATCTAGCCTAATGCGCCCCACAATGAGCGTCGTAGGCGAGGAGTCCTTTAAGCCTTTGACATAATTCCCATCGACCTCTAGGGTTTTAATCAAAGCCGGTTTGCCTGCGGCGACCAAGTCCAGGACTTCTGGATGAAAACGGGTAACAAACAGACCCAATTTGCTGGGTGGTCCGGGTGGATAAGGCGTTGGGGTGGGCGTTGGTGTTGGCGTAACAGTACCTTCCGGCGATGGGGTTGAGGTTGGTGTTGGCTGCACTGTGGTGGCTTCTGGTGTCACCGTATTCGTTGAAGTTGGCGTTGGTGTATTGGAAGGGGCGATAGACAGTGGTGTATCTGTTACCGTAGGGGTAAAGGTGGGATGTTTGGTTGAGGTGGGGATAGATGTGGAAACCCGTGATACGGATTGGTTTCTGATGAAGTCTGTCAAACCACAGGCTTGTAAAAAGGCCAATAGACCCATATAACCCATGCCTTTGATAAATCGTCTTCTTTTCATATCAATCCAAGGGAGCAGGTGGCATGTCGCAGGTTGCATAGTATCACCTGCCACGTGCAACTTGCCACCTGCCACTCATCTAAATTTTGAAAATCCATTTACGAGGGGAAATCTTACCATCAGAGGTGGGAGGTACAAAATCGTCCGGTTCAGTTTCGGCATCGTCTTCCTGGGCATAGACCGGGCATCCCCGATACTTAAAAGGGCAAACGTCGCAGTGCAAGCCAGGCCGAGCCATCACCTCGCCACGAGCCAAAGCCTGTACCGGCTCCCGAAGTTGCCCCAGATTTTCGCGGTACTCCTCTTCACTTAACTCAATCGTAACCTCTTGATTATGATAGAGCCACAATTCTTGAATCCGCACCGGACGCTTGAGAGGATAAGTAGAAGCCACCAACGCATGGTAAATGGTCGTGGCCGGGTCAGATCGAAGTTCATCGGCTGTTGAGGGTGCCTCCCAGTCTGTACGGATGAGGATAGCCAAAATACCGCCATCGCGGGTGGTGTCCAAACGGTCCAGCGTGGCTTTAAGGGTCAGAGCCACACCACCGATAGAGATTCGCAGGCTCATCGGCTCATTTCCGGCAATCATCCGAGACCAGTCTTGCTCCAGGCGGTAATAATAGTTCTCAATCATCTTGCGGGCGGCGGGCTGGATGACCTCTTTGAGGCAACTTTCCAGGGAAAGGCGGGCCGGGCCACCGGCAGCGTGAAGCTGTTGGATGGTCTCTCGCACCACTCTATCCAGGGCAGCCCGGGGCAATTCTTCCTGCGTGGCTGAACTTTGTTGCAGAAAGTGGTAATGCAAGGGGCAGCGGGTCAACACCCGAACCTCGGTTGGGATTAATGGGATGGGTTGCCTTATCATAGCTCAACATTAGCACAAATGTGCTTTTAAATCAAGAGGGAAATTCGAGCCATCAGCCCACCAGAAACGACTTTGCCTGCTCCCAGATGAAGGCTAATTGGTCATTTAGCCGATGATCCGAATCGACCTCAATCAATTGGACCTGATCTGGAAAGTTGGCCGCATATTCCCGGCTGTAGTCGATAGGAACAACATCATCGTTTTGGCCGTGAATAATCATGAGCGGGGTTGGCGGCGGCACCGGTTCCGTATATTGCAGCGCATCAAGGCGATAGTCATACCGCAACGGAACCTCTTGCTGAAAGGCATAGTGATAGACTTTCATAACGCCCTCGCTTTCCCACTGCTGCAACTCTGCCTCACTACGCCGTCCCATCCGATG
>Ga0210124_1000866_pt1 | contig 14351 bp, 16 predicted proteins | sample Muzzi_PWC_D2_FD_185554 | JGI IMG/M metagenome (GOLD analysis project Ga0210124, IMG submission 185554) | Wetland microbial communities from San Francisco Bay, California, USA, that impact long-term carbon sequestration - Muzzi_PWC_D2 (SPAdes) | ecosystem: Environmental > Aquatic > Marine >... | reverse complement strand
GCAAGCCTATCGGGTTCGCCTGCAAGCAATGCAAATGGGCAAAGCGGCCGAGAACGCTTACGTCAGGCTGGTCGCAACGATGAAACTGGCTGTGTCCCTGAAGCTGCAGGGACGGCTGGGTCGGGTAGTGGAACTCATTCAACAAGAATGGCAGTTTGCCGACGATAATGGAATGTCGCAAACGGATGTCTTTGGCTGCATATTGGCAGTGTGGGGCGAGGTCCTGGTCGAGCTCAATGACCTGGAAGGGGCGATAAATCGGGCGAGAAAAGGAGTAGAGCTAGCCGAGCGTGGCAGGGATGTGGCCATAGTCGGCTGGAGCTATCTCTGCCTGATGAGGGTCCTGTTCTCCAGAGGGGATTTCACCGATGCCGAACAGCTTCATTCCAAGTGGGCAAGGTTCGACCGCGAGTCGGGCATCCCTACCTGGATCACGGGTCAATTGGGCGCCTGGCGAACGCGGCTATGGCTCGTCCAAGGGAAGCTAGAGGTCTCATCCCGGTGGGCGTTGGAACGCCGACTGACCATAGATGGAGAACTTGCGTATTTGCGGATGATCGAGTACGTTGTACTCGCCCGCCTGCTTGTTGCCCAGGAGCATTTGGACGAGGCATCCAGGCTACTGGAGCGTCTCTTTGCTGCGGCAAAAGCAGGCGGACAGACAACGAGGTTGATCGAGATCCTGTTGCTCCAGGCGATGACCTTTCACGCCAGGAGCGACACTACCCGGGCCCTTGGCAAGTTGGAGCATGCCTTCAAACTCGCCGAGCCGGAAGGTTTCGTCCGTATCTTTGTCGATGAAGGCCCGCCGATGGCCCACTTGCTCTATGAAGCCCTTTCTCGCGGGATCGCGCCGGACTACGTTCGGCGGTTGCTGGCAGCATTCCCCGCCACCGAACCGGAGCAAACTGCCCCATCAAAAACTCCAGCCCCCAAATCTGATTTGATCGAGCCTCTAAGCGAACGCGAATTAGAAGTATTGCAACTCATCGCCGAAGGACTGACCAATCCAGAAATCGCATCCAGGCTTTATCTCTCTCTGAACACAGTCAAGGTTCACACCCGCAATATCAATGGCAAACTTGGTGTCCATAACCGGACACAGGCAGTTGCCAGGGCAAGAGTTTTAGGTATTCTACCCCCTATCTGATTGTCTGACTGCCTGAAACCGGCATCGGAACACACAGAGGTAATCATATTTGGCGGGCTGGCGGCCCGCCTTTTTGTTATCCCTGCCACATCCCCTAGTGCTTCAAGTTCAGAAATAACACCCCAAATAACACGTTCGTGGTATGACACTAACACTATCTTGCTGCTATACTGCAATCGTGGGCTTGATTATGAGCCATTTGGAGAAAGACATGAGAAAGTTGGACGCATAAATGAAGGATAGAGTTTAGTGGTTGGTAAGGGTGGAATTGTTTACGGCGAATTCAAAAAGCAGTAAGATAAAATCGCGGACTGTTTCTCGCGTGATTCGGAGGATGGTATGATGTCGAAGATAGTTGATCAAAAGGCGGTTCAAACAGTGTCCCCTCGCCAGTGGATCGGTTTAGTTGTGGTGTATCTCTCCATACCACTAGTTCTATTGGTATGCGGAGGGGATTTCGGTTGGTGGCAGGCGTGGGTCTATTCCCTGCTGATCGTTGCCGCCGGCATAGGAGGGCGCATTTGGGCGGAACGGCGGCATCCGGGGTTAACGGCCGAACGACAAAATATTGAGAAGATGCAAAGCGCGAAGGCTTGGGATAAAGTGCTTGCTCCGCTGATGGCGCTGAGTATAAGTTTCCCACTGGTCATTGTGGCAGGGCTGGATCACCGCTTTGGCTGGTCACCCGAATTCCCGCTATGGCTCATCGTGCTCGGCTTCATTTTGATCTCGCTCGGATACGCTTTCGCTGCGTGGGCATTTGTAGAGAATCGCTTTTTCTCCAGCACGGTACGTATTCAGACGGATCGGGGACATGTGGTGTGTGACAGCGGCCCATATCGAATCGTGCGGCATCCGGGCTATGCCGGAAATATTCTGCCACTGTTGGGCATTGTGCTGGCCTTAGGCTCCTTGTGGACACTCATTCCGGCGGCTGTGGCGCTAGTCATCGCGGTGATCAGAACCGCGCTGGAAGACCGAACATTGCAGGAAGAGTTGCCAGGGTATCAGGAATATACGCGGCGCGTGCGCTATCGGTTGTTTCCAGGGATTTACTAAGTGGCCTCTGATGATGTGAGATTATATTCTGGTCGATGCCACGGAAAAATAATGCGCCCAACCCTGCGTTAACCGAACTCGCCTTCGGCGCGGGAAAGCGGCGCGTTTTGGGCAAAGATTGGCTATATTCAACCCAATAAAAGGAGGATGTTATGCATGGGAATTGTCAACGCTCGATGGGAAGACGGATTCTGTGGCAGGTGTATCATTTCTTCCTTGTCTCACTCGTTTTCTGGCTGCTGTTTGCCGGAGGATTAGGCACGACATCCTCCTGGTTCAGGGCATCCTGGATCCCTGGTGACCTCACGAGAAGAATACTCGTGTTCCTGACCTCCTTTATTCTGTTTCTTCGATGGGGGCTGACAAATTTTTATTTGCTGAAACGGACAATGCCCTGGGCTGAAATCATCGTCGTCTGTATCGAGCTTTCTCTTATCCACACGACCTATGCTATTTTGGGTGGTCAGGTCGCTAATCCTGTTGGCATACTTGAGTTCATCGGGATCGGTTTGTTTGTCATCGGTTCGTATCTCAACACCGGTTCAGAACTCATGCGTGCTCATTGGAAAAAAGACCCCAATAATAAAGGAAAGATTTATGACCAGGGTCTGTTTCAGTATTCCATGCATATCAATTATTTTGGCGATGCCGTCTGGTCGACGGGGATGGCACTGATCTCCGGAAGCCTCTGGATCTTTCTTATCCCTTTATATATGAGCTGTGGATTTATTTTCCTGCATATTCCCCGGCTAGATAAACACCTGAAAGAACGATACGGTCATCAGTATGACGAATATGCGGCAAAAACCAAGAATTTTATCCCCTTTATCTATTGAATGGAAGAATATTGTATCGCATGAATCACGAGCAATGAGGTCAGGAAAGCCTCACGTTACCTTGATAGGAGGCGAAGTTCTAACAATCACAATGAAACTGAGGCCAGCTTATTGTGGTCGTTAGGAGCGAAAGCTGTGCTAAATGTTGTCTATGACGGTTTTCTTGCCCTCCATGGCACGAAAAAGCTTTGGATAATCCAAATGTAGGAGGATCTTATGACAGATAAAAACACAAAAAAACAGCTTCCCGTGTATGATGTTATTGGAGTTTTCTACACAGAATACGCTATAAAACGATTGATAGCAAGGAGACTCCCATGAGAGCGACACAAGGCTTATCCGAAAGCGAAGTGCTGGCGCGGCATCAGCGTGGCGAAGGCAACGATATTGCAGTTGGTACGAGCCGCTCTTTTATCGACATCCTACGTCAGAATATGTTTACTTTTTTCAACAACGTCCTCTTCACGATTGGCATTTTGCTGATTGCCTTGGGGCGCGTCAATGATGCGCTAACCAGTGTCGGGATGGGCCTGCTCAACGCCCTCATCAGCACTTTTCAAGAAGTCCGCTCAAAGCGTCAACTCGATAAGATTACCCTCCTGACTCGCCCTCAGGTGACCGTTATACGCGAGGGGCAAGAAAAGGTGGTTGATCCTGCTGAACTGGTCAGCGGTGATATTTTCCGTGTCCGCCCCGGCGACCAGATTGTGGTCGATGGCATCGTTATTGGGGACAGTAAAGTAGAAGTCGATGAATCGCTGCTGACGGGCGAGTCGGACTTGATCCGCAAGCAAGAAGGTGACACTCTGCTTTCTGGCAGTTTCTGCGTGACGGGAAGCGCATTGGGCCAAGCGGAAAAAGTGGGGGCAGACAGTTTCGCCAACCAGTTGACGGCAACCGCCCGTGCTTTCCAGATGACAAAAACCCCTTTGCAAAGTAAGATTGACTTTGTCATTCGCACCATGATGTTGATTGCCTTACTGATGGGGTTGGTGATATTCGCAGCGGCAATACTGGAAGAGTTGCCCTTCATCCGCATGGTGCAAATTGCGGCCGTGATCACGGGACAAATACCATACGGGTTGTTCTTGATGATTATTGTGGCCTACGCCCTGGGAGCGGTGCAAGTTGCCCGGCGGGGGGCGCTGGTGCAACAGATAAACGCTATCGAGGCGTTAAGCTACGTTGATGTCCTTTGTATGGACAAACGGGAACGCTTACAGCCAATCGTATCAACTACCATGATTTGTCCCCACTCAATTATACCGAAACGAATATCAGCAAAGAAAAGCTGAAACAACTGTTGGGTAGTTTTGCCCGGAGTGTGTCGGCCACCAACCCGACCAGTGAGGCAATTGTGGCCGGACTACCTGGCGAGGCTCGCCAACCGGTTGATGAAGTTCCGTTTTCATCGGCCCGTAAATGGAGTGCGCTTGCTTTCAATGATGACGTGAACACGATGGCTGGGGTCTACGCGCTGGGCGCGGTCGAGATGCTACAACCCTACTTGCCGCCAGACACCGCTTTACCAGCATCGGCCCTGTCCGCGCAGGTTAGAGAGTGGTCAGATGCAGGGTTACGGGTGTTGCTGTTTGCCCACAATCCTGAGGTAACAACGCTCTATGATGAAAACGATCAACCGCATCTACCCCCTCTGACGCCTGTGGCCTTGCTTAGCTTGAGCGATGAACTACGACCACAAGCCAAGGAAACATTGACCGCGTTTGCCAAAGCCGGTATCCAGTTGAAGATTATTTCTGGCGACAATCCTCATACGGTGGCAGCGCTGGCCAAGCAAGCAGATCTGACCCAGGCTTCGAACGTTGTCTCTGGTCCTGAACTGGCTCTGATGGACGAGGCCCAATTTGACCAGATCGCAGAAGAGGTCACGATTTTTGGGCGCATTTCGCCAGAGCAGAAAGAAAAGCTGGTGGATTCGTTACTCAAGCGTGGGCATTACGTGGCGATGATGGGCGACGGCGTAAATGACGTTCTTTCGCTAAAAAAAGCAAAGGTTGGCGTGGCGATGCAAAGCGGTAGTAGTGCGACGCGCAACGTGGCGGATATGGTCTTGCTCAACGATTCGTTTGCCGCTTTGCTGTCCGCTTTTAGGGAAGGAAAACGGATTATCAGTGGCATGAGGTCTATCCTGGCGCTCTTTCTCACGCGAGCTTTTTCTGCTGCGCTACTCATCATCGCGATTACGATGGTGGGCCTCGACTTCCCCTTTGAACCCGCCCAAGTAGCGCTGACCACGTTTACCGTGGGCATTCCTGTTTTCTTTCTGGCGATGTGGGCCCGTCCCGAAACGTCTAATGAGGGGTTGTTCCGATTCCTGATCCATTTTGTTTTACCAACCGTTATTCTAAGCATGCTATTTGGGTTATTAATTTTCACATTCTTCCACAATTTGGTGCTGTATCACCTGACGGAGCTTGAGTTTGAGGTCCCGCCGCAAGTAATCACCCGCTTGGAAAACTATACGGGTCTCACGTACGATTTAGATGAGAACTTCAGCCAGGTGGTGGCCGCGATTGCCGCTCAAACAGCGCTCTCGATCTTTATGTCATATTCAGCCTTCTTACTCATTGTGTTTGTCGAACCGCCTATCCGATTTTTTGAGGGCGGAGCCAAGCTTAGCCCCGACAAGCGGCCGACGGTGTTGGCTTTTGGTCTTTTGGCGGTTTTTGTAGTGATTTTGAGCGTGAGGTCGGTTAGAAATTATTTTGGTCTGATATTCCTCGGTTGGCGACCCCTCCTGCTCATTGGTGCGGTGACGATGGTATGGGGGTTGTTATTGCTTGGCATCTGGCGTGCCAACTGGCTTGAACGTTTTCTGGTGTTGGACGCTCTCGATGAGTGAGACTGGTCGGTGACGTTTGTTAAGTGGTATGAGGCTTATGCCTTTCGGGATTTTATGGTCTACCCTTACCGTACGTCAGGCTTTTCCATGTCGCTTTGGACAATTAGCTGCCTGGCAAAAAGTCCGCAATAGTTTTGAGCGCCGTGAGGGCTGGGGACATATCAACCTGACCGGCGATTATGTGTGGAATGCTCAACAAACGACTGACCTGGAAAACTTGCGTGGTTTGGCAGACTCGTCACAATCCACCTAATTGCTTAGAGTACGTTTTTGTCCGTTTGTGGTCGTGACCCCAATAAACGTTAAAATTCCCAGAATAGCAAAGGTAAAATTAAAGGGTTCATCTGAAAAGGCTTGCTTAAACAACAACGCGCCAATCGCAAGATGACCAGTGGTAATGAGCAGTTTAGCAATGGTGCATCGATCTTCTTTGTCCAACCTGCGGGCTTTTGCCATACACAGCCATTATGGCAGATGGAGTGAATAGGGGGAGAAGAATATTTGATTATTTTGTCGGCTTGCAACTTTGTGTAATCATCATCTTGTCGTTATAGTACAGGTGCAGGACGTCATTAGTAATGAATGACGCCAAACAAATAATGAATTTTCGTTTATCTCCCCTATGGTGGCCGGTTCTGGTTGTGGTCTCTCCCATCGCTATCCCCTTGCCGGCTACTTATTGAACCTCAATGGATTACCATATGAAGCCTTGAGAAAGGCTATGCTATACGATTCCACTGCACCTGACGCGAATTGGCAGTGAAATGTATCCTTTTTTCTGTCTTTCTCGTCCATATATATAGAACAGGAACACTATAGGTTAATACCGCCTGGGTTTGTCGCGTAGCCTGAAAAAGACTTTTGTTACATAAAATAAGGAGTAAAACAGATGGGTCCTCACCATCTTTGGGGGGGGATATGTGGATATTCCTCATAATGATGATAAATATGTTCGTGGTGATATTAATAGTCCGTTACCTGATTTTTGGACGAGGAATCTTTAGGCCATGGTGGCAAGCTTCCAGGATGAGAAAAGATCGTCACGTGATTTTTGCGCGAAGAGGCTTCGGATCATCGTATCATTTTATGAATATGTTTTTGGGTGAACACGAAGAAAAGTCTTTGTACTCTCCTGCCTCACGACAGAGTGAGGTTGAATCGTGGCCAGCACAACCATCTAAAGCCAAAGAACATCTGGCTAGCCCAGCAATCCAGGCCTATTTGGACAAAGCGCGAACCTACAAGGAACAAATCAACAACCTGATTAAGTCCACATCTCATCAGAAGGTCCACGCTCGACTGCAAGATCTGGGTACTCAAGTCGATGAATGGGTCAAAGCCATTGAAGACATAGCCAAACGTGTCGACAGTATTCAACAGAATACCTTGATTCATCAAGATTTAGAATCTATTCCTCAATCTATAGAAGATTTGGAAGAGCAACTGGCTAACGAAAGCGATGAGGCCACTCGCATCGAATTGGAGGGCACTCTGGTCAACCGTAAAAACCAACTGGCTGCTCTGGAGCGACTGCAAAGCACCATAAATCGGGCCGAGATCAAGATAGAGAGTATCCTTTCTGCGCTGGGCACTATTTATTCCCAGGTGCTCACCGCCCAGTCCACGAACCACGTCGCCGACTACAGTCACCTATCGGCTGAAGTGGATGAAGAAGTGCGCGTGTTGCAAGATCACCTGGAGGCGTTGGAAGAGGTGAAGCTTGTTCGTGAATGAGGTGGTGTATCCTTTTTACTCCCTCTCTCGTCTATCTATATAGGACAGGAACGCAATTTGTAGCGTAGCCTGGAATAATATTAGGAGGCAAAATATGTTTAATAAAAATATGGGTCAACTCGACCGCACCCTGCGCTTCGTTGTAGGGGTGGCGCTCATCCCAATCGGGCTATTCGCGCTGGGCGGGTGGCAGGGCAATCCAATCGGCATCCTCGCCGCCGTCTCTGGCGTGGCGCCGTTGCTCGTGACGAGTCTGATTGGCTTCTGCCCGGGTTACATCCCCTTTGGGATTTCCACCATCAATCGCTAAAGATCAAAAGAATAGGAGGTGACAAAATGCCATTTTATTTGAAAGAAGCGGATATCGTTCCTGAAGTTGAGAATTTCCAATCAGTCCTGATAGTCCTATGTCGATTCTGTCCAGCCGCCAGCATGGCCGCGACAAGGCAACAACCTTACATTGAGCTCTTTCGCAATTTCTTAAACACAGAATCTTATGAACAACTTATCAACAATATGCAATCTCGTCTGGAAAAAGAAGGTGTCAAAACAGATGTGTTTAAAGGCAATCTTCCCCCAATGCCACTCAATTTTATAATTTGTCTGTGGACGTCAGCACAACGGGAGAAATTCATAAAACATGCATCTCAATATGAAGCTGTTGTGGTTATGGGGTGTGAACCCATATTTAGAACTGTGTGTGATATGCTGGCGACAACCGATTGCCAGGTATTCCAGGGCATGGAGACTGAAGGAATTCTGGACGCGATACCGAGATTCAATTTGCCGTTCAACATTTCTCTTGAATTAAACAGTGTAACTCCCGTTCTCTGCCTGGAGAAGCAGAAAGGGGAAGAAAAAGTAAAGTACGCATAACGAAAAGGCGATGCAATCGGATAAAGGATCGCGACGTTATGTTATTCACATTAACTCAGTAGGAGAAATACAAATGTCAGATATGATTTTAGTTACAGGCGTAACAGGCAATGTTGGGAAAGAGGTCATAAATCAGTTAATAGGCAAGGGGCTGCCTGTGAAGGCTGCTGCTCGTAACTTGGCTAAAGCTGCATCCGCGGATTTGAAGGAAACAGAAATTGTATTATTCGACTACGACAGACCCGAAACTTTCGGACCTGCTCTGGCAGGTGTCGGACGTCTGTTCATAATTCCGCCACCGGTAAATCCGAGGCAGCACGAGCTGATCATACCCCTGATCGATATGGCCGCGCAAACGGGTGTTACACATATCGTAAATCTGTCAACGATGGAGGCGGAGTATAACGAGACTCTACCCTTGAGGATTGCCGAAAAATACATTGAGAACAGCGGAATTGCTTACACATTGTTACGGCCGAACTTTTTTATGCAAAACTGCAACGGTTTCATGCGGGAAAGTATCAAAGGACAGGGCGGAATTTATTTGCCTGCAGATGGGGCGAAAACCAGTCTCATTGACATTCGTGATATAGCTGCCGTATCTGTGGCGGCGCTGACAACGGAGAATCATCTGAACAAGGTGTATACGCTGACAGGGGGAAAAGCCCTCGACCATTATGAAATGGCAAAGATTTTGTCGGATGTGACAGGAAAGAATATGCAATATTTTCCCATGTCTGACGAGGATATGTGCGGAGCCCTGAAATCTGCCGGATGGACAGATAAAAGTATTGGGATGCTAATAGATTTGTATCGGTCCGTCAAACAAGGCGATACAGAATATGTGTCGCCTGATGTAGCACATATTCTTGGGCGGCAACCGATAACATTTGAGCAATATGCTCATGATTACGCCGAGTGCTGGAAGTAAAATTCTCTACTATCATAAAAACTAAGGAGATACAAGTAAAATGACCGATAAACAAAAAACCACCCAAGAAGAACCGCGCATACCCTTTGCGGCAATGATGCGGAAGATGTGGGGCTGGCAAGGGCAAGGCTGGAACTGCACCACGCCAAACGTAATATCGCAGATGATGGCGATGTGCTGCGGAACGCAGGAGGAAACAGACGAGGAAGCCGCCCCGGAAGAGGGCCAAAAAGCATAAGGAGATCAAAAATGTATCACCCTATGGCCCTTTATGAATTAGGCAAAAGCGTTCATGAAGAACGTCTAAGAGAGGCGGAACGGGCTCGGTTGTCGAGTGCCGCGAAATCAGCCTTGCCCAATAAAACTAACAAGCGGGTTTGGCATGTCAATGTCAAAGAGGTGTTCACCTGGAAAAGCGTAGCTAAGACAATTCATTTTGCCCATCTCGACTATATCATCACGTTCAAGGAGACATAAAATGTCAACGAATGGAATTCTGACCCAGAAAGAAAAAGAACTTGTGGCCATTGGCGCGTCCATCGCGGCGGGCTGCCAGCCCTGCACTGCACATCACTTCAAGGCGGTGCGCCAGGCCGGGGCCACCGAGGCTGAGATTCGTCAGGCAGTAGACGCTGCTTTGTGCGTGCGCAACAGCGCCACTAAGATTATGACCGGCCTGGCCGAAAAGCACCTGGGTAACGGGCTTGCGGTTGAGGAGCCTTGTTGTTCCTCGAAGCCACTCATCGGCGAGTTGGTATCAATTGGCGCGGCCCTGGCCGTTAACTGCACGACCAACCTGGAAACCCATTTGCAGGCAGCCCGGACAGTCGGCGCCAGCGACCGCCAGATACAGACGGCGCTGGGCCTGGCCCGCGCCATCAAGAAAGTGGCCGAACAGAAGGCCGAGGCGATCACAACGCCCGTTGCCAGACAGAAGGTAGAAGTGGCGGCAGCGACCGTTGCCGAATTGGCCGGGCTTGTCGAGGCCGAGTCAGATGGTGGGTGTGACGACGACTGCGGGTGCAGCGAAACCGCCGGCAGCCAACAGGAGGACGCCTCAGAGGATTGCCGTTCTAGCGGGTCAGGAAACGCTACTGAACCCGCAGGTGTAGCAGTCGGGTCCTACCTCGATTGGCTACAGAAAAGCCTGCCGGAGCAGATACCTCCACCGAGGCTGTGGGACAAGATGTGGACTAAGATAGAGAGCGATAAGAAATGAGACGCAGCTGTTTGTCTTGCCGACCCTGCCCCTTTGGGGTAGGGTCGGCTCTTTTGATGCCAGGATTTCTAAATCAGATGTGGTATTCACTTCGGCCTACCACGACTCCTCTAACTCGCCGTCGAGATATAACCTCATCAGTGTCATAAACTCGGCACAGTCCTTTATTCGTCTGCATCCTTCGGCTCGCAAACAAAGACGTTTCGTTCATCATGAGTGAAATCACAACCAGCGTTGAGGGCCTCCCGCAACTTGGTTCGAGCCCGGTGCAACCGGATTTTGACCGTAGCCAGGGAGCAGCCTAACACCTCGGCAATCTCATGGTTTTTGAGACCTTGCAGGTCTTTTAGCACCAGCACCGTGCGATAGTCGGGCGGCAGGTACTGGACGAATTCTTGCACACAAGCGGACATCTCGGAGCAGGCAGCCAGTTGCTCCGGTGAGGAGGGCACGCTATCCCGATCCTCATAGAATTCTATTTTTTCGGGCGGCAGAGCTGTTCTGTTCTGGCGAGTAGTCCGCCGCCGGAAGTGATCGAGGCTGACGTTAGTGGCGATGCGGTAGAGCCAGGTGGACAGGCTGGCCTCACCCCGGAAGGTCGACAGGCTACGATGAGCCCGAACGAAAGTTTCCTGGGTCAAGTCCTCGGCCTCGGCCTGGTTTTGAGTCATTCGCAGCAGGTAGTTGTAGATTGGGCCTTGGTATTCATGGAAGACATCGGCAAAATCCAGAGGTTGACTTCCCTGGCTCTGTATATCTCGCGACATTTTGATATTTGTTTGCTGAGACATAACAATCACTTGCTCCCTGATTCTATAAATGCAAGGGAGATGGAAAAATGATCCTGTTCTGTTTGATAATAAAGAAATTTCTCCCCTTCTTCACCTATTACTCAATGTACCATAAAGATTGCTCGAACACATCAGTCATCCGGATGATTTAGAGCCTGGTCAGTCAGCTAGGTTTTTTACCCCTCAACCAACCCATCATACTCCAAACCTACAAATAACCCCCTGAATAACACGTTTGGGGTATGACACTAATACCATCTTACTGCTATGCTACAGGTATCGGAGGCAATTAATAATGAAGGAAGTCAAACAGAAGCTCACGCTAGATCAACCGGCAACCTACCAAATCAAAGTACCGGGCCACCTCGATGAGAGTTGGTCAGAGTGGGCCGGAGGGATGACGATAACAGTCGAAAATGGAGACGACGGCCCACCAATCACCACCCTGACCGGGATTGTGGCCGACCAGGCTGCTCTGCACGGTCTGCTGCGCCGACTCTACTCTTTGGGCTTGCCGTTACTCTCCGTGATTTGTATCGAATGTGACCCAGAAAGGAGTGTTGATGATGCCTCCCCAAACAATAACCGTAGGTGAATTAATCTACGAGGCAGAAATCCAGTTCATCAATATCATTGAATATGGTGTAAGTATGGCAGCCCTTTCTTCGGGGAAGAGTGCACTTCCAGCAGAGGGTGCACGATTTGATTATGTATTTCAAGGGGATGTCCATGGACCCAAATTGTGTGGAAAGATTACCGGGACTGACCACCTTTATGTTCGAGCTGATGGTCGATTCCAACTTCACATTCATGCTCAAATCAGAACGGACGATGGGCACAACATTTCATTCTCTTCTGATGGGGTTTCCATTCAAAACGAAGGTACCCAAGAGACACAATTGAGAGCGGCCGTATCTCTGTTTACGTCTTCGCCGGCATATAAATGGCTTAATAAACTGCATATTTGGGCTATAGGCTCGCTAGATCCTGAAAAGGGTCAAGCATTTGTTAGAGCATATAGTGCGTGAACTCTAATTGCTTGATCATGTTCTTGAGCTTGATTAAGTTCAGGATCCGTACATAAGTTCAGAAATTTTATAAAGTAGAGATTGATATGATTGAAACAGGATGCTACACCAAACAACAAGATAAACTGGTTAAGAAATTCAAAAAAACCTTAAAGCGATATGAACCACGGTTATCCGCCCAGTACGGCGAGGAATTTGCCAAAACCATCAACGTTGATGCTATGGCCTATTATATCGAACTGATTCCCCGGATACCGTACTATGAAACAGCGCTTTACCGGCCCATCATCTTGCTCAATGCCCAGCTCATCGCCATTGTTGGGTAAATACAAGGAGGAAATGAAGGATGAATATAGTAAATAAATCGTATGGCCGGCCGTGTGCTCTTGTAACCGGAGCTACCAGCGGTATTGGAGCAGCTTTCGCGAGCCGACTTGCCCAGAAAGGATTTGACCTTATTCTCCACGGACGCAGGCAGAAAGAACTGATGGATCGTGCCAAGAACTTAGAGAGAATCTATAGCACCTCGGTCGAGATCATTATTGCAGAACTTTCCCGACCTGATGAAATAAGAAAGGTCGAAGAACGCATCAACAGTCTGGACCGGCTGGATATGCTCGTCAACAACGCCGGCTACTGGGAGCCCGGTGTTTTCTGGGAACACTCTCCCGATTCCCTAGAGGCCATGATAATGGTTCATAATGTGGCACCAGTCAGATTCATTCGTGCTGCTTTGCCGCGTATGCTCGAACGAGATAAAGGAGATATCATCAATGTTTCATCATTGGGTGCCTATCTCAACATGGTTACCTTGGAAAACTACGGTGCAACCAAGGCATATTTAATCAGCTTCACAGAATCTTTGCACGTTGCCCTGATGGGGACAGGCATCCGTGTGCAGGCACTCACTCCAGGATTTACCGTGACAGAGTTTCATTCACGATTGGGCGCAGACTTCACGAAAGAGCAAAGGACATGGATGCAGCCCGAAGAAGTGGTGGATGAATCATTAAGAGCACTCGGAAAGGGACCGGTCGTGTGCATCCCTGGGTTCAAACGTAGGTTTATTGTGAAACTCGCAAGTATGCTGCCGAGATCTGTTTATTATAGAATGATGAAGATTATTGGTGAGAAGAGTAAAAAAAGATGGGATGAGATTGATAAGAAATTATGAAAAGACAAACGACTGCCCAACCAGCAAATGCACCGGACCGCAAACAGCACACGGGTATTCCTCCGGCCTTGCTCCGCTTTCAGGCTGGTGCTACATTCTGACTTGGTGCTCCGCTTTGTTTGCGGCCGGTGATCAGCACGTTATGTAGACAAGAAATTATTTATGAATTCGTATATTAGTAGTTACGCGAATTCAAAAAATATTTTTCTAACGGAGAATAAGGAATGATAGGCTTTCAAAGGGGTATAAATTTGTATAAATTTGATTTTTTCTTTTTTATATGAGAAGGACAATATTGTGTTTTCTCCACTCCGTTTCGAAAACATTTTATATGACAATAAGTTATTGTAATCATAAGGAGTTCAAGACTATGTTTAAAAAAGAAATCAACGGCGTCCCAAGGATGCACATAAGAATGCCAAATGCAAATGTAGTGATGTATGGTGTATTTGAAACTACTGTTTCGAAAGATGATTTAGAAAAAACAGTTCTTTTTTTATCTGATAAACACAAACTTTTGAATTGCCATATTGAAACTGACAAGGAAAACAAAGTGTGGTATGTAATTGATAAAAAATTATTACCTGAAGTTAATATGCCCAAATCCAAAAACATAAACGAGATACTCACAAATGAACTTAAACATCGTTTTGACCTTGAAAAAGGCCCCTTAATTAGATTTACCCTACT
>Ga0210124_1000862_pt1 | contig 14383 bp, 11 predicted proteins | sample Muzzi_PWC_D2_FD_185554 | JGI IMG/M metagenome (GOLD analysis project Ga0210124, IMG submission 185554) | Wetland microbial communities from San Francisco Bay, California, USA, that impact long-term carbon sequestration - Muzzi_PWC_D2 (SPAdes) | ecosystem: Environmental > Aquatic > Marine >... | reverse complement strand
GAAGCGGCGGAAGCGGTACCGGCACGAAGATGCCACCATCCAGCGGGCCCTTCCGGCGATAGGCAAAACTGCGATATTGTGACTGCCCTTCTGAAGGTACATAGCGATAGACCCAGACGAGATGATCGCCAGACACGAGACGGACTGTCGGCCCCTCGTTTGCGAGAGCCGTACCCACACCGAAGACGCACTCGACAATCATCAAGAAGATAAGCCCGGCCCGCTGTCGGACACCGGACGGCAACGGTCCCCAAGGCCTGCCACCGGCTTTGGTGAGGCCCCATTGTGTGGCCGAATGCCGCGGGTACGATCGGGTTTCATGCCGACACAGCACCGTCATCAGGGCTGACCGCATTGTCGTGGGGTACGAAACTGGATGGCCTCCGGTGTGATCTGCTCGAACAATTTCCACTTCTTGATGTGGAATTCCAATTGGGCCTGCGATTTGGGCATCTCTGCCGTCATGACGCGCGGGAGGAGTGGCCCGCCGGGCTCGAGGGGTCGAAAGTCGTCCAATCGCGAGTCCATCTCGATATGACCGTTATGGTCTCGAAAGATGATTCGGCGTATCACGTGCGGCGGATGGCGGTCAATCCAGAGTTCTTTCCTGAGCACCCTGCTACCGAATACGTCATCCTTGCCGACAAAGAGCAACTGCTGAAACGCGTCGGTGATTCGCTGCACGGGCGGACGCAACCCATCTTCTTCACGATCCACTTCAATTGGGTTTAGGCCCAAGGCGTCGACGAGTTGGTCGGGCCGCACGGGAATGTCCGGAGGAAGATCGGAAGGCACGCCGTGACGCCCGCAGAACCATTCGTCCGTGTCGTTGGTGTAGACCCAGTATTCCATTTCGTTCGACCCCAGTAATACCTGGCTCTCGCCGAGCTTCTTGAGGTCGAACCGGAGGTAACGCGGCGACAGAAAGAAAAGTACACCGTCGACGTGAAATGTCCTGCGCTTGCCGGCGTTGTCGGCAAAGTAGCCGTCCACGTAGCCCGTGGCACGCAAGGTCCCTCTGATGCGGTCAGCGTTATTGTTGAAGTGAAAGATCGCCTTCCAGATCGGCATGGGCTCGGCGATCGACTGCACCGGCTCCCTTCGCTGTGGCGGGCAACCGCCTATCAACGATCCCGCAATCAGAACCGTGACAAGGCATCCTGGTCTACGAAGGTGCATCGGCCACCTCTTCCTCGCTCGCATTATTTGAATCACCGGCGTCATCATCCGTCCAGTCGCCCATGTCGCTGTGCAGAATCGCACCGAGCTGCCGACTGACATCTTCGATCTGATCGTCCGTGAGACGCGGATTGACCACACGGTGCGTCGTACGGTTGTGCATCAAAGTCATCTCCCAAACCTCGACGCCATCCGCCACCGCGGAACCATCGTATCGCAGCAGCCGCTTGCGCATGAGCAGCAGCGCCAGAACGAAGCGAAACTGCACGCGTACCGGCTCCTTTTCGTCCTCGAGCCGCTGGAAGAAGTTGATCAGAAGCTCCGCATCGACCAGCAACTTCTTTTTCTTCTCCTTGACCGGGACTCGTGTCTTGTAGAAGCAGAAGCACCCCTCGGGCGGCCCCTGCCAGGCATCTTCCGCGTAATCCGCCCGGCGAAAGGTCTCGCCATCCTCAAAAAGCACCGTATAAAACGCCTCGCCCTCCTGTAGCTCGCGCCCGGAAATCTCGCACACACCCGACGCCCGTTTTACTTCCCACTGCTGTGCCATAAGTCGTCAAACCGTCCGCAAGCCTACGCAGCCCAACAGATTCGGTCATCCATCCCGGTGAAAAAGACCGCAATCCCGTATCGCATCCTCTACCCCACCCAGAAGGCGTTCGCGCTGCATCCTGGAACGCCCCTTGCATGGAGAATCCACAATGTCGCCGGATTCGGTTCGCGGGGCAAGTGCTACGAGAATATCGACCCAAGCCCCTGCGCCGTAGCGAGTTACGGCGACACGGCATTTGCGGCCCGAGAATCGCGTCGCGGGCCCAGGATCGCCCTTTGCGATGTGAGCGGACATCCCGCCCTATTGGTTTGGCTAATCGCCCTGGAGAATTCTGACATGTATCGTAGAGGAATCATCACCTTCATCACCATCACCGGCCTGACCCTTGCGGCCGGATGCGCCTCGAAGAACGCGAATGCTGCTGGGCAATCACCGTGCCAGGCGAAGTCAGGGGCGCCCTGCCAGACTGCCGGTGACAAGCCTTGTTCCAAGCCTTGCCCGAAAAACTCGTCGGCCAAGCGCGCGAGCTTCGGCGATCCCATGAAGCTGGCCGACGGCGAGACGGTGTGCATCAAGAAAGTGCTGGCGGATCCCAAAGCGTACGACGGCAAGTATGTGCGAATTGCAGGCTTGGTCGATTCGGTCTGCGCCAAACGTGGTTGCTGGATGCGCATCGGTGACGGCGAGGGCAAAGAGACCCTCTTCGTCAAGTTCACCTGCCCGGTGAAGGGCCGCCTGATCCCGATGAAGGCCGTCGGCCACGTCGCACAGGTCGAGGGGAAGCTGGAGATAACCGAAGTGCCCGAGGACTACGCCCGTCATCTCAAGGAGGATGCGGGCGCATCCAAGGAAGAGATCGAGAAGATCGTCGGCCCGCAGAAGATGCTCAAGCTGTCATCCAAGGCGGCGCAGATCTCTGGAATCTGACGAAGCTTGCCCTGGGAGCGACGCCACAAGCCAGCCGATGAGCTGCACCCACGCTTAAGCACAACTGTCAAGCAAGCCACCCCACGCGACAAGGGTGGCTTGCTTCATAGACGGGTCGTGCGTCGCCGTGCGTCGTCGCATGCGTGTCTCCAACGCACACCTCGCTCACAGGAAGAGAGCACGATTCTATTTTTGAAGTTGAGGACGCGCGGGCCGGTCGCCATGCTTGCCTGGGCGCTATGTTTCCGGTTCCCGGCCCAATCGCCCTTCGGCTTACTGCATGCAAGTCACATGTGGAAGGCGGAGATTTCCGGGATGTGATATTCGGGTTGGAGCGAATCCAACACCCCCTTGTCAAATGCAACACGGTTTTCACAGCCATGTCACAACAATCTGACAGAATCGTTGTGACTTGTCGTCTACGTCTCATTATGTTCGACTTCGGACAATCTCGCAGTATCCCGGTTGCAACGCGGGCGAAACAGCGTAATCTATAGGACTAAGGACGTGGCTCTCCTGTGCGGCAGCGAGGCTGGACAGGGCAGTTCGCGTCCGGCAGGCCGCAGGGAGGCTCCACCATGGCACGACGCCGACGAAGTAAACAATCCAACGGCTACCTCATCTTTCTGATCCTGGGCGGAGCGATCGTGCTCAGTTGGTGGTGGCTCTACGCTGGTAGCCGTCCTGAGGAGTCGTTGGGCGGTTCGCTGGCGCTGGCGCCACAGCCCGCCTTGACCTCGGATCGACCCGACATCGTGCCGGCGGCCGAGATTCCTCAGCATGTCACTGAGAAAGGGGCCAACGATGCCCCTGGGCCTGTGGATTCGGGACAGGTTCCCCATGAATTGAACGCTGAGCGGGCCGAGTCTCTGATCGATGCCGGCAAACAGGCGTTGGCAAGGAGCGACGCCCTGGGTGCCCGGTCTCTGTTTTCCGAAGCCCTGCCTCTCATTACCAGCAAGGAACAGGGCACCTTCCTGCGGGCGGAGCTGACCCGGCTAGCCAACGACACCATATTCTCGCAGCGCATCCTGCCGAACGATCCGCTCGTGGGTAGTTACGTGATCAAGGTCGGCGACAACCTCGCCAAGATTGCCTCACAGAACAAGGTATCCGATGACTTGCTGGCCAGCCTGAACGGCATTCGCAACAAGAATCTGATTCGCGCCGGGCAAAACCTCAAGGTGATTCACGGTCCATTCTCCGCCGTGGTTCACAAGAAACAATTTCGACTCGACCTTTACCTCGGCACCGTGTTCGTGAAATCCTATCCGGTCGGGCTCGGACTGGACGGCAGCACACCCGCCGGCGAATGGCGCGTGCGGACCAAACTGGTCAACCCCACGTACTACCCGCCGCGCGGCGGCGGCATCATCGCCGCAGACGATCCGAAGAATCCGCTGGGGGAACGATGGATCGAACTCGAGGGCATCTCGGGCGAAGCCTTGGGCCAGCAGCGTTACGGGATGCACGGCACGATCGATCCAGAGTCCATCGGCAAGGAGGCATCGCTCGGCTGCGTGCGGCTCTACAACGAAGACGTCGAGGAGTTGTACACCTGTCTGGTCGAAAAGTACTCGATCGTCACCATCCAATAACGACCAGGGGGAGACCGCCATGGCCTACATTCGGCTAGTCGACGAGGCGGAATCGGACGGCACGCTGGCGCAGATATACGATGCGGCCGTCCAACGCGCGGGGCGCATCTTCAACATTCTCCGCGTGCAAAGCCAGAGCCCGCAAGCCCTGCAAATGTGCATGGGATTGTACTCGGCCACCATGAAAGGCGAATCGCCGCTCTCGCGTGCGCAGCGCGAAATGCTGGCCGTGGTCGTCTCCAAGGTCAACGCGTGCCATTACTGAACGGAAGCCCACGCTTGGGACCTCCGGGCTGAGGTCGACGACGATGAATGGGTCGGACACATCAAGACCGACTATACAAAGGCGAAGCTGACCGAGGTCGACCGCGCACTATGCGATTACGCGGCCAAGCTGACGCGCACACCCGGCGACATGCGACAGGCCGACGTCGATAGGCTGCGCGCGGCGGGTCTTTCAGACCGGGCCATCAGCGACGCCGTCCAGGTGATCTCCTTTTTCAACTACATCAACCGCATCGCCGACGGGCTCGGCGTTGATCTGGAACCGGGGATGTAGCCGGACAGGCAGATCACCGGTACGGTCGGATTTGCCACGTGTAGTCCCAATGCTGGGTGGCATGGGCAAGCGTCAGCTTGCCCGAGCTTTCCATAGTAGAGACACGGGCAAACAAGTTTGCCCATGCCACCCGTACCGGATCCAACTTATGAAATGAAGCGTAGATACTGCATTGTTGAGTGGCGATGAGACCGCTGGGGCATATGTCCTGCCAGAGAGCGCCGCGGGCGGTTTGCGCCGTGATTGCGGAGGCGGCCCGCCGCCCCTATGGTATATTCGTCGATACAGTGACGAAAACGCGGTTTTGAGGTGCTCTGATGACCATTGCGACAAAGGCGAGTTTTGAATCAATAGCGGCCGTGGACCCCGAGATCCTCCCGGTGATGCTGGCGGAGGTCGAGCGACAGCAGAACACGATCGAGCTGATCGCCTCCGAAAACCACGTGTCTCAGGCCGTGCTCGAGGCGTTGGGATCGGTCTTCACCAATAAATACGCCGAGGGCTATCCGGGAAAACGATATTACGGCGGCTGCGAGAACATGGACGGCGTCGAGGAACTAGCCCGGCAGCGCCTCAAGCGGCTGTTCGGTTGCGATCACGCCAACGTGCAGCCGCATTCCGGTGCCAGCGCCAACTCGGCGGTCTACCTCTACGCCCTTCAGCCCGGTGAAACCATCCTGTCGCTCAGCCTCGCGCACGGCGGGCACCTGTCGCACGGTCTCAAGGTCAACATCAGCGGCCTTCTGTACAACATTGTGTCCTACGGTGTGGATCGCGAGACGGAACAGTTCGACTTCGGCGAGGTACGCAGCCTGGCGAGAGAGCATAAGCCCAAGCTGATCATCACCGGCGCCTCGGCGTACCCGCGCACCATCGATTTCGACAAGTTCTCCGAGATCGCCGACGAGGTGGGCGCGCTGCACATGGCCGACATCGCGCACATCGCGGGCTTGGTGGCGACGGGCCTCCACCCCAGCCCGGTGCCGTCGGCGGCCATCGTCACCTCGACCACGCACAAGACGCTTCGCGGTCCGCGCGGCGGGCTGATCATGTGTAAGGAAGAACATGCTAAGAAAATTGACTCGCGCGTCTTCCCCGGCAGCCAGGGCGGTCCGCTGATGCACTGCATCGCGGCCAAGGCGGTCGCCTTTCAGGAGGCCCTGCAACCCGACTTCAAGGTCTACCAGCAGCGCATACTCGATAATGCGCAGGCGCTGGCGGCCGGCTTGGCCGAACGAGGCAATCGGCTGGTCTCCGGTGGGACGGACAATCATCTGATGCTCCTCGATCTGCGACCGGCCTACCCGGACGTCACTGGTGCCCAGGCAGAGGACTGGCTCGGCGAAGCGGGCATCGTGGTCAACAAGAACATGATTCCCTTCGACGAGCGCAAGCCGACGCAAACGAGTGGCCTGCGGATCGGCACACCGGCCGTGAGCACCCGCGGCATGGGGGCTCCGGATATGGCTGAGATCGCGGGCATGATCGATCGCATCCTCCGCTCGGGCGGCGACGCCGATACCATCCGCGCGGTCCGGGGGGATGTGCTGGCCATGTGCGCGCAGTACCCGCTCTATGAATAAAGGCTCCACGCAAGTCGCAAACCGCAATCGCACGGATGCCACGGAACCCGGCGCGCTCGGTGCCACTGGCGGCTTGTCCGCCAGTGCACGCGGTAAGGGGGCGGGTGCCTCTGACCGGGACGATGGTTGGCACGGTCTGGCGAAGCCAGGCCGTGAAGCTCCCGAGAAAGTTATGGCCAGGGTATCGCTTGACCATACCGATCGTCGTCATAGATGTAAGAGAGTGCGAATCTGCGTGGAACTCACGTCCATTCTTGCGCTCCTTCTCGTCGCATGCGGATGCCACGGTTCCGGCACCGTCAGCATTGTGCCGGCCGCCACCGGAAAGATCAGCACGACGGCACCGCTGATCGAGAAGTTCCAGCCCACCGAGTGCTACTACTGGGTCACTGCCGACAGTGAACTGCGCATCGCCATGCGGCAAGTGCGCCGATCAATTTGGAAGCTGAAACGAGAGGAGTTTATTCTCTCTCTGGTGTTGCGCGGGTTGCCGGCGGGCCCGGGACGTGACTACCGGGCCTCACGGCAAACGATGCGGGCGCAGCGTTGGAGAGGCTACGGCCACGCCCGACTCGCGAGCTTCGGCGGTATCGTAGCCATCTGGGACTACGGCAAGCGAGAAATCAGCGGTCGATTCCGCCTGCCCTCAAAGCGTCAGGCATACTCATTCCTCACAGGCTGGGGCGGCGACCAGCCGCTCCTGATGGTCGGCGACTTTAAGGCCATCCCCAATCAGGCCAAAGGCGAGGCGATTCTCGCCCGCACTGAAAAACGCGGCATGGAACGTGGGCCGGAGCCCAGACGTGCCCGACGCATCCAGGGACCGCCGCGGCAATCGAAGTGACGCACTGAGCCGTAGGCTCCATCCCCTACATAATGGGTGGCATGCCCACGCGACAGCGTGGGCATGAAACACTCTCGGTGCTCCACATGGCCACGCAAGCGTGGCCATGCCACCCGCCGGAATCAACACCCATACCCATCAGGTCGTTGAGTCTTCCATCATACCGTGGAGTACCGATGCCGTAGCACGGACGGCCTCCAAATCGCTTTGCTTCCCGAACTCGATCAGTTGGGGTGTGATCAGGTCTCTATCCATCAAATCCGGAGGATGCACGACCGGCGGTACGGAATCGATGTTGAGATCCTTCAGAAGAAACTCGGCCAGTGATTCCCAATCGGTAAAGGTTCTCCCCGGACGGCGCGCGGGGGCGATCGAATCCTCCGGATGCAGGTGGGCGTACTTGCCCATACGCAGGCGGATCGTCAGGCCCGCGCCTGGCTGTAGCAAATCGACTATCGGTTCGATGTCCTTGTCGTAGCGATCACCGACCATCACAAACCGGAACGGTGTCCAGTCTGAGTCCTTCACATAGACGGGGGGCTGCACCGCCGTACACGGGGCGTTGGGCGACATTTGTATCGCGTGCAGGCATCGCGCAAAGAACCAGGGCGTCTTGTGCGCCCATGCGTCGATTAGACAGCGATAGTGCCAGAGCTTCGACAATCCCGGCGTTGGCGGCGCCGTGGGGTCGACCGATTCGGCGTCGAGGTACTGCGATAGAACTTCGTCAAATGGAGTCAGGCCCGGCACGCCCGCCACGTCTTCCGTGATGAGGACACGACTCGACCACGAAGCATCAATCCCGCATCGGGTGATTTTTTCCATTTGAATGGTGGTACGCCCCTCGGTGATGATTACCGGGGAGAAACCACGCGCGACCAAGGACGCCATCAGTTTCGCCCGCGATTCCACCGGCTGGCTCGCCTCGATCGCCTTGTAGCGCTGCGATGCCTCCACAATGATTGGATGCCCTGCAAGACGAACCACTTCGTCACGCATACCGCGTATGAGATCGTCGGTTTGAATGACGGCACGCGTTTCGCGTTCCGCTTGCAGACGCGAGTCCAAGGCGCCGCTTCGCGTCTGTCGATCTAGCTCGATGAGCCGGGAAAAGGAATCCTTCCACGAGTTTTGCTTGGCGGCAGAGATGCCAAACGCCCGTCGCTGTGCATCGCCCGTGCAATTGATCAGGCAGAGAGTCGCCAGTCCGTGCGGACATCCTCGATCGTGGATGGGATTCTTTAGCCCTAGCCGCTCCAACGCATGACCGGCGGCGCGCGACGACTCGAAGATGTCATACGCGTCATCCGGCGAGAGTCCCAGGTCCACAGACTCGAGCACGCTGGAGACGGTATTCCGGTAGGCGCGCATCTCGGGGTCGTGAAGCGTGTTGTCGACGTCGAAGGCAATAACGGTTGGATTCGCCATCTACCTGCCTAGCGGCGCTCGACGTGTCGTATGCCTTTGGATGGTCCGCATCACGCCTGGTGGGCGATGCCCACCTACACATCCGCGCCGATCAGGCGGCGGATGTCCTTGACCATTTGGACAGTGATACTGCGCAGCGCCGCCTTTTTTGCGATGAGTTCGTCCCTTGACGGATGACCGCCGAACAGTTGCACGTGAAACCGCAGGGCGTTCGAAGTGCCCGAAGGGCGGATCGTCAGGTGCGACAGGTGCTCGTCGTCAAAGAAGAAGCGGTAGCCCTCGTCGGGAAAGCCGGCCCAGTTCACCGCGTCGTATTTTCCGGTGCGGTAGACGGTGGCACTCTTGACCAGATGTCCGCCCAGGGCGAACGGCCTCTTGCCACAGGAAGCGTACAGGCCCTCCGCCTTGTTGAGAATCCCGCGTTTCTTGGTGTAGCCGGCGAGCCCCTCATATTCCCCGTCCAGCGGGTCGGGCTCGTAGAAGGTCACGAACAAGCCGATGTCGGGATCGAGAAAGAGCTTCTCGTCCACCATGTCGAGCAGGTTGGTTCCCAGCGACTTGGCATAATTCGCCAGTTCGGCCACCAGCACCGCGGCGAACGTGCCGTCCTTGTCGCGTACGTGCCCGTCGACACCCAGCGATCGCTCGTCCGGCGGCGGCCCGCCGAGGATGGAGAAGCCGTTGCTCTGTTCGAGGGCGGCCACATTGATCGAGCGGCGCGTGTCGTCCATCGCCCCCCAGGAATGAACCGTCCGATTCGCCGTCTCGTCATTCGCGCTGCGGCGTCCTTCGTCATAGCGCGGCAGCTTGCCGCCTTCGGTGATGCCGTCGGTGTCGCGACCCTCGTGCAGATCCCAGATCGCCCGCGTGCCGGCGGCCAGCTGAGCGAAGCCGACCCACGTCTTGAGCACCCCCAACCCGAACTTGCGCGCGATCCGCGGCAGCAGGTCCGTCGTGGTGTGGGAGAGCGTGATGAACTTCTTCTCGGCATCGCGCACGGCGCCAAACGTCTCGACCTCGTGCTGCAGCCGGTACCACAGAATCATGGACCAGGCGTCGTCCGCCGATAGGAGTGTGTAATCCCGCAGCTCGCCCGTACCGGGATGGGGATGGGCCTCGCGCTGGTGCTCCGGCACTTTGACGATCACACCGCATCGATCGGCATCCGGGTCGGTGCCGACGATCAGGTCCACCGTGTTCCACGCGTCGCCGTACTCTTTCTTGAACGCATCGACGGCCACATCACCCGCACGCCAATCACCGGGATCGGGCTGCTGCTCCTTGCCCGGATCACTGCAGAAGGCAGGAAACATGCCGTCTAGCGGGTCCAATGCCATGATGCGCTTGACGTCCTGAAAACCAACCTCCTGGAGCAGTCTCGGTACAGCTTTTCGACCGGAGCCGTTAAACGCGGAGTAACCAATCTCCAGCGGTGAGGCGGCCTGCACGATCGTGTCGGGACGGAGCAAGAATGTCTTGACGTGATCGACGTGCATGGTGTTCACGTCGATGATTCTGTTTTCTCGCCCGGCATAGTGATCGGCCGGCACATCGGGCAGCGGATCGGCGAGCGGCAGGCCGGCGAGTTCTCCCTCCTCTACCGATCTAGCCTCCTTCGGTCTGACACCACCCAGGAACCAGAGCTGGTTTTCGCCTGCGTCCGCCAGTGGTCTCGTTTTGATGTCGCTGAACTGCACGGTCTTGATGTACCGTTCGTACATCTGGGCGCGCTCCGCCGGATCGAACTGGGAACCGTTCCAGCAGGAGAACTTGTAGCCGTTGTAGCGGAAGTCGTTGTGGCTGGCGCTGATGAAGACGCCGATGTCCGCTTTGAGCGTCGGCACGGCGTAGGTCACACTGGGATAGAGGCACGCCTCGTCAAACAGATAAACCGTGTAGTCGTAGGCCAGGAAAAGGCTGGCGATGAGCCTCGCAAAGTCGGCGCCGCGGACGCGGCTATCGAATCCGATCACAACCTTCGACAGCGGCGGCTTGCGTTCGATTCCGAATTTCGCCGCACCAGCCGACGTCAACAAGTAGATGACGTCATTTATCGTGTTCGGCCCCTTGATGATGGGCGCCTGGATGCCTTCGTTTTTCAATCGCAGGATTACATCGCGCTCGGATCCCATCTTCTCGCGAATGCCGCCGGTGCCGAAAGCCACGTCGCGCGCGTAGGCGTTGGCCAACTGCTCCCACTGGCGGTTGCGAATCGCGGCGCGAAGCCCGTCGCGCAACCCGGGTGAAATCTGGTCAAGCTCGCCGGCCAGCAGCCATTTGCGAAGATTGGGTAACGTGTTGGCAACTGCGGACTCGTAGTAGTTTCCCGCGATACGGTCCGCATCCCGCTCGTGATCAAGATAGGATTGGATGCCGCCTTCAGCTTGGGTGAGTAGTTCCCGATCCCCGGTTGCGGACAAAGCTGTCACTCCTTCCCTGTGTACCCTTTCCGTCGCGGCGACAAGCCGCTCAAACCCCCAGACCGATCCGTGTCTATGCGGATTCACGGTAGCCATCGGCGCAAAAACCGTCAACCATGAGAGGGTGATGAGCCGATTTCAGGCGAAAGGCGAGCGCATTGACGGGCCGGTGGTCGAAAAGCCCGGGACAAGATAGGGTACGCACAAACGGTTCGACGATGCCGATCGACGACACCGTCATCGCAACCGATCGGAGTCTCAGATGTCCGCAGAACCACCAGACGATACAACACCCGCGATGTCCGCCGGCCCACCCGTTTTGCTACGAAAGCGCCTGCTGACTCGACAGATTCTGGCGGAATCACTGGCCGTCTTCATCGTCGGCGCGACTCTGATGCACTTCTTCTACGGCGGCAAGGGCGGTGTGCTCGGCGACGAACTGGGCGTGCCGGGTCATGATTCCTTTTATCACTTGAAAATGGCGGCGATGATCCCTGAGCACGGGCTGGCCGACCGGTTTCCGTGGCTGCGGTTCTGCTACTTCACCGATGAAGGAGATACGTTCGTCAGCCACCACTACGGCTTCCACCTCTACCTGATGCCATTCGTGCGGCTGTCGCAGTGGCTTACAGGGGACCTGTTGGCGGGCGGACGTTGGGCCATTACGACCAGCTTCGCCTTGACGCTGTTGCTCTTCAACCTCCTGCTGGTCAGCGAGAACATCCGTGGGCGCTGGTTGTGGCTCTTCTTCTTTCTGCTGCTCCCGTTCCAGTTCTTCACGCGACAAGCGTATATCCGCGCCATTAACCCGTCACTGGTGATGATGTTGCTGATTACATTGTTCATGTTTCGTGGGCGTGCCGTCGCGACGGGCCTGGCCATTCTGGCCTACACACATCTCTACCTGGGTGGCGTGATCTACGCCCCTGTGCTGGTCGTGCTCTTCGTCATCGCCAATGTCGCCGCGCCACGAGAGGACCGCAACTTCCCCTGGAAGCTGGTGCTCTTCAGCCTCGCGGGATGGATCGTGGGCATCGCGATTCACCCTTACCGCGCGGGAATGATCGACTTCCTCCGTCTCCAGGTTCTCGGTTCCGGATTGTCGCCGGACATTCCGGTCGGACGCGAGTGGAAGCCCTACGAGGGCGTCTGGTGGTTCGCGCAGATGTCCGGTGTGTTGCTGATATTGTGGTCGGCTGCCGTAGCGATGCGTCTGCGTTTCGGCGAGCGGATTAATGCCCGCACACTCATGTTGACGTTGGCTCACTTCGCTTTCCTGGTACTGACGTTCAAGGCGCGACGCTTCATTGAATACTGGCCGATCTTCTGCTTGCTGAGCACCGCCTATCTGGCGAAACCAATCCTGGCTCGCGCTGCGGGTAAGCCGGCCCCGTCAACGGAAGACACCCCATCGCGCAGGCCAATGCACATAGGCGGCCTGGTCGCCATCTGGCTGGCCGCGCTGGCGTTGGTCGGGCTTGCCGTGTGGATGGGTCGGTGGGACTCCGCCGAGCGTTTTCTTCGCGCCTGGCCGCTCTGGTCGGTGGCGGTAGCGGGGTACGTGTTCGCAGTCGTGGTCTATCCACGCCTGCGTGACGCGCGATACAACGATGCGGTTGCAGCGTACCCGAAACGCTTGAGCATCGTGATCCCCACCATTCTGGCCGCCTTGGCCGCCACGGCGGCGTTTGCGTCACACCCGCTAAGCCAGGTGCAGCGCGACGTGCGGTGCGGTTACGATTTGCCCGCGATCCGCAAGGCCATGGCATTCCTTAAAGAAAACTCGGCGCCGGGAGACGTGGTTTTCACCGACGACTGGGACGTTTTTCCGGTGTACTTTCATTACAATGACCATAACCACTACGTTGTCGGGCTGGATCCAAAATTCACGCACGCCCGACGTCCGGACTTGTGGGAACGCTACGTGAAGATTACGCGCGGGCAGGTGCCGGCCGAAATCTTCATTGACATGCCCGGCGAAGACGGCCACCGAACTCGTGAAGGCATACACGTAGAGCTCGCCGACATTCGGCGCTACTTCGGTGCGTCGTTCGTCGTCACCGACCGCGATCACAAGCCGCTGGCCGCCAAGCTCGCAAAGGCCCACGATTTGGCGGAGTTGGTCTACCCCTCAGACGATTACGCGAAGTCGCAAAGCGAACCGTATCTAGTCTTTTGTATCAAACCCGAAAATGTGACGATCGCTCGTGATGATGCACCACCGATGGTCGACGCGTCCTCCGTCCTGTACCTGAGCGATCTGACGCCGCAGTCGGTGGAGCAGGGTTGGGGGGACCTTGTCGCGGACCGTGCGGTGGGCGGCGGCACCATCAAACTGGGCAGCAGGATCTATGCGAAGGGGTTGGGAACGCACGCCCCGTCGCGCCTTGTATACGACATCCCGGACGGCTACGCCTACTTTGAAGCTACGGTCGGCGTGGACGCCGACGCGGACGGTAACGGCAGCGTGCTCGCATCCGTTGAATTGGATGGAGAGAACCGCTTTACAAGCGACGTCCTCACCGGCGTATCGGACCCGGTACCAATCCGAATCCCGCTTCAGGGTGCCAAGACCATCACGCTACGCGCCGAAGCCACCAAAGACGGCAAGCAATTCGATCACATCGATTGGGCGGAGGCCCGTCTCACACCTTGATTCGATCCCGCCCTCGATTGGCGCCGAAACGCCGGATGCACGCGGAACACGCGGCTCAGAGCCAAGGTCCCCCGCGCAAGGTTTCAATCCTGGTCGCGATGGAAAAACGGGCTCGCGCTAAGCACCCATCGGAATGAACCGTTTCGACTCGATCTCCATGAACTTCACCGGCTCACCGGACACACTAACGTCGAAGATCTCTACGCTCGCTTCGCCCTTCTTGCCGGTAAGAGTCATGACGATTTTGATGGAGCGGTCCTGTTCGGTGACGACGTCGAAGTAGGATCCGAGAAACGTGAAGCTCTTGGAAGAACCGTCATAAGTGCCGCGTGCGTGAAAAATACCTGAATGAAAGGTGTCGATCCACGACAGCACATACTCCCCGGTGCCGTTATCGTGGCCAAAGGTTGCCCGACCTTCGAATTCGATGCCGAGCCATTTCCCCTTCACCTCGTGCGTCTGGAACAGCCCGCCCAGATTCCAATCGACGTCGCTCATGGACTTGTCTTCTGACGGCTCCACGCCAGGCTTGCGCCACCATTTGATCGTCTGTTGGTATTTCTGGCGGAAGGGTTTGAAGACCCTCATGGGCCTGCCGGGGCTGTGACGGTTTTTCAGCATATCCGCAATGTCGTC
>Ga0210124_1000856_pt1 | contig 14448 bp, 12 predicted proteins | sample Muzzi_PWC_D2_FD_185554 | JGI IMG/M metagenome (GOLD analysis project Ga0210124, IMG submission 185554) | Wetland microbial communities from San Francisco Bay, California, USA, that impact long-term carbon sequestration - Muzzi_PWC_D2 (SPAdes) | ecosystem: Environmental > Aquatic > Marine >... | reverse complement strand
CGGTCACTTTTGTCGAATCCGACGAAGGCATAGCTTGGCAGCGATGCCGTTTCGATGGCCATCACGATCATCAGCAGGTTGTTCGTGCTGACCATCAGGGCCATGCCCAGGGCACTGCCGATCAACAGTATGAAAAACTCCGGCGCGTTGGTTTCCGTCGGCGCCGAGCCCATCCGCCAAAGCCACGTCACGGCCAGAAGGAAGATCACCAGCACGATCTGGAAGCACGCGGACAGATTGTCGACGATCAACATGCCCGCCAGCGGTGCGGTCGAGAAGCCGCTGACCCCACCGCCGATCGCGTCGCCCGCCAAACGGATTGCAAGGATGAGCGTGACGATCATGCCGATGACTGCGGTGACCGCGACAGGTCGGGTGCGGCGCCCGAAGAGGACGGGACACGCCACCACGGCCAGCATCGTGCAAACCAACGCAATCATCGGTGCAAACAGCCGCAGGTGTTGACCGATCGCGACGCCTGTCCACGGGTCAGATTGGGCGATGAAGCTCACGTTGCCAGAGGCCTTTCGATAATTCGACGATGCCGTTGATCCGGCACCTCTCTTGTGTCCCCTACGAAATCATGCCGATCATGCAGGGTGCCCCATCCTTCGCAAGGCGAAGGGTGGGGGACACATGCGAACGTCGAAAACTCACGAAGCACGGTGCTACTCTCCTGTCCGTCTCTTACGAAATCATGCCGATCATACTCGTCACGTGCGCCAGCATGTTATTCAACGTGCCGTTGGTGAAGTTGAACACCGTCTGCGCCGGGAAGATGCCCATGGCGATGCACAGCACGGCCATCGGCACCAGAATAAACGTCTCACGACTCGAGGCATCCGAGTAACCCGCGTACTCTTCCTTCTCTTTGCCGAGGTACACGCGGCGGATAAGCCACAGAATGTAGCCGGCGGTCAGAATGACGGCCGACGCGGCGATGATCGCCATCGGTGCCGCCCAAGCATAGGTGTCCATGGCCGAGAAGGTGCCGAGCACCACCCAGACCTCACCGATAAAGCCGCAAAGCCCCGGCAAGCCGAGCGACGCGAAGAAGCCGATGGTGGCCATCGTGCCGTACTTCGGCATGGTCAGCCACAAGCCGCCGAAGCGGTTGATCTCACGATGGTGGGCTCGGTCGTAAATCACGCCGACCAAAAAGAAGCACATGGGTGAGGAAATGCCGTGCGCCAACATCTGAAACATGGCGCCCTGGAACCCCGCCTGCGTCATCACCGAAATGCCGAGCAGCACATAGCCCATGTGCGACACGGAACTGTACGCCACCAGCTTCTTGAAGTCGGTCTGCGCCATGGCGCATAGCGCACCATAAACAATGCTGATCACACCGATGACCGCGAGAAAGAAGGCCCAATAGTCGGCGCCCACCGGGAAGATTGGATAGCACAGGCGGAGGAAGCCGTAACCGCCCATCTTCAGCAGCACGCCGGCCAGGATCATGCTGATCGGTGTCGGTGCCTCCACGTGTGCGTCGGGTAACCACGTATGCACCGGCACGCTGGGCAGCTTGATCGCGAAGCCGACGAACAGGAACATGAACATCACGGTCGCGAAGCGGAAGCCGAGAAAAGTCGTGCCACCCGCGCCAAAGTACTTCTGTATCGTCTGGTTGGTGGCCAATTCAATCAGGTCGAACGTACCGTGCGTGAGAACGTAGTCTTCCGCCACACGGTAGCCGCTGGCCACGCCGTCCGGACCGGCGGCTTTCACCGCCGCATCGCTGTAGAAGAACATCGCCACCAGCGCGACCAGCATGAGCACCGATCCCGCCAGCGTGAACAGGAAGAACTTGATGGCCGCATACTCCCGCCGCGGACCGCCCCACACGCCGATGAGAAAATACATCGGCAGCAGCATGACTTCCCAGAAGATGTAGAACAGGAAGAAGTCGAGCGACACGAACACGCCGAGCATGCCCGTCTCGAGCAGCAGGAACAGGATGAAATACGCCCGCACCCCCCGGTTGATCTTCCAGGAATCGAAGTTCCAACTCGCCAGGCACGAAAGAAAGCCGATGAGCGTGGTCAGGATGACCAGCGGGAAACCGAGCCCGTCGATGCCGAGGAAGTACTCGATGGCGAAGTTCGAGCCCGAGATCCACGGGGCGCGTACGACGTGGTGCAGTTTGCCGTACGTGCTTCCAAACACCCCATCCGCGCCCGCCGAACCGCCGAAGAAAGTGGCGAACAGACCCAGGGATACCAGGAAGGTGGCGAGCGTCCCCAGCACCGCCACGACACGAACTTGTCGCTTCGGCACGAACAGGCACAGCACCGCCGCCACGGTGGGTATGAATACGATCGCTGTCAGAATATTCATGGCCGCAGTCTTTTCTTCTTCTCTAACAAACCTGAGCCGCAGGCTTCAGCCTGCGCGGACGCACATAGTGTGGGTCGCCCCCAAGCTAGTCTAATACGATGCTCCAGGCTTAGCCTATCTTCACGGACGGTCGGTCAGAAGGCTCGCGACGACCTCCTTATTCGGTTCCGTCCAGTACACCAACACGAGAATCACCGCGATCGTCGCGACCGCGGTGGCAAACAACACGTAATTGCGAATACGACCGGTCTGCGGGCTTCGCATCAGACCGCCGATGTCCTTCGACGTATCGGCGATGCCGTTGACCACCCCGTCGACGCCCTGGTTATCCAGGATCAAACCGGAGAAAGCCGCGAATCGCTCGGTAATCCCCGCGGCAAGGTTGAACACCAGGTCCACGATATACGTGTCGATCAACCGCGCGATATTCGCCACGAGCACGCAGCCTTTGACGAACACGAAGTTATAGAGCTCGTCGAAATAGTATTTCTTCTCGAGCAGCAGGTGAAGCGGTGCCAAGGTCCGCTTCAACCTCTCGGCCGTCTCCAGCCCGTTTCGATAAATCAAGTAAGCAACGGCAAAGCCGACGATAAACGCACCTCCGACACCAAACATCAGCCACTTGTGGGCGGCATGAATGGCGGCCGATTCAATATGACCATCGGTGGCCAGGACCATCGCGGCGTTCGTCGCCGCTGGCGCCGCGTCTGCGAACAGATCACGGAATATGAAGTAGCTCGATACAAACGTTCCGACCGCCAGGACGACGAGCGGTACGAACATCAGCTTGGATTCATGCGCGTGATCATGTACATGCTGATCGCGCGGCTTGCCCATGAAGGTCATCCACCAGCAGCGCATCATGTAGAACGGCGTAACGTAAGCAGTAATAATCGCCAGCCAGAACATCCATTTCGGCAGTGGTTTTGAGTCTGAGTCCTTGAAGATTGCGCCCCGGTCGAATTCCCCGTGGCCTCCATCGTGCGAAGCGGTTGCGTGGTCACCGTGGTCACTGGCGTGCACGGGATCGGATGCCAGCATGATGCGCTTTGTTGGTTCTGCCGCCGCATGCCCGTCGTCGTGATGGTCAGCCTGATGCCGATTGAAGTCCGTCCAGTCGTAGGCCCGCGTCCAGGCGACGGCGAGAATCTCGTCTTTGCTGAAAAAACCGCCGAGGCCGATCTTGGTCCCCGCGATGCCCGTGCCGGCAATCGCCAACACGCCGATAAAGAACGTCCAGCACGTAAACGGCATCTTGTGTCGAAGCCCGCCCATCTTCCGCATGTCCTGCTCGTGATGGCAGCCCTCGATGACCTGCCCCGAACCGAGGAACAGCATGGCCTTGAAGAAGGCGTGCGTGATCAGATGGAACAGCGCGGCGATCCACGCGCCGCAACCCATGCCGAAGATCATGTAGCCGAGCTGCGACAGTGTGGAATAGGCCAGGCATTTCTTGATGTCCACCTGCACAATCGCAATCAACGCCATAAGCGTCAGCGTCAGGCAGCCAATCAACGCGATAAACATCAACGCATCTGGCGTCATGAGGCGGAACACGCGTGCCACCAGATAAACACCCGCGGCCACCATGGTTGCAGCGTGAATCAGGGCGCTGACCGGCGTCGGACCGGCCATGGCATCCGGCAGCCACACGTGCAACGGGAACTGGGCGCTCTTGCCCATGGCACCGCAGAAGAGACCGATGCCCATGATGGTCGGCAGGCCAAAACCCAGGAACGTGAAACTGCTGGCGAAGATGCCGGTGTGTGTCGCGTATTGCTGGGCGAACGTCGCGGCCGCCACATCGAGATCGAGCGTACCCAACTGGAAAAAGACTAACATCAGCCCGATGAGAAAGCCGAAGTCGCCGACACGGTTGGTAATGAATGCCTTCATCGCCGCGGCCGACGCAAAGCCCTTGTCGAAGTAGTAGCCGATCAGCAGATAGCTGCAGAGCCCTACCAACTCCCAGAATATGAAGAGGAACAATAGGCTGCTGCTTACCACCAGTCCCAGCATGCTGAAGCCGAACAGGGAGAGGTAGGCGAAGAAGCGGTGGTATTTGCTCTTACCGTCGACCTCGTCGCTGTGACCGGCCATGTAGCCTATGCTGAAGACGAAAATCCAGAAGGCGATGAAGGTCACCATGAAGAACATGGCCACTGTCAGCGAGTCGAGCTTGACCCCCACCGTGGCCGGTATAGTGCCCATCGTCGCCCAGGTCCATCGGAAGGCGTTTTCCGTCAGTTGTGTCTTGGAAGCCGCATCTTCGCCCATCCAGCCGATGAGGACGACGGTTGCCAACACCAGCGGCACGCCCATACCCAGCACGACCGCGAGCCAACCGGATGCCGGCTTGCCGAGCTTCGAACCAAAGAAGACCAGCAGCCAGAAACTGACGAACGGCGACAGAACGCCGAGTGCCAACAGGATTTCGTAGGTGTGTTCCGCCATCTGTGTTGCTTTTTACAGTTGAACCCCTGAGCCGCGGGCTTCAGCCCGCGCGGTGCCACGAAACCTGGATATCGCACAAGCATCCGTGAAGCCGCGCAAGCTAAAGCACGCGGCTCCGTTGAGGTTTCGACGTTGGTGCTCTTCGAGAATCACGATACTCAGTTCGATCAGCCCCGCAGGGTGTTGGCGCGATCCACGTCCACCGTGGACAGGTTCTTGTAAAGGTTGATGCATATACCGACAGCCAGCGCCGCCTCCGCGGCCGCCAGCACGATCACGAACAAAGCCACGATCTGGCCGTCAAGCCGACCGGGGCCCAAATATCGATCAAACGCCACCAGGTTGATGTTCGCACTATTGAGGACCAACTCGACGCCGATCAGGATGCCGATGGCGTTGCGCTTGGTCATCATCGTGAACAAGCCCGCGCAGAAGAACACGGCGCCGACGACGAGATAATGCTCGAGCCCGATCGTCAACATCCTTATTTCTCCTGCCTCGCCAGATGCGCCGCCGCAACCATGACGATCATCAGCAACACGCCTGCGATCTCAAAGGGCACGAGGTACACCGTAATCAGCTTGCGCCCGATGTCCGCCACCGCCGCACCGGGCACCACGGACACCGTGCCGGCCCAGGTCGCACGAATCAACAGAAGGCACAGCGTCACGACCAGCGCCAGGCACACGACAGCCGCACCGGCCATCTCCAGCTTGGGTGTGTCGTAGCGCACCCACGGTGACTTGCTCGTCAACATGACACCGAACACCAGCAACACCAGCGTGCCGCCGGCATAGACGATCAGTTGAATTGCCGCGATAAAGTTCGCCGCAAGAAGGAAATACAGAAGCGCCGCGGAGCCCAGGGCACCGAACAGCCACACCGTCATGCGCACGATGTTCTGAGTGACGCACACGCCGATCGCCGAAATCACGGCCACAGCGGCCACGATGTAGAAGATAATCGGCTCGATAATTCCGCCGGGTGACTCCGCGGAAGTCACGTCCGACGCGACACCCGAAGCCATCGCCGGCATGGCCATCGCACCCAGCGCGATCAAAGCTGCCAGCGGCATAAGAACCGCGGCGTAGCGACGGCGTTTTGTCATTCCGCGAGAAGTCGACACGTCAAAACACATCCCAATACTTCTTCACACATGGAACATCGGGTGGCATGGTCAAGCGATAGCTTGGCCATGTGCGTCCCGGCCACGTCACGGCCTGGCTTCACCAGACCGTGCCACCCATCAATTCACAATTAACAATGCACCAGCGCCACACCGATTACGAACCGGGCAGCACATCAATCACCAATGAACCCACCAGCCGACGCCGGTGGTAGAAGCCGTAGGCCGCAATCGCCAAGAATCCAAGCGCGAACACCGCGCCGATCAACCCGAGGATCCACGTCACGATGCGATCGAACATCGCAAAGCCCGCACCGCCGGCACTCGCGGCCCAGACCCACAGGGTCGTACCGAGAAGAAGAACCATGGTCAGCGGCAAAAGCACTTGCACGCAGGCGTAAAGCACTTGATCGATGCGAATCCGCGGCAGGGTCCAACGAAGCCAGATCTGTACGTACAGGATGAACACACACTTCAGCACGAACCAGATCGGACCGCTGAACAGCAAGCCCGCGGCCGCTCGCGACAGGACGTCATCACCCAAGCCCGCGCCCCAAGACGCCGGCAACGGCGACTGCCATCCGCCCAGGAAGAGAATGACGGCCAATCCGCACACGACGAACATGGCCGCGTACTCTGCAAAGAAGAACAGAGCCCAGCGGAAACCGGAATACTCGGTGTGGAATCCGCCGACCAGCTCGCTTTCCGCCTCGGGAAGATCGAACGGCGCCCGCTTACAGCTCGCCAGCGAGGCGATGAAATACGACACGAAGGCGAAGAAGGCGAACGGATTGCTGAAGGCCATCCACGAGAACCAGCCGCCTGCCTGCGATTCACCGATCTCCTGCAGATTCAGCGTGCCGGCGCAAACGATCGGAACCAGAAGGGCCATGCCCATCGGAATCTCATACGAGACCATCTGGCACGCCTCACGCATCGCTCCGTAAACGCTCCACTTGTTGTTCGACGCCCATCCGCCCAGGATGACGGCGAACACCTCGATGCCCAGCAGCGCCAGAATCACGACGAGGGCTACATCTAACTCGCGAAACACGTACGTGGCACCGAAGGGCAGTGCGAGGAAAGCGGCCGCACTCGGCACGATGGCGAAGTAAGGCGCCATGCGGAAGAGAATCGAATCCGCGTCCTTGGGGATCAGATCCTCCTTGAACACCAATTTGATGCCGTCGGCGAAGGATTGCGCCCAGCCGTGCCAGCCGCCGACACGCATCGGTCCGACGCGGGATTGAATGCGACCCGCCACCTTGCGCTCCCACCAGATGGCATAGACCGGCACGATGTTGAAGAAGCCGATCAGCGCCGTCAGCGAGATAACGTCGCGGAACAGCGGGAATTGCAGAGGCCAGACCAGTAAAACCACCCATCCCGGCAGCCAGGATACCGCGATCGAGATTTCATCGAGCGTCAGCGGGCCGTTGAACCAGGTGACCAGCGCCGGATTGTCCGCCTGGGCGACCAGATCGACCGACACCCATTGAAACAGCAGATTGCAGAGGTAGACCGCCGCGCAGGTGCCGATGATGGCGCCAACCAGGATGAAGAAGGCGTAGCGGAATAGGAGTTGCCCGATCGTACGCCAAGTGCGCATAACCGCGGCGACACCCACGGCGCCGAAGGCGGTCGCCAGCGGGCCGACCACCAGCAACAGTACGGCCAGCGGATGTCCGCCGCACCATGACTGGCTGATCCACCAACCGATCACCGACGCGACCAGTAGCAGACACGCCGTCACCAGGGCCCGTGAAATCACGGACGATCCCGACGGCAGGGTCCTTGAAAGCCAGGGTGTGGAAAACTGCGTCACGCTGTTGCCTCTGTCATATTCGATGCCACACGGTCATGTGGGGCCGAAATACTAGCCAAGTGGACCTCATCGTGAAAGAGAGATCCGTTGTAATTCCGCTGTCAGATGCGCCGCGCCAAGCCGCGCCCGACTAGCGATCCACCTCTCCCATGACCACGTCGATGCTGCCGATAATCGCCGGTATATCGGCGAGCAGGATATTGCGACAGACACGGGAGGTGATGGAAAGGTTGCAGAAAGACGGGCCTCGCGCCTTCACCCGCGCCGGAATCGCCGAGCCGTCGCCCTGCACGTAAAAACCGAGCTGACCGCGGGGGTTTTCGACTTCTACGTAAACCTCGTCCTTGGGCAGCTTGATATTCTTGACTTTGGGTGCCTCGATGTCGCCTTCCGGCAGGTCGGCAAGCGCCTGGCGGATGATCCGCACCGACTGCGTCATCTCCAATATACGCATGTAATAACGATTCCAACTATCACCGACCACCACACCACGCGGGACCTCGTCCGTACCGCCCGGCCTGCCGATGGGGATGTCAAAGTCGTATTTCTCGTAACCGTCGTAGGGAAGGGCCTTGCGCAGGTCCCAGCGAATGCCGTTGGCCCGCAACAACACACCGGTCAGCCCGTAGGCCAACACGTCCTCCGTCGCGAAAGCGCCGACACCGGCCGTTCGTTTCAGGAATATGTGGTTAAAGCTGAGCAGATTGTTGTAATCGTCGATCTTAGGCTCGAAGTAATCGAGGAACTCCAAGCATTGCTCGACCCAACCCTCGGGAAGATCGTCATGCACCCCGCCAACGGTGATATAGCTGTAAGTGAGCCGCGCGCCGCACGCCGCCTCGAAAAGGTCGAGGATCATCTCCCGCTCGCGGAAGCAGTAGAGAAACGGTGTGAAAGCCCCCATGTCCAGCCCGTAGGTACCCAGGGACACCAGGTGCGACGCAATGCGGTTCAGCTCGGCGACGACCACGCGGATTGCCTGGGCCCGCGCCGGGACCTGAACGCCGCAGAGTCTCTCGACAGCGATGGCGAACGCCTGGTTGTTGTTCATTCCGGCCAGATAGTCCATGCGGTCCGTGTACGGGATGAACTGATAGGGCTGCAGGCTCTCGCCGATCTTCTCGGCACAGCGGTGCAGGTAGCCGATGTGCGGAACGGCGTCGAGCACCATCTCGCCGTCGGTGCGCAGCACCAGGCGCAACACGCCGTGCGTCGAGGGGTGCTGCGGTCCCATGTTGATCAGCATCTCCTCGGTGCACAGGTCGCCCTGACCGCCGCGTTCGGTGTCGATCAGCACATCCGGTGTGGACTCGTACGCTTGTTGGAGCATGGCAGTCTTCGTACCTTCGACGCTTCTTTAGTGATGCGGATTCGTCAATTCGTATTCCGTCGTGGCCGGGATACCGTGATATTCCCGCGGGAACTCATAATCCTTGCGCAGCGGATGACCGACCCAATCGTCCGCACAGAGAATCCGCCGCAAATCCGGGTGACCCGCGAAGCGAATGCCCATCAGATCGAAGGCCTCGCGCTCGTGCCAATCGGCGGCGGGCCAGGTTTTCGACACGGTCGGGATCACCGGATTGTCGCGATTGGTCACCACACGCACGGCGAATTCCCACGTCTCCGTCAGCAATTTGCCGGAATCATCGGGAGGGATCCGCATCAGGTCGTAGACGCAAGCGAGCAGGTTCTCCTCGAGCAGATCCAGCGACGATATCGAGCGAAGCAGGTTAAACCCGAGCCGCTCGTCGTCACGAAGGAACCTCGCGACGTCAGGCCAGCGATCCGCCACGATCTGGGCATACGGATGGGCGCCTTCGGTCTTGGTCGCCTCGACGGCGTCGCCGAATTCGGAATTCAATAATCTACACGTTTCTTCGGGTGTCACGTCTTGTTCCTTGGTGCCGCACGAGTCTTACGCCAGCGCCGCCTCCTTTACCTTGGTCATGGGGCTCTTGGCTCTGGTCTGATGGCGAATCTTGTCCTGAAGCCGCATAAGACCCTCGAGTAAGGCTTCGGGGCGCGGCGGGCAGCCGGGGATGTAGACATCCACGGGGACGACGAGGTCCACGCCCTTCACCACGTGGTAGCCGTGCTTGAAATAGGGTCCGCCGCCGACGGTGCAGGCGCCCATGGCCATCACGTACTTCGGCTCGGGCATCTGGTTGTAGAGTCGCTTCAGCCGGCTGGCCATCTTGTACGTGACCGTGCCGGCGACAATCATCAGATCGGACTGGCGGGGCGTCGCACGAAATGCGCCGGCGCCGAAACGGTCGATGTCGAAACGCGACGCACCGACCGCCATCATCTCGATGGCACAGCACGCCAGCCCAAACGTCATGGGCCAGATACTGCTCGTCCGCCCCCAGTTGATCGCCCAGTCCAGCGACGTGACGATCAGGCCTTCCTCGAATCGGTTTTCGATCCAACTCATTGGCGATCTCCGGGAACGCGATGACTCACGTTCCCATCTCCATCCATCATGCGCCGGCCTGCGGGGCGACGGGTTCCCTCGCGGCGGGTTCCGCCGCGTCCAGCACGGATTCGCGTTTTTGGCCGCTACTGGAACGCACCCACACCAGGTAGCCCGACTTCCATTCGTAAAGAAAAGGGATGGCAATCAACAGGAAGAACACGAGAAACGCCCAGAACGCCGGCGCACCCATTTCTTTGAAGACGACGGCCCAGGGCCACAGCAACGCCACCTCGACGTCGAACACGATGAAAACCAGTGCCACCGTGTAGAAACGAAGGTCGAACTGCACCCAACTATCGCCGATGGCCGGCTCGCCGCACTCATACGTCGCCGCCTTTTCCGGGTGTGGCATGGTCGGACGCACGATGGCGCCCACCGTCAGGCCGCCCAGCCCGATGACCAGGCCGGCCACGACGAACAGCAGGATTCCCACGACCAGTTCGACATTGGTGTTCTGGTGCGTCGTCGGCATGGTGCCGAGTGCCTGACCAGTGAGGATCGGTGCAATGTGGTACGGTATGGTAAACACGCGTGCGGTCCCTACTTACTAAGAGGCATCGTTTTTCTTCTTCTTTGGCGCCTCCGAGGGCACCAGAGCGGCCACCATTTTCTGGCGCCGCACTTCTGTTTGGTTCGTCAGCTTATCATTCGAGTGCGTGAATTCCAGCCAGTCCTGCTTCCGTTTTTCCGCCCACTCCGGCAGATTGTCCCGTTGCATCCAGAGCGGCTGCGGCGTTTGCAGTCCTTCTGTGGCCAGTTCCGTGAATTCGACGATCATGCTTTTGCGGTCGTACGCGGAGAGGTCGTGCAGGTTGCCCATGTGAATGCAGTCCGTGGGGCAAGGGTCCGTACACAATCCACAAAACATGCACTTGGCATAGTCGATCGCATAACGCGTCATGGCGCCGCCGACGGCGATGCCGGATTCCTTGTCGATCTTCCGCGGGCCTGTCTTTTCGATATAGATGCAATCGATGGGGCAGGCCTTGGCACACAGGTCGCAGGCGATGCACTTCTCGATTTCGTAAAAGTGAAAGCCCCGATAGCGTGGGGCGATCGCCGGTGCCATGTCCGGATACTGCAGGGTGACCGTCTTGGCAAAGCAGTATTTCAGCGAAATGCGCATCCCCACCAGGATGGAGTGCACGGTTCGCCAGATGTCGTGGAAGTACGCGCGAACGCTGTGGTTCTGCATGAATCGGTCGCTCGCCGGATTCCCAGGACATGCGACGGTACACACACCGCACACACGCCTCGTGAAAACGCCGGGATTCTAGAGGGTCACACCGGTGACTTCAATGGCCCGCCATGCAAACTCCGCGCCGTTCGCGTGAAGATGCGCGAAATCCTCGGTGACTATTTGCAAGGATCCCCTGCCATACGCGCTACGATTCAAGAAGATTGAGCCGCAGGAGATTGAGTGCGACTTTGCAGCTTCGGTCACGGATTTGAGTTCGGTTGAGATGCTCACCCACGAGAATGCGCTTGACCGTGACGCCCGCGGCCTCGGCGAGTCCGATATAGACCAGTCCCACCGGTTTGTCCGGCGGATGGCCGCCGCCCGGCCCGGCGATTCCCGTGGTTGCCAGTGCAAAATCCGCACCGGCGGCGTCACGGCACCCGATCGCCATCGAGCGCGCGACTTCCTCACTGACCGCGCCGTGCCCGGTGATCAATTCCTCGGGCACGTTGAGCAACTGATGCTTGGATTCGTTGCTGTACGTCACGTAGCCCTGCAGGAAATAATCGCTGCTGCCTGGAATATCGGTGATCAGCGCGGCGAGAAGGCCCCCGGTGCAGGATTCGGCAGTGGCCAATGTTTTCCCTCGGTCGGCGAGCATTCCACCTACAACGGCCGCCAACGTGGTCTCGCCCTGGCCAAATACAACCTTGCCGAGCCTCTCGTGAACAACCGACTCATCGGCGACCAGGAGCGCCTCCGCCTCCGCCTCCGTCGCCGCCGTGGCAGCGATTCGCACGCTGATCACGCCCTCCGAGGCCGTCGTTCCGACTGTGGGATTTCGCCCACGCGCCATGAGGTCCTCGATGGCGCCGCCCAGCTTGGCCTCACTCATGCCGAAGCAGAGCAACCGTCTGATGCGCGTACAAGCCGGACCGACTTCGGATCGCAGTGTGGTCGTAACCTCTTGTTGGAACATAGCTTTCATTTCCGCCGGGACACCGGGGAATGCGAAGAGTCGCTTGCCGGCCACCTCGCAGGCGATGCCAGGGGCAGTGCCTTTGGGGTTGGGGATGGCACGGCAGCCCCGAGGAATCAGCGCCTGGACGCGATTTTCGCCATGCAGCGTACGCTGCCAGCGGCGAAACATCTCCTCCAGGTGCGCAATGGTGTCCTCGTCCTCGTCCAGCGGGCTTTCAAGCAAGTCGGCGATGGCGTATCGGGTAAGATCGTCGGCCGTGGGACCCAGCCCGCCGGTGAGGATCACCAGGTCCGCGGACTCCAGGGCGGATTGGATGGTTGCGCGAATACGATCCCGGTCGTCATCGACCGTCAGATGTGCGACGACCTGAACACCCACCGCAACGAGTTCCTGCGAAATCCACGCAGCGTTGGTGTCGACACACTGCCCGGTGATCAGCTCATGACCGATACTGATAATGCACGCTTGCATCGCCCACGAGAGTACCACGGACGACCCCGTACACCAATTCGCCCCGGTGGCTCGTGACGTGGGCGTGCGATATAGTCGATGAAAACACGAGTTCCGATGGGCGCAACACGACTCAACCTGATTCGGTGTTTCGGAAGTCGCTCGACTATGGTGGGTGCCCCATTCTTCGCAAAGCGAAGGGTGGGGGACGGATGCGAACGTCGTGGTACTTGTGAAACACGGTACTAGCACAGCCAGGATTCCCATGGCCAAAAAGAAAAAGTCGGTAGGGCTCGCTCGCACACCTCGGCGGCTGAAGATCCTATTCACATGCGTGGGGCGGCGCGTCGAATTGCTACGCGCGTTTCGTAGGGCGGGCGAGGGCCTAGATCTGAATCTGGAGGTCCACGGCGCAGACGCCTCGTGGCTCTCGCCGGCGATGCATTGCGTGGATCAAGGGCACCAGGTGCCCAGGATTGATTCAGGAAAGTACATCCCGCATTTGATCCAGGTCGTTCAAAAGCACCATATTGACCTGCTGATCCCGCTTATTGATACAGAATTGCCGGCGATCGCGGCGGCGGTACCCGCATTTGCAGATCTCGGATGCACGGCCCTGATTTCTTCGCCCGAGGTCGTGGGCATCTGCCGCGACAAAATGGCGACGTTTGAGACACTGCGAAAGTCGGCTATCGACACGCCGACGACGTGGTTATGGCAGGATGCCGTTCGCATGGATCGCAACAAGTTCCCACTGTACCTGAAACCTCGGGCGGGTAGTGCGGCCATGGGAAACTATGTCATTAACAACGCCGACGAGCTGCGCACTTTCGGGCGCCGTGTGCCGGATGCCATCGTGCAGGAGTTTGTCAAAGGCACCGAACATACGCTCGACGTCTACACCGGGCTTGATGGCACGCCGCGCTGCGTGGTGCCGCGAAAGCGCCTGGAGGTTCGAACAGGCGAGGTGAGCAAGGGCGTTATCGTCAAGGACGAGCGTATCATGGCCACCGGGACGCGCGTGGCCGAGGTGCTGGGCGGCTGCCGGGGGGTGGTCACGGTGCAATGCATGGTGACGCCGCGCGGTCGCATCCGCGCCATCGAGATCAACCCGCGTCTGGGCGGCGGCGTACCCCTGGCCATCCACGCCGGCGCCGATTTTCCCAAGTGGATTCTCATGGAATTGCTCGGGAAGAAGCCGCGGATCAACCCGAATGGATTCCGCGACAACATCGCCATGCTGCGTTACGATGACTCGGTCTTCGTGCCCAACGCCTCGGGGCTGCAGTAACCCCTCATGGCCGAAATCAAAGCCATTGTGTTCGATCTGGATGATACGCTCTATCCGGAGTGTGCTTTCGTACTCAGTGCGTACGCTGCGGTGGCGGAGGCGTTTCGCGACCGGCTGGGCGATCCGCAACAGACGAAGGCAGACCTGACGGCCATCTTCGACTCGCCCGATCGTCGCCGAGCGTTCGACGCGCTGCTCGCGAAACGCGGCATGCCGGCGGATCGCGACCTGATTGCCGCCATGATCGATACCTACCGCTCGCACACGCCCACCATCTCGCTTCATCGGGACGCCGATGCCGCATTATCCCGCCTCCGCAAT
>Ga0210124_1000855_pt1 | contig 14450 bp, 12 predicted proteins | sample Muzzi_PWC_D2_FD_185554 | JGI IMG/M metagenome (GOLD analysis project Ga0210124, IMG submission 185554) | Wetland microbial communities from San Francisco Bay, California, USA, that impact long-term carbon sequestration - Muzzi_PWC_D2 (SPAdes) | ecosystem: Environmental > Aquatic > Marine >... | reverse complement strand
CCGCCGATCGAGGAGTGGATCCCTCGATGGGTACATTGGTCGGCAGAGGGCCGGCCAGCCCAAAGCGGCATGGGTCGACTGCCGCAGGCGCTGTGCGCGACGGAGTGGAGCACCACAAGCAGAAATGGGGGACGACCTCCCGCATCGGGTCTGAGAGGCCAAAATGTCGCCATTTTCCTATTTTTACATCGCCTTGAGCTATGCGGCGATCCTGGTCTTCGTCGCCGGCTTCCTGTACCGGATCCGCGTTTATGCCAAGACGCCCTCCCCGCTGGTGGTCGTCGGTACGCCCGGCGGCAAGACTCGCTTGGGGACCGCCACGCGGCTAGGCATGGACGTCGTGTTCTTCTCCAGCCTGTTCAAGGGCAACAAGGCGATCTGGATCGGCGCGTATGTATTCCACGGCGCGCTGGTGGTGATCATCTTCCGCCACCTGCGGTACTTCTTCGATCCCTTGCCCGAGTGGTTCATGTACCTCCAGCCGGCGGGGGTCTATGCAGGCATCGCCGCCCTCGGCGGTCTTCTCTATCTCTGGGGACGGCGGCTCTTCCAGGAGCGGGTCCGCTACATCTCGTCCTTCTCTGACCACTTCTCCCTGCTGCTCCTGATCGCCATCGTCGGCACCGGTCTGTTGATGAAGTTCGTGGTGCGGACCGATGTGGTCTCGGCCAAGGCCTTCGTCCTGGGGCTGGTCCGCCTCCACCCCGCGCCGGTTCCCGCGGACCCTTGGTTCCTCGTGCACTTCTCTTTGGTGCTCTTCTTGCTGGTCTACTTCCCGTTCAGCAAGCTGATGCACGCCGGTGGGGTCTTCTTCAGCCCGAGCCGCAACCAGCCCGACTGGACGCGGAGCACCGAGCCCCGGCACGTCGCGCCCTTCTAGAACGATGGTTCCGCGTTAGGAGTCTTCCAGTGGCAGACATCGCAGTCCCTGAGCTTGATGGACGCATCCGGATCCCCCTGATCCACGAGGGGGCGACGGCTCACTATCACACCCAGGTCTCGGGGCCGGAGCACCAGAAGCCCCTCGGTTACCCGGAAGAGCTCGTCGACAACTGGCAGGAGGTGGCGATCAACAAGCTCGGCGAGATCCTGGAGACCAACAAGGCCCTCAAGGTCTTCATGGACATCTGCGTCAAATGCGGTTCCTGCACCGACAAGTGCCACTACTACCTGGGAACCGGTGATCCCAAGAACATGCCGGTGGCACGTCAGGACCTGCTGCGCAAGGTGTACCGCCGCTACTTCACCCTGGGAGGCAAGTACTTCCCGAGCCTGGTCGGTGCGGAGGACCTCACGGAGAAGGTGCTCGGCGAGTGGTACACCTACTTCAATCAGTGCAGCCAATGCCGCCGCTGCTCGGTGTTCTGCCCCTACGGCATCGACACCGCCGAGTTCTCCATGGCCGCCCGGCGGATCATGAGCGAGATCGGCAAGGGCAACAAGTACTGTAACGAGATCGTCAACAAGGTCTACACCACCGGCAACAACCTCGGCATCCCGGCACCCGCGCTCAAGGGCACCCTCGAGTTCTTGGAGGAGGAGATCAAGGACGACACCGGGATCGATGTCCGTCTGCCCATGGATGAAAAGGGCGCCGAGGTGCTGCTCATCGCCCCGTCCGCGGACTTCTTCAGCGCCCCCCACGTCGACTCCCTGGTGGGCTACGCCAAGGTCTTCCACCAGGCCGGCATTAGCTGGACCGTCAGTTCCTACGCCTCCGAGTTCGCCAATTTCGGTATGTTCATCGGGGACTTCCACGCCATGCGCAAGATCGCCCAGCGCATCAAGGACATGGCGCAGGACCTCGGTGCCAAGCGGATCATCGTCGGTGAGTGCGGCCACGCCTGGCGCGTCGGCCACTCGTTCTGGAACACCCTCGTGGGTCCGTGGGACTTCCTCGACCAGCGTTATCCGGTGCCGCAGCACATCTGTGAGTTCACCTACGACCTCATCCAGCAGGGTGCGCTGAAGCTCGACAAGTCGGGCAACGACCACCGGGTGGTGACCTTCCACGACTCGTGCAACGTGGCCCGTGCCAGCAGCATGGGCGGTTTCGAGGGCGGCCAATTCGAGATCCCCCGCGCCCTGATCCGCGCCTCCTGCAACCACTACGTGGAGATGGCCGAGGAGACGATCCGCGAGAAGACCTATTGCTGCGGCGGCGGCGGCGGCCTGCTCACCGACGACCTCATCGAGCTGCGTGTCCAGGGCACCCTGCCGCGCGCCCAGGCCCTGCACCAGGTGATCGAGAGTCACGGCGTGAACTTCCTGGCGTTGATCTGCGCCATCTGCAAGGCTCAGTTCACGAAGGTCCTCCCCTACTACGGCATGGATATGGACATGGTCGGCGGGGTCCACCAGCTCATCAGCGACGCCATCGTCCTCGGGGCGAACCCGGAGATCTAGCCGACACTTGCGGAACGGTCATGGACACGCCCCACCACATTGAAGACGGGGAGCCTGTCCGCCCGGGTACGGTGTATCTGGTAGGCGCCGGGCCGGGCGATCCGGAGCTCATGACCCTGCGCGGCGCCCGCCTCCTCGGGGAGGCGGAGGTGGTGGTGTACGACGCCTTGGTGCACCAGGCCTTGCTGCGCCTCGCCCATCCCGAGGCGGACATGGTCTTCATGGGCAAGCGTGCCGGGTGCGTGAGCCCGAGCCAGCCCGAGATCAACGAGCGGCTCATCGAGCTCGCCCGCTCCGGCAGGACCGTCGTGCGGCTGAAGGGTGGGGATCCCTTCGTCTTCGGCCGTGGCGGCGAGGAAGTTCTGGCGCTCAGTCACGCGGGTATCCCGTGTGTGGTGATCCCAGGGATCACCGCGGGGGTGGCCGTTCCTGCGTCGTTAGGCATCCCGGTGACCCATCGGGGCACCGCAGGCTCCGTCGCCTTCGTCACCGGCCATCCGGGCAAGGGGCGGCCGGATCCGGTCGACTGGCAGAAGATCGCCACGGCGGTGGACACCCTGGTGATCTACATGGGGATGACCCGCCTCCACGACATCACCGCGGCGCTGCTCGACGGCGGCCGGTCGTCTGAGACGCCGGCGGCCGTGATCAGCCAGGGTACTACGGGCGACCAGCGGCACGTGATCGCCACCCTCGGCACGCTTGTGGAGGCGGTCGAGCAGGGAACCATCCCGACCCCGGCACTGGTCATCGTCGGTGAGGTGGTGACCGTGCGCGAGGAGTTCACCACCCTCGCCACGGCCGCTCTCCCCACCGGCGTGCTCGGTTAGCCGGGAGATCTTCCTGGTCACGCGGGACCCGCGTACCTCCGCGATCTATCGGCCGTCCGCGGCGTGGATCGCGATTAGGTCGGGCAGTTCGGTCACGGCCTTTTCACGATCCGACTGCATGATCAGGTTACACCAGGTTGGCATAAATTTATGCCATCAGGTCTGCCATTCCTGACAAAACCGCTGCGCGCGGTGTCAGAAGGTAGCCGGACCCTCTGCCGGCTCTGTCGGTATGCCAGTCAGTTGGGGCGATCAGGCGGGGACAGACAGGGCTGGCACAGCCGATGCACTACTCCTCGCATCTTGCTTGAGCCTGTTGCCCACGTTTGTGATGTTCCCCTTTTCCCGTACGAAGGCCCACACCCCGCCTTCGTTGAACCGCCATGGAGCTCCCGATGATGAACCGCCGCCACTCCCCGATCAGCGAGATCATGATCACCCACGTCCACGCGCTCCAGGAACATGAGCCCCTCAGCCGGGCGTGCCACCTAATGGCAGAGAACCACCTGCGCCACGTGCCGGTGCTGCATGGCAAGAAACTGGTCGGCTTGATCTCGCACCGCGACCTCTGTCGCGCCATGCCGAGCAGTCTCCTGGGTGCCGAGGACAGGAAGGAGAAGGGGTTCATCGATAGCCTGGCCCGGGTCGAGGACGTGATGATCAGTGATCCCAAGACCCTGAGGCCGAACGACCCCATGAAGGCAGCCCTAGAGGTCCTCATCGAGACCAAGTACGGATGTCTCCCGATCGTCGACGACCAAGGGGACCTGGCTGGGATCGTCACCTCCCACGACATGCTCCTGTTTCTCAACGGCATGTGGAACATCCTGAAGGAAGAGGTATTAGTGCCCGCGGGGGTCTGAGCGTGGCTCTCATCAGGGCAGGGGGCCGAGGGCGCCGGGGAGCGAACGCGGGCCTCATCTTCCGCTCTTCTCCTTGACCTGACATTTCACACGACCGCCGTTCTGGATCCCTGAGGTGGTCCGGAACGGCGGGTGATCTTCCCCCGTGCCGCGTTGCGCGGGAGGGGATGATCGTTTCCGGGCCCTTACGGGCCAGGGTACCACGGGCGACCAGCGGCACGTGATCGCCACCTTTGGCACGCTCGTGGAGGCGGTCCAGCAGGGGGCCATCCCGACCGCGGCACTGGTCATCGTCGGCGAGGTGGTCACCGTGGGCGAAGAGCTCACCACCCTCGCCACGGCCGCTCTCCCCACCGGCGTGCTCGGTTAGCCGGGAGCCGTTCCTGGTGACCCGGGACCCGGGTACCTCCGCATCTATCGGCCGTCCGCGGCGTGGATCGCCGATAGGGTGGGGAGCTCGGTCACGGACTTTTCACGACCCGGCTGCTCTTGTATCCTGGGACCCGTTGGCCGTGTTTCTGATGTCCCCCTTTTTTGTGCGAAGGCCTACACCCCGCCTTCGTTGAACCGCTATGGAGTTCCCGATGAAGAACCGCCGTCACTCCCCGATCAGCGAGATCATGACCACCCGCGTCCATTCGCTTCAGGAACATGAGCCCCTCAGCAGGGCCTGTTGCCTGATGGCAGAGAACCACCTGCGCCACGTGCCGGTGCTGCATGGCAAGAAGCTCGTCGGGCTGATCTCGCACCGCGACCTCTGTCGCGCCATGCCGAGCAGTCTCCTGGGTGCCGAGGACAGCAAGGAGAAGGGGTTCATCGATAGCATGGCCCGGGTGGAGGACGTGATGATCCGCGAGCCAAAGACGATGAAGCCGGACGACACCTTGAAGGCGGCCTTGGAGGTCCTCATCGAGACCAAGTATGGGTGCCTGCCAATCGTCAACGAGCAAGGGGAACTGGCCGGCATCGTCACCTCCTACGACATGCTCCTGTTTCTCAACGGCATGTGGAACATTCTCAAGGAAGAGGCCTTCGTGCCTGCGGGCGTCTGAGCGCGTGCCTCATCAGGGCAGGGCGCCTGGGACCGCACGCGGACCCCATCTTCCACCGGTGTCCTTGACCTGACGTTTCACCCCCCCCGCCGTTTCGGATCCCTGAGGTGGTCCGGAACGGCGGGGGATCTTCCGCCCCCGTGCGTTGCGCGCGCGGCGGTGATGGTGTCCCGGGCCGTCACCTTCGCGGCCCCAACGACGGCCGCACGAGGTGAGTCGCCGGCCGCTTGTCGAGCACCGCTGCCGGTGCGAGAGTACGGAGCGGACTCGTCGGCGGGATCAACCTGCACCGGGTGGGCCTTAACGTGTCCGTAGTGGATGGCTTGTCCTCCGGAGGAGCCACCGCGTGCGCTTCTGGAGCCCCGTCGAATGGATGCCACTACCCGAGCCTTTGTCTACGCCTCCCTCGCCTACCTCGGGATCGGCGCGCTCCTGGGCATCGGCATCGGTGTGGCGCCGGCGACGTTTCTCGCGTGGCACTTCGTCCATGTCCACATGCTCCTCCTGGGGTTCATGGCGATGATGGTGTTCGGCGTCGGGTACTTCATCCTGCCGCGCTTCAACGCCACCACGCTGCGCTGGCCGCGCCTCCTGGCGGTGCACTTCTGGACCGCGAACCTCGGGCTGGTAGGGATGTGCGCCACCTACGACGGGCTCCTCCTCCCGGCGAGCATCCCCGATCGACCGGTCTTCGCGTTCTTCGCCGTGGTCGAGTTCTCCTCCGTCCTGCTGTTCGTGGCCAACCTCTGGGCGACCATGGCGGCGACCCGACCCGGCCCCGTGCCGCCGGTCGTCCCGGCGACCGCAGCCGCTGGGGCGCGACCTGTCGCGCCCAGATCCGTGCCGCCGGCCTACACCTTCGCCCTCGATACCCCGGTGAGCCAGGTCCTGGAGCAGTACCCCGGGGCCGCGGCAATCCTGCAGCGTCATGGCGTGGATGGTCTCGACGACCCCAAGATCGTCGCCCAGTTGGCGCGCTTCAAGGTCACGCTCGGCAGCCTTGCGGCGACCCATGACTTGTCGGCGCCGGAGCTGGTGGCGGAGATCAATCGCGGCGGCACGGTAGCGGGGGCCCCGCTGACGCTGACCAGGGCGCCGAGCTCGCCGCCGCGGGCCGACGGCCCGTGTGGCCCGGACGACATCATCGGCGACGTCCTCGCCCGCTACCCCTCGACCACCGCCGTCTTTCAGGAGCGGTTCGGCGCCGGTTGCTTCACCTGCCCGGGGCAGTCCACGGAGTCGATCACCCAGGCGGCGATGATGCACAACATCGATCCCGTCGAGCTGGTGGCGGCGTTGAATCGAGTCGCCGGTGGGACGCCGTGAGCGAGCTCGTGCGCGAGCCGGCGTGGCCCGCCTCGGTGCCGCAGGGGCCCTTCGATCTCGCTGACGAAGCGGCGTACCAGCGGTGGCGGGACGCGAAGCTAGCAGCCTATCCGACAAGTTTCGACGAGTTGCTGGTGGAGGTGGGTGATCCGCGGCGGCTCACTCCCACCGAGCACGCGGAGCTCCTCCGGTGCTGCCGGCGGGCCAACATGGCGGTCTACGCGGGTCCTACCGGTGACGATCCGGACACCGACATCCCCCGGCGCGTGGGGGCGCAGTTCGGGCTGACGAACCTGGACCACAACCCCGGCGCCGATGATGACGGGATCACCGCCATCACCGTGGTGGAGGGCAGCGGCTACATCCCGTACTCCAGCCGTCCCATCCGCTGGCATACGGACGGCTACTACAACCGGCCGGATCGCCAGATCCGCGCGATGCTGCTGCACTGCGTGGTCGTGGCCACGGACGGCGGGGAGAGCGGTCTCCTCGACCACGAGATGGCCTACATCCAGATGCGCGATGCCCACCCGGAGTATGTGGCGGCCCTCATGGCGACCGACGTCATGACCATTCCCGGTAATCTCGACGACCCGCGTGTCCTGCGGCCGGACCGCAGTGGCCCGGTCTTCTGGGTCGACCCGGAATCGGCCACCCTGCAGATGCGCTACACCGCCCGCAAGCGCAACATCGTGTGGCGGGACGATCCCCTCGTCCGGTCGGCGGTGGCCTTCCTGGAGGGGCTCATGGCCCCGGGTTGCCCGCACCTCTTCCGGGCGACCCTCGCCCCGGGTCAGGGCCTGATCTGCAACAACGTCCTGCACGACCGGACCGGCTTCCACGACAACGGACCAACGCGCCTGCTCTACCGCGGCCGCTACTACGACCGCATCGCCGGCACGGCGTCGGCAGGTTGATCGGACCGAGCGCCTCCCCAGGAGCGGCTGACCCGCGGGACCGCGCGGGCGGGTGATTGGGCGTTGACTACGGGGCGGGGGTTCTGATATTTCAGACAGAGTTGTCCGGAAATAGATTGCAGTCCGAGAAATGGTCCTGTCCAAGGCCTGTAACTACGCCGTTCGTGCCGTGCTGTACATCGCGGCGCGGGATCCTGGTGATTTCATCCCCATCCAGGAGATTGCGGAGACCCTCGGCATCTCGTTTCACTTTCTCACCAAGACGCTCCAGAGCCTCACCCAGCGAAACATCCTGGTCTCGAACCGCGGTCCGCGAGGCGGCGTGGCCCTGGCCCGTCCGCCCGAATCCATCGCCCTGATGGAGGTCATCCTGGCGATCGATGGGCGGGACCTCTTTGACCTGTGTGTCCTCGGTCTCGGTTATTGTGGGGATGACCGCCCATGCCCCCTTCATGCCCAGTGGCGGACCGTGAAGGCGCAGCTAACAGAGATGTTCGAGCACACCTCGGTGGCGGATTTGTCGACCAAGATGCGGCACGAGGGCTGGCGGCTGGCGGACACCGGGGAGTGAGATTTTTCGTGCAATAAAAGACATTTTCATCTTAAATACGTGGCGGCGTGTTCCTGCGCGGGTTGACCTTGCAGAGGGAGTGTTTTTCCGAAAAAGAAGATGGGCTTGTCTGAAATTGGCTCGCCGTGGCTCCACGCAGGCGTTGGGATCTCTGGGACAGGAGGGCGCCGCAGACGCGGTCGGCGGCGGTAGCGTTTGGTTTTCACCCACAGAGGAGGGCAGCAACCATGAGCAAGACAGCGGGTATCCTTCTAGCGTTTTTGGCTGTGGTGTCGGTGGGTCTGCCACCCACGGCCTCCGCCGCGGCGGATCGCCAGACCGTGGAGCTTGGGAAAGAGGTGTTCGACAGCTACTGCGTCATCTGTCACGGGGACAAGGGGGACGGCAAGGGGCTCGTCGGGATCATCAGCCGCGTCCAGAAGGAGGGCGCAGTGATCTACACCTACCCGCGAGACTTTACCGCCGGGCTGTTCAAGTTTCGCACCACGCCCACCGGCTACCTGCCCACCGACGAGGACCTGTTGAAGACGGTCACCGAGGGGATCCCCCGGTCGGGGATGCCGTCCCACGAAGACCTCTCTCTCAAGGAGCGCGAGGCGGTGGTGGAGTACATCAAGACCTTCTCCAAGCGCTGGCAGGAGGAGGAGCGCGGCACGCCGATCGAGGTCGGCAAGGTACCGGACTACGTCGGCAGCGCCGCCTCCGTCGATCGCGGGAAGAAGCTCTTCACCTTGGTCGGCTGCGACAAGTGCCACGGTGCCGGGGGCCGGGGCGATGGCCCTTCCTCCGGTGAGCTCAAGGACGCCTGGGGGGACAAGATCCTGCCCTTCGACTTCACCTCGGGCGCCCTCAAGGGAGGGACCGGTGCCGAGGACATCTACCGCACCTTCGTCACGGGGCTGGACGGGACCCCCATGCCCTCCTACGAGGAGTCTCTCAGCGAGGAGCAGCGCTGGGACATCGTCTCGTTCTGCCTGGAGCTGATGAAGGGCGCTCACGCGATGGCCCGGAAGTAGCCCACACGCGACCCAACGGTTTCCCCAATTGAATTCCAAGGAGATACACCATGTTTGACGATCGTTTGAGCAAGGGCCGGCGTCGCGGCCGGGCCGCTCTCACCGCGTTGGTCATCGCCGGCGTCGGCGCTGCGTTGATCGCCGGCAGCGCCTTCTTCCCCACCCTGGTCGAGGCGAAGAAGAAGGAGCTGCGCACCGAGGTACCCCCAGGGGAGCTGGACGACTACTACGGCTTCTTCAGCGGCGGCCACTCCGGCGAGGTCCGGGTGCTTGGCCTACCGTCGATGCGCCTGTTCAAGCGCATCCCGGTGTTCAATCTCGACGCTGGCAGCGGCTGGGGGGTCACCAACGAGAGCAAGGCGATGATGGGCGGCCTGGTTACCGGCGACACCCACCACGCCCACGCCTCCTACAAGGACGGCACCTACGATGGCAAGTACTTGTGGATCAACGACAAGGCGAACAATCGCCTGGCTCGGATCCGGCTGGACTACATGGAGACCGACACGATCATCTCCATCCCCCACGCCCAGGGGGTGCACGGTATCTTCCCCCAGCGTTACCCGCAGACCGACTGGGTGATCCTGAACAGCGAGTTCCGCACCCCGCTGCACAACGACGGCAAGGGGGATATCCGCGACGCCGCGAGTTACAACGGCGTGCACACGGTGGTGGACGCTCACGACATGAAGATCGTCTGCCAGGTCATGGTGCCGTGCAACCTTGACCTCGCCGCCACGGACTACCAGGGGAAGTACTCCTTCGCCACCTCGTACAACTCCGAGGGCGGGGCGACCATCTCCGAGATGCTCGCCAAGGACCGTGACTGGCTCGTGGTGTTCGACTGGGATGCGATCAAGGATGGGCTGAAGAAGAAGGATTACAAGGTGGTCGACGGTATCAAGATGCTCGACGGCAAGCCGGGCTCGCGCTACGCCATCTACGTGCCGGTGCCTAAGAACCCACACGGCGTCAACGTCAGCCCCGACGGCAAATACGCGGTCTGCTCTGGCAAGGTCTCGCCGACCGCTACCGTGGTCGCGATCGACAAGCTGGCCGATGCCTTCGCCGGCAAGATCGAGCCCAAGGACACCATCGTGGCGGAGCCGGAGATCGGCCTCGGTCCCCTGCACACCACCTTTGACGGCCGCGGCAACGCCTATACGTCGCTGTTCATCGACAGCCAGATCGTCAAGTGGAACATCCAGAAGGCGATCGACCTCTACAAGAACCCCAAGAAGGACGACACCGCTGTGGTCGACCGCCTCGACATCAGTTACCAGGTGGGCCACACCATGGCCTCGATGGCCGAGACCAAGGAGGCTGACGGCCACTTCCTGGTCTCCCTGAACAAGATCTCCAAGGACCGCTTCCTCAATGTCGGGCCGCTGAAGCCGGAGAACGACCAGCTCGTCGACATCTCCGGGGACAAGATGCGGCTGCTCATGGATGAGCCTTCCTACATCGAGCCCCACGACTGCATCATCGTGCGCCGCGACATCGTCGAGCCCCACGTCAAAGACCGGGCGGACATGGATGAGCACCCCCTGGCGGTGCACAAGAACGCCATCGAGCGCGACGGCAACAAGGTCACCGTGCACCTGACCGCCAATGCGCCGGTCTATGGCATGCAGGAGGTCGAGGTCAACGAGGGTGACGAGGTGACCTTCATCGTCACCAACCACGACGAGATCCCCGACCTCGCCCACGGTTTCTGTATCTCGGACTACGGCATCAACTTCGTGGTCGGTCCCTTCCAGACCCGGTCCGTGACCTTCGTCGCCAACAAACCGGGCCTGCACTGGATCTACTGCACCAACTTCTGCCACGCCCTCCATCTGGAGATGCGCCTGCGCCTGATGGTGAAGGCCAAGGCGTGACGTGTGTACAGAAAACGCCTGGCGACCGGCCGAAGGGTCGGTCGCCAGGCGCTCGCCAGCATGGTGCTCACCACGATGTGTGATTACCGCCTTGTAGGAGCGAGCTTGCTCGCGAATGGCTCGCACCACGATCGGCGTCGGTTCGCGGGCAAGCCGGCTCCTACAGCGTCAGCCTTGCGTCTCTGCGCCGTTGCGTTGGTTTCCTGGCTGGTCGCCGTCGCCCTGCCGCTGGCACCCCTGGCCGAGGGCCAGGCGTTGTTCGGCGAGAAGAAGTACGAATATCAGCCGGCCGACGTCTTCGCGGGGGCGAGCGACTTCGTCCGTCAGGAGACCTACTGGGAGGCCCACGGGACGGGTGATGGTGATCCCGTCGGCTACGTTTTTCTCACCGACGACCTGGTGGAGGTGCCGGGCTACTCGGGCCACACCATCGACACCCTGGTGGGGCTGGATGCCGCGGGGAAGATCACCGGCGTCAAGATCGTCCGCCACTCGGAGCCGATCGTCCTGATCGGCCTGGACGAGAGGGTGATCCACGACTTCGTCGCCCAGTACCCGGGCCGCGACATCCGCGACCGGATCATCATCAGCAATACCCCGAAGCCGGGGTACTTCGCCGTCGACGGTATCAGCGGGGCGACGGTCACGGCGATGGCGGAGAATGCGACCATCCTCGAGGCGGGACGCAAGGTGGGCCGGGCGGTGGGGATCGTGCAGGCGGCGGAGATCCGCAACCGACTGCCGTCGATGGTCTTCCAGCCCCTCGACTGGCCGGGGTTGGTGCAGCGCGGGGCCGTGGGTCGGCTGGTCGTACAGCCCGCGGAGATCCACGCGAGTGGTGAAGGCCCGGCCCTCGACCTGCGATTCGCGGTCCTCGATCCGGCGGCGATCGGCAAGAACCTCCTGGGGGAGCGCTATTACCAGATCGTCCAGGAGCGCCTCCAGCGGCAGGGCGGCTGCGCTCTGTTCATCGCGGCCACCGGTAGCGCCTCGTTCAAGGGGGCGGGCTTCGCCCGCGGTGGCATCTTCGACCGGTTTTCCCTGGAGCAGGCGGGTGACCTGTTCGTCTTCAAGGACCTCGACTACCTCAATCATGCCACCCTGGACATCGACGGTGACCCCGGCTTTCGGGAGGGGGGGATCTTCTTCCTCACGAATCCGGCCTTCGACCCGACCCAGCCCTTCACCTTTCACCTCACCCTGCCGTACCGGGTGGGAGACCGGAAGGAGTACGCCACCTTCCTCAGCGACTACACCCTCCCCGCCGCTTTCGTGGAGGAGGAGGTGCCGTTCTGGGTGAGCCGCTGGCAGGAGATCCGTGGCACGGCGATCGCCTTCGGCCTGTTCCTTCTCGCAGTCGCGGGCCTGTTTTTCCTTCGCCCCCGCCTCCTGCCCTACCGTAAGTGGATGCACTGGGCGGTGGCCTTGGTGGCGGTGGGTTGGATCGGGTTGCTGCTCAAGGCGCAGCCGTCCACCACCCAGATCCTCACTCCGGCCAACTCGCTGATGAACGGCAAGTTCCCGTGTGAGGTCTTCCTCTCCGAGCCCCTGATCTTCCTGTTCTGGATCGCCATCATCCTCTCCCTGCCGCTCTGGGGGCGGGGCTTCTTCTGCGGCTGGCTGTGCCCCTACGGCGCCCTGCTGGAGCTCTTCGCTTCCCTCTGGCACAAGGTGGCGCCACGCCGGCTGCAGCGCCGCATCGACCGCTGGGACCCGCCGTACCTGCGCTACGGAAAGTACGTCACCTTCCTGGTGATCTTCGCGGTGGCCCTGGTCAACCTGCCCCTGGCGGAGATGATCGACGAGGTGGAGCCGTTCAAGACCTTCATCCTGCGCCTGGCGCGTCCCTCCCACTTCATCGCCTATTTCGCGGTCGTCACCGTCGCGTCCATGGTCGTGTACCGCGGGTTCTGCCGATTCCTGTGCCCCCTGGGCGGGGCGCTGGCCATTCCCTCCATCAAGCCGTTCCTACCCCTGAAGCGCTACGAGCAGTGCTCTACCTGCAAGATCTGCTACAAGGGCTGCGAGCCCAAGGCGATCGCGCGGGACACCGGGCGCATCAACTATCACGAGTGCCTGCAGTGCTGGGACTGCCAGAACACCGGCGAAGACCCCGCCCTCTGCCCGGAGCTGATCCTCGCCCGCAAGGAGGGGCGCGCACCGCGGCCCATGGCCGCGCTGCTGGTGATCGGCCTCCTCGTGACGGCGTCACCGGCCGCCGCGCGTACTTGGACTGTTCCTGCGGAGGGAGCCTCCCTCACGGAGGCCATTGCGGCGAGTGCCGACGGCGATACCATCCAGGTCCAGGCAGGCGTCCACCGCGGCAACGTGGTGATCGATAAACGCCTCACTTTGACCGGCGCCGAGGGGGCGGTAATCGATGCCGGTGGCCACGGCCATGTGGTGGTGGTGAGCGTACCGGAGGTCACGGTCGAGGGACTCACCCTGCGCGGCAGCGGATCGGACCCGGAGCGCTCCGATGCCGGCATCTGGGTCGCCCAGGAGGCGGCCAACGTGCGCCTGCTGCACAATCGGGTCGAGGGGTGCTGGTTCGGGATCTGGATCCACGGCAGCGACCATCCCACCCTCATCGGCAACCACATTGCGGGACGGCGCGAGCTACCCACCAGCGACCGCGGCGACGGCATCCACCTGTGGGATGTGACGGGTGCGGTGGTCCGGGACAACACGGTCCTCGACAGCCGTGACGGCATCTACATGGAGCTGAGCCACGATTGCCAGGTGGTGGGCAACACGATCCGGCGCTCGCGCTACTCCGTGCACACCATGTGGTGCGACGGCAGCGTCTACGACGACAACACCGCCACCGAGAACCTCGTCGGCCTGGCCTTGATGTTCTCCAAACACATCGAGGCGCGGCGCAACATCCTCTATGACAATCGCACCCACGGCATCCTCTTGGTGCAGGTGACCCGCAGCGTCGCGGAGGACAACGTGATCATCGCCAACACCAAGGGTCTGTTCGTCTACAACTCGCTGTACAACCAGATCCGCAACAACCTCGTCGCGCGCAACCATCTCGGGATGCACTACTGGGGTGGCTCGGAGGACAACGAGATCGCCGGCAATGCCTTCGTCGACAACCAGATCCAGGTGAAGTTCGTGGCCGCCCACGACCAGTCCTGGGATGGCAACTACTGGAGCGACTATGCCGGCTGGGACCTGGACGGCAACGGTCGGGGCGACGCCCCCTATCTCTCCAACACCCTGGTGGATACCCTGCTGTGGAAATACCCGGCGGCCAAGCTCCTCCTCACCAGTCCGGCGTTTCAGCTCCTGGCCGTGGCGGAGCGTGAGTTCCCGGTGATCGCCGTGCCCAAGGGGATGGACCACGCCCCGCGGATCGGCCTAGCCAACCCTGAGTGGCAGTCGGCCCTCGACCAATACCCCGTGGCATCGCACGCGTACTACGGCGATCTTGCCAAGCTGCCCCACATCCCGGGAGAGCACTGATGATCCGTCTCGAAGGGGTCTCCAAGCGGTTCGGGGAGCAGCGCGCCCTGTGCGCCATCGACCTCGAGGTCCGGTGTGGCGAGTGGCTGGGGCTGTTCGGCCACAACGGCTCGGG
>Ga0210124_1000854_pt1 | contig 14452 bp, 10 predicted proteins | sample Muzzi_PWC_D2_FD_185554 | JGI IMG/M metagenome (GOLD analysis project Ga0210124, IMG submission 185554) | Wetland microbial communities from San Francisco Bay, California, USA, that impact long-term carbon sequestration - Muzzi_PWC_D2 (SPAdes) | ecosystem: Environmental > Aquatic > Marine >... | reverse complement strand
CCCCGTTCTGACCTTTGCCCCTCACGATCTGGTCGGTTTGGTGGCCCGGCTGCGCCCCTTTATGGGGCAGTTGGGCACTACTCCCGGCCTTCCAATTCCAGACTCTCACAACGCAGGTGACTTTGGCACGTTCTTGATTGGCGCGCCTCATGAATACGCGCTCACCGTTGAGCAGCTTGAGCAGCGCACCGACGGTCACATGGACATTGACGCTGTGCGGGCAGGTGCGATTTTGATCTGTCCGGTCAAAGCACCCGGCGGTGGAGTTTACCTCGGCGACATGCATGCCCTACAAGGCGATGGCGAAATTGCCGGTCATACCTGCGATGTATCGGGCACAGTCACCTTGCAAGTTCACCTCCTTAAGGGGTTGAACCTTGATGGGCCACTTTTATTCCCAGTGGCCGAGGATCTGCCCTTCCTGGCCCGCCCGCTGTCCGAAGCAGAGCAAGCGCAGGCGCAGAGTGTAGCCAAAGCATGGGGGGTAGAGCAATTAGAGGAGTCGGCCCCGATCTCAGTGATTGGCACCGGCCCCGATTTGAACGCTGCCACCGACAACGGCCTGGCTCGGGCCGCCGAATTGTTAGACATGACTGTTCCTGAGGTCAAGAATCGAGCCACAATCACCGGAGCCATCGAAATTGGTCGCCATCCGGGGGTTGTGCAAGTCACCTTCAGAGCGCCGCTGGATAAACTAGAACGTAAAGGGTTGCGCTCATTTGTTCAAGACCAATATGGGATTTAATTGCACCAAAACATAACAGGTGGTATCGTGTCGGCCTATGTTCTTTTTCTGGTTGCCTACACCCAAACGCCCCATCTGAGCCGGATGGGGCGTTTTACATAGCTTTTGATATTATCAGTTTAATATTATTTGTCCCATTTGTAAAGCTGCGAGCCACCCATAAAGGGCATTTTAATATCGGCTTGAGTAAACCAATCGTAAATCCAAAATCGTCAATCGTAAATATGGTAGAGATATAGACACGAATCAATCACCATCCTCACCTTCGTGTTCACGTCCAGTGGGGTGACAATTAACACAATTCTGAAAACTACGGATGCCTTCTTCAAGATGTTTCTGTTCTATCTCGGCCGGATTGTGTTCATGGCAGCCGAAACAGGTATAGGTAGAAAAATTAGGATTGTGACATACTTGGCACTCAATAAGCCTGCCTTCATTTCTGTGGGTAATGGGGAAGATATGTTCTCCCAGAATGGTCTGGCTCCAGGTAGTTGGCTTGTGGCAAGTGCCACACTGACTTCCAAAAGCGCCATTGTGGATATCATTTGCAGCATGGCAATTAACGCAATCGTGTGGGGTGCCTTTGAATTCATGTCTCTGATGGCAATTGGTGCAGGCCGTGGTGGCATGCGCGCCGTCTAGTAAAAAAAAGTCTTCGTGGTTAAAAGATTCTGTCACTTCACGACCATCGTGGCAAGCCAAGCAATCATCGCCAAAAGAGGCCAAGTGGTCGTTCATAAAAGCTGGTTGTCCTTGAGCATGGCACTCCGCGCAGATAACCGAATCAAATTGATAGCCATTGTCATTGTGGCAGGCGATACACGCTATAAACTGCTCGTCATAATTTGTCTGATGCAAAGCTAGAGTGAAGCCGGTTGCCGCTTGATGAGGAAAATTTCGGGTGTCAATCTGGGTAATACGAACAGTTCGACCCAAATGGTCTGAATGACAGACGGTACACTTGGTGACTTCCTCCAACCCTCCATGAAGGCCATTTTGGCTATTTACCTGGTTGGCGACAGTTGTGTGGCAAGTCAGGCAGCGGTTGGCGGTTGGACCAAGAAGAGGGGCGTGACAGCGATTGCACTGATTTTCAAACTCCGCATGACTGGCAAAGCCTTGTAATGGGTTATTTTGTGGGTGGATTCCCGTTAATGGCCCGGGGCTGAACATTCGCCCGCCTATTATAATCAGGGCAGCGATGAAACAAAGGATTAAAACTGAGGCTATCCCACAGCTTAGAAGAGAGAAGAAAGGTTGTCGCTTTGACATGCACTCTCCAAGGTTAAGGAATCAATCCCCCAAAGTAAATGGTCGCCCCAATGTGAATGGCAATGCTGATGAATAGGGTCAGGCCCAGAGGAACGTGGACAGTATGCCATAAGCTTAACAACCGTTCGGCTGTCTTTAGCGAAGTAATCTGCCGGTCTAACTCATAGCGATTGCGTAGTAAACGCTCTATTTCTTGCACTTTTTGTGGTTCAATCTGTCCCAACGTCGTAAGGGTATGGCGTAATTGGCGGTTGGCCCGCCACCTGTGGAGAAAGCGTAGCAGTAAAATTATGGAAGAGGAGTTGGATTGAGAAGCCACCGCACGATATTGAGCGACTAAGGTCTGCACATGTGCCGGGCGGCTGGCAGCCCAATGGTCCAGTTCCGCATGTAGGGCGGCCATCTGAGCCGTTAGTTCTGTTCGCGCTACAACGGTACCGGCCATTGTACGGGGTACAGCCGTGTAGATGTAACGTCCCACAAAGCCACTGAGGACTACCAGGATGGTCAGAGTCATAGCTAGCCCCGCTACCCCCCTAAATTCAAAGGCGGTATGAAGCAAAGCCAGCCAAGGGCCAACAATACCGGTAATAATGTGAAACGACAGCCATAGGCGTAATCGGCCAACTCGGAACCAACTCACCCTCTTACGAAAGGTGTACAAGGTTTCGGTTATCAGCATAAGCAGTAAGCCAGCCATGCCCATCAGATGACCAATAGGATGACCGCCAGAAGGGGTAGTCAGCAGAGCATAAGGGGCATAAATCACCAGCAGCGAAACAACAAGCAAGAAACTGATCAGAAGCTCAAAGCGTTCTAATCTCAATTTCTTGGAATATATAGCCATAATATATGAAACACTATGAAAACAAAAAATAACATTTACCGGGAGATACGCTTCAGGGTGACAGCCATGGCCCCAATTGATAACAAGATTAAGACCAACAATAACTGGCCTGGTGTTATCCAGATAGTTGATTGAGTGCCCGTATCGGGCAGATAGGCCACGGGTAATGTGGGCGTCGCCACTGGAGCCAAGGCCACGATGACTGGAGTGGGTATAGGTGTTGGTGTGGGTGGTATGAAATCATCATCATCATCATCATCGTCATCATCTTGAGGTGGGGGAGGGGGTGGCAGTGGGGTTGGCGATGGCAGTGGCCCTACCACAGCAACTTGAACTAGGTTGGACAGACGATTTGGCCCCTGATCAAAGCTAAGGACCGCTTGATTGGTAAGAGTCGTCGGTGGTGAAGCAGTGTTATTGACCTTGGTGATAATAGTGATTGTCCCGTTCCCAGCGGGTGTTAAAATCGGTATCGACCAGGTGACCCCCTGACCGGCTACACCTGTAATGCCAAGTGTGGTCTGAATATTAAGAATATCCAATTGAGTGGGGATTTGATCCATAATTTGTACAGTAGTGGCGTTATTGTTGCCGTTAATTTGCTGTACATTCAGGGTAAATGTAACAACATCTCCCACCTGAACTTGTGGTGGCACAGCCGCTTTGTTAACGACCGGATTGACTGCCGAATTGCCAACTAAAGTAACGGTTGTGGCCGTATCAGTCAATCCTTCGCTGCTGGTAACCCAGGCGGTATTGGCAATAAACGTGCCGGTCAGTACGGTACTATCGATTTGCACCACCATCGTTACAGCAGCAGTGGTGCTCGGGGCCAGAGTGCCCAGCGGCCAGGTAACGACACCATTAACATCAGGGCCAGTATGGGGCATTGTGGCACTGACAAAGGTTGTGCTGGTTGGCACCGTATCGGTGATGAGAACATTGGTCAACGGTACAAGGCCATTATTACTGGCGCTTATTGTATAAGTAATAACCTGTCCTACCGGAACCGGGTTGGGTATTGCCACTTTTGATAGCGCGAGTGTTCCGCAACTACTTAGCCATTCAACTACTTGGAGGGCCAGTTGGGCGTTATTTTCCTTGAAATATCCATTCAATGCACCGATTACAGAATTCCAATTGCTATCTGTGACAAGCACAGCACAGCCAGAACCATGGGTAAAGGCAGTCATCACCGATGCATTTGGGGGAACAGCATCGGCATCGGTGGTGACAATGGCATTAGTGTTAGGCGTCATCCAGGAACTAGCCAGTAATTCTATCGAAGTTATCCCATTGAGAACTGGGTGGGGAGCAAAATTGTCTGTTTGGTAAATCACCCACGTATCGGCAGGGGCAGCCGGGTCCGGGTCAAAGTCGGTAGGGTCGGTAACGGCGTTGTTTCCCTGTAAATTATAGCCGAAACTCTGGAATACCTCATCGGTATCACCTTTAAAAGGGCCAAATTCACCGGAAAGCAGCAAGCTGTGACCGCTGGCTGTCCAGGTCTGAAGCAAAGCCCCATCAGCAGCAGTGTAGGGGGATGAGAGGAAATAACCGTGAGATCCCCCCTGTACAATTAAGATATCAACGCACGGCGGAATCACCCCACCACTAATATCAACACTCCCTATGCTAAAACCATTTGCCACCAGGTCATTAATAAAAGCTGCGGTTTCGTCAGGGTCTTGTCCTCTGGAAATCTCAAAGCCCACAATTGGGGCGCTCATGCTGGCGCAGTCTACCGGAGTTATCGCCAGGGTAGAGATGTTCCCAACCGGTAATAGTAGGGCCGGGTCTAGCCAGCCGGCAGTTGTTAGTTGAAGCGATGGGGTAGCCGACGGCTCTGGTGTTGTAGAAGGAGTGTCGGTACCACCCTGTGGCTCCTGGGCATATACAGACTTAATGGCCGGTATAGCAATGGATAAACCGGCCAGTAAAATGGTCAGTAAAATTAGAAAGACCTGCCTATTGACTTTCATTATCTACTATTTCCCTATTACCCAGCCATGCCATATAGCATATATAGCAGCCTCGGTGCGGCTTTGCACCTTAAGTTTTGTGAAGATCTTCTTTAAATGCCCTTTAACCGTACTCTCGGCGATAGTTAGTTTACGAGCAATTTGAGCATTGGTATTGCCCATAACCACTAATTGTAAGACCTCTTGTTCGCGGTTTGAAAGATTGATGTTGTTGGGAATATTTGTTGGTGAGGTTTTGGCTTCTACCATTATAAACTTTTGACGTTTTGTGTCAAAACCAACCAGGCCAATAAATTCAATCCAGGGATAGTTACTTTTAAGCAAGCCATAATCAACCATCTCGCTTGTTAAGGCAATATTAGTCATACCATCCTCCTGAATTGGACTTTTAATATGCTGTCATCCAGGCCATCCTCGCCTTTGAATTTGCTTAAAGACCCCAGGCTCTAAGTTCGTAACTTGATACTTGTTGATCGAGGGGATCAAGACATACTTTAAAAGGCGCGGTTTGGTCGGCTATTACTGTACCTGGAGAATTTTCGGAATGTTCTCCAAAGCCAACCACCTGACCTTGTTCGTCGTAAGCCGTTGCCAAAATAATAAGGTAGTCTTCTATAGCCGTTCCGGGATTTTTTATCTGCCCTTGAAGACAGTACATACCGGCGTTATCTGTTGATTGGTGCACACCAGAAATTTCAAAATCTTGGCGGGGCGAAAAATCTGCTGGTTGCGATAGCCCCAACAAATCTAGCCGATAAATAGGTTGGCTGCTTTCTATAACCAGTTCAAAAGGAATACGCGCGCCAACCGGCACAACATCAACCGGAATATAATCCGCCGTTTCAACCTCATCTTCAATAAGCTGGTCGTTGTTGTTGTAGAAAATGCCAGAAATATCAATCTCCCGTTGGGGAGCGCCAGTATTGTTGATAGCCTCACCAACTACAAATGCATCACCTTGATTAATTAAAGCCCGGACACTAACAAAAGTCCAACCTGATACTTCCGGCACAGGGGTCGGATTTGATTCAGGCGGCGCCGGTAGCGATGCTGTGGGGTTTGGTTCTAATTGAGTTGGTGGGGATGTCGCAGGTGGAATAGCTGTTGGGGGTGGCGTAGACGGTACCGCCGTATTCGTAGGGATTACTGGCACAAAAGCAGAGCTAGATGATGAGGAAGGAGCAGCAGAATTAACAGGTGGGTTAGCCGACTCAACTGGAACCGGAGCAACAGTTGGTGTCAGGGTTGGCAACTGGGTGATAGTAACCGGTTCAGATTGGTTGTCAGTAGTTTGAGGGGCGGAAGTATCAACCGACGAGTCAGGAGACTCAGCCGAATTCACTGCTATTGATCCCTCCGCCGGTGTTGGGGTAATGGTTGGTAAGGTATTTCGGATTCGTATGGTCTGTGGACCATCTGAACCAAATGAGCAAGCCAAAGAAACGAGTATTAGCAAGATAAATATCCAGGCCAAAGGCGAAAATTTGAACCGCTTGAATGGGTGAAATTTGGATAGTTTCAACATGACAGCACTCCTAATTCAGCTATTTTATAACTATTGGTAGATACACATTTATAGGCGCAGTAGTATTGGCCGTAGCCGTGTTGTTCTCAAGATTAATATCGGGCCGAGTACCTTCAACTTGGGCTGTATTAATCAGCGTGCCTCCTACTGTAGGAGTCACAACAATAGTAGCCGTGGCAGTACCTCCATTACCTATGATGCCTAAGGTGCAGGAAACGGTACTGGCATCCGCCAAAGTACAGTTTCCTTGGCTGTAGGAAACCGAACCGAATAATGCGCCAGCAGGGAGCGTATCGGTTAGGACCACCCCAGTGGTTGTCATTGGACCGCTGTTGGTAATCGTCAGGGTATAGGTTAGAGGGATATCCAGCGAATTAATTGAACTGGATGAGACAGTTTGAGTTATTGCCAAATCAGCCGAAATCGATTGAAGGGCTGCGAAGAAATCAATGCGGCCTTGCCCGTAAGTGTTATCAGGTCCGCCCGCGCCCAGGTCTACCGTTGAATTAAGCAGGGCGTTTTCCTGTTCAGCGAGTGTCAGAGCCGGATATGAGTCCAATAAGAGGGCCAACCCCCCGGCCACATGAGGGGCAGCAAACGAAGTACCGCTGGCGTTGGTATAAAAGCCATAGAGGTCGGTGGTATGAACACTGACACCTGGCGCAACCACCTCTGGAAAAATTGTGCCATCACAAGCTGAAGAGCCACGGCTGCTATCCAATTTAATGACGCTGCTATTGTTAATGGCTCCTACGGCAAAGGCTTCGGGGTAATTGGCCGGGCTGGCGCTAGTCGAAGCGGTAGGGCCAAAGTTTCCTGCGGCAAAAATAGGTAAAATCCCAATTGCCCGCAATGCCTGTAAATCAAGTTGAAATTCAAGATTACAACCCAAAGCTGCGGTCCAGGAGTTATTGACCACATGCGGGGTATCGGCAGTACCAGGAATACCGTCTGGGTCCAGTAGCCATTGAAAACCTGCATGAACACCCGCCGCAGTAGCCGAGCCATCATCTTTAAAAATCTTTACGGCAATCCATTTAGCCGCTGGCGCAATGCCAAAGGCAACGCCACCATCTTCGCCCCCCACCATAATCCCCATCGTTTGGGTGCCATGGCCACTACTGCCACTCGCCAGGTCGACGGGTGTAGTGGGGTGCTGACCGTATGGGTCAAACCAACTATTAGTACCGCCTCGCCATTTGGAGCTAAGATTTGGGTGGCTGACATCCACCCCCGTATCCATATTAGCCACTACAATTCCTTCCCCCTGATAACCAAAATCCCACAGCGTAGGGATATTAATGAGGGTCAAATTTGGTTGAACGGACAAGACACCTATCTCTCCCTGCTCCAAGGGTAGAAAAGGTGGCGCTTGAAAAGATTCATTTGGCGTGATATGCAGCTCGTCAGGTCGCGCTGCTAATTCTTGTATCACATCGGGGGTAGCAGTCACTTCCAGCCCGTTAAAAATCCAGAAATAGGTCACTTGGCTAACCTTTCCCTCGCTGCGCCTGGTTTCTATCAGATCTCGTATTTTCTGTTGGCCGGTATCGGCCTTTGTTTGTAATGTTTTAACCACGCTATTTATCCGGTCGGTTCGAGTCAGACGGGTAAAATTGTTCAGGTTGGCTTGGTCTTTGAGAGTCACAATCACGCTGATTAAATCGTCGGCCTGCGCTGATTGTAGGCTGCTTCTAATCTCCGACGCGATTTTTTCAGGAATATTCAAGTCATTAAACGGCGCTGATTGATGGCTTCTCTGCATTAAAGACTCCATCTCAGATAGTCGATTTGAAAATGCCACCAATGGAACAGAAAGCAGCATTAGTAAAACGATTACTTTTTTCATTACTCACGCTGGTCCTGCTCAACCAAATTATTAAGGTCGGTTAAGACCCAAGGTTTCAAGTCAGACTCCTCTGAATTGCTCTCACTAAACAACCTTACTGGTTGATTTAGAGCAAAATCAACGCGTTGCTGCCAGCCGGGCCAAGGGTGTCGAGCCAGCCACACCCAGGCAACCGTAATTAGAACCAGCATCATAAGACTTAAGGCTGCGGCAATGGTTAAAGGCGATTCCAGTGAATGGTTGGAAATGATAACAGGCCGTGCCTTGCCAGGTGGAGCAACCACCCAGTTAAATTGAGCAACAGTATCTTCAATACCTCGACGTCGGACAACCACCTGCACCTGCCACGGTCCGGCCAAACTCAGGTGGTTTCCACCCACTTGATAGAGTCCTGGCTCTATTTCAACCGCATCCACCGAGGTAAGGCCCATTTCTTGGCCCAAAAAGGTGAAGCGTAAAATCACTCGCAAAGTCTCAGCCGGAGGCGGACGACGGCTGCTGACAGCACGGACGGAAAAAATATTCTGACCAGGCCGGTTCGGTTTGGCCGCAAAGGTGATGAGCATATCATCAACCGTTTGGTTTACAATGATGGGGATGTCTTCAGGCGACACCTCGAATTCCGGGCCTTTGGCCGGAGGTGAAGCGGTAACTATTCCAGTAGCTAAAAGTACCAACACCCCCACTGTAGCTTCGGCCAGAACCAGAGCTGGCAGACGGTTTAACGAGAGCGGAGTCCAACCAGATGGCCGTCGGAGTAACCAGGCCAGTGGAGTCGCCAGCCAAGGATGTAGCAAGATCGAATTAAGTAGGCCAAAAATGCCGACTAATGCCATCAAACCAACCTTGCCCAGTAAAACCTGTCCATAAAGAGTGGTCGTTAAGGCGTCAATCGAGGCCACCTGGCGACCGGTATTATATAGCCCCGTTGCCAGAAGTACGCCCACACTTATGGCTGCCAGGCTGCTAAAGGGTCTCCAACTTGTGCGTACCAGGTTGGCAAACTCTGCTTTTTCCCGGCGAAGCAATGGCAGTAAGCTAATTACGAGTGCCAGTAAACCACCAACCCACATACTGGCACCTAACAGGTGCAGCATATCCACCACAATGGCCAGGGCAGTATTTGGTGTGAGGGCCGCCGCGTGACCAGTGAGAGCCTGGACGGTGAGCAAAATCAATAATAATAGTGCGAGTAAAACATGTGAAACAGTGGGTATGGGGGTAGAGAAATAACGGAATGGACGATGCAGCCGGAGCAGAAGCCAGGTCATAGCCAGAAAAGTGCTTTGGCGAACCAGCCATAGTATCCCCCACCGAGTCTGGGTGGTTAGTTGCCAGCCTACTGCGAGGAACGAGACATCCGACGGTAGAGTGTCTATAAGGGTGCTGACTTGCCACAGGAGTAGACCGATACCTATCACCATGGCTAGGGCACTACAGCCGGTAGCCAAAATAATGACTCGGTGTTGTGCAGCCCGTCGTATGTGAGCAATAGTTTCGGGTTGGGCATCCGTGGGAGCCAAAACTGAATACAACACGACTATACTACCTACCAATGCTAAAAGGGTGCCAAAGTTGAACCATCTTAAGAATACTTCGATGAGTGGCAGAGAAACTTCTGCTTCGGGAATGGCGACCCCGCTCAAGTCTGTTTGCTCGCCCACGCCAAAAACAAGGGTCCCTTGGGTAAAGTGCCCATCTGCCTCGGATAAAACCTTCCAACGAACGCTGTAAATACCCGGTGATAGTTCAGGTAAGGTCAAGATCATCAGGGTTGGGTCGGCTGGGTCTACCCGAATGCCCGAAATTTCAACCGGCTGGGCCTGCACATTGAGAAGTTGGGCCAGACTAAACTGTGAGGAGATAGGCTCATTGAACCAAAGGCGAATCTCGCGTGGTGATTCTGCCAGATTAGCATTATCAGCCGGATCGGAGCGAACCAGCGAAGCATGAGCCATGACGAGGGAGGGGGCTATGCCTGTCATGAGCAAAATCACTATTACTGTCAGATAAATTTTTCTAAAAGTTGGCTTAATCAAGACGAATCCTCAAGCTGTACTAAATACAATTGATTGCCAGGGCTATCATCGCTATCATCCATTCATAATTCATTTGCCTTATTTCGTTGAGTCAGCGCAATGCCAATTGCTAAAAATAAAACACCCAAGCTAGCAGCTATCCAGCCAAAAGGCCACTCTATATGCTGATATGGTGAGCATGTCTCAGCAGTCGAGCTGAGGGTATCCAGTCCGACTACAAAACAGAATTTTCCCTCGCGCACATCGCCATCTAAAAGAGCAATATGCCACTGAACGGTATAGACGTCAGCGGGCAGCGACGGCAAGCTAGCCACCAAGGTGGCATGGTCGGGGTCGTTAAGGTCTAACCCACTATTACTAAGGTCAACCTGATGACCATCGCTAGCCAGGACTAGAAGGGTACTCTCCTTGGATGTCAACTCCTCACTAAAGCGAACCGTCACTTCGGGTGGCGGTTCCTCTAACACAACGCCGGCAGCAGGCTGCCTTTCCAGTACATCAGGGGCGTGGGCCAGGGCTACAGCCACCAGCAAGGCCGAGGCCAAGATGGCTAATACCACTGCCAATCTACCCACACGAATGTAATGGTTCCAAAAATAGGTGGCAGATTGTTTCATCATGATAGTCCCCTAGCTTTGCTATATGTTCACTTAGTACATTCAAATTACAGCCCAAAAGTGCAAAACTAGTTTTGCACTTTTCAATTCTGACTGATGATATATTGTTACATCAAGCCTATTCTATTGCACCGGAATATGTTCCAGGCGTACATCTCCAACGATTAGGGTCATTCTATTGCCGGGTTTAATAATTCTGCGCTCATTTACAATAAGCTCGTTATAAGTAAGGCCAGTCCGCATAACGGTGTCGGAGGAATGTTCGTGAAAGGGTCTGTCGAGAACCTGACCCGTGTCTTCATTAATCAGGATTGGTGGAGTGTCTACATCGTGCAGGATAACGGCTTTGTCGGGGTCAACCACCTGGTAGCGCAGATCAAGCATACCACCCCCAGCGGTGAATGTTATTCGGAGTACCTGAACACCCGTTTCGGCGATAAAGGCCGTCTGTGAGATGCCATCCAACTGACCCTGGTCCGACTTGACCAGCGGGGCCAGGCTAACTTGCGAACTGAGCATCCACACAGCCACGCCAGCCAGGAGCAAAGCCAATCCCGCCAGTAGGATTAGCCCCCACAAATCCCGGTATGATCTTGACGATTTGGTTAAGATATCTTGCATACTTTAACCTCCTTGCTCAACCTGGAAAGCCAACACCTTCCTTATAATCTGAGCTTGCAATGGGAACACATGAGTCGTATCAAGACCAAGGCGCTTAAAATACTGCGCACTTGGTCTCGATACGTTTTCCCTCCCACAACTCAATCTCAGCTTTGTGTAGCCGTAGAAACCTTATGGCTCACTGATTGTAATGTTGCTAAAGATACTCTCCGCAATCGGCGAACCACCAGGTGGGTCGGTGTCATTGGTAAATGTCACATAATCCATCGAGCCGGTATAGTCATCGCTTACCGTAATTGAGTAAGATTTCGGTGTTTCGCCAGCATAATCACGGTAATCAATACCCCAAGGAGTTGCGTCTTGAGTGCCGTAAACCTGGAAGACCTGGATAGGGTTGCTAATTGTTTCATCCGTATCGAACCCAATCCCGTGGATGTCGCCTTGCACCCCGCTTTCAAAGTTGAACTCTAGCACTGTTCCACCAACAATGTTATATGAGGGGATGACAACTTTCTTCCAGCCGTTGCCAATCATATGCAGGGTATCACCATTATCCTCAATTGCTATCGCCGCTGTGGGATTTCCTTCTTGGCCGGTGCCGTATGGCTCAACCAGATAGCCAGTCCCATTGATATTTAGTAGAGGTGGCGGTTCATCATAAATCTGAATGTTACTAAAGTAGCTCTCTGACAGAGGGCCCGCATCTTGGTCATTGGCAAAGACCAGATGAGTCATCAAACCAGTGTAATGCTGTCCGACCCGAATTTTGTAGTGTTTCAAACCGCCACCGTACGGATTAAGCACTCGTTCCTGAATACCCCATTCGTCTTGTACACCATTGCCGTAAAGCTGGAAGACTTGAACAGGATCATTGATAACATCATTACTATCAAATCCAATGCCGTGGATTTCACCCGCCGCGCTACTCTCGAAATCAAATTCCAGGACAGTGCTGGCGCCGACAGTATGGATCACATCATAGGGGGCGGGCAATTCGATCTTCTTCCAGCAGTTACCGACGATGTGCAACGTAGCTCCGGCATCCTCAACAGTCACTGCATCACCAGGGCAAGCCACATCCTGAGTTACTCCATACGACTCGATTGTGAAATCGTTGAAGTCTAACGCTGCTATTGGTGGGGGAACCTCACCCGTAGCCGAGATAAAGGTCATCATCCCACCGCCGGGGAAGAAGTGATCCGCCCCCGGGCCGCCGTTGGTAATATGAAGCTGGCGATTGAACAGGCCATACTCTCCGGCTTCCCCAATGCCAATAATGGCATCGGTTGTTTGGCCGGAGGGGATTGTTTCGGCTACGGCGTCGTAAGCTTGCCCGCCAATGAGTTCATCGGCATCTTTGGCGATAATGCGCTGGTACAAACCCAGTAACGACATAGTGTGGTGGATTCCGCCCGCGTTCAGATAGCGCACCAGCAGTGTCTGCTCTGTAGCCAGGCCCATGCTAATGGCTGAAGAATAAGGTTGGGAGGTAAGAGGGGCGTCAGGGTCGAGAACGTCGGGATTGGTGTTGGTACCCATAGGGCCACCATAAGCTCGGCCATTGATGAGCCAATAGGTGGGATGGTACTCAAGCAAGTCGTAGGTATAGGAGGTGGGATTAGCAAAGACATCAGCATTTAGCTCCGGGTCAATCTCGCTGAGAACTAAGATAGCTTCTTCATCGTAAGCAGTGGCTTCCTCGGTGTAAGCCTGGCCTGAGGTGGCTGGGTCAACCACCAGCGCCCCATACAATCCCATCGATACTTGTGGCTGTTCGGTAGTGCCACTTTCATAAAGGTAGGTTCCGGGGGCGCCGGCCGTAAAGGTATAGATGGCTTCACCCCAGTCGCCTGATCCGGTGCAGGAGCCAGCGCAAGCGTCCGCTTCGGCCGTTAGTGTGCCTGGGGAGTCGCCCGCTGCTGTTAATCCTATCTGCCCTGGAAAGACAACGGAGGTGGGTACCGGCAACTGGTTATACAGGTGGATCGTCACCACATCACCTTCATTAACCCGTAGAACAGGGCCTGGCAATTGGCCCGGCAGGTTCGAAATATCAGGTGTAGTACTATCACAAGAGATCGCCTCTCCCCCTATTCCTATGGCCCTCACATAGCCCCAAATGTCAATTTCATTGCCATCTGGCATGGTTACCGTACCAGGTCTGGCGCAGAGGTTAATGGTAACAGCAGCAGCAGACGGTATGGCGGATAGTGTTAGCTGGCTCTGGCTGGGTGGAGCAGTGGGTTGCGCCAGGGCAGTGGTGCCGCTTAGCAACAGGATAACCCCCAGGAATACGAAGCTTAACTTGGTTATTTTGATCACTTTTGTCAGCATAGTCTATTTCTCCTTTACCGTAGGTAGAGATCGTTCCCGGTTAGGGATTGCATCCACCCGGCGGGTCAACTCGTACCAGGGTGGCTAAACCACCAAAGCCTTCGTCAAAATTTTGGAATTCATTCAAGGCGTGACTGTGCCACGGGAAGTAGAATTCACCGCACTCGTTGAAGCTGGTTGCATCGACTGGCAGGTCCGCTTTCACACCCAGGTCGGGGTCGCCGCTAAACCACGTCAGGCCATCTTTGAAGACCAGGTTGAGTATATTGGGGTACGTGACCTGGTCTCTGATAAGGGGGCCACCCCCACCAGGATAGAACCACCCTTCCACATTAACCCACCAGAATTGCAGGTCATACGTTTGGCCCGAACCAATGGTAGTGCCAAAGTTTTCAAAGGGTAAGCTTAACTGGCGACCATCCCGGCCAATGACTCGCATATGGTTGCCGTGTGGGTGATAAGGATGGTTTTCCAGACCGGCATTGATGTAGCGAATCAGTGCGCCCGGCGGGAGGTTATCAGGATCAGGTGAGGCCTCTATCCATACCAACGCGCCGTAAGGTTGGTTGGGCAGCCAGGGAACGTTATTTGGGGCAAGCACATCGGGGAAAGAGCGTCCAT
>Ga0210124_1000853_pt1 | contig 14455 bp, 12 predicted proteins | sample Muzzi_PWC_D2_FD_185554 | JGI IMG/M metagenome (GOLD analysis project Ga0210124, IMG submission 185554) | Wetland microbial communities from San Francisco Bay, California, USA, that impact long-term carbon sequestration - Muzzi_PWC_D2 (SPAdes) | ecosystem: Environmental > Aquatic > Marine >... | reverse complement strand
TCAGGAGGCGGCGGCTACTGAGAGTGAAGGTGGTGAGGCCATGGCCGAGACAGTTGTACCGAAGCCAGGGGAAGCGATGAATGCGGTCTTGCTACCCAAGTTCCTGGGTATCTTGGTCTTTGACCAGGCCGATCAAGGAGCACAGGAAGCGGCTGCTGAACTGCAAACCGACGGTGATCTGGAGTTTCTAGGGCCGACGCCGGAGAACAGTGTGGCCGGACAGATCGATATTGTGACCACCGCGGCCACCCAAGGCATGAACGCCATCATGATTTCCAACAATGCCGGTGATCAGCTTGAGCCTGCCGTCCAGGCGGCCAAAGATGCCGGAATGACGGTGGTCACCTGGGACTCCCCCATCCCCTCGGCTCAGGGCGAGGATGTCTTTGTGGCCCAAGTGGACTTCGATGAAACCGGTCAGGTGATGGCCGATATGGCTTTGGACATTCTGGGTGATGGGGGTGGTCAGTTTGCGGTGCTGTCAGCCTCACCAGATGCGGCCAATCAGAATGCCTGGATAGCCGCCATGCAAGAAGCTCTCAAAGACCCCAAGTATGCCAGTCTGGAGTTGGTGGACATCGTCTATGGCAATGACCAATCCGAGGACAGCTACAACCAGGCTTTGGGTCTGGTGGACAAGTATCCTGATATGAAGTTGATTATGGCCCCAACCACGGTGGGCATTGCCGCTGCGGCCAAAGCCATGCAAGATGAAGGCTTGTGCGACACGGTCAAGGTCAGTGGTTTGGGGTTGCCTGCCGAGATGGTCTCCTACACTCTCAATGGCTGTGCGCCTGAGTTTGCTTTGTGGAGCTTTGTCGACCTGGGTTACTTGACCTACTACACCACCTACTTGTTGGCAACAGGCCAGATGGAAGCCAAAGAAGGGGTCTCCTTTGAAGCAGGTCGGATGGGCACTTACACCATCGAGAAAGACCCCACCCGTGATGCCGGTCTGCGTATCCTGATGGGTCCGTTCACCGTCTACAACGCTGATAATGTCGAAGCGGCGGCTGAGTAAACTTTATTAAAATTAGGGGGTAAGGGTCAAGGAATGGCTCTTACTCCCTATTACCTGTTCACCTGAATAGTACCCCCAATCCTGAAACGATATTATAATGTCATGGCTGATTCGCATGCTTTAGGGGAGGTGACGAATTGAGTGACTCAATCATTGATATCAGCCACGATTTTTTTAAAGAGATTGTCAAACCCATTCTGGAAGAGCATTTTCCAGAGGAAACAGCCCGCACAGCTTTTGGGGTTTTTGGCTATGGCTCAGAAGCCCTCAGATTGGATGATGAGTATTCACGCGATCATCACTGGGGCTTGCGAATTGATGCTTTAATGCCAGAAGACATTTTTGAGACACGGCGTCAAGTGATAATGGAAACCCTCCAGGCGAATATACCTGACTCTTACCAAGGACATTCGCTTCGTGAAGCACATTTATCTGGGGCTGGTCTTGCGCCAGATAATCTAAACGCCTTTCTCAAACGCACCATTGGGATGGATCACCCTCCCACAACCTATGCGGAGTGGCTCCGCATCCCGGAAGAAGATATCATTCACCTTATTAATGGCGAAGTTTGGTACGACCCACTGGGTAAATTTACCGAAATCCGCCAGACCTTCACTAACTATTACCCGGAACCGGTTCGCCTCCGCCGGATTGCTCACTGGTGCCGCTACTTCTCCGGAATGGGAACCTATGCGCTCAATCGGGCCATTTTGAGAAATAATGAGTTCTACGCGACTACCCGTTTCAGCAATGCCATTCGATTGGGGATCCAACTCGCCTTTCTACTTGACAAGCAATACTTTCCCTATGATAAGTGGCTAATGACCTATTTTGAACGGCTGCCACGGCTGGCCGAACCATTGTTACCCATCGTCACTGAGGCAGTCAAGCTCTCAACCTCATGGGAACGCAAGTTAGAGCTTCTGCACCAGATGTCGGACATTTTGGATCAGACGATGGTTGCCGACGGTATTATCAGACCCCATCCTAAGTTTGCGGTATCACCCACGTCTGGCTACCGCTTGATGGAGCATGCTTACGCTGAAATTATCCAGAGCTTGCCGGACGAAATCAAAACGGTTGTCCCCATGTGGGATCAAATTTATATGGAAGAGTTTCATAGCGGCTTTGTTGATGGCTTGGACCTTGATACCTGGGACGGAATGCTACAACTTCATCCCGAATAGGACTAAGGAGAATTTTCTTGAACGGAAAGGAACGAGTACTGGCGACTTTGAAGCACCAACCAACAGATCGCACGCCAATCGATTGTTGGCTTTATCAAAAGCAATTCGTGGGAAAATTAGAAGCCGAATACGGGCCGCGTGAGAAATTTTTGGATGAGTTTAATATCGATATTTTCGTTGGTTTTGTACCCTATCCAAATCAGTTGGGGCGTAAGGTAGACGTTACCGAACTGACCGATATAGATTTGGGCGACCCGCGTGACCCCAAATGGTTGAAACATATCGACTGGAACTACGACTTTGCCGGGGTTAACGTCGAACAAGCCGTAAAGCAGCAAGGTGACCAACGGGCGATTATTGCCCATATTTGGGGCATCGTTGAGGGGACCAGTACCTTTCTAGGTATTGAAAACTGTTGGATGAATTTGGGGGCACAACCGGACCTTATGATGGCCTGGTTTGACCGCTATGCCGACTGGTTATGTGGCCTGGTTGATAGTTGTGTCGAGGCAGGTGTCGATATTATCACCCTTTCGGATGATTGGGGCAGCAACCAAACCATGCTCTTTTCGCCCAAGATGTGGCGGCGCATGATTGGTCCATATGCTGGACGTGTCGTCAATTATGCGCGCAAGCGAGGTGTCCCCGTCAATTTACACAGTGATGGTCACATTATGGCGATTATGGATGATTTGGTTGAAATTGGTTATACTATGACTCATCCGCTGCAAGAGAGTGCCGGTATGGACCCCAAGACCGTTAAGGCGCAATATGGTGACAAGCTCGTTCTCTACGGCTCTTTAGATGTGATAGACGGCCTTTTGGCCTATGAAGGTGATGCCCTGGAACAATACATTACCGAACGGTTTAAGATTTATGCCCCTGGTGGCGGGTTTATTTTCAACACCGGGCATTTTGTCCAGCCCGACATCCCGCCACAACGACTGATTCATGCTTACACAGTGGTGAATAAATTAGCTCGTCATTATGGTTCCTGATAGCTGATCTAGTAGTAATACACTTTGGTGAAGGAGTATTATCATGAAAAGAGTAGGATTTCTGCTCAAAGTCAAAGAAGACAAACTTGAAGAATACAAAAAACATCACGAAGCTGTTTGGCCGGAGATGCTCGATGCTTTGCGACGCACTGGCTGGCATAACTATTCGTTGTTTATGCGAGAGGACGGGCTACTTTTTGGTTATTTTGAAACTCCCAACGATTTTCAAGCTGCCTTGGATGGTATGGTCACGGAAGAAATCAACACCAAATGGCAAGAGTTAATGGCCCCCTATTTCGAGGGGTTGGGCGGTGCCCATGCCGATGAGAGCATGGTCGAACTTGAAGAAGTCTTTCATCTGGATTAGGAGCAATAACAATGGATAAGCAACCTTCGGCTAAACAGATTGAAGATGCCTATGCCTTAGCTAAGGAGCGATACGCGGCACTCAAGGTCGATACGGACAAAGCCATAGAAGCCTTATTTCAAATTCCCATTAGCTTGCACTGCTGGCAGGGAGATGATGTTGGCGGCTTTGAAGACCCGGAGCGTGGTCTCAGTGGCGGCATTATGACCACCGGTAACTATCCCGGCAAGGCTCGCACCGCCGATGAATTGCGGCGGGATTTAGACAAAGCCTATAGCCTCATTCCAGGTAATCATCGCCTGAACTTACACGCCATCTATCTGGAAGCGGATAAAAAAATTCCGCGAAATGAAATACAACCGGAACATTTCTCTGGCTGGGTTGATTGGGCCAAAGCAAACAATCACGGTATAGATTTTAACCCCACCTGTTTTTCCCATCCCCTAGCCGATGATGGCTTTACATTGTCCCACCACAACGAGGACGTCCGTCAATTTTGGATTGAACATTGCATTGCGTGCCGGCATATCGGGGCTTATTTCGGGCGCGAATTGGGTACACCGGCCATCACCAACATCTGGATACCCGACGGTATGAAGGATACGCCGGTAGACCGCGATGCGCCACGCCAACGACTTAAAGACTCGCTGGGCGCCATCTTTGCCGAAGATATAGACCCCCGGCACAACCTAGACGCCGTTGAGTGCAAGCTGTTTGGCCTGGGGTCGGAAAGTTATGTGGTCGGCTCGCATGAATTTTACCTGGGTTATGCAATCGCCAACAGCAAGTTGTTATGTCTGGATGCCGGTCACTTTCACCCCACCGAGACCATATCCGATAAAATTTCCGCAGTCTTGCTTTATGTACCCGAACTTTTGCTTCATGTGAGCCGGGGGGTACGTTGGGATAGCGACCATGTGGTCACCCTCACTGATGAACTCCAGGCCATTATGCAAGAGATTGTGCGCGGCAGCTTTTTGAGTAGAGTTCACATCGGCCTGGACTTTTTCGATGCCAGCATCAATCGGGTAGCCGCTTGGACTATCGGTACTCGTAACGCGCTCCGAGCGCTCTTGATAGCTTTACTGGAGCCACACGACCATCTTCTGGAGCTTGAACTTAAGGGAGATTACAGTGCCCGCTTAGCCTTACTCGAAGAACTAAAAGGGTTACCTTTTGGAGCCGTGTGGGATTATCACTGTTTGCAACAAGGTGTGCCTGTCGGCATCAGTTTTATAGATGAAATCTATGCGTATGAAGCGCAAGTGTTAACCAAACGCACTTAACTCATTTGTATTGGAATTTTTGATTCTGGCGTAGCCAGGTGAGGAAACTGGAATGCAAGATGATATCTTGTCAGAACTTCTAACAATGTCCCAAAATTTGGGTGACCCCAAGAATGATTACGTTATCCTCGGCGAAGGCAATACATCAGCCAGAGTCGATAACGAAACCTTCTGGGTTAAGGCCAGTGGAACAGAATTACGAACCATTAATCCTAATGGCATGGTTCAAGTTTATTTTGACCGGCTTTTGGCTTTACTCGATGGTCCCGACTTGGCCGATGACGAGATTAAGCAAGCCTTGATTGGCGCCAAAGTGGATCAAAAAGCAGCGGGACACCCCTCGGTCGAAACGGTGTTACATGCTATCTGTCTCCAATTGCCCGATGTGAATTTTGTAGGCCATACCCATCCTACTGCCATTAACATGATTGCGTGTTCAGCCGCCTTTGATACAGCCATCAGTGGCCGCCTCTTTCCTGATGAGATTGTGGTCTGTGGCCAGGCTCCAGTTGTCATACCCTATATTGACCCTGGTCTGCCGTTGGCCCGCGAGGTTCGACGGCGAATAAATGCTTATGTTGATGCCTACGGAGAACGCCCCAAAACTATCCTCCTGCAAAATCATGGCTTTATTGCGCTTGCCCCAACCGCCCAGCAGGTGGAAAATATCACAGCCATGGCGGTTAAAACAGCCCGGATTTTGGTGGGGGCGTATGCTTTGGGAGGACCACACTTTATGACCGCCGAAGCGGTCAATCGTATTCATACCCGGCCCGATGAACATTATCGTCAGAAGGTTATTGGCAAGAAATAAGACAAGCTCCATTTAGATAGGCAAGAAACCTTAAGAATACGATCGGTGTAGACGATGACCGAAGAATTATCAATACTCGAATCTCGCTTAAACGATTTTGACCTCAACACTCGTAGGCAAGCTTTGCATGCCTTATTAGAGCAGCAAACATCAATTGACCTATCCTCCAATCTTGCTCCGGATAAGTCTCCTAACTTTCCCCTCGCTAATATGCACTGTCACACCTTCTTCTCTTTTAACGGTTACGGCCATTCACCAACTTCGTTGGCGTGGCTGGCTAAGCGGCATCACATTAACTTGATGGGAATCGTTGATTTCGACGTTTTAGACGGCGTTGATGAATTTTTAACCGCCTGCGATCAGGTAGGGGTGCGTGGTAGCGCGGGTATTGAAACCCGGGTCTATATCCCTGAGTTTGCCACACGAGAGATAAACTCCCCCGGCGAACCGGGAGTTTACTATCATATGGGCATTGGCTTTGTCTCTAGCCAGGTGCCTGAGGCGGTTCAACCCATTTTGGCCGATATGCACCGGAGGGCTACCGAGCGGAATCAAACTATGTTAGCTCGTATCAACGCTCACCTGGCTCCAATTCCGATTGATCACAGGCAAGATGTATTGCCCTTAACTCCCAAGGGCAATGCCACCGAACGACATATGCTGGTTGCCTATCTGCAAGCCGCCGAACAAACTACATCAGACTTGATCGCTTTTTGGGCCGACAAGCTGGATATGACCCATGAGCAAATTGCGGCATTGCTTGAGAATCAACCCAAATTTCAAAATACGGTTCGAGCCAAGCTGATGAAACGAGGCGGGGTTGGCTATGTCCAACCCGGTCCTGGCACATTTCCTACTGTCGAAGAGTTTCATGAATTCATTCTCGCTTGTGGAGCGTTGCCCTGTGCTACCTGGCTGGATGGTTTGTCCGCCGGAGAGCAAGTCATAACGGAATTGTTAGACTTGCTAATTAGCAAAGGCGTGGTTGCGCTGAACATTATCCCTGATCGCAATTGGAATATTGTCGACCCTGAGTTAAAACAATTCAAGCTGCAAAAACTATACGAGGTGGTCGAACTGGCCCAAAAGCTAGATTTACCTTTGAATATCGGTACAGAGATGAATAGCTATGGTCAAAAGCTGGTAGATGATTTTGACGCACCGGAATTGGCCCCGGTACGTGACACCTTTATTGAGGGGGCTTATTTTATTTATGGGCATACAGTCGCCCAACGATATTTAGGCAAAGGCTATCAGAGCGACTGGGCCAAAACCCATTTCCCCACCCGCCGTGAGCGTAACGCTTTTTATTCCACACTGGGACGACGGGTAGAGCCAGAACCTGTGAAAATAACAAGCCTAGAAGAACTGATTGAAACTATATCCAATGGTTAGCAAATTGAATAAAAAGGAATATCAATGACCGGCATTTTACAAAACCAGATCGCAGTCGTTACCGGCGGGGGTCAGGGTCTGGGTCATGCTATCTGTCACGCCCTGGCCGCTGAAGGAGCGCATGTTATCGTGATCGACCTCAATGAGGAAAGCGCCACCACAACTGCCGCCGAAATTGGTGCAGAACACAACCGGAAAACCCTGGGTTTGAAAGTGGATGTTACCGATGAAGTTCAAGTTAAAGCGGCGATTGATACAACCCTGGAAAAATTTGGTCGCCTGGATATTGCTGTTGCTAACGCGGGCATCCTGATAGCCGGAGAAATCACCCAATTTCCAGCCGATAAATGGCGGACGGTCATTGATGTTAACCTGACTGGCTACTTTATGTTAGCCAAATACGCGGCCCGCCCGATGAAAACCCAAGGTAATGGGGTGATTATTCAGATAAACTCTAAATCGGGGAAAAAAGGAAGCTACAAGAATTCCGCCTACGCTGCCAGTAAATTTGGTGGGATTGGCCTAACCCAAAGTCTGGCCCTTGAATTGGCCGAAGATGGAATACGGGTTAATGCGGTCTGCCCCGGCAATTTGCTCGACTCACCGTTGTGGGTCAACTCACTATACAGCCAATATGCTCAACGGCTGGGCATCACCGAAGAGGAAGTTCGTCAGCGTTACATTGACCAGGTGCCGATGAAACGTGGCTGCACCTATGGAGATGTTTGTAAAGTTGTCGTTTTCCTGGCCTCTGAGCAATCCAGTTATATGACCGGCCAAGCTATCAATGTTACCGGCGGCCAGGAAATGCGTTGATTAGATAAGAGGTTCAATTTACCTGTTGTATTTTGCCCTCCCAGAAAAGGGTACGCAATTCTCTTTTGAACATTTTTCTGGACCGAAGTGGTCCACGGGCTGGCCCCTAGATGCAAACGCATGGTTCCACTGTCTTGTAGGTGACTTAGGGAAGGAACGACCCTATCCCGGCTCGACGACTGTGACCACAGTGAATGGAGGCGTGACAGCCGTGATCCGTTTGCTTGCCATCGAGCTGGCCCCCTTACGGATGAACGCCATTCATCTGGCGTATGCATACCTTTGAAATCACCATTCTAAAATCTAAAATCGAGTGACCTTGCTGCCGCCAAAGGCGTAGTACTTGGTCATAACCTCTTTCTGGAGTGTCTCTATCTGCTTCGATTAGAGCTGTAATGCCTGATAAACATGGTCAAGAACAGACTGACTATCAACATCTTGCTGTCATGAGTCTATTAACCTCAAAAAATGATCTAAAGCTCCGCAAAACCCGATTTTCTATTATTGACCCTCCCCCGAAAAAGTAGAGGGTTAGTTGAGTTTGCCCGAAAGTTATCCGGAATCTTGGCGGGTGCAACGTAGTCGCGTGTGGTTATCATAGGATGTATAGGTTTAGGTCAATTCAAGCGAATGTACTGGAGAGGGACTAGCAACGGGACAAAATACAACGCTAAGCAATGCCTATAACCTAACTTTTGATAGGTGACACCTTACCCGCTCGTCTGATATACTGAGTGAAAATCAAAAATGGTTGACACAGGGTACAGGTTTCTATTACAATGAGATATCCTACCAGGCACAACTATACGAATTTCTCGTTTGCAATATCTCATTTTCAAACAATGTCACCTCCTCAAGACGTTGTACGTTATCGACACCAAATGGCTTAGCATTCGAATACCGCTACAAATTGACTGAACAACAACCTCATAGCCAAGCTGCCTTGACCTGCCTGTGTCTCCTAGTCTCGTCTTAAATATTAGAGTGAGTGCCGTGGTATCGATTATTGAATAGACTAAGAGCACGGTTATTATTGTTTTGCCTATAGGAGGACGCTATGAAAGAATTGCATGATTTAGTTATTCTGGTATTGACCATTCTACTTTTGGCGGCGTGTGGCGCGAGTACGCCCACCCCGGATGCTGAAGCAACAGCACAAGCGAACCTGGCGGCTACGGAGGCCGCCCAATCCACCGATACTCCGGTGCCGCCAACCGATACCCCAACGCCAACCGACACTCCGGTGCCACCCACCAACACCCCCACCCCAACCGATACACCTGTGCCACCCACCAACACTCCAACGCCAACCGATACCCCCGTGCCCCCAAACCGATACCCCCGTGCCCCCAACCGATACACCCACCCTGGCGGCCACTGCAACGCCTACAGTCACCTCGCCTCCCCCCCCAACAGCAACGCCAGATATCGGGGCTTCGCCATTGGATGTCACCTGGTCGGAGCAGATGAACTATGAGGGGAATGTGGGCGAAAGTCGGTGGTGCCAGATAAATATGACCTACACCAACAACTCTACCCAGAACTCTGTATGGCCTGAATATCAGCCTGCATTCTTAATTGTCAATGCCGACGGTTCAGCCTTTCAATGGCGACCTGGTAACTATTATCACAAATCGCAGGGGTGGCCAACCGGTATCGAAGGTACGCCACCAGATATCCTGGCTGGTGGTTCGGCAGAATGGACCTGGTATACAGCTACCGACCAGGCCGGTCAATATTGTTCAATCGTAGGCATAGCCGTCCAGGATTGGCTTTACGTCGCTCACTACGACACTGAGGGGAAATTGGCTGAAACCGAAATTATTCCGCCTCAGTAAGACACGATGACCAAGAACCGGTATTTTCCCAGATGATCACCATTTTATAGTAATGGAGCGTAAAATTGTGAATGGCAAAACCTTCTGCGTGTTAGTAACTCGCCTCATTGTCGTCGCCATTTTTTTCTGGTTGGGCGTACCGGCCACATCTGCAGACGGTGGGCTGGAGGTCCAAGATAATTACATTGAGTCAGATTTTCCCGACTCGGTCACTTTTTACCTTTCGGTCAGTAGCCCGGCGGTCATCGATGCCATCGAGCTTGAGTATGGCACCACCGAGATCACCTGTGGCTCCTCTTCGGCCAAAGCCCAACCAGACTTTGAACCCGCCACACAAGTAAAAATGAGCTGGACCTGGGACTTCCGCAAGAGTGGGGCTCCCCCACCTGGGGCCCACCTCTGGTGGCGCTGGACCATCAAAGATGAGGCTGGCAACGCACTCACCGCCGCAAAACAGGAATACTTTTTCGACGATCCTCATTTCGAATGGCAGGAAATTCGCTCCGATGAGCTTGCCCTTTTTTCGGCTGTGTCCGATGACGCCGTTAACCAGACCTTATGGCATGCTGCTAACGAGGCACTAGAGCTTCTGGAGCGCGACGTTGGCGCTCGCCCTGCCGGGCTGGTCAAAATCTACAACTACCCCACCACCCAGGATTTGCGCAATGCGGTTGTCTATACCCGCGACTGGACAGGCGGTATGGCCTTGTCCACCTATGAAACAGTTCTTCTGGGTGTAAATCAGCGCAACCTGGAGTGGGGCGAACACACAATTGCCCACGAACTGGCCCACATCGTCATCCATCAGCTTACCTTCAATTGTCTGGGCGATTTGCCCACGTGGTTAAACGAGGGTCTTGCTACCTACATTGAAGGCAATCTGAGTGACTATTTGCAGATGCAATTTGATCAAGCACTAGCCGATGATGCTCTGCTCTCGCTACGGAGTCTTAGTAGTAGTTTTCCTTCCAGTAGTAAACGTGCTGATTTGGCCTACGCGCAAAGCCGCCAAGTCGTCGGCTATTTGATCGAAACCTACGGCTCTGAGAAAATGACCGCTCTGCTCCAGGTATACAAGGAGGGCAGCACCTATGATCAGGCTCTCCAACAGGTCTACGGGCTTGATACGCAGGGCCTTGATAACGAATGGCGAGGCAGTCTTGGGTTATCGCCACGTCAAGTTATTGCTACGGCTACGGCCGTGTCGATTCCCACCCTGGCGCCCTATGGCGCGAGTACCCCTACAGCGGCAGTTTCTTCGACACCAACCCCAACCTCAGCGCCTACAATCACCTATATTCCTACTACCACGCCAACAGTTAGACAGACAGCTACCCCCTTACCCGAACCCACGGCAGCAACGCTCGCCACTCCTACGGTCAGGCCAATTACATCGGCATCGGATAGGGGCACATCTCCTCTGGTACTTATCCTTGGGGGAACCGTGATTATTGGCATCCTGAGCGCCATCGTAATTTGGACGCGCCGGGTGCGTTGAAGTGTATTACTAATAATAGGTTAATAGGCAAAGGAGAGAAACCATGAAACGATTTTATCAATATCTCCGGTTACGATTTGCTCAGATGTATATCTTATTATGTTTACCCTTTCTGTTAGGCACTATGGGTTGCCAGCCCATCTTGACAGCTCTGGGAGAAGGTCCTACGGTTGAGCCAACGGCCACCCCAACCTGGCCGTTGCCGGCTACTACCACCCCAACGGTTGTCCCACCCACAGTGCCGGCCCCGATGGCCACCGATACACCCATACCCACGCCAGTGTTGATCACAACGCCTCTGCCTACGCCCATCGCCACCCCCACACCTGAAATCGGCTACTACGGGGATACTGCTCTCGGTTTTAGTTTTTTCTACCCCTCGGCGTGGGAAGCAGAAGAGACAGGTTCACGGATAACAATTCGGAACGACGCCCCTTGGATCTGGATAAGGGGACAATCGAGTTTGATGGACCAGGGTGAAACCGTAGACGATTACATCACCGAATTATACAAACAGATTGGCGATACGGACAGTGCCCAGGTCACTGCCGACAAAACCACCATCCTTTGGGATGGTACAGAAGCGAGGGTAATTGAGTTCGCCCAGACTGAAGATGTACCCAAGGCCAACGTAACATTTCTCACCCGTGGCCGACGGGTGTTTCTAGTGCTGATCGCGGCCTCAGAAGACACGTTTGATGACTATCCAAAAACGATGGAGGCCATTGCGGCCAGTATGCACGTCGAAGAGCCGCGCCCCTACGGCATCTCCCGGAAGAACGCACTATTTTTGTCGGGTGGTCAACCTCGCACCCTTGATCCACCCCTGGTTAATGGCTCAGCCGGAGGCCTTGTTGGGGCCATCTTTAGTGGCCTGGTCATGCTGGATGAAAACCTGCAAGTCGTGCCTGATCTGGCTGATCGGTGGGAGGTCAGCGATGATGGTACAGTCTACACCTTTCATCTGCGCAACAACGCCTACTTCCATGATGGTAAGCCGGTTACCGCCCAAGATGTCAAATTCTCTTGGGAACGTGCCGCCGATCCGGCCACCGAATCTGACAAAGTAGAGACTTATCTGGGTGACATTGTCGGGGTCAAGGCCAAATTTCAGGGAGAGGCGGATGAAATATCGGGCCTTGAGGTCGTAGATGACCACACTTTGCGCGTGACCATTGATGGACCCAAAGTCTACTTTCTGGCCAAGCTAACCTATCCCACCTCTTTTGTGGTGGATGAGGAGAACGTGCAAGACGAGGATTGGGAGCACCATCCCAACGGTACCGGTCCGTTCCGGCTGGCCACCTGGGAGGACGACCGCTTAATTATTTTGGAACGCAACGACAATTTCTATCAGGAACCGGCCAAAATGGACCACGTTGTTATTATGATGTACGAAGACGTGTCGATGTGGATGTATGAAAATGATGAAATTGATCTGACCGGTGTCGGCACGAGCAGTATAGAGCGTGTTACCGACCCCAGCGACCCACTCAACGCCGAGCTTCACACCTGGCCCAGCTTATGCACGACACGCCTCATTTATGATGTGACTATGCCCCCCTTTGATGATCCACTGATCCGCCAAGCCTTTGCCTACGCCGTTGACCGGCAAAAGCTGATTGATGTTGTGCTCAAAGGGATGGCCCAACCGGCCCACACCATTTTACCGCCCGGTATGCCTGGCTACAGCCAGGATATTACGGGTCCAACCTTTGACCCTGACCAGGCCAGAGATATGTTGGCCCAATCAACGTACGGTAGTGCTGATGCCTTACCCGAAATCACCTTTACAACCAGCGGCCTGGGCGGAGACCTGTCGGCCTTTGACTCGGCTCTGATTGATATGTGGCGCACCCACCTGGGCGTCGAAGTGACCGTGGAGCAGTTAGAACCCATCTCATTCCTTACTGAAATTCGCGATCACCACGGCCAAATTATAGATTTAGGCTGGTGTGCGGACTATCCCGATCCTGAGAATTTTCTTGATGTGCTCTATCACTCCCAAGCGCAAGAGAACTTGGGTTACTATAGCAACCCCGAGGTTGACGAATTGTTGGAAAAGGCACGCATTGAATCCAATGTTGAAGCTCGCTTAGCCCTTTATCATCAAATCGAACAAATGATTATTGATGACACGCCCGACATTCTGCTTCACCATAGCCAAAATCGGTTACTGCTCAAGCCCTATCTCGAAGACTACCTACTCAGCCCAATTGGCCTGGCCTTAAGGTGGCGTATTGCATCGATTGAACGCCCCACTGAATTCCCGTAATTGTCTGGCATAGTTTCGTCCCGAATCGACTAGTCTAATTGGATTTGGTGTAAGAAAATATAAACCAGTTATGAAAAATTGAAAGAAGAAGACCAATGGAAGATATAAACAAAAATACAGAAGTTGAACAAAAAAGAAGTCCCGGCTCACGGAGCCGAATGGTGGGCAAAATTATTGCCGCCGTTGTAGTCGTCATCTTGCTGGCTATTGGCATCGGCGTAGGTAGTTTTTTCTACCAACGTTCACAGGCGGACAGTCATTGGCAGCAGGCCGTCCAGTTGGAAGAGCAAGGTCAATGTGAGCAGGCAATAGAGGCATATACGGCTGCTCTGACAGTCTGGCCGGCTGCGGCGCGCCAGCACGATACCGAGGCGTTGGCCAGGCGGGGCGAATGCTATGTTCACACCGGCCAATATCGAGAAGCGATTGCCGATCTGGACGCCGTCTTGGGTCGCGATCCCAACCAAATGCCAGCTCATCTGCTCCGGCTTGAAGTGCGCCTCGCCTTGCAAGAAAAACAAGGCGCACTGTCAGAGATTGACCAAATCCTTATGCTTGACAACACGGTCGCTGCCCCTTATCTGACACGGGCCGAGTTCAATTTTAACGATAACAACTTTGCTCAGGCCGCCGCCGACGCTGACCGGGCTATCGATTTGGATAACACCCTTCTGGAAGCTCACCTTCTGCGTGGTGCCAGTTACTTCTACTTGCAATCATACGAAACAACGTTAGCTGCTACCGACCAGGCTATCAAATTGGATCCCGCCTCGGCCTTAGCTCATGCCTACAAGGGTGCCGCACTCTTTTTCCTCAACCAAGAAGATGAGGCCTTAACCGCCCTGGACCACGCTATAGAGCTTGATCCCAACCTGGCCACAGCTTATGCCTTTCGGGCCCGGCTGTATCTGGCTCAGGACAATGATGCCACCGCGCTGGCTGAAGCTGACAAAGCAATTA
>Ga0210124_1000849_pt1 | contig 14468 bp, 11 predicted proteins | sample Muzzi_PWC_D2_FD_185554 | JGI IMG/M metagenome (GOLD analysis project Ga0210124, IMG submission 185554) | Wetland microbial communities from San Francisco Bay, California, USA, that impact long-term carbon sequestration - Muzzi_PWC_D2 (SPAdes) | ecosystem: Environmental > Aquatic > Marine >... | reverse complement strand
TAGTAGTAACAAACGTATTGACAGAAATCTTAGCCAATTCTGCATTAACAATGTTCATCCGAGCTGCCGGTGCGTTGTTATCCACAATGCCCTGATAAAATTCTTCTAATAATAGACCCGAACGAGCATCATACTCGCCGATCAAGGTAAAATCGGGGTTGAGCATGTTATTGACCACACTGCCCAGAGCAATAAACTCCGGGTTGTAGCATAGGCCAAAATCTACACCACATTTCTTGCCAGAGTGCGCTTCTAAAGTAGTGACAACATCTTGCTCGGTTGAGCCGGGTAAAACCGTACTGGTCAACACCACTAAATGCCAGTCTGTCTTCTGACGCAGAGCATCACCTATGCCAGATGCCGCTGCCTTTACATATTTTGTAGAAAATCCTCCCTGTTCGGTACTAGGGGTAGGCACAACAATGAATGTAATATCTGAGCCAAGAATGGCTTCTTGATAATCTGCGGTGGCCGAAATTCGATCTTTATGTAGCTGTAGTAGCTCATTTACCTGTGGTTCAACCACTGGCGATTTTCCCTGATTAACCAAATCTACATGGCGAGGGATGACATCGACTCCAATAACGTTATGCCCCTTTGACGCGAAACAGGCCATCATTGGCACGCCCAATTTACCCAAACCAATAACAGAAATTTTATATGACTTTTGTTTCATAAATTAGCAAACCTCTTCAAGAACATAATACCTTAAGCCTCAAACCGGCCCAAATAGGATGAAAAACTATTAAAAAAACTCCCATTTTGATTCTCAAAATGATAGATTACAACCTAAATAATGAGTTGTATAAAGGCCATCCAGAATAATATCAGCATTGATATAACAGAGCAAATTATGAGAGGTAAATCGTACACTAAATGTCGCTCGATTTATTACCCGGTCTTTTTCTTTAGCATAAAACAACCCAGGGCATATACGTTTTGTAGGGGGTTTAAAGATTCGGTGCGAGCTTTAAAATTTAAGGCCATGTCTTTATTGGTTAAGACCCATTTATTTTCACCATTTTTTATCCAAAAAGATTCATCTTCAATTCTATAGCCTTTAAGCAGTTGGGGAAGTCTTTTTACCCCATAAACTCGGTGAAGTGGTACAAATACGTCATCTTGTCCAACGGGAATGGTAAGCAATATTACACCATCAGATTTTATCAAGGTTCTCAAATGGGCCATCGCCTTAAGATCGCCATCGGAAAGTTCATCATTAACACCGTAACGACCAACCAACCCCACATGTTCTACAGTTGAGCAGCCCATGATTAAGTCAAAATGATTGCTGGGAAGGGGTAATTTTAGTATATCCCCCTGGATAAAGTGCAGATTGGAATGAACGTATGACCATTGCACCGGCTGCAGGTCAACCGCCGTAACCTCAAAGTTTTTTTGAGCTGCAATTAAGGCCAGCGACCCTTCGGCTCCGCCAAAATCCAGGGCCGTTCCAGGGCCGGAAGGCATTTTGGATATCACCCAAGAATATTCTACATCTCTGTCACCAAGTAGGTTAGGCAGTTTTGGACGGCCTCTGTGACGATACCATCGTTTCAATTTTCTAAAGATTCGCCCCGGCAAATTGAGAATTTGCAGGTAACTACGGGTGAACTGTGATTTATCACTTGTTGTTGCGCCAATAGCTATACAATGATTGAGCTGGCGAATGATAGCCCAGGCATTGGTGGGATCATATAAGATAGCCCATAAGGCATAAGTAAAGATAATTCTCCAATGTTGCCCCCCTACAAACGCATAGTCCATGCCATTTACATAGGAATTACTGAAAGCCCGTCTTTTTTTACGTTTTAGCTTCAGAGGAACGTTTGGTAGGGAGTAAAATTTTTTAGTCACCTGGATACAGGCGGGCGCCGCCGTTACGCCATCAAAAGATAAACCCTCAATATTTCTGGCATGTGCCAGAAGAACCGGAATGTATTTAATATTGCCTATCAAACCAATCCGCAACCACAGCTCGTGGTCTTTTTTTTGGTAAAAGGCCGTATCCAACCAGTTTACCTTTTCCAAAATAGACCGGCGGATAAAAGCAGCCGGTTGAGGAATACAGAAATAACAATGCTCAACCGCGTAGGTTAAATCCCACTCATGAAAATCGGCCATTCTAATCAGCTTGCCATTCGCATCTATCAGACCGCAGTCACCATATACAACATCTATATCCAAATGTGTTTGAAAGTAAGTCACAGTCTGGCCAACGGCATGGGGGACATCCCAAAGGTCATCAGCATTAAGCCAGGCCAAAATCTCGCCTTTACTCATTTGCCAGCCTTTATTGATAGCATCTGCATGACCATTGTCGGGTTCTGATATCCAGGTAATTCGGCTACCATAACTCTTGAGAATCTCAAGAGTCCCATCGGTAGAGCCGCCATCCACAACAATACATTCTATATGTGGGTAGTCTTGTTGCAGAATGCTCTCGATTGTAGGTATCAGAAAATCGGCTCGGTTCAGGCAGGGAATAACAACCGAAACCAGAGGGTTTTCTTTCAATTTAAGGCCAACTCCTGCAAAATTTCCTCCGCCATACGAAGCGCTATTTTATAATTGCCCGGATCTTCGGTGGGTGATATCGGCCTGATATGGACCGCATCACTGAAGACATCTTCTTCTATAAATAGCAGGGATAAGTCTATGCTGCGAAAGCCATGTTGCTCGGCAGCTTGTTGCATCTTATCTCGTAATATCGGAAAGGCAGCATCAAGAAACTCAAATATACCTTCACCACGTTGTTCCCGAGTTGCTACAATTGCTTGCTCCTCGTTAGGTCCAATCTTTTTGTGTTTGATCGACAAATAGGGCTGAGTAAAATGAATAAATTTAGCGCCAGCCCCTTTACTTAGGTAATAGATAGCCACCTGCGACTTCACAAACTGATCTAATCGCTCAGGATGCTCAATTTTAGACGGCCAATGAGGTTTATTGGGAGGCTGAACTTTCCTAAGCCATCGAAAAAAGGCCGATTCGTTTAGGAGTACTCGCAAATTCTGAGAGGGTGTACCTCGGCCAATACGAGGGTCGAAAAGTTGCTCCATGATGAGATCAATCTGACTTGGTTGAGTGTAGGGAAATAGTTCGTGGCTTCTATCCATCACCAATTCAGCTAAATCATTGTTACCATTAAGAGCGACAACAACATCTGGTTGAAATTGGATACCCTCATGAGCTAAGGTGGATAACGCTTCGTGCCCAGTTCCTGATGGCACAGCCATGTTGATGACTTCCCACGGTTGACCTGTTTGTTCTATAAGGATTCTCTCCAGATAGCCAGCAATTGTCACTTCATCATTGATACTAAACGAAGAGAAGGCAACACTATCACCAAGTAAGAGAACCCTCTTGACGCCTGGAGGCTTTTTTTCAGAATATTCTTTTCCGCGCCAGCCTCGCTTATTAATAAACATGCTCTGATAGGTAAAACCAGGTGTCATCCTATGATCAGACCATGGATGATAAGCGTAAGCGGCATTTTCGGCTACAATTTCTTCTGCTTCGAGTGGAACACCCAAAATCAACCGGGTACTTAGCTCGATACCCAGACCCAAGAAGAAAATCACTATAACGGTGAAACCAATCTGGCTACAAATGCCCCAAAAACTAAAAACTTGTAAAGTGGCCGGATATTGGGCTTGGAAACGCAACCATTTATAAAATGGGGATAGGAGAAACCTGGGCAGACTTAAACTTGCCGCCACCATTCCTAGCCCCACCAACAAGATGACCATTTGACTTCGCCCAAAACCCGGATAACTAAAACCGAGCCAATCGACGACGAATGAAATGGTCACAAATAACAGACCACCTAGTAGAAAGATGACCTGGAAAATTTTTACCAGGTGGTCACGAACGCTATTTTGTGTCATATCCCACCTATTTAAGGAACAAAATTCCCCTTGCGTTTTATATTAAGCAAAGCAAGACCTTTTTCAGTAATAAGTGTGCTTTTCCTCAGTAAACGTGCTACCTGATGCCAAAACACCGACGGTTTGGCAAAATCGTACATCTGGTTAGCAAAATACCGCAGTCGAGGCATTTGTTCAATCGAGGGATAAAGATACAGAGCATGCAACAGTTCAAACAACCCTCGGACCACCTCCCCATTCCACAAAAACATACAGGCTCCCCACCAAACAGCCCCTGAATGAGCACGCCGTTGCAGAGAGAGAATGGCTGGTGGTGTCGTGGGGTCGTTGAAGACACGCTCTAATACCTCTCGTTTTGAGGTAACCATACCAGGAACGATTGACGACTGACGGCCTTCTGATTGAGGATGCCATCTATATTTTACAACTAATCCTGATACATATTGCATAGGAAATTTTAACCCAATTCGAACCCACATTTCATAATCAGGACAAGTCTTACGCGTGACATCAGCAAAAAATCCAACCTGTTCAAAATATGTAGATTTGATAAAAGCGGCCTGAGCAGGAATCACCTGTTCTACACATAAAATTTTTTCAAAATCGTATGGCAGGCCGTGAGTCTTTTGTAGAACCTTACCATTTTCGTCAACATCATATTGATCTCCAAATACAACAGCCACTTCGGGATATTTGGCGAAGTTCTCTACTGCCCACGATACTGTATGGGGCAAATATTCGTCATCAGCATTCAAAACCCCGATAATATCACCCCGACAGCGCTGCAAGGCCCGATTCAGACCATCCGATTGCCCCATGTCTGGCTCCGAAACCCAATCAACCTGACCAGTGTAACGACGCAAAATGTCTACCGTTCCGTCCGTTGAGGCTCCATCTTGAATGATATGTTCAACATTGGGGTAATCTTGGGCCAGGACACTCTCAATACATCTTTCGATGAATTGGGCATTATTGAAGACAGGAGTCACGATAGAAATAAGAGGTAGGGTAGACATTAGCTTACGAACTTATCGAGTGGATAACGATTCAATAGAATTTTTAGAGCTATCTTTAACCGAATTCTAAGAGGGATTTGAGGACTCACCAATTTCGATGGATAAAATACTGGAAATGTAAAAGGTCCTGGTTTCTCGTTTAAGCTAAACCAGTGCCAATGACCGTTCAACGAGAACAAATCATCTCCCAAAGCCTCTCGTAGTTCGGCTATTTTTGCCTCATCATGCCCCAATTCTGTATAAAAGCTATGATCAGAGGAGTATAAAGATAATTTATTTCGGCTTGTAAAATCAACGATAGCGACAGCTTGTTCAACAGCCGTATCAATTGTCCCCAATTTCAAGCGAGGGCCATTCCAATTATTGCCTTTCCATAAGCCAAATTCACCATATTCGTAATTTGACTCAGGGAGATATCTTACATCTGATAAATCATGCATTATTACAATATGATGACGGTCAGCAATCTCAGGTAATATCCGCCCCAGTACACATTCTGCAATATCATAGCCATGGGCATCCCAAAAAATCATGATTCTGTTAAAACCTGCCAGCATATCTTTGTAGTCAAACGTAAGAATGTCTTCCTGCAAAATTTGCAATGGTTGAAACCATGTTTCTGGAACAAGTTGACCTATTTTGGGCAAAGTTTGTTGCATCCAAATGTTTGAAAAACCCAGGCTTAAAACGGTACAACTATTAGGTTTTAGCTGGTTAGCTATTTCGGTGAACGCACAAGTTGAGTTGCCCCAGCCCCGACCCAACTCCAAAATAATATCTGGTCTAAATTCCAGGCCAAATGCCATTAACTGAGCCCATTGATAGGTCGGTAGGTCTGTTGGTCGCCCAACTGCATCGCTCAAGGCCAGCAGATGTTCACGACGCTCTGATAGTGTACCCCGCTGTCGCCAGTAGGCTTGAGCAGGCGTTGAAATGTTCATGATGTTATGAAACCTCTTTTGGCAGAGGTGTATCTGTTAAGCCAGACCAAGTTTTATTGGGGTGAGCAGCAATAATATTATCACTGAGCTTATCCCCTTTGTTGGCTCTAACCGGCTCTCCAGAAATTCTATCAAATGTATAAATCTCATAGCCTAGAGATTTTATTAGACCTAATAGTTTTGAACTACTACTACCCTGGCTCCGAAGCGCAGCATCAGAAAGTTCAATAAGTAAAAGTGGAGAGAATCTATGCAAAATATGATGGGCGCCTTCCAGAGCCTTAGATTCTGCACCCTCTACGTCTAGCTTAATAACGTCCACTCTATCAACTTTTTCTTCATCAATCAGATCATCTAACCGTCTTAGCGAAACTTGTTCCGTATGCGAACGTTTAATATCGGGATGGGCAAATATCCCCAGTGTATTTTGACCTTCATGATCATCTCTAGCAATATGTAAGGTTCCTGTATCATTCTTGTTAGATAAGGCTATCTGAAACGCTTTAACATTCGTGATTTTATTTAGTTTCAAGTTATCTTGCAAGTAATTAAACTCTCGTTGGCTGGGTTCGATAGCCATGACAAGCCCTGTAGGCCCCACCCGGCGTGAAGCAAATAGCGTATACAGTCCAGCATTTGTTCCACCATCAATAAATGTCATTCCTGGAGCCAAAACATTATCCAAAAAAACAAATTCATTTGGCTCAAAACACCCGTCGATATATAAACACAAACTCAGATCGTTGCCAAGATACACCTTGACCCGAAGCCCTGAAATCCATTTTATGACAATGGGTTGTTGCTTATGGTTGTTATAATGTTGCCAGATGGCCCGCCGGAACCTGGCCCCTCTGTATGATTTGTACCAAGCAACATCAAATTGCCAACCTGGATATAGACCGAGAGGACGACTCTGGGCCAATAAACGCGCCAAGAGCATAAGTAATCTGGGAGGCAGCATTTCCACAAGTTTTTCAGGGTCAAGGGTCCTATAGAGGAAAAGTCGAAGCATTTTGAGTTGCTTCATGTGCGCCTGACAAATGTTAGATTTTCTTCTTGGTCATGGCTTTGACTTTCGACTTCAACCAAAGCAAAGCCTGCTTGTTCTAAATAATCAACCACTTCCGCTTTGGAAGCTGCCCCAACGTAAAGCTGGCTGGGCGTTACAGCCACTTCCAATTGGATTTTTCGGATATCTCTTAATCGTTCTCCAGCCGATTTAATTACTGCAAAGTCACTACCCTGAGTATCTATTTTAAGATAGTCAATTTGTGGAATTTTCAGCCAATTCATGAACGTTTCCAGACGAATAGTAGGAACAACTATATCACCCTCAACTTCTAGCTCCACGTCAGAAACCCAACTGTCTAACACTCCCCGGTCAAAAGGTAGCAATGAACTGGCTGCATCAAACGTATTAACATAAAAGTTTGTGCAACCATTATCTTCCGCAACCGCCATCGGTATAACGACAAAGTTAGATAAAACTCCAAATCGCTGCGCCGCTATTTTAAGATTGGGTTCAAAAGCATAAACAATCAGTGATGGATCATTTTGGGCAAAATGCAAAGTTCTCTCACCAAGATGCGCACCAACATCAATCCATATAGTTTGCGATTTCTCTTTATTGCCTAACAATCTGTTTCCAAGGGCTAGACAGAGCCTCCCCAATCGATAACGTAATCTGGTCCGCAAATTCACTTTATAATATCCTTGTTTTATTAGAGCCTATAAACCGCAGGCAAACAACTATTTCAATTTGTAAATAGATTTACCAGATGTGAATTTTGTAACTCTGTGTGAGAGGCAACAAAGATACAGCGTAGGGGATGCCCATCTCGCCATGCTTCGAGGTCATTCTTCCACTCAAATCGAAAATCTCTATGTTCTGGCGGTATTTTTGGGGCATAAACAAAAGGAAAACCAACCCGGTTTAGGGCCATAGCTACATAACTTGGGCTGGGCCGACACCCCAAGCCTCTAAGAGCCTGATTAGGAGTCAAGGGTTCATCAATGAGGTGCAATACAGGTAGGTTGTGGTCACAAATTAACGTTTCTAATAACAATATATTCCGGCAGCTTGCCGTTATATTTCGTAAAGCGGCCAGGGGATTCTCAAGATGATATAATAGTCCATAACAAAATACGATATCAAACATCCCAAGCTGTGACAAAGGTTCGATATCTATATCAAGTACATGAGCGGTGAGATTTGGATATCGCGAACGCAGGCTGACAATATTTTCTTCACGGCCATCAACACCAACCACATTACTCCCTTGCTCAGATAGAAATTGCCCAAGATGACCTACCCCACATCCAACATCTAAAACAGACCTTCCTTTAAGAGGAATCTGCAATGAGAGCAGATGCATCATTCTAGCCTGATTAATATCTGTTGCCCGTTTCTCTTCAAAAATTTCAAGCCCGCTACGAGATTGGCTGCTTTCTACAGCTATATCCCTCTTAGATATGGAAATAGGATAGGGAATCTTCCCGGCAGGTTTTCTGTATTGGCTAACTTTATTACTAAGATGGTGAAAAAACCGTTTACTATTTTTAACTAACATAGGAGTACTCGTAAGCTAGCTACCGATCATTGACAATTCATCAATCTGTGACAGTTTAAATTCGCCTTTGATATTCAAGATACCGCGCCATTTGGCAGGTAAATCTGGCTCATTGTTAGGCAAAATTTGAAGTTTTGGCTTAGCATGCCAAAGGTCTAAGCGACCATCTTCCTGATCATTAATGCTGACAAATATTTGATACGCGCCAGATTTTAAAGGAAATTGAGGGACTGTAAAGTTAACTTCATACAAACCCGGCTCAAGAAACTCACGTTGACCATTAAAGTCTAAATTTCGCATTGCCCATACTAAGATGCCATCAAGTGCCCACAAAGCAATCCCAAATTCCGACCTGGATACAACTCGCCGTACGACCAGTTGAAAGGTTAACGTACAAGGTTGACCACTGTAACAGCTATATGGATCGTTAATTGTGTTTTGGCTTATTTGCCATTTAAGAAATCTAACCGCGCCATCAGGCACATCTCGAATTTCAAGTTCCGAGCGGTTTGTCTCTGTTGTTGATTGATAATAAGCATCTATAACCTTTGATGCCTCCCCACTTTTTATGATACGGCCTTGTTTAAGTAAGTAAGTTGTACCACAAAGGTTTTGTATAGCCGGCATATTATGACTGACAAACAACACTGTTCGACCTTCTTGAGATACTTTTCCCATTTTATTAAGACATTTTTGCTGAAAAGCAACATCGCCTACCGCTAATACTTCATCGACAATTAATATTTCTGGTTCCAAGTGAGCGGCGACAGCAAAAGCCAAGCGAACATACATCCCACTAGAATAGCGCTTTACCGGGGTATCTAGAAACCGTTCAATATCGGCAAAGGCTACAATCTCATCAAACTTTCGATTAATTTCAGCCGCTTTCATCCCTAAGATTGCGCCATTAAGATAGATATTTTCCCGGCCAGTTAATTCGGGGTGAAAGCCCGTTCCAACCTCAAGTAAAGAGCCTATCCGACCGTAAATCTCAACACGACCAGCCGTAGGCTCTGTAATGCGAGAAAGAACTTTGAGCAGTGTACTTTTTCCCGCTCCGTTTTCTCCAATGAACCCCACCACTTCGCCGTGATTTATCTCGAAGGAAAGGTCTTTTAGTGCCCAGAAGGTCGTTTTTGGCTGCTTACGAAACCATTGAAATGGAGATTTTAACGTATGTGTAAGACCTTCATAAAGCGTACTGTGTTGCGCTTGTGGGCCACCAATATTATATTGTTTTCCTAAATTATTCACTCGGATTGCGATGTTACTCATTATATCGTATCAGCAAAGGTTCTTTCCATCCGCTTAAAATAGTACAACCCACTAATCAATAAAAGGATAGAGACAATTGTAGATACTCCTAGCATCAGCCCAGGTGGATTACTGTCTAATAAGGCCCATCGAAATCCTTCCACAACACCTACCATTGGGTTTATGGCGTAGAGTGTACGCCAAGGTTCGGAAAGCAAGCTGCTAGGATAGGCAACAGGTGTGCTAAATAACCATATCTGTATCAAAAAAGGGACAATGTAACCTACGTCTCGGTATCTTACATTCATGGCAGACAGCCACAAAGATACGCCTAGCGATGTAACAAACGCTAGTAACAAGAATAACGGCAACCAAATTGTCGCTACAGTTGGGCGAATCCCATAAAAAAACATCATACCCAGGAGTACGGTAAAAGCAATGATAAAGTCTAATAAACCTGTAATTATGCTGGAAAAAGGTATGATCAGGCGAGGAAAATATATCTTGGTAATCAGGTTAGCGTTTCCCACCAAATTTTTTGAAGCTTGACTCACACCATTTGCAAAAAATATCCAGGGCAATAACGCTGTATAAGTGAAAATCGGATAGGGAATACCATCTGAGGCAATTCCAGCCAGCTTACCGAAAAAGAGACTAAATACAACCATTGTAAAAAAAGGTTGGATAATTGCCCATAACGCTCCAAGAACTGTCTGTTTATAACGTACCTTAATATCGCGCCAAATAAAAAAATACAGTAGCTCACGATACTCCCATAATTCACGTAACCCCAATGATATTGAGCCATCGGGTGGTTCAAGCAGAATCATGGGATAATTTTCAGTTACTGTTATATTATTGCTATTGTTATTCGATTGTGGATTGTAATCTGTATCGCTTTGGGTTATCTTGTTTATACTATCTTCAACAATGATTTTACGAGCATCACTCACTACGGCTCTCCCAGAGAGCATATTCTATCTAAATAGAAGATGTGAATTATATCACTTCTCAACTTTTTGTCAATCCAAAATTATAGCCAAACTACTGATCCGAATTCATTTTAGGTTAATTTATGATGGAATTGGATAGTTATAATGTTTCATACCCGGACCACAAATGCGGATAAATACAGCTCGTTGTTCATCGGTCCAGCTTGACCAAAGCGTTTCTGACGAGCGATCACCCTGAACCTTACGGTTGATATCAGTTTGTTGAGCTAATTTTAATTCCTTGCCTGAGATTGATAAATTTGATGGGTGTAGTTGCTGAATCAATCTCAAAAGTACATCCGTATCTTGTAGCAAATCCTCAAACTTATAGACAACGACCTTCTCTGGCCCCAACTGATTAGCCAACCATGTGGGCATTGTATGGTTGAGCTGCCACCAGAAGCACCAACAAGCCCAGTCATCATAGATGTCCCAATCACCACCTGGACGGTCCAATAACTCCCAGTATCGACGAAAGAAATGTGTATACAACCAGTCGGTTCTTGGTATAGAGCGGTTGTTTTGAAAGGCTGAGTGTACATTTTGGATACCATTACGAACCAGGTAGATAATCCGGTCTGGTTCGAGCTTGGCAGCTACCTTTGGCAGCATATACATTGTCCAAGAGTTTGAGTCTCCAACATAATGGTACCGTCGTAACTGTTCATTCATAAATGCCCAATAGCGGTCAAATAGATCACCAACCCCACTGTTAAATTCGTACTGGAGAGACTCTTTCCAGTTGATATCGACAATATGATTTTTGTACTCATGATAGCAAACCAGGCCATCATCAGGACGATGGAGTACATTCGCCAACCAGGCTGTTCCACAGTGGCCAACACCGGTTATTAAAAAAAACTTTCCTGGGGATGATTTTGATATCAACTCTTTAGCTGTGCTTTGCTTTTGTTTTTTAACCACTCTATTCCAAAAATCGCCCACTTTACCGGCTGTTTTTGTAAGCATTATGAGGCCTCGGTCTCTTTAGAGAGTTCTTTGGGAGTGTTGGAATACGCCAATATTTTACAGGGGAACTATCTGTCTTTGCAATATCCGATTTAAAAGAATCTCCCCGCCACATAGCTGCGGCGGGGAGATGATTCATTTAACAAACAATACTAGAAAGATGGTAAATGATTAGTAGCCGAATGCCTTGTGACCGCCCGCATTTCCTTGATTATAGTCAACCTGGATAAGCTCACCAACCATTGAATTAGGAGACGATACATAAACCACACCTGCAAACCCGGAAGGCAAAGCCGACATCTGGTCCGTAGCAGGGGTATAGAAGACCTGCGAACTACTGCAATTGGTAGGCTTGTCAATAGTAACGTCAATCGAGGCATCAAAGCTGACCCATCTGGTTGAAATATTCGCCCCAGGGCTAGGGCAGCTGGTGGTATATATGGTAAGCAGCGTATGGAAGACCTGAAGGTAATTGCCATTTCCTTTAAGCGCGACCGGCATTGCCAAGTTGGAATTACCTATTGCTAGATTCACTGCGGGTATTTCCCAGCCTACTCTATTGTTTGGGCTAGGTTGCTGCTGGTTGCTAGAGACAATCGCCACGATGTCTGTTGTATCTGAGGAGACTGCTACACTACCATAAGTATTTTGTTGAAGTTCACCTTGGTTTGGTAGATAAAACGGAACAGAAGCATTTGCAGCAGCTACTCGATTAGCGACAAAGGTGCCAGCGGGAACGTTACCTGGGGCAAAGGCAACATAGGTAAAGGTGAGATTTGTCGGTGTGGATTCCGTATTGACAACTGTTATTGCAGAATCTGCCACTGGAACACCGCTAGGCGCTAGATTGTTGTATAATGTTGGCCCTACAAGGTTCCGGGATGTCCCTGCAGCTGGTACAAGTTGGCAAGGATAATATTTCTGTAATACATATGTGGATCCCTGATTTGCATCCTGTAAAGTTTCTGCTAGAACCGCAATATTTCTACTATTCAAACTTGATACCTTAGCATAGCCAAACACTGAAAAGCCCGAATAAGCACCGTCATTGCCAATATCAGCGATGACAGTATTATTTGGGGCAATGGTATAATTCTTAGATCCATCTGGCGATGAATTTCCGGCAGTAAAGACCTCAACTTTAACGTCCTGACCCTGACCCGAGGCATCCTGAATATAAATCTTGCTATTGACGCTCGCTGGGGTTTGTCTAAATACAACTGGGCAGATCAAGACAGTGTCAACACTATTACTATCAAACCCTAGATAGCTATCACCCGCCTGGTACTGCGTATTGAGGTTCATCACAGAAGCTGCTATCGGTTGATCAGAAGTGAGTATTCCCGAGTAACTGCCACTACTCACGGAAGACATATCTACAAGAGCGCCTTTATTTTGTGGAATTGCCGGAATAGTTGGTCCTGGGATAGCTGTTCCACTACCGCCAGTGTACAGTTCAAGATTTACGGTAGCGCTACCGGTACCCAAGTTCTGTACTCCAAATAATACGGTTGACCAGGTTCCTACTACTGCCGAACTTCCAATATCACCATCACCTTGAGACCCTATCACAGCCGGGGTATCAGCACCAATGCCGGTACCATCATCAACCACAGTCTCATCAGTCTTGCCTTCATCAGGCACCGCTTGGTCGGTGGCTCCATCATCGGCGGGAACTTCTTCGTCGGTGGGCTCAGTAGTCAGTTCATCAGTCGGCTCGGCAACTGGCTCATCAGTCGGCTCGGCAACTGGCTCATCGGTCGGCTCGGCAGCTGGCTCATCGGTCGGCTCAGCAGCTGGCTCATCGGTCGGCTCATCAGTTGGTGCATCGGCTGGCTCATCAGTTGGTGCATCGGCTGGCTCATCAGTTGGTGCATCGGCTGGCTCATCAGTTGGTGCATCGGTCGGCTCATCAGTAGGACATTCATCCCCATTACCGGGATTATCTGCATCACACCGATCAGGATTATTGCCAAGACCTTTATTGGCATCTTCACAATTTACGCCCGGATCAGGAGTCTGGTCTGCGCCAAGCTCATCACAAGGTGGAAGCTGGTCTTGACCATGGACCGGCGCGGCACTGCCGATGAGTAACAAATTTAACGCCAGAGCAAAAATAAACAAGCTAGTTAATAATTTCTTCATTAGGTTTCTTACCTCCGTTATAATATTTAACTCAGTTATATATTGTAAAAAGTGACAAATTTATATCTCATTTTTTGGGGTACTTTTGAGGCAATCTATTTTACCAATCTCTACAAATATTGCGATTTGGGCCTCTTACCAAGCTCAATTTTACCACTAAATATACCTATCCTCAATAATACCTGTGGGTTATTTTGCAAGAATCGGATAAATTTTACCGCTTCATTTCCAAAAAATGGGGGTTGAAGTCATAATTGAAGCAAATTCTCACAAACCTCAAGATATACTATAGCAAGTAGGAGTAGGAATCAAATGTGAACTTACTTAGAAAAAAGTTAGAAACTACGCCTCAACTTGTTTAATTCTAAAGGTACTCGTTTGCATGTTGTCTTTAAAGTGCTTAAAATCTTGTGGGTAGGTAGTTGTCAAAAATTCTTTTCAAATTGTTAAGCTTGGCTTAGAAACTATGCAATCAAATTTTCTTATGCAAAGGTGGCGTGTCATATTATTAGTAGTGGCTTTAGTTGCCATAGTTATTGCCGTTTATTTTGCAATAAATAGCTCCGAAAGTGAAGTGGCTGTGAGCGTCCCCACTGTTACGCCACCTCCCAAAGATACCCCTATACCTACCGCTACGTCCGTTTCTGCATCCTCTCCGATATCACCCTTATCACCGCTTAAGCTATCCAATACA
>Ga0210124_1000848_pt1 | contig 14470 bp, 10 predicted proteins | sample Muzzi_PWC_D2_FD_185554 | JGI IMG/M metagenome (GOLD analysis project Ga0210124, IMG submission 185554) | Wetland microbial communities from San Francisco Bay, California, USA, that impact long-term carbon sequestration - Muzzi_PWC_D2 (SPAdes) | ecosystem: Environmental > Aquatic > Marine >... | reverse complement strand
AGCCTTTCTCACGATGCAAACTTGAAAGGGAGACCTGAAGGCTTCACCGTCCCCGTCCGCGAGGTTCGGGCCAGTGCGGGAGCCGGTTTTATTTATCCCCTGTTAGGGACGATGCGCACCATGCCCGGCTTGCCCACGAAGCCTGCCTTTATGAATGTTGACATTGATCTTGAAACAGGCAAAGTGGTTGGGTTGTTTTAGCAAAGGCCCTTTACGATTTTGGATTTTCGATTGATTAGGGTTTATTTGCCCAATCGTAAATTGAGTTGTCACAATCAACCTTCTCAGAAACCATCCTCAAAATTTCTGGGAAGGTTTTGTTTTGCCCATGCCCCTTTCTTATGATTTCCTAACTACTCTCACATTTTATTCCAATAGTTTTGTGTTACGGTATGAATGAAGACAAAAATACCCCCAAGGACCGCATGATATGGAGTTACTAATGAGTCTAATCGAATCTGTTTTACAACTTAACCTTGGTAAAAGATTGCTTCGTATAGTCAGTGTTTTATTGATTGCAATATCATTTCTGATTGTTGCAATCGCTACCTTGCAAGTGGGGGTAGCGTTGGCTCAACCGGATGTAACTCCTCAATTTCATAGGGTGACAATGAGTGCCATCACCTTGACCACCAGCGCTGTCGGTGGTCCTCTAGCTCGTATTGACTGCGGACCAGGATATTCGGCCACTGTTTACGCTACGAGCGTAATTTCACCTGATGGATTGGCTTTTAGTCCAGATGGTGTATTGCATGTGGCTGAAGAGAAAGCGGGGCGTGTCAGCCAAATTGGGGCGAATGGTACTATTACACCCGTCATCACCGGCCTTGTACACCCTGAAGGAATAGCCTTTGATGATACCGGCAACTTATATGTGGTCGAGGATGTAATTGGTGGGCGTGTGGTTACACGAGCTACAAATGGCCTGACCGGGACGCTGACCGGTGGCCTCGATGCGCCGGAAGGCATTGTTTGGGTCTCGGATGGCAATCCGGGCGGTACGCTTTATGTAACCGAGTCGAATTTGGAACATGCTTATAGTATGTCAGATACCGCTACGATTGATGATTTCCGTACCCATGTCACGGCTGTATCTTTAGCCGGAACCAAAACCAGGATATTAACGACAACGGCTCAACTCAATTCTGCAACTATTTTCCCTCCCTCTGTCGATCTAACCTTCTGGAGTTATGCTGCCATCACGCTTGGCCCAGATGGGTCACTCTACTTCACCAATGAACTGTCGGGCCAGGAGATAAGTGGGACAATGGAATATATGGGTACGCCTGTTGATTACTTTGCAGATTCCGCTGATAGTGTCTATACGGTTACCACGGGACTAGCGCCTACAACCGCCATCTCTTTCACTGATAACACCCTATTTGCTCCCGAAGGCTTACGATTCTCAGCCAATGGGGACTTTCCGTTGTATGTTGCCGAAGAGGATGTTGGCAATGACGTGGGGCGGTTAAGCCAGGTTCAGGCGGATGGAACTATTTCATCATTTTGCACCGGCTTCTATGCCATTGAGGATGTGGTGCTGGATAAAAATGGTTGGTTGTATGTCAGCGAGGACACCACAAATCTGATTATCCTGATTAAGCCAACCACAAACCCTCAGAATCAAAATGTATGGCTGCCCATTATCCTACATACTTTTTGACCTCGTTCCAACGCTCCAGCGTTGGAACGCCGCTTGTCAGGGAACGGGGTTTGAGACCTACTATTGAGGCTTGCTATATTTTTGACCGTTAGGCAACGTAATCTCTTCGATGATACGGGCCGGGGCATATTCATGAGCTTCTATATCGGAGTGAGCAAAGTTGGTGTGAATAAGCAAGGCTCCGGTGAGATTAATCTCCTCCAATTTTGCCCCATCGAAGTTGGTTTCTTTGAGATAAGACTCCTGTAAATTAGCATAGCGCAAATCTACTGTTCTAAGATTGGCCTGTTCTAAATCCACCCGATAGAGGATGGCATGGTCCATGTAGGCATTGCGTAGATTAGTCCGTGGCAACTGGCTTCCACTTAAATCGGCGTGCTCTAAAATAACTTCTCGCATATAAGCATCGGCGATTGTTGTTTTTCGTAAATTAGCCCCTCTTAGATTGGTTCTAAACAAATTAGCCTTGGTCAAGTCCGCCTCTTTTAAATTTGCCCCACTCAAATCTGACTCGCGTAAATCAGCCCCACGTAAATCAGCACCACTTAAGTCGATTCCTTTTAAATCTTGAGCTGATAAATCAAAATCTTTGAACGAGAGAGTTTTATCACTCTCTGCCCAGCCCAGGGCAAATCTAAGCTGCCCTTCGCGGGTTTTCATATCCTCATCTAACGAGGTTGAAGCCATCTCTGTGACCTGCTTCTGGATGACCAAGTCCCTAATGGCCGACTCGTAGGTATAGCCCGGCATCCACTGGTGGCAGTGTTTACAGATCATCGCTTTAATTCTTATCTCTTCATCACAAAAGGGGCAGCGTTTCAGTTCATCTGTTATATCTGGCACGGGCGAATCCTCCTACCTTAATTATAATCAGCCGATGCAGGAAATTCAATACGCGCCCTGGCAACGGTCAAGCCATCGACGGTCAGAACGGTAAATTGGATATTATCCTTGTAGGTGAATTTATCGCCAACCCGGGGCATACGGCCAAGTTCGGTCATTATCAGGCCGCTCACCGTCTCGATATCGGGCAACTCTTCCTCATCACCTAAGTAGACATATTCTTGCAGGTCATCAAGTAGATAGTGACCATCAACTTCCAATACGCCCGGGGCAACCTCTACAATTGGCTCACTTTCCCGGTCAAACTCATCCCGAACTTCGCCGACCACTTCTTCGACCAAGTCTTCCAGGGTAACGATGCCAGCAGTGCCGCTAAACTCATCCAAAACAATCGCCATGTGGATACGCTGGCGCTTAAAGGTGGCAAGCAGCTTCTCCACCGGGTAATGTTCCGGGACTACAGGGATTGAGCGAAGCAGAAGGCGAATATCGAAATTACCTCTGGTGCGGGATTGAAAACGGACTAAATCTTTAATATGAACCATGCCAATGATGTGATCGAGGTCTCCTTCATAAACCGGGAAGCGACTATGCTCACTTTCCGCAACATGCTTGAGGAGGTCCGGCAAGGGAGTATTATGGGCAACTGCCTCCACTTTAGGGCGAGGGGTCATCACCTGATTCACCTGGCGATGACCAAAGTCGAAGATTTTTCGGATGATTTCCTGTTCTTCCTCGTTGAGTAATCCCCCTTCGACACTCTCGGATACGATAAGGTTAAGCTCTTCTGGGGAGTGAAGACGGGCATGTCCCTCGGCGGGTGGGATGCGCAACAAGTGCAACAATAAATTCCCAATATAATTAAGGATATGGACAGGTAAGGAAAAGATCATCTCGGTCAGACGCATCGGCTGTGATGCGGTAAAGACGGCTCGATTTGGCATGGCCAGGGCCAGAGATTTGGGAACCATCTCTCCAAATACAACGTGTAGATAAGTCAGTATACTAACCCCAAATATATATCCGATAGTAGTGATCAGGGTCTCGTGGGGGTCAACCCCTGATAACCAGGCTAGATAAGGCTCGATGAAGTGGGCAATTTGAGGCTCACCGTACATACCTAGCCCTAAAGAGGCAATGGTGATACCCAATTGGGCCGTTGCAATATACCTGTTTTGCCGCTCATTGGAGCGTAAGATGTCAAGCGTATGTTGAGCGGTGCGATGGCCTTCGTTGGCCATATACTCCATTTGCGAAGGACGAACTCCAATGATGGCAAATTCGGCCAGAACAAAGAAGCCATTTAGAATTACCAATAAAATGATGATGATGGTGGGCACAGTCAGCGTACTGAGACCAGGCAACCCTTCTTCTGCGGCTAGCGAGGCAATAAAAAGGGCGGGGAAGGGCAACCCCAAAATCAATAAGAAAAATTTAGTCACGATCAGCCTCCCCCCATTCAGTGACATGTGGGATGGTATCCGCCGGTAACAGAAGTGAGATTTCGGATACACTACGGTCTTCAATGGCCTCCACCCGGATAGTGGTGCCGGACTGTCCGACCGTTATCTCATCACCGATAGCTGGGGGTTTGCCCAACTCGCTGAAAACAAGCCCTCCCAGGGTATCAGCATCGCTTTTGGGGAGTTCAAGGTCAAGATATTCATTAACATCAGTAACGAGCAAATCGCCACGCAAATGAATACGGCCTTCCCGGTCCGATGTAAGCAGCGGGAGTTCATCATCAAATTCATCTTGCAATTCGCCGAATATTTCCTCAATCACATCTTCGAAAGTGATTAATCCGGCAATTCCTCCGTACTCATCAAAAACCATAGCGATATACTGGCGGTTCCTATTTAACCGTAACCACACTTCTAAAACAGGCAAGGTTTCAGGTACATAAATAAGCTCCCGCAGTGCATTTGTGGGCTGCTCTTCTCCCTTTAGGCGCAAGCGAAACAAATCTTTAATGTGAACAAAGCCAACGATATCATCAATTGTAGATTGATAGAGCAGAATGCGGCTGTAGCCCGCCTTACAGGCGACATTTATCAACTGTTCAACTGTGCTATCAATAGAAGCGGCCACCAAACGGGTACGCGGGACCATCACCTGACGGGCAATTAAGTCGCGCAAACGGAAGGCATTACGCAATAGTTGCTGCTCTTGCTCATGGAGCAATCCGCCCACATGGCTCTCGGTGACCAGTAGTTCAATCTCCTCGGGTGAATGAAGATGACCATGCCCTTCGGGGTTATGACCGACCCTCAGTAATTTGAGAGTGAGATCACCACTGCCATTAAAAAGCCAAATTAAGGGCCGAAAAAGCGTAAACGACCATCTCATTGGGAGAACGGTAAGCAGAGCCATCCGTTCCGGGTTAAGAAGAGCAACTGATTTTGGGAATAGTTCTCCAAGCACTACTTGCAGGGTGGTCAGGCAGATGAGTACTATCGTAACAGATATGGATAACGCAGTAGGCTCTGCAAGGTTGCCCAGGTTACTCAATAACGGAGCCAATACCACTGCAATTGTATTTTGGCCGTAAGCTCCAAGCACTAAAGAAGAGATGGTAATGCCTATTTGGCAAGCAGCAACATAGTGATCTAAGGCTTTTTTATCCTTCACATATGGTAACAGCATCTTTGCCAGACGATTACCCGCACCAGCCATCTCTTCGACGCGCGTCTTTCGAGCACTGACTGTAGCAAATTCTGCCGCTACATATAGCGCATTAAAAAATATCATAAGAGCAATCGTAGCAATGATAAAAATCAGAAATGACATGTTCCTCCAATATGTAGGGGGTTAGGTGATGGCTACGGAGTTAACTCCGTAGCCATCACCTAATTAGAACCGGGATACCCCTTCTTAATCCATGTCCCGGACTCGTTTCCAAACCGCCTTTGATAGACCCGTTGCTTTTTCGGCGATAGCCATCTCATCCAGAGTAAGCACCTGGCGGTCTTTCATCAGCACTTGCCCACCGACAATAGTGTGTGTAACGTGGCTGCCATCCATACCAAAGATGAGTTGCCAGGGGTAGTTAGCGTCTGTTAATGGAGTGTAGGGAATATAGTCAAGTAAAATGATATCGGCAAACGCGCCGGGTGAGAGAGTGCCCACAGCTTTGGGGAAAAACAGACCGGCAATCGTAGCATTGTTCTTAAAGGCCATGTCTATGAGCCGGTCACCCGGCATGACTCGCGGGTCGCCTTTACTAATGCGATGGAGCAGGTAAGCCGTATGGATTTCGGTGAACATGTTGTTATAAAAACCATCATTTCCCAACCCGACCGTGATACCACGATCCAACAGCTTTTCAACTTCGGCTACCCCAACCGCATTATTCATATTGCTGCGAGGTTGGTGGCTAATTTTGGTTTTGGTCGCCCGAAAAGAATCCATCTCAAAAGCGTCCACATGGATGGCGTGCGCCACCAGCGTTTTTGGCCCCAGAATCTCCTGTTCTTCCAGTCGCTCGGCGACTCGCTTGTTGTATTTTTGCAGACTGTCCGCCTGGTCGGCTTTGTCTTCGGCTACGTGGATATGGAAGCCGGTATCTAGTCCTCTAGCAGCATCGAGGCAAGCCTGTAGCGTGGTATCGCTGACAGTAAAAGAAGCATGCAGCCCAAACGAAGCGCCAAGTTTTGGATTGGGGTTATCGTGCAAGCGTTTGATAAAGCGTACATTTTCGGCGATACCGGCTTTGGCTCCCTCCGGTCCATTGCGGTCGGTCACTTCATAACAGAGAGCCACTCGCAAGCCAGATTCGGTGGCAGCTTCAGCGAGAGCATCCAACGACCCATCAATGTGAGTGGGGCTGGCGTGATGGTCAATCAAAGTGGTTGTGCCATGCCGAATAGCATCGACCAGGGAAACCAAGGCGCTGTATTTGCTGTCTTCTAAGGTCAGGGCGCGATCAACCTTCCACCATAATCGCTCTAGAATCTGCATAAAATTTTCTGGCGGTTGGCCGGGAATAGCCATACCTCGAGCGAATGCGCCATAAAAGTGAGTGTGAGCGCAAATCATCCCCGGCATGACAATTTTACCGTTCGCATCCAATTGCTCGGCGTTTGGATATTTGCTTTGCAGGTCTGCCGTACGACCGACCTCAACAATCGTATCTCCCTCATAGTAAACCGCGCCATACGGAATAAGTTGGTTGGCTTCGTTAAAGGTTATCACCGTACCATTTGTAATTAACATTTCGCCTCTCCCAATGATTGCTTTTCGAAATCATATAACCTTATTTTAATCCGACCTGGGTGTAGGGTCAATTAAACAAACTTTTTCATATCCATCTCATGCTACTCTCTTAGAGATGTGCTATAATAATTCAACCAAACAAAAAGGATTTGAGCATGCAACAAAACAAAACGGTCTTTTTTAGTATTGTCGGGGTGGCCATATTGATCGTTTTTGGATTATTCATCATCCGTTTTTTTCTAGCCGATTCGCTCGATCTGCCCACCGGTCCTAGAGAAATTGAAATAGAGGTTGTGGTGGCTCCTGCTATCAAACCATGGGTCGATAGGGCGGCTCGGGATTATAATCAAGCCAACCCTAATTCTCCGGTGACAGTGGTGGCTGCAAATGGGTTAATTCCCAATGCCCAATTCCAAACGACTAACCCGGCAACACCTCCCCCCGCGGCCTGGCTGGCTGAGGCTTCATTTGTCATCGACCTGGCGAGTAATAACGGATTGCAATTTGAAGACGTGCAGCCAGTGGCGAGTACCAGCCTTGCTTGGGGTATCTACAATAGCAAACTTGAGCAATTCAATCAAGATTACGGCGAGCTGACCTGGCAAAATCTCCACACCAAGGGTACGAATACTGATGACGTTCTCAAATTGGTGATTGCCGCGCCCCAAAACTCAGCCGAAGGCATCGCTGCCCTCATCTCGGCTACGGCAGGCCATCTTGGAACCCAAACCCTCTCTGGTAATGACATCAGCGCTGCGGATAGCTGGTTAATCGAGACGTTTGGAAATAGGAATACCCTTATCCCGGCTACACCTGCGGGAGACTTTGCCACTAAGGGCGTCTCTGCCGGTGATGTGGGTATTTTGACTATGGCTTCGTGGCGAAATAGCCGGTTAGATACAAGAGCAGATTTCACCATCACCCCTTCTCAACCCAACGTAAATCTCGATTATCCGTTTGCCATTTGGAGCGGCAGCCAACCCGAAGTCAAAGCGGCAGCTCGGGCTTTTCGTGATTTTTTGCTAGAGAGCAACCAACAGAATGCTTTGGCCGAATTTTTTTATGATCCAGCCGGTACAGGGCAGAGTGGGGTTCAGGTGGATGGGCTGGCCGTGCAAAGATTGCTGGATTGGACTAATCGAGGGTTGCGGTAAATCGGATTACATCTCATTCAACGCCCAGCGTTGGTTGATAGTTAAAGGGATGTGGGAAGATAATTAAGACGAAAGCCTGTAAAGTATGGTAAACATGATGTATCAAATTTACCATCCAGGATAGTTGATATGCAATCGAGTAATACCATTCATAAATTGACCAAGCGATTCTTGGCTTTACTCATCCCCATACTGATTACCGTGGCCTGTGCCAGCGTAAGTAATGAGGAAACCGGAAGCGCCCCCATTGCAGATGGCACGCTCCAACCACCGAGCAATGCCGTTGAAATCTCGATTATCTTTGCCCCGGAGGAAGAGCTTTACATTGTTGATGCTATTGACCAATTTAACCGGGCTTACATTGAAGGGCGTAACCCTCTGACCGGCCAATCGTTAACTGATAGTGAGCGCCCCATTTTTGTCCACGGTGAGCCGGGTTCATCGGGGACAATTGCGCAGGGTATTATTAACGCTATTATCGCCCCCAATAATGTCAATGTCGCTATGCCGACGGTGTTTTCACCCTCGGTTAGCCATTGGCTAGCTTTGGTCAATTTCCAGACGGGGCGTCAAGTCTTCGATATTGCTAATAGTCCGCCTACAGCCCTGGCTCCGGTAGTAATGGCGATTTGGGAGAGTCGCTTAAAGGCAATTGAGGCTAAAAATGGCGGCCAACCGGTTGGTTGGGAGGAGTTGTTGGCTGTGCTGAACTCACCTAACGGCTGGGCCGACTATAACATTCCCGGCGACCGAACCACCGTTTACTACGGTCATACCGATCCCTTTATTAGCTCCACCGCCCTCTCGACCTTGATTGCCGAATTTTACGCCAGTGCCCGCTACAACAGCGGTAATACCGACTTGCGTCGTCTGACCTTGGCCGAGGTCAATGATCCGGCAGTCCAGCAGGGGGTACGTGATATTGAGGAATTGATTCGCCACTACTCGGCTCGAACTACTGAGTTTAAGGAATATATAGCTCAGGGGCCGGATTACCTGGATTTTGTGGCCCTGGAAGAAAATGACCTGATTTTTATTAATCAAGGCAAGACGGCCTACCAACCCCCGGAGAAGTTGGTCGCTCTGTATCCCAAAGAAGGCACGTTTTGGCATGAGCATCCTTTTGCCGTTCCGCAAGCCGATTGGGTAAGCGATGAACAACGCGCAGCGGCCAGAGTTTTCACCGAATTTATTCGCAGCGAGGCCATCCAACAGAAGGTGTTGGAAAATGGATTTAGACCGGTTAACCCCAATGTGACGGTTGATTATCCCATCGCTGCGGAATTGGGCGTTGATCCTAATCAACCGGCCACTATTCTCGAAGTACCCGACCCAGAGGTGATTGCCGCGGTGCAGTCTAGCTGGCAATTGGTCAAGAAACAGGCTGATGTACTCCTGGTGATTGATACTTCCGGCTCAATGGACGGTGATAAAATTAAGCAGGCTAAAGTGGCGGCCAATACCTTTTTAGATAATATGCCCTCGCAAAACCGGGTTGGGCTGGTCACTTTTGATGATACGGTCAATTTGTTGTTGTCTCCAGCCCCGTTTGAGGGAAGCCAGGCCCAAATTCGAGGTTTAATCAACGGCCTGACATCTCAGGGGAATACCTCTTTGTATGACGCCTTGGAACAATCTGTCGAAATTCTAAAAAACTCAAAAGGGGCTGAGGATGACCGGATTCAATCCATCGTTTTGTTGAGCGACGGGCAAGATACAAACAGTCAGGCCTCGCTTCAACAGGTGTCTCAACTGCTTAGTACAAGCCGAGAGGAGCGTAACCCAGTTATTGTTATCCCCATTGCCTATGGTAGTGATGCCGATATCCACGCCCTTAATACTATTGCGCGGGCCAGCGCTACCCGCCTTCAATCGAGCGACCCTGAGGATATTCAGCAAGTATTAACAATTATTAGCAGTTATTTTTAATGGGAGGTTAGAGGTTAAGCCATGAATTATGGGCTTAAACTCTATCCGTAAAATAGAGGAGTGCGGAATTTATTCCGCCAAAATTCGCAGACTGATTGAGATTAAGAAAATAATTGGGTCATGAGAAACCTGTTAGGCTACAACGATTCTACCCCCTCCAACTCCCCCTGCTAGGGGGAGAGCGGGCCAAGTCCCCCCTAGCAGGGGGGACGCATGCGGGGGGGGTAGAGGATTACTCAAGCACAGAGCCGCTATTACCCAATTAAATCTTTAATATTCATAAGTCTGCACTCCAATTTGTAGGTGGACTCATAGGTGAGTCCATCTATAGTAACCAATCTCCAATCTACAGGAACAATACTCAATCGGAGGATTTGCATGTTTCAAATAAAAAAATCAATACTGATTCTATTTCCGTTGCTCTTTGCTCTGGCATGTGCAGGCATTGGCGGTGGGGATAACGGAGGACTTAACCTAAGCGGTGGTGACAACACCGTGCAATGCGCCACAAATGCCCTGGAAATTGAGCTGATTTATGCACCTGAGGAAGAATTGTATCTCAATGGTGAGAATTATGATGCGATTAACCAGTTCAACCAGGCTTACATCGATGGAAAAAATCCCGTAACCGGCCAGCCATTAGCCGAGGGTGAGCAGCCGATTTGCGTAAAAGGGCAGTCTGGTTCATCGGGTCAAGTGGCTCAGGGCATCATCAATGCCATCATTGCCCCTAACAATGTCAACGTAGCCAGACCAACCATATTCTCGCCCTCCGTCAGTCACTGGTTGGCGCTGGTTAACTTCCAAACAGGCCGCCAAATTTTCGATATCGCCGATAGCCCCCCGACCGCGCTGGCCCCGGTGGTTATGGCTATTTGGGAGAGTCGCTTAAAGGCGATTCAAGAGAAAAGCGGCAGCGCTGAAGTTGGCTGGGAAGAGTTACTGGCCGTACTCAACTCGCCCAACGGTTGGGCCGACTATAACATCCCTGGCGACCGAACCACTGTTTACTACGGTCATACCGACCCCTTTATTAGCTCTACGGCCCTCTCTACCTTGATTGCCGAGTTTTATGCCAGCGCTCGTTATAACAGCGATAATCCCGACCTGCGCCGTTTGACCTTAGAGCAGGTAAATGACCCCAATGTTCAGCAAGGTGTGCGTGATATTGAGGAGTTGATTCGCCATTACTCCTCGCGTACCACCGAATTTAAGGAGTACATTGCTCAAGGACCAAATTATCTGGATTTTGTGGCGCTTGAGGAAAATGACTTGATCTTCATAAATCAAGGTAAAACGGCTTACCAGCCCCCAGAAAAATTGGTAGCTCTCTATCCCAAAGAAGGCACCTTTTGGCACGAGCATCCCTTTGCTATTCCTCAAGCCGATTGGGTAACGGATGAGCAACGAGCCGCGGCCAAAGTTTTCACCGAGTTTATTCGTAGTGAGGCCGTGCAGCAAAAGGTCTTGGAAAGTGGCTTCCGACCGGTCAACCCTAGTGTGCCCGTTGGTTATCCCATTACCTCGGAATTGGGTGTTGACCCCAATCAGCCTAAGACTATTCTGGAGGTACCCGACCCCGAAGTGGTGGCTGCGGTGCAAGCCAGTTGGCAATTTGTCAAAAAGCAGGCCGATGTCTTGCTGGTCATCGACACCTCCGGCTCGATGGACGGTGATAAAATTAACCAGGCCAGAACCGCTGCCCTGGCCTTTTTAGATAAAATGCCCACCCAAAATAGAGTGGGGTTAGTAACGTTCGATAGCCAACCCCAGGTCTTTGATTTTGGCCTTAATGTCCGGGTCTATCTTGATGAAAGTACCGCGGACTCGGTGGAAGCACTCGTCTCGGCGGAGGGGGGACAGAGCAAAATTCGCGATCAGATTAATAATTTGCAAGCCGGGGGAGATACTTCGCTTTACGATGCCATCGCCCAAGCTATAACTTTGCTTGAAAAGAATCGAGAAGAGAACGATGACCGCATTCAATCCATTGTGGTGTTAAGTGATGGGCAAGATACCAGTAGCATCACTGCCCTACAGACCGTGATTGACCAGATTTCTGCTGGTCGGGAGGCCCGCAACCCGGTGATTGTTATCCCTGTTGCCTACGGTGGTGATGCCGACATCAACGCTTTGAATGGCATCGCCCGGGCCAGCGCCACCCGCGTCCAATCTGGCGACCCGGAGAATATTCAAAACGTGCTGGAGATAATTAGTAGTTATTTCTAGAATTGATGGTGATAGCAGAAAAAGAGATAGTTACGGAGTTAACTCCGTAACTATCTCTTTTCATTAGCCTCTTTTGGACACTCGATATTTCTAGAAGCGCCTTTGCTATTCGCATATTCGAGCGTTTTCGATTATGATGTGTTTTGGCATTCTACGGTAATACCTGACCTTAAGGTAAAGAACCCATGGAAGAGATCATCGGCAAGAATCTTGGCCCATTTGAGGTTATCTCGCAGATTGGCACCGGGGGCATGGCTAAAGTTTATAAAGCCTACCAGCCGAGTATGGATCGCTATGTTGCGCTTAAGGTTCTCTCTAGTCAGTACAAAAGCCGTAATGAAACCTTATTGAAGCGTTTTTTTCAAGAGGCTCGTGTTGTCGCCAAACTTGAGCATCCGCACATTTTGCCGGTCCATGAATTTGGCGAGACTGATGGCTACTTTTACATCGCAATGCGCCTGGTAGAAACCGGCACCCTCCACGACCGCTTTCACGGCCAACCCCTGCCTTTGGAGAATATTTGCCAAATCATCACTCAGGTTGGCGACGCCCTGGATTACGCCCACTCTGAGGGGGTGGTTCATCGGGATATCAAGCTCAAGAATATTTTGATGGACCAGCGGGATAACTGCCTTTTGACCGACTTTGGCATCGCCAAGGATCTGATCGATGGTGCTCATATCACCCAGATGGGCAAGACGTTGGGGACGCCAACCTATATGTCTCCTGAGCAAATTCGGGGTGATGAATTGGATGGTCGCAGCGATATTTACGCGCTTGGGGTTATTTTGTACCAGTTGGCAACCGGACAGCCTCCCTATGACGCCGACATACCCAATGATATTATGCTGCAGCATCTTCAAGACCCTTTACCCTCTCCTCGAAACCACAATCCCGATATTCCGGCGGCCCTGGAAAAAGTTATCATCAAATCGTTAGCCAAAGGCCGGGATAAGCGATATGCCACAGCCAACGAGATGGCTCAGGCTGTGGAAGCGGCCCTGGTTGATATTGCCATCACCTTAGATGAAGAAGAGGATACTACCCAACAAATACATCCCCTCGAGATCGAATCTCTGACAAGTGAGGAGGAGGATAGCGAGGCAACAGAAGTGTTGCTCGATGAAGAAACGCTCGAAACCTCGCCCAACCGCCGGAGTTGGGGCAACCAGGCGTTTATTGTTATCGGGGCGCTTGTTGGACTTTTGTTGATTGTGGCTGGCCTATCGCCTGTTATTTCGGGGTTACTGGGTGGAGCACCACCTCTAACGGCAGGAGCACCGCCGGGACCACCCTCACCACCACCGATAGCAATCATAGGGGTGATTATTGGCCTGATATTTCTAGGAGGAATTATTTATCTCATTGTTGCTCAACGACAGGAACGTCCAAGAAATTAAAAACAGACCCTCCGGGCTTCCCAAACCCGAAGGGTCTTTTAATTGTCTGCCTCAAGCAATGCACCCTCTCCGTAAGTACATTATTCCCAACCGTTCCCTTATTGGGTTGAGGTCAGACAAGTTGCTCACCGGAAAGCAAAGGTAGTTTGGCCGATGAGGGTTGAAGTGCCAGCCGGTGAGCTATTCTAATAATCTCATCCAACTAATTCTTTCGCCACTTACCGAACAAACCTCGTTTTTCCTCCAGATAATAATCGTCCTTTACCCGTTTGTCGCTCATCTCCTGGATGAGATGTTGTACGCCTTCGATAATGTTCCCGCCGCCAAGGTTCAGCAGCCATTCCCGCTCTTCTGAATGTGCTCTTACCTCGATGTTTGATTTCTTTGCCATTGTAGCCCCCTAGATATAGTGGTAAATTGTTTGCCACACACAATATATGGTATGTTACGCAGTTTATCACACTTTCAAGAGTTTGGCAAGAGGTAATATGGTCGGAATAGCGCATTTTAAGTTTTTTAAGATTTGTGGCTAATGAAGCGGGATAATCAGGGCATCATCGGTCAGGGGGTCGCCGGTTGGGCCAAAGGCGGGCAGGCGTTCGCCGGTAATTGGATCATAGAGGCCGATGGCTAGATGGTCGATTTGGGTGAAGTCCTCATCCGGCAGAAGATGAATGTCTTGAATAATCTCATCCGGCTGCCAGGCCGTGGTCGGATAGTGATTGCTGACCGGTGGGCCATCGGCTTGACTACGAACAAAGCCGTCGGCAGCGCGGAGATGGATAAAGACGGTATAGTCGGTGGTGAGGGGAGTGGTGGATTGCCAGTATAATATAAGTTTCGGGTTTCGGGTTTCGGGTTTCGGGTTGGGTAATTGGTGGTTGTCCGAAGATGGTAATTGGTAATTAGTAATTAGTAATTGATAATTGATAATTGATAATTGACCAAAGGTGGCGAGGGGGGGGTTGGAGAAGCGGGTTGGGTCGGGGGGGAGGATTTGATAAAGGTAGTCGCCTTGGAATTGGCCAATGGGATAC
>Ga0210124_1000847_pt1 | contig 14478 bp, 13 predicted proteins | sample Muzzi_PWC_D2_FD_185554 | JGI IMG/M metagenome (GOLD analysis project Ga0210124, IMG submission 185554) | Wetland microbial communities from San Francisco Bay, California, USA, that impact long-term carbon sequestration - Muzzi_PWC_D2 (SPAdes) | ecosystem: Environmental > Aquatic > Marine >... | reverse complement strand
CCTATTCACTCGAAGAACAAGTACCAACTCCTTTTGATTTCAGATCGACGATTCAGGCGCATGGTTGGGTGGTGTTACGTCCCTTTGAGTGGCACGAACCAACCGCCGCACTGAGCCGAATTCATCGACTGGAGACAGGCAAAGTGGTACAGCTACATCTACATGATGGAAATAAAGTCATTCGTATCGAGATAGATACTGTGTCATCCCTTACAACAGATGAAGAAACTGAAATCCGCCAGAGTGTGCGGCGGATGCTGCGTTTGGATGAAGGGTTTGAAGCATTTCACCAGTTGAGCAAGCAACTCGATGGTCAATCTCTGGCCTTAAAACCAGGCTCAGGCAGGCTATTGCGCTGCCCCCGGCTCTTCGAAGATATCATCTATACCTTGTGCACAACCAACATCGCCTGGTCTGGCACAAAACGGATGGTTGATCGCCTGGTCGCCAAACTTGGCGACCCATTTATGGACATTCATGACCAACGTGCTTTCCCAACCGCCGAAGCCATCGCCGCAGCGGGTACAGACTTTTTGAAGCAGGAAACGGGCTTGGGGTATCGCAGTGCTTATGTGTGGGAGTTGGCTACGGCTATTGTTGAAGGCCAGGTAGATCTGGACGCTTTTGAAGACCAGGCCCTTCCAACCGACGAATTATATCGAATGCTGCGCCAAATTAAGGGGGTCGGCGATTATGCAGCCTCGACGATTTTGATGTTACTAGGCCACTATGACCGGCTGGCCATCGATAGTGAGATGCGGGCCTTTGTGTCAACAAAGTATTTTGATAATCAGCCAGCCAGCAATGACCAGATTCAAGCTATTTATGCGCCTTGGGGTCGCTGGCAGTATCTGGCTTATTGGTTTGAGTCCTTATCGAATTGATGGTCATGAAGAATGACAGTGAACTGTCTGAAATAGTAAATATGAGACCGCCTGGGCGGTCTTTTTTATTTGACCACAAAGCAAGAAAATCGATATTGTATTGAAGCCTACAGAGTGATTATCACAAATTGAGTAAAATTGGGGAGGGTTCAAGCGGATTTATAGGTTATAGCGACAACCTGGCTGGCTTGAATGTAAGATAACTCAATGTTGAGATTTTGAACCCTGATCTCAATGAACCTTGATTGCTAAAACTCGATAAGGAGATTTATGATGAGTAGATTATTTGGGATGGGCTTGGTTGTTTTAACTTTAGCTCTCGTTGCAGCCCAGTGCGGTGTGGCTCAATCTGCGAGGGACACGAGCAATCAAGCTGTAGAAGAAGCTTCAGTTGAAGACGCTTTGGCCGCAGAGGCTGAACCTGAAGGGGAAACTGCTTCTGCGGAAGAAACTATAGCCGAAGCCAGTGCGGAAGTGGCCGAAGATGCTGTGGCCAAAAGTAGTGAAGAAGTGGTCAAAGAAGAAGCTGTAGCTGAAGCCGCTGGACATGCTGATACTACTTGCGACGATCCATTTGCCGACGCCGGAAGCCTTGGATTTAGCCCACAGCTCTGGACTGCCGAACAGCTTTCGGGTTTTGTGAGACCGGGGTTGGTAGACCCGACTAGTGGCTTGGAGACCAATTTCTGTCTACATAGTATAGATTACTCGGAGATTCTTTCCGGTGGTCCACCCCCCGATGGTATACCCCCCCTTGATAACCCCATTTTTGATTCAATCGCCACAGGTGACAAATGGCTGGTCGATGTTCAGCCGGTGATTTCTTTGGCCGTTGGCAATGAGGCCAAAGCCTATCCGCTGGTTATCTTGATTTGGCACGAGATTATCAATGATGAAATTGACGGTATTCCCGTAGCCATTACTTTTTGTCCCCTTTGTAATACCGGCGTCGTCTATGACCGTCGTGTAGATGGTGAGGTACTGCGTTTTGGCGTTTCTGGTAACTTACGCAACAGCGATATGGTCATGTGGGATAACAAAACCCTCTCCTGGTGGCAGCAATTTACCGGCGAGGGTATTGTCGGCGAGATGACCGGAAGGCAACTGGAAATCGTTCCGGCCCAGATGGTGGCCTGGAAAGATTTCAAAGCCGCCTTTCCCGATGGTGTTGTACTGTCGCGTGAGACCGGGGTTGCTCGTGATTATGGTCGAAACCCCTATGCTGGCTATGACTCCTCACCTCGACCTTTCCTCTATGCGGGTACGCCCGACCCTCGCCTGCCAGCCCTTGAGCGAGTGCTTGGCTTTGTCTCAGGTGATAAGGCTGTGGCTTACCCCATGCCGCTTGTGGCCGAAGCGGGCGTAATTGAGGATAATGTCGCTGGTCAAGATGTGGTGGTCTTTTATGAGCCGGGTCAGGTATCGGCCTTAGACCAGGGTAATGTCGAAAATTCTAAAGAGGTTGGCTCTGCGGCAATCTTTGTTCCCAGTGTTGATGGTCAAAAGCTAACCTTTAGCTATGATAATGGCGTTATTACGGATAACGAAACCGGCAGCGAGTGGAACATTTTTGGTCAAGCGACGAGCGGTGATTTGGCCGGTAGTCAGCTTGAACCCCTCCAGGGCCGGGTCGATTTCTGGTTTGCCTGGGCCGCCTTCGAGCCGGGCACAACGCTTTACGGAAGCTGATAGATTGCCATTTTATGCCATTAAGGTTGGCGCCGCCAATTCATAAACGGCTTGGAAGTATGAGAGCAGTCGCTCTTCTGCATTGGCATCGCCAACGACATCGGCGTAGTGCAACATTGTGCCTTCCCAGCCTTCCTGGTGCCAGTTTGCCCCACCCGGTAGCGAGTTGTTGACGAGCTTGTCTGTTTCAAAAGGCCAGGGATTACAGTAGAAATAGATGGGTTCACCCGGATAAAAGCCAAAGTTGATTTGTGATGGATATTCCTGAACTTCGCCCCCATGTTCGTGGCTCTCCACTCGTGTTCCGAACCATTCAAAGGCCAAATCAAACCCATGCGGCCACAGTTGAACAATACCAGGCTCGCCCTCTATGCTCTCTCGTTGCTTTTTGAGAATGCGATCCGCTAATACCACAGCCTGATGGAACTTTTCAGCATAGTCCGTATTATACTCACGAGACTCGTTGTTTTCGAACTTCTCACGGGCGTATTCTCCCGAAAGGCCCAGGTCGGCCACGGCGGCCAACACTTGATTGCCCAATTCGGTGGATGACGTTCCTTTGATCATACTCCATCGCTGCTCATCTCCCTTGCTGGTTGAGAGAACGATATCATGGTTGCGTAAATCCATCTTTAGCGAAAACGTGCCGCCATCGGGCAGAGACATGGCATCTGTAGTTAAGCCATCCGGCTGTACCTTCAAGCTGATGTGCCACCATTTGGGGTGAGCCTCGGCGTGTGTGCGTGGGACAACTCCCAGGATGTTGGCATACAGGTGCATAGTTTTGCGGGTGGGTTGCCATCCAGCCAGGGGCGGGAACGTGTTTTCTGATGACATGCAGTTACCTCCGTATGAAAATTATTGAATGGTTTGTATATTTCTCTGAAGTAGGAGCGAAAAACAATAGTTTCACTTCCATATTCGGCTCGATTAAACCCTTGATAAGTCGTCCAAAGGCCGGGACAGGGTGATTCTCGGCCAGGGATACAATCCAGTTGGTCATTTGACCACTGACGAACTTTTTATGAGGTTTGTGTAGGAAGCTCTTCAACCACCATAACCCAATCCCAATCTGTAGGATGGCTAACCATTGGTTCATTGTTAAAAATCCAAAGATATCTACAGCCATAATCAGTGTCTACCTTTCACTTTTAATTCTTTACAGCAAGTATTCAGGAAGACTCGTTTGGTTAACCTCATATTTCCCCTGATTTTGACGACGCCCCAGGCGTAGCCATTCTTACGGATATTGTGGCTTTACCTTGAAGATTGCGACGATAAGGGGCGTAGTTCTGGGGTTATTCAATATTAGATCGCATGTTATTTTTATTAAAAACACAAAAAATCTGTATAATCATAAAGTGAAAAATTTTTGTAATCACTATTACCGACTTATTTTCTCTCTTAGACTACAGTGAGTGATATGCAGGGTAAGTCGCTGGATGAAGAGTGTTGCCCACTTTGGCTCGTTTATCTAGCCACGTTACTTTTATTAAGTATCTATCCGTAGATTCCTGGAGTACGGAATTTATTCCGCGCTATAAAAAGGCAGACTTCAGTCTGCACTCCGATTTGTGGCTAGATTCTAAATACTTTTGGGAGAGAGGATAAGCCATCACTATGAAATCCGTTCTAAAAGTTTATATCGCAGAGAATTGCTCCGGTTGCGACGAAGCCCGCCGAATAGCGGCCCATATTGAGCAAGATTGCCCTGAAATTGAGGTCGAGGTCATTGACATCATCGATTCTCAGGCGGTTGTACCTGAAGTAGTCTTTGCCACACCCACCTTTATACTGGATGATTGCATCGTTTCGCTTGGTAATCCAAGCCCGGAACAGGTTGCTCAGTGGATGGATGAAGTCATTGCTATCCAACCAGAGCCTTAAAGAAAGTTATGGACGTCGACAAAAAAATTAATTACTTACAAATGGTAGACATCTTTCAAGACCTCTCCCGAGAAGAAATGAAAGAGATGGACCGAACCACCACCATGAGTACCTGCCGACGAGGCAAGATATTCTACCAACCGCAAGATTCAAGCGAGGTTCTCTTCATTTTAAAGAGAGGCCGGGTTCAACTTTATCGCCTCTCGCCCGAAGGAAAAAAATTGGTTGTCGCTACCATTCGGTCGGGTACCATTTTCGGTGAGATGGCAATTATTGGACAGGGTATGCACAACGCTTTTGCCGAGGCTGTGGAAGATTGCCTGTTATGCGTTATGAGTCGTCATGATGTCGAGCGCCTCATCTTGAGCAAACCTTCTGTGGCCTTGCGTATTATGAATGTCATAGCCGAGCGATTGAACAAAGCCGAAGCCCAATTAGAAGATATGGCCTTCAAAAGTATACCGACCCGGTTAGCTTTGCTACTTTTGCGTCTCCGCGATGACCAGGGTGATAATATTTGCGGGTATACCCATCAAGACCTGGCCGAAGCCATTGGCACCTACCGTGAGACAGCCACGCAAACCCTCAATGAATTTAAGGCTAAAAAGTTGATAGAAATTGGCCGTAAACGCATTGATATTCTCGATCCGGCTGGCTTAGAGATCATAGCAAACCAATAGCAATAAGTAGCTTCAGCCTCCCCCTATTCAACGTATTTCCTCAGCTATTTCTCGTAAAAGTTCATCTATTCCAGCAATTTGCCGGACCTATGATATAATCCAGCCATTCTTAGACAAGAGCAAGGACGATTCTTACTTCTGTTATCATCCCCATTTTAAATAGAGACGAACTCACAGATGGTACCATTTCCTGTTTATTGCAACAGACCGGGAACTATGAAATCATCGTGGTTAAAGGACATTCTACAGAATTTATGGTTGGTCTACATCCAACCACATTAGGTCGTATTTGGGCCACGATGAAATAGTAATCTGGTGGTTCTAACTCTGGACTCTTACGCCCCGCCAAAAGGCATAATATCCGGCTATGTTTTCGGCAGCGGACTTTGGCGTAGGATAGTACCAGGCCGCGTCTCTGTTAACCTGCCCGTTGACTTTTACATTAGCATAGCTGGCTACACCCTTCCAGGGGCATAGGGTGTGCGTATTGCTTTCCTCAAAGTATTCACGGTTAAGCGATTCAACTGGAAAATAGTGGTTCCCTTCCACCATTATCGTGTCATCACTTTGGGCTAAAATAACGCCATTCCAAATTGCCTTTGCCATTTTGTGCCTCCTGATCTCATAAAAATTTATCGATATGGGTCTGGACACCATAATAATTTTACAAATATTCTGACGGAGTCGCTGTAACAATTCTTACAGTTTTCTGAGGGAAATGCGGTAATATAACCTTGGTAATCATTACTTGCTCTCACCCCAAAAGCGTAATGAGATGAAAGAAAGCTTCGTCAAAAAAGTATAGTGTAACGAGGAAATCACAAGATGAGTGATAAGTACGATGTAATTGTAATCGGCGGAGGTACAGCCGGTCTAACCGCTGCCGGATTTGCAGCCCGATTGGGGGTTAAAGTAGCCCTGATTTCAAAGGGGCCACTCGGTGGTGATTGTACCTGGACTGGCTGCGTACCCAGCAAAGCTCTGCTTAAGGTTGCCAAGGTAGCCCACACCATGCGTACCGCCCCTGAGTATGGCATTTCGGCCAACGGTAATTCGCCTCACATTGATATGGGTAGGGTCCGTGACTATATTCGCAAAGCCATTGCCGACGTATATCAGCATGAAACTCCTGACCATCTAGTGAACCAGGGTATCGAGATCATCAATGGCGCAGCCCGTTTCTTGGATGCTCACACCATTCAAGTTGGCGAACAAATGCTTCAAGCCAAAAAATTCATCATTACCACCGGGGCAAAGCCTTTCATTCCTAATATTCCAGGCTTGCAGGATGTACCCTACTTAACCTATCTCGAACTGTTTGATAATGACCAACTGCCGGAGCATTTAATCGTAATGGGGGCCGGTCCAATTGGGGTTGAGATTGCCCAGGCATACCGGCGTTTGGGGTCACAGGTCACACTCATTGATGTGGGCATCCTCCCCAATGAAGAGCCGGAGGTGGCCGAGGTTATGGGGAAAGTATTCACCCGTGAGGGCATTCAATTTGTGGAGGGGTTGGTCACCTCTTGTTTCCTTGGTAAATCGCATGCTCGACAAGAGGGCAAGGATATCGTTATTAACATCAACGAACATGAATGTCGAGGGGATATGTTGTTGGTCGCCGTTGGTCGGGTGGGCGTGGTGGAGGGTATAGACCTCGATAAGGCCGGTGTCGCTTATTCAGCCAAAGGTATCCGCGTGGATAAATATCTGCGGACGAACGTAAAGCATATCTACACGGCGGGTGACTGCATTGAAGACAACCACCAATTCACCCATGTTGCCGGTTGGCAGGCTTTTCAAGCCGTCCGAAACGCCTTATTGCCTCTCAATGACAAAGGCTTCAATAATGTAGTGCCGTGGGTCACTTTCACCGACCCCGAAGTGGCTCACGTTGGCCTGACCGAGACACAAGCTCGTGAAAAGTTTGGCGCTAAGACCCAGGTTACTTTGTGGAAATTGGATCGGGTGGATCGGGCCGTGGCCGAGAATGACCGGGATGGCTTTATCAAGGTCATCCATAAAAAGAACGGTAAGGTTCTCGGTGCGACAATTGTGGCTGAACGGGCCGGAGAGGTTATTAACGAGTATGCTATTGCCATCCAGCGTGGTTTCAAGTTGTATGATTTGGCTAACGTCATCCATGCCTATCCCAGTTACTCCATGTCAACCATGCGTTTAAGCGCTGAAGTCGCCACAGATATTGTTATGGATGGTTTCGTTGGTACGGTGTTACGTACCTTGGCCGGTGGCAAGTCTCGTCAAGCGAGTCAAAACCCAGAGCTAAAACCATCTAATTGAAGAAAGAAATCAGCCATTTGCCCGTGAAACCCGCTCTCGAAGGCTGGAAATTTGAGCTTGAGATTCGGCCCGAGCCTCTTTCATCACCTTCAGTGATGGACCCTCGGCCCGGAGAGCTTTGAGTATGACCTCTTCAGCAGCCACGAACTCAGCCCCGATATCTGCTACCTCCGCTGCAATCTCGATGGGGATGGTTGTCACGCCATTCAGGTCTCCGTGGAGTAAGTCGTTTGGATAGATGATCAAGCCACCTACACGCACCGGAACATGAACCTGCGGAATGTAATTGTCACCATGCGAACAGATCGTGCCATTTGTAAATGCAGGGAAATTTATAGCTCTCACCTGCTCAAGGTCACGTCCGGCGCCACTGGTGATAAGGCCCACCGCCCCAAATGTCTGATAGGTGGTACACATCACTTCCCCAAAGGTAGCGCCAACTGGCGGGTCGTCCAAATCTTGAAAAACGACCACGGGCGACCCTGATAACTCCCCAAAATGCTCAACCTGGGCCTCCAAGCTGCTATAGGCGTCGCTGTTACGTGGTCGTCCAGACGCCCGAAAGGTGGCGGTAGCCGCAAAGCCGACCATCGGGGGCATTTCCGGGAAACAAGCCTGAATGCGACCATCCATATAGCCCGTAGTTCGAGGCCGGATGTCGAATAACTCGATGATGTTACAGATGGTGGGGGTATCGAAGCTCTGTAGTTTTTTTAAGACAGTTGGGGTCATTGTAGCTCTCCTTTGCATGTTTAGATGGAATACTACCTTATGGTGACTGGCACAAGTTTAATACAAATTCATATCCAGACAAGTTCGGCTTTGATACACATTGTATAATCTGCCGACTCCTGATACAATGGCGCTTGTGCCTGCACCTGCGACAAGTAAGATATACTATCACAGTGTGTCTTACGGATGGCTGGCACAAGAGGTTAGCCTTTTAAGTGAATATTTGTCGACTATGTTGAAATCAGGCAGAATGCCAGGTATCCACACGGCTTCTGTTTTTCAGGATATAACCCTAATCTCGACAAGGAGAAAGTCTATCTTATGGACCTGGATATTACGGTTTATGGGGCGTATTGGTGCCCGGATTGTCGCCAGAGCAAACGGTTTCTGAGCGAGCATCAGATTCCCTATAAATGGGTTAATATTGAAGAAGATCAGCCAGCACAAGCCTATGTGGAAAACCTCAACAATGGTAAACGGATGATTCCGACCATTACCTTTGGCGATGGCTCGTTTTTGGTTGAGCCTTCCAATGCTGAGTTGGCTAAAAAGCTGGGACTGGCGAAAAGGGACCCTCACGACTTTCATGATGTGACGATTATTGGGGCCGGACCGGCTGGCTTAACCAGCGCCATCTATAATGCCCGCGACGGCTTTAGCGTTATGGTTATTGACGAGGGGGCTTTGGGAGGACAGGCTTCGACCACCGGAATTTTGGATAATTATCCTGGCTTCCCAGAGGGTATTCGGGGGCGCGAATGGGCCGAGAGGGTGGTTGAACAGGCTCGACGCTTTGGGGTGGAATTTTTGCAGGCTCAAACTGTTGTCGGCTTGCGCTCCGATGGGGGGTGTATCTGGATTAAAACCGGTGATGATATTGAATATGGCAGTCATGCCGTACTGATTGCTACCGGCGCGGACTATCGCCGTTTGGGGATTGAGGGGGAGGAGGATTTCATCGGAGCCGGGGTGCATTTCTGCTCCACCTGCGATGGTCCTTTTTATAAAAATAAAACCGTGGCTGTGGTCGGCGGGAGTTACAGCGCCGCCGAAGAGGCAATTGGTTTACTTCAGTTTGCCGATCATGTGCAGTTGTTAGTGCGAGGCGACCATTTGAAGGTTTCTAAGCTGGTTGCCGATAAGGTTGCTACACACGAACGGATATCGGTTCGGTATAATACTGTTGTTAAAAAGCTAACCGGAGATAACGGTCATCTTGGGGCGGTTCATATCAAAAATCAGCAGACGGGAACCGAAGATGTGCTAGAACCCGATGGATTGTTTGTATTTATCGGTCAACAACCCAACACAAGTTTCCTAAGAGAGAGCGCGGTCTTGCTAGATGGTTATGGTTTTGTCTTGACTGGCCACCAATTGGAAGAGCTTCCAAATTGGCATAAACACAATTATATGCCGGAAATTTTAGAAACGAGTATCCCTGGCGTTTTTGCCGCCGGTGATGTGCGGGCTGGCTCGACCAAGCAGGTGGCCTCGGCAGCCGGTGAAGGGGCCACGGCGGCCTTGCTGATTAGGGAGTTTCTAAACGCCTGAGTTCGAAATTTCTGATATGGGTTGGGTTGAATAATGACAAATAATACCAATCGTTCGTTGGCCGATGCCTTATGGAAAATATACCACAGACCTGAGCCGGTGCAGCCGTGGACTCAGGACAGCGATTTGTTCTGGAATGATCCGGCCTTTTCCGAGCGTATTCTTCGGGAACATTTAGATGACACCCACGGCGCAGCCTCTCGTGAGTCATCCGAAAGGATGGACCAGATTGACTGGTTATGGTCAACATTGGATATGCGCTCAGGGCAGAGTCTGTTCGATGTTACATGTGGCCCTGGCCTCTATGCTGTAGAGTTTGCCAAACGCGGTTGCCAGGTTACCGGCATCGATTTTAGCCCGGCCTCCATTGCCTATGCCGAAGACTTGGCTGTCATCGAAGGTGTCGCTGATAAATGTGACTTTGCCCTACAAGATATTCGGGAGATGGACTATAGGGGTTCAAATTTTGATGCCGCCTTGCTCCTATATGGACAATTGGCTGTTTTTCCTAAAGAGAAGGCATTGGCAATACTATCTACTATAGCCCAATCTCTCAAGCCGGAGGGCTGCTTGTGTCTTGAATTGCTAAATCAGGCGCATGTCGATAAAACCAACAGCAGTTGGTGGTTCACCGATGATACCGGCCTTTGGGATGACCAACCGTTTTTGCATCTAGGGGAGCGTTCCTGGCACCCGGTAGAGCAAGCGTCGGTTGAGCGATATTACATTATCCACCTGGAAACGGGTCAGTTGACCGAAATGTATCTCACCGACCAAACCTATGCGGTGGACACAATGGTCACTATGTTGAAAGAAGCTGGTTTTAATTCTGTGCAGGTTTACCCCGCTTGGGGTGGAGTGCCGTTAGCGGATGCCGAAGAGTGGGTAGTGTACGTCGCCTGTAAATCTTGAGTAAATAACTATAGGAGAGATAGAGTGGCAATTCGATACGCTCATACGAACATAATAAGCAAGAACTGGAAAGAGCTAGCCAAGTTCTATGAAGAAGTGTTCGACTGCACCCCCGTTCCACCGGAACGGTCACAATCCGGCCAGTGGCTTGAAGAAGGTGCAGGCGTTGAAGGGGCAGAACTAGCCGGAATGCATCTTAGACTACCGGGGTATGGTGATAATGGCCCAACCTTAGAGATTTATCAGTACAAACATATGAAGGAAAAACCAGAGGCAGCCGCTAACCGTCAGGGGCTTGGTCATCTGGCTTTTGCAGTTGATGACGTGAGTGAGATGCTGGACAGAATTGTCGCTCAAGGCGGACAGGCTTTGGGAAAGATTACAACGGCCACTGTGACGGGTGCAGGAAATATTACCTTTGTCTATGTCACCGATCCAGAAGGTAACATCATCGAGCTTCAGAAATGGTCGTAAGTTATCTATCTTTCCCACCAGGATTTGTCTCGGCCTCTTCCCAGCTTTGCAAAAATTGTATCGCCTGATCTGAGGTATGCAAATAGGCAAAGCGAGCCACCTCCCGGCCGATCTCCTGTAATCGAGCCTCTATACCTTTATCTTTTAACTGGCCAGAATCATCAAATAGCTGCCAGGCTTGAGGGATTGAGACTTGGTTAGGAATAACCCACGCTCGAAGCGCCCGCCCGACGGTGCGCAGGCCATTCAGGCTGTTGATGGCCCCGGTTGCGCCGCCAGACACCCCAACTAGTCCCAATACCTTGCCCTGAAATTCATTGAAGCCCATCAAATCCAGGGCATTTTTTAAGACGCCACTGTAACCCCCATGATATTCCGGTGTTCCCAGGATAATCCCTTGCGCTTGCTGAACCGCCTCACGTAGCTTGAAAACATCTGCGGGATAGTTGCTCTCATCGCTACCATCACAAAAAATCAATTCATAATTTCGTAAATCGATCAGTTGAGTTTCTGCCCCCACCTCTCTCGCCCCAGCCAAAGTAATGTTTAGCGCCATTCTGGTTTTACTGTTGGGATTCAGGCTGCCGCAAATGGCGACCACACGAACAGATGTTTGGGATGCATCGTTTAAGGTCATATTGACTCCAATAATTCCAACTTTTAGCTGCTGAATTCTACCCGCGATTCAACTTCCGTTGCAAACGAGCCAGCCGGTGTTTCAAATCAGCCAGCCATTGGCGACGCTCGTGACGCGAAGCATGGGGTGCATTGAGCAAATCTAAAGCGGCTTGCGTCCAGTGGATGGCCTGTTGATAATCGCGCTGTTTGTGCTCGTGGTATTTGGCTAACTCTACATGGGCATAGATTTGTCGTCCCTCGGCGGCTAGATGCCATAGCTCAATGGCCGCTTCTAGATTATTGTGCCGTTTTTGCAAAAAAGAGAGACGGTGCTGGGTGGTCCAGTAGTGTTCTTCCGGTAGGTCATTTCGAGCCATACCTAACTCAAACAACTGTGCTGCCATCTCAAACTGTTCCAATGCCTCATATAGTTTACCAACTGCTACCAAGTCGAGGGCGTGTTCAATGGTGTTAGCTAATGGCTCTGCCAGCATCTGGGCCATATGGTTAAGCAGGGCGGCCATTGCCAGCACGTCCATCGCATTGTGATAAAACACCCCTTTTAGGGTTCGAGCATCGCCATCACGCAGATAATTAAAATAGATGGAGGGAATAAGCCAGCCAGGAACATCTGCCTCAGTTCGTTTTGCGCCGAGAATCTGGGTCTCTAAGTTCCCTAGACTGCGGCTTGGCAACCGGTCACGCCAAAGCCGTCGGGCCAGCGGAAGCAAATCCAGGTGAGTCAGGCTATTCAATGGTGACTCTTGGCCATTGACGGTGTAACGGGTGTTCACCAATGGCGCGTCGAAAGATTTGCCATTAAATGTCACCAACACCTCGCATGGACGGAGAAATTCAGTGAGAGCGGCCAGTTGTGCTCCCTCCTCGCCGGGGTCGCGCATGAAAAATTGGGCCAGCCGGAAGTTGTCGCCCTCAAAACGGCCCACACCGATTAAAAAAGTATACGTACCCGTCCCCCCGGCCAAACCAGAGGTCTCAGTATCGAGAAAGGCAAATTTGTCTAAGGGGCTGGTTGCTACTTTTGTCTCTTTGGCCCAGGTTGCGATGGTGTGTAAGGGTGCCTCTACCTGCAAGCCAACTTGTCCGTGTTGATAGGTTGCATCGTACAATTTCTCGACCACAAATACCTCACCGTGAGGGGTCGGTTGGAAATGTCCCGAGACAACTTTTTCAATTGTGTAAATATCAGTCGGAGGCTTGGGGGGTGGCAAGTTGCGTACCCCGACCTGTACCCCTAGTGACTTGAGTTTGTCTGAAAGTGTCGTCATTTAATTCAGAGTGTGACCATTTAGCTATACCATCCAAAGTAGTCGAAATGACGGTAATTAGTAATTGGTTACTGGTTATTTGGCCTAATTACCACCTTCGGCTAATTACCAATTACCCAGATATATCAGCTTACTGATAATGCTTCTAATAGGGCTTTCGCCTCTTGTTTACCCCCTCGACCATCCTCGCCCGCCGGACCAACGCACGAGGGACAGCCATTGGTACAGCTACAGGTAGCGACCAATTCATAAGCCTGAGCGATTAACTCCTCGTGCAGCTCAAAGAGCCGTTCGCTAAAGCCGATTCCGGCGGGAACCATATCGAATATAACGACCACCGGCTGGTCTTCGGCCAGCGATGATTGGGGGTCGGCATGAACGCCGACATCGTGCCTGTCGCACATCAAAAAGAGTGGAGCCAGATGGCCCAACGCCGTCGCCATGCCGCTCAAGCCACTGCGCATCTGTACCCCTGCCTCGGCCCGGCGATGACAGGAGCGGCAGAGGGTTATCAAGTTGGCTAATTGATTCGCCTGCTCATATGAATCGAATGTACGAAACGGTGTCTTATGGTGAACATCATGTTGCCGACCTTGCTCTGGCGTGCCGCATACCTGACAGCGATAACCATCGCGTGCCCTGGCGCGATTACGCTGCGTAGGCCAGTTTGGCCCATAATCATTGGGATCATTCGTCCACAGCCCTTGCTCACGTAGGTAGGCCACCGTCTCTGGAGCCAGGGTCAGCCAATAGCCGGTTGTCTGTAACTCGTTAGGCGGCAACTCCACCTCACCATCGCCGAGTCGCTCATGCGTAAACCATTGTACCATGCGATACCCAATTACGTGACTCGTTACGATGATTTCGCCCTGATTTTTGCTGCCCCCTTGAACCGGGCTGTGGTCCAATCGTTCCACAAGTTCAACCGAAGTATCACGCTGCGGTTCGGTATAATAATCGACGCCGGTGGGGCGCAGTCGAGCCACATTGTAATCCAAATCGAGTGATTCGACCTCAAAAGCCTGTCCTTCGTGCAGATAAATGGCCTGGGGATGAACCATCCAGGGGGCGCTGGCCGTATCCACCTCGCCGATGGTTATCGATGCGTCTTCGTCGCCCATGAGCAGCCGCACCCTATTTGGCGAGGCGCTGCGGAGCGAGACCCGTTCGGCGGGATACTGGTCGGCCATCCAGAAATATTTTGAACCGGATTGGTGCAACTCGCCACCTTCACTCAAAAATTGGAGGAATTCAGCCAGGTGTTCTGTGTCAACGTTGCCAAAATTATCCCCCACCTGAAAGGGAAGTTCAAAGGCAGCACAACGCAGATGTTGCAAGAGAATGAGCAAGTTATCAGGGTTGATAAGCGCCCGCTCCGGCGAACGTTGGAAAAAATAATCGGGGTGATGGGCCAGAAATTGGTCGAGGGGGTTGGCCGATGTGACCAGCACCGCCAGCGAT
>Ga0210124_1000845_pt1 | contig 14518 bp, 13 predicted proteins | sample Muzzi_PWC_D2_FD_185554 | JGI IMG/M metagenome (GOLD analysis project Ga0210124, IMG submission 185554) | Wetland microbial communities from San Francisco Bay, California, USA, that impact long-term carbon sequestration - Muzzi_PWC_D2 (SPAdes) | ecosystem: Environmental > Aquatic > Marine >... | reverse complement strand
TGCCTACTGCCTACTGCCTACTGCCTACTGCCTACTGCCTACTGCCTACTGCCTACTGCCTACTGCCTACTGCCTACTGCCTACTGCCTACTGCCTACTGCCTACTGCCTACTGCCTACTGCCTACCTCCCACTGGAGTCGCCCATGATCACTGTCGGCATGAACTACGTCGTGCTCTCCGGCAAGGAAGAGACCTTCGAGGTCGCGTTTCGCGGGGTGTTGAAGGCGATGCAGGAGCAGCCCGGCCACACCGAGTCGCACCTGTGGAAGGATACCGCGAACCCCCAGTCCTACCTCATCACCTCGGAGTGGAGCGACCGGGGGGCGTTCGACGCCTTCATCCACTCGGAGTCGTTCAAGAAGATTGCCAACTGGGGCCGGGACCAGATCCTCGCCGGGCGGCCTCGCCACCAGATCTTCGAGTCCGGCAACTAGCGCGAACTCCTGACCGGCGTTCGTCGCTCGATGACGCCGATGCCATTTAGCCTTCGCGGCGCGGGCGGCCGGCCGCTTGCCTGCCGGGCCGACGGGGCGCGTCAGGCCTGCGGTTTGCCGACCTGGTTGGCGTAGCGAGGGTCGGCCGCGGTTTCAGTCGGCACCACGACCGACCGATTCAATTTGTGACGGGGAGCAGTATCTACCTGTGGGGACAAATGTCTCGCTCGCGCGCCGATATCCTTATAAAATCAATCATCGGGCTGACCGAACCGGACAGCTCCCTCGCGCTGAACACCTGCCTACTGGGCCAGATCAATGATCTGTTCCGGCCCACGGCGGCGGTCCTCTACGATCTGTTCGATGAGGACGGGCGGCGGGAGTTCACGACAGCCAATCTCGACCGTGCCCGTGTGCGTAACGCCACGGATGCCAACCGCCCGCTCGCGTTCCCGATCGGCGAGCGCGACGACTTCATCCGGTGCGTCACGACCGGCGAGCGGGTGGTCTCCCGTACCCGTGGGGAGGGGACGACCACCGTGTACCCGATCCCTGGCCGCAATGGTGTGACCGCCCTGCTGGTCACGGATCACCACATCTGCCCGCGCCATGAGCCCGAATGGATGCGGTTCTTGCTGGAGGGGTATCGCAACCAGCGGCACCTGCTCTGCACCCTGGAGCGGGACGCCCTCACCCAGCTTCTCAACCGTCAGACCTTCGATCGCCAGATCTGGGATATCACCCGCCGCGTCACCGCGGCGGCCCGGCGAGGCAACGAGCCACTAGAGCAGCCTTGCTTCTGCGTCCTCGACATCGACCATTTCAAGGAGGTCAACGACACCTTCGGCCACCTGTACGGCGACGAGGTGTTGTTGCTGTTCGCGCAGCTCATCGGCCGGTGCTTCCGGCACACGGATCCGATCTTTCGCTACGGCGGCGAGGAGTTCTGCGTCGTGTTGTTCGACGTCGACCCGACGCTGGCGGCGGCCGTCCTGGAGCGGTGTCGCGCGACGGTGGAGGCCTTCTCCTTCCCCCAGATCGGCCAACGCACGGTGAGTATCGGGTTCACGGAGATCCGGGTGGAAGACAGCCCGGGAGAGCTGATCGGCCGCGCCGACAAGGCCCTCTATTTCGGCAAGGAGAACGGGCGCAACCAGGTGCAGTCCTACGAGCAGTTGGCGGCGGCCGGCGCCTTCACCGCGGACGAAAGGCAGATGGTCGGCGTGATCGAGCTGTTCTGACCCCTGGCACACCGCTCATCATCGCGCCCACGCCCATTTTGCGGCGGCGCGTCACGGCCCGCGGCGAGAACGGCCACGATCCACCCCACCGGCGCGGGCCGGAGCCGACCGCGGCGCGGGGCGCTCACGACGTCGGTCGATACGAACCGCCGCTGCGGTAGTCGAGGCCGGAGTCCACGGGTTCGCCGTTGGCGGCGGCGACCATGGCGGCGGCGACGGCGTCGGCCGGGATGGCGCGGTACTTCCGCCATGGGCCAACCATCAGGGGGCGGATGAGCTGCATGGCCGGAGCCGCCAGGACCTCTCCGAGGCGGAGCTCCGGGCGCTTGCCCAGGAGCAGGGAGGGCCGCACGACGGTCCAGCGCTGCAAGCCGAGGTCGCCGATCTCCGCCTCGAGCCGCCCCTTCACCCGGGGGTAGAAAAACAGCGAGCGCGGGTTGGCTCCGGCGGCGGAGACCCACACGAAGTGCTCCGCGCAGTGCTCCGCCGCGAGCTGCGCCGCGCGGTGAACGTAGCCGTAATCGACGCGTTCGAAACCCGCACGGGTGACCGCCTTGGCGCGGGTGGTGCCGAGGCAACAAAACACGTGCTCCGCCTGGAACTCGTCGCCCCACTCCCAGAGACGGTCGAAGTCGACGTTTACCCTGCGCAGCTTCCGGTGGTCGACGGCCAAGTCGTGACGCACCAGGGCCCGGACCTCCCCGTAGTCGGGACGCTCGAGCACCTGGCGCAGCAGGTGTCCACCCACGAGCCCGGTCGCCCCGAGGATCAGCGCACGCTTACCCATGTACGCAGTGTACGGTGTCCAGGGCCCTGGCGCTCAAGCGCTGCCCGGGATAGGAAGGCGGATCACTCTCCTCGATGGGACGCCCATCTCCCGTGAACCATTACCACACCACCCCCCTTCCCCAACGCCGGATGCCCGGCGGCATCCCGTACATCGTCGGCAACGAGGCGGCCGAACGGTTCAGCTTCTACGGCATGCGCGCCATCCTCGTGGTCTTCATGACCCAGCGCCTGGTGGACCGCTCCGGCGCCCTGGACCTCATGAGCGAGGAGGAGGCCAAGGGTTGGTACCACCTGTTCGTCTCCGCGGTATACTTCACGCCGCTATTCGGGGCCCTGCTCTCCGACACGGTGCTCGGCAAGTTCCGGACGATCCTCTGCCTCTCCCTGGTCTACTGCCTGGGACACTTCGCCCTCGCCGTCGACGACACGCGCCTCGGCCTGGCGATCGGCCTCGGGCTGCTCGCGGTGGGTGCCGGTGGCATCAAGCCGTGCGTCTCGGCCCACGTGGGCGACCAGTTCGGCCGCACCAACCAGCACCTCCTGCCGCGGGTCTTCGGCTGGTTCTACTTCGCCATCAACGTCGGGGCCTTCACCTCGATGGTCGCCACGCCGTGGCTGCTGGAGCACCACGGGCCGCGGTTGGCGTTTGGGGTGCCCGGGATACTGATGGTCCTCGCCACCCTCACCTTCTGGGCCGGTCGCCACAAGTTCGTGCACATCCCGCCCGGCGGCCGGCGCTTCGTGCGCGAGGCGTTCAGCGGTCCCGGGCTGCGGGCCCTGGGGCGGTTATGCGTGCTCTACGTGTTCGTGGCGATGTTCTGGGCGCTGTTCGACCAGACCGCCTCGGCGTGGGTCCTCCAGGCGGCGCACCTGGACCGCATGGTCCTCGGCCACGAGATCCTGCCCGCACAGATCCAGGCGGCGAACCCGTTGCTGGTGATGGTGCTCATTCCGACCTTCTCCTACGCCCTCTATCCGGGCCTCGACCGCCTCTTTCCCCTCACCCCCCTGCGCAAGATCACCATCGGCCTGTTCGTCACCGCCGCCGCGTTCGCCATCCCCAGCGTTGTGCAGGTGGCGATCGACGGCGGTGCCACCCCGCACATCGCCTGGCAGCTGCTCGCCTACCTGGTACTCACCTGCGCAGAGGTGATGGTCTCCATCACCTGCCTGGAGTTCTCCTACACCCAGGCGCCCCCGACCATGAAGTCGTTCGTCATGGCCTTCTTCATGATGTCGATCGCCGCGGGCAACCTGTTCACCAGCGCCGTCAACTTCCTCATCCAGCGTCCCGATGGCACCAGCCGCCTCGCCGGCGCCGACTACTACTGGTTCTTTACCCTGTTGATGGCCGTCACCGCTGTGGGCTTCGCCGTCGTGGCGCGTTACTACCGCGGCAAGACCTACATCCACGAGGAGAGGCCGGCCGCAGCGACGGACTGACCAGGGACGCTCAGGAGAGGCGACCGGCGGCCACTTCGGACGCGAGGGAGAAGCGGGTAGGATGGCGCGCCATGGAGCAGATCCTGGTCACCGGAGCCCTCGGGCAGATCGGCAGCGAGCTGGTGCCGGCGCTGCGCGAGCGCTACGGGGCGGAGCGCGTGGTGGCCGCCGATCTGCGCATGCCACCCGCAGGAGCCCCGGGCGAGGGCGGCCCGTTCGAGCACCTGGACTGCACCCACCTGCGCGACATCCAGGAGGTGGTAGGCCGCTACGGGGTGAACACCATCTACCACCTCGCGGGCATCCTCTCGGCGGTTGGCGAGGAGCGGCCGCAGGTGGCGTGGCACGTCAACATGGGCGGCCTCTACCGGGTGCTGGAGGTGGCACGCGAGCACCGCTGCGCCCTGTTCTTCCCCAGCTCGATCGGGGCCTTCGGTCCGACCACCCCGCGCCACCACACGCCGCAGGAGAGCGTGCAGCGCCCGACCACGATCTACGGCGTCGCCAAGGTGGCCGGCGAGCTGCTATGCGACTACTACACCCAGCGCTTCGGCGTCGACACCCGCGGCCTACGCCTGCCCGGCATCATCTCGCACGTCGCGCCGCCCGGCGGCGGCACCACCGACTACGCGGTCGACCTCTTCTACCAGGCCCTGCGCCACCGCCACTACACCTGCTTCCTGGGGCCCGACACCTGCCTGGACATGATGTACATGCCTGACGCCGTGCGGGCGATAATCGAGCTGATGGAGGCCGATCCGGCACGGCTACGGCACCGCAATGCCTTCAACGTCACGGCCATGAGCTTCACCCCGGCGCAGCTCGCAGACGAGGTCCGCAAACACCTCCCGGATTTCGCCATCGACTACCAGGTCGATCCGGTGCGCCAGGCGATCGCCGACTCGTGGCCCGACTCCCTGGACGACACGGCCGCCCGCGCCGAATGGGGCTGGGCGCCGGCCTTCGACCTCCCCGCCATGACCCGCGACATGCTCAGCAAGCTACGGGCGACGATGCCGAGCTAGGATAGGGTCTATGCCTGTCGACCGCATCGAGCGCCTCATGGCGGATGAGCTCGCCGTCCTCGACGCAAGCGGGACGCGCAAGGGAGGAGAGGCGGTGATCACCGCCGTACTGCCGCCGTCCGGCAGCCGCGGCCCACGCTACGTTCTCGCCGGCGATGGCGATCGAGCCTTTCTGCGCATGAACGCCAATGGCTACCTCGGCATGGCCTTGCGTCCGGAGCTCGTCGCGGCCGAGGAGGAGGCGGTACGGGCCTTCGGTACCGGCCCGGGGGCCGTGCGCTTCATCAGCGGGACCTACGCGCCGCACGTGGAGCTGGAGCGGCGGCTGGCAGCCTTTCACGGGCGCGAGGCGGCGATGGCCTTCAGCTCGGCCTACGCCACGGTGATGGGCATCCTTCCTTCCCTGATCACGCCGGACACGGCGGTGATCAGCGACGCCCTCAACCACAACTGCATCATCAATGCCGCGCGTCTCGCCCGGCCCAGAGAGAAGCAGGTCTACCGCCACCTCGACGTGGCGGAGCTGGAGGCCCGGCTCGTCACGGCGGCGGTGAGCTGCCGGCGGGCAGTGGTGGTGACCGACGGCATCTTCAGCATGCGCGGCGACCACGCGCCGCTGGCCGAGATCACCGCGCTCGCACGCCGGCTCGATGGGCAGTTCCCGGAAGGGGTCGTGGTGGTGGTCGACGACTCCCACGGCGTCGGCGCAATCGGACCCACGGGCCGCGGTACCGAGGAGCACACCGGCGCCACCGCCGACCTGCTCATCGCCACCCTCGGCAAGGCTTTGGGGGTGAACGGCGGTTATGTGGTGGCGAGCCAGGTGGTGATCGACTACCTGCGCGAGAAGGCGCCGTTCTACGTCTACTCCAACCCGATCACGCCGGGCGAGGCCGCCGCCGCGTGCCGTGCCTTGGAGATCCTCGACGGCCCGACCGGCCGGACCCTCCTCGACCACCTGCGGGCCATGACCGGCCGCTTCCGCCACGGGCTATTGACCCTGGGGTACGAGACCTTGCCGGGGGACCACCCGGTGGTGCCGCTGCTGGTCCGGGACACGGCTCGCACGACCGCGCTGGTCGCCCACCTGCGCGCCCGCGGCATCCTCGCCACCGGCCTCGCCTATCCGGTCGTGCCCAAGGGCGACGAGGAGATCCGCTTTCAGGTCTCCGCCGACCACACCGCCGCGGACGTCGACGAGGCCCTCGCCGCCCTCGCCGACTTCGCCGATCGTCCACGGCCAGCCCGAGACGTCGCATGATCCGCGGGGTGCTGCTCGACCTCAGTGGGGTGCTCTACCAGGGCGACCGCGCCTTGCCCGGCGCCGTGGCGGCGGTGGAGCGCCTGCGCGCCGCCGGTCTTCCGATCCGGTTCATCACTAACATCACCCGCCAGGGCTCCCGCGTGGTCCTGCGCCACCTCGCCACCATGGGTTTCGAGATCGCGGCCCAGGACCTCTCCTCCGCCCCCATCGCCGCCCGGCACTACGTGGAGAAACACGGCCTCCACCCCTATCTCCTGGTCCACCCTGCCCTGGACGATGATCTCGCCGACCTGGTGGGCGATCCTGCCGATGCGGTGCTCGTCGGCGACGCGGCTGATGGATTCACCTATGCGGCGTTGAACCGCGCCTTCCGCCTGCTCATCGACGGCGCGCCACTGTTGGCCATGGGCAACAACCGTTACTTCCGGGAGGGGGACGGCCTGAGCCTGGACATCGGCCCGTTCGTCGCGGCCCTGGAGTACGCCAGCGGGATGACGGCCACCATCCTCGGCAAGCCGGCGCCGGCCTTCTTCCACGCCGCCGTGGCGAGCCTCGGCTGTGCCCCCGACCAGGCGGTGATGGTCGGCGACGACGCCCTGGCCGACGTGGACGGGGCGCTGGCCGCGGGAATCCCCGCAATCTTGGTCCAGACCGGCAAGTACCGCCCCGGCGATGAGGATCAGATCACCCGGCCCGGCGCGGTCGTGGTCCCGGACATCGCCGCGGCGGTGGACTGGATCCTTGCACGCAGCGCACGGGCGGCGCTGTGATCTGCGAACCATGGGCGCGCCGCCGCCGGCACCAATCCACACGCGGCCGGCGGTTGGGGTTGCGGGTTGGCCACCATCTGTGGCACTTGGGCGGGGTCGAGACAATGCCTGGTAAGGGATACGGGATCACTCGGTCCCCAGCATGATCACGGAGAGACGCGATGGATTTGTTGGTCAAGTATGTAGAGCAGGTCCAGTGGGAGACGGTGATGTTCACCGTCCTGCGCATCCTGCTGATCATGATCATCGCCTGGGTCGCCCTGTTCGCGGCGAGGGTCGCCATGCGACGCCTGGAGGCGGCGTTGATCGACCGCGGGGAGAAGGAAGGTGATATCCCCAGCGAAGCGGAAAAACGCGCCGAGACCCTGGCCCGTCTGCTCCGCCAGGGGATCGTGATCCTCATCTGGCTCATGGCGGCGCTCGTGGTGCTGCGCGAGCTGGGCGTCGAGATCGGCCCGATCCTGGCCAGCGCAGGCGTCGCCGGCCTGGCCATCGGCTTCGGCGCACAGAACCTCGTGCGCGACGTGATCTCCGGATTCTTCCTGATCCTCGAGAACCAGGTGCGGGTGGGGGACGTCGCCGTGGTGAATGGCACGGGCGGGCTGGTGGAGCGGGTCAATTTTCGCACCATCGTCCTGCGCGACCTGTCAGGGACCGTCCATGTCTTCCCCAACGGCACCATCACTACCCTGGCAAATCTCACCCGCGAGTGGTCCGCGTACGTCTTCGATATCGGTGTGGCCTACAAAGAGGACGTCGATCGCGTGATGGAAATTATGCGCGAGGTCGGGCGCGAGCTACGTGCCGACGAGTCATTTGGGCACAACATGGTCGCCGACGTGGAGGTCTTCGGCGTGGACGCCTTCGCAGACTCCGCCGTGGTCATCAAGGGGCGGCTCCGCACGAAGCCGATCAAGCAGTGGGACGTGGGACGCGAGTACCGCCGGCGCCTCAAGCATGCCTTCGACGCCCAGGGCATCGAGATCCCCTTCCCCCACCGTTCGATCTATTTCGGCGAGGCAAGCAAACCCATCCTCGCGCAGATGACCGGCACCCCGGCCGAGCCCTTGGGGTAGACCACCGGCATCATCGTCGTAGGGGCACGGCATGCCGTGCCCTTGCGCGGGTCAGCGATCCGCCTGCCAATCCGTCTCCCGTAGGGCGGATGCCCGAAGGGTGATCCGCCGATGCCCGGAGGGCGATCCGCCACCGTGCGAAGACATGACATGGAGGGACCGGCTGCGGCGGTCCGCCCTGCACCCGATCGCGTGGATACCCACAGGGATGGGCGTCCGCCTGACGATCATGGCAAGCCCCCCGCCGAGACCCGTCACCACTTCTTGCCGTGGCAGGCGAAGCAGGAGGGTGCCGCACCGGCGCCGGTAAGGGCCACGCTCCCGTGGCACTCCTGGCAGACCTCCACACCGTGGGATTCCACGTAGCCGCCGTGGCCATCCTCGCCACGCCAGCCGCCGGAATGGGCGCCGCTGTCGAGGAAGGCCGCCAGCCCTGCGATGTCCTCCTTCGAGAGCGTCCCCTGTAGCGCGTTCATTTGCGGAACCGTAGCCAGGGCCGCATCGATCGCCGCCGCCGTGGTCGCGGAGATGTTGGATGCGTCCGTCGCGTGACACCCGACGCAGTTGAGCCCGAACAGCACCGGGCCATCGTGGCCTCTGGCGCCGTCGCCCCCATCGCCGCAGCCGGCCGCCGAGATCGATAGACCTACGGCGAGCAACACGGCCCAGCGAGTCGATCCGGGCATCATCTCGTCCTTCCGACGGCCTGCGACCTCTGCGTCGGGCCAAATCCGCGGCGATCGTCGCCGCGCACCCGATTCCGGCCGCAACCTGCACGGCACAATGTGGGCACATGCCTCGGTCGTTGCCAGGTCCGCCCTACGGGCGGTGCTCAGCCCAGCGGCGTACGGGTGCGCACCGTGTGCCAAACGACGGACGGGAGGATGGCGAGGGACAGCGCCGCCGGGTGGATGCGTCCGGCGAGGAACCCGGCGCCGAGGCGGTTGACCCGGGCGCTGGTGAGAAAGAGATCCAGATAGCGTTGGCCCCGCGGGCCGTAGAGACGGTCGGCGAGGTGGCGGGTGCCGATCAGTTCCTGGCCGAGGCGCGAGCGCAGCAGGCGCCTGCGGTAGCCACGGAACGACCAGTCACCGGTGTGGTGGGCGCGCACCACCTCCTGCGCCACCACGTCGCCATAGGCGATGGCCTGGGCGATCCCCTCCCCCAGGGTCGGGTCGATCCCGGCCGCCTCGCCGGCGAGGATCACCCGCGGTCGGGCCAGGGAGTCGGCCAGGTCCAGCTCGCGCTCCAGGTAGCCCTGCAGGTGGCACGCGTCGAGATCGAGGCCGCGCGCCGCCAGGGCGCGGCGCAGGGGCTCCTTCAGGCCGCCCTTCTGCGATGCCGCATCGCCCCGGTCGTAGATGCCGCGGTTGAGGTACGGCTGGCCGTGGAGACGCGTGGGGAAGTCCCACACGTAGCCGTGGATTCCCTCCCCCAACGGGGTGAAGTCGAGGTAGAGGGTGTCGTCGCGCAGGTCGGCGTCGTGGGGACCGCGGGGGGTATCGAGGATCAGGACGCGGGCGTGGTGGGGCGCGGCCGGCCACCCCAGGGCGCGGCGCACCGGGCTGGCGGCGCCGTCCGCCGCGACCACGGCATGGGCGGCATAGGTCGCCGTGGCCGTGGTGACGACGACCCGGTCCGGCTCGACGGTGACGTCCGTGACGCCCTCCCCCTCATGCAGCGACGCCCCCCGCGCCGCGGCCTCATGGGCCAGCCAGGCGTCGAAGGCGGGTCGTTGAATGGTGACCGCGAGGCCCGGGCAGGCGGTGTATCGCCGCCGCACGCCATCGCGCACCTCCACCCCGTTGATGGGCACGGCGTCGACGCCGAGGGTGAGCCCGAGCCGCGCCAGGGCCTGGAGCCCCTTGCCGGTGACGCCGCCGGCGCACAGCTTCACCCGCGGATGGACGGCCTTCTCCAGGATCAGGGTGCGCCGCGCCACGGCCGGAGCGCGCTGCGCGAGGTGCAGCGCCGTGGAGGCACCGGCCGGCCCGGAGCCGACGATGATCACCTCGAAGTCGACGCTCACGGGCGTGCCTTTCGACGAACCGCTTTTTCACCACAGAGACACGGAGAGCACAGAGATTCTCTTTGTGTCGGGGTGAGCACCGGGTTCACCTTTGGGTCACGCGCGGTGCCGAGGGGGCAGCGTGTAGGGCGGGCTTCAGCCCGCCGGACGCCGGTGCACGTTGAGACGAAGGCGTCGGCCGGTTGAAACCGGCCCTACACGTTGGCGCCATAACGAGCAGGACGAGCGCCACCCCTGCAATCTCCGCTGGTCCTCTGTGACCTCTGTGTCTCTGTGGTGAAAACCGTCCTAACGCACGCGGACCAGGGTCTCGCCGGGGCTCACGGCGTCGCCCTCGGCGGCGAAGATCTCCTCCACCTTGCCCGCGATCGGAGTGTGGATCTCGTTCTCCATCTTCATCGCCTCTACCACCAGCACCGTGTCGCCCGGGGCGACCTGGGCGCCGGGTTTCACCACGACCCGCACCACCGTACCGGGCATGGAGGTGGTGATGTCGCCGTCCTCCTCTGCCGGCGGCCGTCCCGCCGCCTTGCGCACCCGCGGCTCCAGCGTGCCGTCCTGGGAGGGGACGATCTCCTGCAGGGTCTCCACCAGCACCTCTTCGAGCTGGCCGTCCACATAGAGGAAGAACGGCCGCGCCCCGTCCTCTCCCTTGCGCCCGGCGCCGCCGACCTGGACGTGGTATTGCTCGCCGTGCACCGAGATGCGGAACTCGGAGGGGGCGAGGCACGGGCTACCGGCCGCGTCCCCCGTCTTCTCCACCCCGGGCGGCAGGGGCTCCTGCAAGGTGCCATCGACCCGGGCCTGGAGGTAATCGCGGGCCTGCTTCGGGAACAGGGCGTAGGACAGGACGTCCTCGATCCCGACGGCAAGCTCGCCGATCTCCTCCCGCGCCTGGTCCAGCTCCGGCTTGAGAAGGTCGGCGGGGCGGCCGGTGAACGGCTCCTCGTCGCCGATGATCATCTTCTGCACCTGGAGGTTCTTGGGCGCCGCGGACTGGCCGTAGAGCCCCTTGAAGTAGTTCTTGGTCTCCGCGGTGATCGACTTGTAGCGCTCGCCGGTGAGGACGTTGAGGGTCGCCTGGGTGCCGACGATCTGGCTCGACGGCGTGACCAGGGGCGGATATCCCATGTCCTTGCGCACGCTTGGCACCTCGGCCATCACCTCGACCATCCGGTCCAGGGCGCCCTGCTCGCGGAGCTGGTTGGCGAGGTTGGAGATCATGCCGCCGGGTACCTGGTAGTGGAGGGCCTTGGGATCGACGTGGTTGAACTCGCTCTCGAACGCGGCGTAGTTCTTGCGCAGCTCCCGCACCTGCCGGGCGATCGCCTCCAGCTTGTCGACCTCGAGGCCGGTGGGGCGGTCGGTCTCCTCGAGGATCGCCACCATGGTCTCGCAGGGGGCGTGGGAGGTGCCGCCGGCCATGGTGGAAATGGCGGTGTCGACGATATCGACCCCCGCCTCGATCGCCTTCCACAGGGTCGCCACCGCCATGCCCGAGGTGTCGTGGGAGTGGAGATGGACCGGCCGGTCCAGGGCGAGCTTCATGGCGCGAATGATCTGGTAGGCGCTGTTCGGGGTGAGCAGGCCGGCCATGTCCTTGAGGCAGATCACCTGGCACCCCATGTCTTCGAGCTTGCGTGCCATGTCGACGAACAGCTCTGGCGTGTGCACCGGCGACTGGGTGTAGCACACCGCACCCTCGACCACGGCCCCGACCTCGAGGGCCTTGCGGATCGGCACCTCCAGGTTGCGGATGTCGTTGAGGGCATCGAAGATGCGGAAGATATCCATGCCGTTCACCGCCGCCACCTCGATGAACTTCTCGACCACGTCATCCGCGTAGTGGCGGTAGCCCACCAGGTTCTGGCCGCGCAGCAACATCTGGAACGGCGTCTTGGGCATCGCCTCGCGCAGCACCTTGAGACGCTCCCACGGGTCCTCCTGGAGGAAACGCAGACAGGAGTCGAAGGTCGCCCCACCCCACATCTCGATCGACCAGAAGCCGACCTCGTCGAGCTGCTCGGCGATGGTCAGCATATCGTTGGTGCGCATACGCGTCGCCAGGAGACATTGATGGCCGTCGCGGATCGTGACGTCGGTGATGCCGACGTGGCGGGTAGTGTCGAGGCGGTCGAGTGGGCTGGGCATGGGGTTCCTCTGGCTTTCAGCTATCAGCGGTCGGCTATCAGCTTAATGGGACCGCTGACGCGGCATTTTTTCTGGCGGGAGATGGCACCGTCTCCGCTACGCTCCGGTCAACGAGGGCTGACCGCTGCGAGCTGAACGCTGATCGCTGAAAGCTGATCGCTAACATCACATCCGATGATGGGCGACGATGGCCGCGGAGACCGCTTGGACCAGGTCCATCGGGTCGCGCTCGTCGCGGTAATTCAAATATTTCTCGCGCTCCTGCAAGAAGGCCGTGTCGAACCGGCCGCGCAGGAAGAACTCGTCCTCCACGATGCGCTTGTAGAGGGGCAGCGTGGTCTTCACCCCACGCACGATGAACTCGTCTAAACACCGTTTGAGCCGCGCGGTGGTCTCCCTCCACGTCCGACCACGCACGGTCATCTTGGCGATCATCGAGTCGTAGTACAGCGGGATGGTGTAGCCGGCGTAGGCGTTGCCGTCGATCCGCACCCCGACGCCGCCCGGCGAGTAGTAGGCGGTGATCTTGCCGGGAGTCGGCACGAAGTCGTTGCGCGGGTCCTCGGCATTGACCCGCACCTCGATGGCGTAGCCACGCAGCTCCACCTCGTCCTGGGTGAAGGACAGGGTGTGGTCGTTGGCGATCTTGATCATCTCCCGGACGATGTCGATGCCGGTGACCTCCTCCGTCACCGTGTGCTCCACCTGGAGGCGGGTGTTCATCTCCATGAAGTAGAAGTTGCGTTCCTTGTCGACCAGGAACTCGACGGTGCCGGCGTTGGTGTACTCGCATGCCACTGCGGCGGCGATCGCTGCCGCGCCCATGCGCGTGCGCAACTCGTCGTCCAGGAACAGGGAGGGCGCGATCTCCACCAACTTCTGGTGGCGACGCTGGATGGAGCAGTCGCGCTCGCCCAGGTGCACCACGTTGCCGTACTTGTCGGCGAGGATCTGGAACTCGATGTGGTGTGGCCGCTCGATCAGCTTCTCGACGAACATCGCCCCGTTGCCGAACGCCGCCGCCGCCTCGGAGGTAGCGAGCTGAAACGCGTCGCGTAGCTCCGCCTCGTTGTACGCGGCGCGTAACCCGCGGCCACCGCCGCCGGCGGTCGCCTTGAGCATCACCGGATAGCCCACCGACGCCGCGAAATCGGCGGCACCGTCCACGTCCACCGCACCTTCGCTGCCGGGGCAGACCGGCACGCCGGCCTCGATCATCAGCCGCCGCGCGGTGATCTTGTCCCCCATCTGCGCGATCGCCACCGACGACGGCCCGATGAAGGCGATGCCATTCTGTTCGCAGGCGCGCGCAAAATCGGCGTTCTCTGCGAGGAAACCGTAGCCGGGATGGATTGCATCTACGTTGAATTGTTTCGCGATCTCGATGATCCGGTAGATGTTCAGGTAGCCCTTGATCGGGCCCGGACCGACGATCACGGCCCGGTCCGCCTTCTTCACGTACAGGGCCTGGGAGTCCTCCTGGGAGTGAATCGCCAGGGTGCGGATCCCGAGCTCCTTGCACGCCCGGATGATGCGCAGCGCGATCTCCCCGCGATTGGCGATCAGGACCCGCTTGATCATGGCTCACCCTGTCCGAAGAAGTCGCCGCTGTGCCCGGCAGCGGCCGTCATGCGGGCCACGCGCACGGCGGCGGCCTGCACGGACCCCACCCCGCCCCTCCCACGAGCCGAGGAGGCGTTTTATACCCTCCCACGGGGGTTTTCTCAAATCCCGGGCAGGGCCGCCCCCGCCCCTTCACTGTCGCGGCAAGAAGGGCAAGACCGCCGGAGGCACCAGGAAGGAGACATCGCCACCGTGGGCGACGATCTCCCGCACCAGTTTGGAGGCGATCCCCAGGTGCTCCGGCGCGGGGATCAAGAGGCAAGTGGTGAGGCTCCCGGCGAGGCGGCGGTTGGTCAGGGCCATCTGCTGCTCGATCTCGAAGTCCCCGTGGCCCCGTACCCCCCGCACCACCGCGCACGCCCCGCGCTCCCGCACCAGATCCACCAACAGCCCGTCGAAGGGCGCGCACGTCACATTGTCCAGATGGGCCACCGCCGCGGTGGCCGCGGCCACCCGATGGTCCACGTCCAGCAGCGGCACCTTGGCCGCGGATCGGGCGACCGCCACCAGCACCTGATCGAAGATCCCCGCGGCCTGTTCGACGATGTCGAGGTGGCCCAGGGTGAGGGGATCAAACGTACCGGGATAGATGGCGAGGCGCATGGGTGGGCTAGGGGCTAGGGGCTAGGGGCTAGGGGCTAGGGGCTAGGGGCTAGGGGCTAGGGGCTAGGG
>Ga0210124_1000841_pt1 | contig 14556 bp, 6 predicted proteins | sample Muzzi_PWC_D2_FD_185554 | JGI IMG/M metagenome (GOLD analysis project Ga0210124, IMG submission 185554) | Wetland microbial communities from San Francisco Bay, California, USA, that impact long-term carbon sequestration - Muzzi_PWC_D2 (SPAdes) | ecosystem: Environmental > Aquatic > Marine >... | reverse complement strand
AACTCAACCTGATTGAGGGCATCGGTGATTTGCAGCCACCAATCACGCCCCCCTTCCATCTTGACCCGATCTTGCCAAACCGAGATACCTTCCCGTTCAAGACGCTGCCGTATCTCGCGAGCTAAATCTTCGCCATCTCGGCGGGCGTAAGAGATGAAGACCCGGGACGGCTGTTCCGATGTTTCAATAGCCTCGTCGCCAGCTTGTAACTTACCGTCAGCCTGGTCTGTCTCAATACCACGACCATCTTTGAGGGCATGTTTAGAAAGCACATCGGCGAAAATATCCGATGCCTTAAACTGGTCAATGAGTATACCCAAAGCCGCATCAAGTTCCGAATTCTCACTCATTTGGAGTTTCAGGCTGCGGGCTGCTGCCTCCGCATTATCGCTCCAACCCTGAACAGTCCGCAAGACATATTTAGCCTGACCGCCCAGGAGCGTATTGACCGCCCCAATCGCTTCCATATCAAACTCGCGCACCGGCTGGCGCAGAGGCCAGAGAACGCCCGTAGCCACCAGCGCATGCTCAAGCTCAGCTTCCTTGATACTGACGGCTAACTTGGCACACTCGGTGACCGAGCTATTTATTTCTTCACGCCATTTATCAATGAAATCCATAATCCTCTCAGAGAGTTTAATCCCTTACTCCAGTAGAGTCAATCACTGTTCCAACCGCAAAAAATAGAGGCCGCTACTCCCCACAGCCACAATATTATTGGCATCTGCGGAACAGGTACAATCTTGTAGAGGTTCGTTGATGAACAAGGTGGATAGGCACTCACCAGTATGGGCGTCCCACACCTTGAGGGTTTTATCTCGGGCCGCCGACACAACAATAGCCCCATCGGCACTGATGGCACAGCCGGTAATTGTTTGGGTATGCCCTTCTAAGGTGACACGCTCAATGTAGCCAGGAGCATCCCACACCTTAAGCGTTTTATCGTACGAGGCTGAAACAATCACGCTGCCGTCGGGGCTAATAGCACAACGATTTACCCAGGCGGTATGCCCTCTCAGAGTAGCAAGTTGGGTTCCTGAAGCAGTATCCCACACTTTGAGCATACTATCTCCCGAAGCTGAGACTGCCAGCTTTCCATCTACACTCAGCGCACAATCATTTACTCCTCGCGTGTGAGCCTTTATGGAAAGCAACTCCCCTCCAGCGGCCGCATCCCATACCTTGAGGGTCTTATCCTCTGAAGCAGAAACTATCAGCGTGCCATCGGCACTGGCAGCACACCCATTTACGGCCCAAGTATGGCCGGTTAAGGTATGCTGTTTAGCCCCTGTTTCGGTGTCCCAGACAATAAGGCTTTTATCTTGCGAGCCGGAGATAATGGTGGTTCCATCGGGGCTGATGGCGCAGGTATTGATTTTTCGAGTATGGCCTTTCAGCGTTAATCGCTCGCTGCCGGTAGCAACATCCCAGACAACGAGGGTATTATTGGCCATAGCCGATACAGCAATCATGCCATCGGCGCTCATGGCACAATTTTGGGCAGCGCCCGACTGACTGGCTGGTATAATCTGGGTGGCCTCGCTACTACCATCCCAAACATTAAGCGTCTGGTCATCCGAGACAGAGATAATTATTGAACCGTCACCACTAATATCACAGTCATTTATGGCCCGGTTGTGACCGATTAAGGTTAAAAGTTCGGAGCCGGTTGTGGTATCCCACACCTTGAGGCTATCATTGGCTAAGGCACATACCAGCCTTAACCCATCGGCATTCAGGGCGCACCCTCGCACCCCCCGCTTATCGGCTGCCAGGCTCATACGTTCAGCGCCGGTATAGGCATCCCACACGGTCAGGGTTCCCATTGATGACGTAGCTGCCACAACCGCCCCGTCGGCGCTAACAGCACAACTAAAATTAACATCCCGTTGGCTAAAAAAGGTCAGTCGATCCATACCCGCGTCAATGAGACGAATGGTGAATTCAAACCGTTCAGTGCCGGTGTTGGCGTCCCACACTCTAACAGTGCCATCATTTGAAGCGGAAACAACCACCGAGCCATCGGCGCTAATGTCACATCCTGTTACGCTCCGTTGATGTCCGGTTAAGGTAAAGCGTTCGATTCCCAATTGAGCATCCCACACTTTAAGCGTTTGGTCTTTTGAGGCTGAAACAATTACCGAACCATCCGCGCTGATAGCGCAATCTACGATACCCCCTTTATGCCCAGACCATGATAGGCGTTCAGTCTCGGCTTGTACCCCCCAAAGTTTCAACGTACCATCGCTCAAGCCATAAACAATCACCGAACCTTCGCCATCGATATCACAACCCCAAACATCAGCCTCTTGCTGGACAAAACTAAAGCGTTCTATCCCTGTATCCGTTTCCCAAACCGAGACAGTATTATCCTTGGCTACAGATATCATCAGCGAGCCATCACCACTAATGGCACAGCTCAGTACGCCCGCAGTATGACCTCGCACGGTACGGACCAAATGAGGTTCAGGCAAATCGGGCAGAGGATGGCGAGCAGTTAGTAGAGGCTTGGGCAGATACGGTTCGGCTCTGGCGGCGATTTGGGCGAGTTCGGGCTGATGTATGAGACGGCTATGAAGCGTATTAGCTGCTTGTCCAATGGACTCGCAGCGTACCAACAAATGGCTAGCCTGCGATAGAGTACGCCGGAGCAACTTCAAGGTGTTAACATCCGGAGCAATCGATTCAGCGGTCAGTACGTCACTTTCAGTATAATGTCCACCCAGCAGGTATGTTTTTGCAGCTAGATAGTATAAATCCTGAACCGTGTTTAGCAACTCCTCGTGGCGTTCAGCCTTAACCAAGTGATAAGCCAGATAGGTCCATAGATAGGGTTCCTCTGGTGGCAGATGGCCCCATGACCCTGTCGCCTTTGGAGCCGCTCCGTTGAGGATGGGTCGATATGCGTCTAACAATTGGTTATGGAGGGTAGGTAGGTTAGTCCCCTGCTGATATGCTAGGTAATCGTGCATCACTTTGTGCAAACGGATAGTGCGATTAGCTAGATCGAAATGGGAAAGCAGAGATAATTCGTGTAAACGGTCGCACAATTCTTCGGTGTCAAAATCATCGAAATCGCCAGTAGCACCCCAGAGTCTCTCTAAGGCAACAAGTGGAATATTTACATCTTCCGGAAAGACGACCAATTCCCCATAGCGGGTACGTTGCTCATCATTAAGCAACTCAAGGCTTACTTCAATGGTCTGGCTCACGGCCTGATTGCGGGCCACAGGATTATCAACATCGAAGGCCGTCAACCCTTGCTTATCAAGGGCATCATTAACATAACTTAAGGCTTCGGATAAAGAGGCTCCCCCACTCTTGATCCGGTCACGGAGCGTACCATTTGTTAGCCTCAACAGTAAGGGCCACTCCCCTAAACGAGAGGCAAGGTGACGCATTGAATCTAAATTTTCATCTGGTATTTTGTTGCTCAACAAGGTCACGGCTTCGTTTGGTTGCATTGTACCAACGTTAAGGGAATGCGCTTCTGAAGGTATAGTTGTGACATCTCGGGTTGTGATTAGGTGAGCGCAACGTGAGCCTCCATGTAAAAATGGCCTCAAATGAGCCACATTCCAAACATCATCAACGACCAACAAAATATCACGGTCCGCCAGTAACTCGCTCAGCCGAACCACCGCCGCATCGAGGCCCGCAAAACCAGGACGTTCGCCGCTGAGAACCTCGACCAAGTCAATCACATACCGGCTTAAGTCGCCCGGATTTTCGCCAAGTGTAACCCACAAAATACCATCGTCGAAGACCTGCCGGACATTCTCATTATGACATAAGGCCGTAACCAGCATCGTTTTGCCGTACCCGCCAGCACCATAAACCACAGTGGTGCTGGCTATTCCCTCATCCTGCTCTTTGTTATACACCCGGCGTATAAGTTGATCCAATTCCTCCGGCCGCTCCACAAAATAATCGGGTAAATCTTCGGCCATAAAAGGAGGCCGGGGGGTTTCACAATTGCCCTTTAAATCCTGAATTAATTTGGCCCACTCTTGATTCAAATTATAAAAGTGTATTTGCCGAATCCAGCGTGGCAAGGCCATAAAATCTAGGTTTATGTCTTTGAATACCGGATAGATACAGACCCCATTCCGGTAAGCATAGCGCCACTGCTTACGGACTAATTCTGATTTCAAGGCCGCGGGGGTCATGATTAACACCAAAAACTCAACGCGATCAAGGGCATGGGTGACTTGCTGCCACCATGTACTTTCTTCTGTGAACTGAGAGAGATCCTGCCAGGTACGAACGTCTTCAGTTCGCAGGCGTTCATATACCTCCGCAGCCAAGGCTTCGCCATCGCTTTGTATATATGACACAAATACCCTTGGCCGCCTCATGGCAGGTTCGGTTGCGGCTGTATCTGTTGTTGGTGCCGATTTGGCTTCGTTGATCTGCTCGGCCAGATGACCGGTAAATATGGAAAACGCCCCAAAATACGAAATAAGTGATCGCAACGCCGCACCAAGTTCGCCGCTCTGAAACTCTTGACCAGCCAGATTTCGGGCCACTGTCAACGGGTCGTCCCCCCAAGCTTGAACCACCTGCATTACATGCTTGGCCCTATCACCAACAACCTCCTGAACAGCCCCTATGGCTTCAAGGTTGAAATCTTGGATGGGTTGGCGGATGGGCCATAATAGCCCAACCACCATCAACTCATATTTGAGGTCTACATCCAAAACAGTTGGTACTAATTTAGCGCATTCCATCAGCGAGTTTTTCAGTTGCTCTTGCCACTGGTCGATAAAGGTCATAAACTTCTTCCCTTAGAGAATTATCTAAAACCTGAGCTTGATAATCAAAAGTAGGTTGGGTTGAATGGCGTGACCAGAGTGAAATCGGTCTAGAATTTGTTGAGTTTCGCTCCCTAATCCGAGTTAATGGAGCCAATGAAACCCAACCTTGGGTGTCCAAAGCAGATAAATCTTGGCTCAACCCAACCTACGCCAGAATTTCCAAGTTCAGGTTAATAGGATTTTACTCTAACGTACCGGACTTTGCAATACAGCTTGCATAGCCTTAACAGTTCGTGCTATAATTTGCTCACCATAATCATTGTATCTTACCATAGCTTCACGGCCCCATTTTGGCAGTTAAACATTCCCTCTATCTCGAACTTAATCTCAATGATGAGTCAAATATAACCGATGTTAAACAATCGATATATGCCAAACAATTCATACTCTAATTGACATTCAACCCTCAACGAGTGCGGGTGAATATCATTGCTTGATGCCTGACACTTCGACACTTTATTTTTAAGGGAGTGCGACAGTCCTTAACAGGACGATACCGAAAATGAAAATGTGTAGGGGGCAGGTCTCAGACCTGTCCTCTACAAAAGCTATTTTTAAGGGAGACCACCTATGGAGACATCACAGCTTGAAAGCGATGCCACAACTCAAGTGGAACAAGAAGCAACCACTCAAGATAAGAATCAAGATGAAAGCATGCCTCTTAAGCAAGGACTCACCCCGCAGCAGGTTCAATTTAGCAATCACAATCGGGCAAAGCTGGTTATCCCACCCCCGGATACCAACCCGGCGGATATAATAAAGGCTCTGGGTCTACAGCAGCCCGATGGTTTGCTGCTCATGGTGGGCGGGGAAACCAAAATGGCAGACGAGGTGGAGGCACACCTGATTCAGCTATTTAGCCGTGGCTTGGCCCGCGCTGCCGCCGATGCGGAAGCTATGATTCTGGATGGCGGTGGAGACACTGGCGTCATGGCAATGATGGGCCGGGGTGTAGCGGACCGGGGACACAAATCGGTGTTGGTGGGGGTTGCTCCGGCCAAAAAAGTCACCTTCCCCGGTGGCCCTGGCGAAGGCAGTATCTCCAATGGCAACGCCCTTGAGCCGAACCACTCCCATTTTGTGTTAACCGAAGGGAATGAGTGGGGCGACGAAACTAAAAGCCTCTTTGAACTCGCCTCGGCTTTGGCCGGGACCAAGCAGGCGGTGACCGTTTTGGTTAGCGGCGACTCGATTGCCAAGAAACAGATTTTGCAGAGTGTACGGCACGACTGGCCGGTTATCATCATCAGAGGCAGTGGTGGCTTGGCCGACGAAATTGCCGACTTATGGCAAAAAAGGCCGCCTTTTATCCCCGACCCTGACCTGGCCGAGATTACGGTTGACGGCAAACTGCACTTCTTCCAGTTGGGCGTTGGCTCAATTAGCGAGTTCGAGCGGCGTATTGAGCAACTCTTGCAATTTCAAGAGGCCGATACTGTCAGTACGCTGGAACTTGCCTGGCAACGCTTTGCCGATTACGATAAGAACGCCAGTCGTCAGCAACGTGGGTTCTCCAGAATGCAAGCATCAATATTGATTTTGGGCGTCGTGGCGACACTGCTGGCCCTGACGGAGTTTAGTTTCAAGAATAATCTTGATTTAGTTGGAATTAATCTTCTCATTGACCAGACAATGTATGTCATCTTACTATTTATTCCCATTACCATCGCCCTGCTGACAGCGGCAGCTAACCGTTTTAGTGCCGGTAACAAGTGGATTCTTTTGCGGGCCAGCGCTGAAAGTATCAAAAAAGAGATTTATCGTTATCGAACCCGAACGGAAATTTACAACGATAAGGAGACAAAAAGGTTTTCTCGTGAGGTCAAACTGGAGCGTAAGATCGATATCCTTAGCCGCAAGTTGATGCAAACCGAGGTTAACGGTTCGGCCATTGAGCCTTATGATGGCCCTGTTCCCCCTAAATATGGCGCGGCTGATGGTGATGATGGTCTAAGTTTTCTTACGCCTGAGCGTTATATGACTTATCGTTTGCAGGACCAGCTAAACTTCTACCAAAGTCGAACGGTCAAGTTAGAAAAGAAGCTACAACGGCTGCAATGGTTGATCTATTTCGCTGGAGCCGTTGGTACTGCCCTGGTTGCCCTTCGATATGAGTTATGGATTGCTTTGACCACTTCACTGGTCACAGCTTTTACCACTTATCTCGAATACCAACAGGTCGAGAATACGCTCATACGCTATAACCAAACCGCTACGGATTTAGCCAATGTACGGAGTTGGTGGGTGGCCCTCTCGGCAGAGGAACAGGCCGATCCCAAAAATATTGACAAGCTCGTAGGCCAATCGGAAACCACCATTCACAGCGAACACGCTGCCTGGGTTCAAGAGATGCAGGATGCTATGGCCGAACTCCGGGCGGAGCAAACCGATGAAGAGAGCCAAACGAGCAAAGATGATGGCCAGTCAGCTCAACCTGACATCAGCACACAGTTAATCACGGATACGGACCGCTAGAATCTTGGCCTTGAAAGCTTGAAGTAGGAGTGTCAAGGTGTACCTTGACACTCCTGGACAACAACAAATACCTATACGAAGTCGGATAACTTGGCGACTTATCCCCAACTTTTCCCAAGTTATCCCCAATATATCCCAAATTATCCCAATATATCCCAAGGTTATGTCTAATGAAGCTAAATTTGATTTTACATAATGCTCAAGTTTACACCGTCGATTCAGCCCGACCCTGGGCCGAATCTGTGGCTATCACCGATGGAAATATTACGGCTGTTGGCAGCGATGATGAAATAAAGGCTTTGAAAGACTCCGACACCAAAATGATTGATCTTGGGGGACGGCTTGTCTTGCCGGGCTTAATTGATGCCCATGTTCACTTTTTACAATACGCCGTTCGCCAACAGCAAGTTAAGCTCTTCGGCCTGACTGACCTCAATGAGGTCCGCAAGCGGGTGCGCCAGGCCGTCGAGCAGGCCGAGCCGGGCCAGTGGGTGCAAGGCTGGGGCTGGAGCGAACTTCACTGGGATACCCCGCCCAGTGCCGCTATCTTAGATGAGATTGCTCCAAATACTCCGGTCGTGCTGGCCCGTCTGGATATGCATACCTGGTGGACCAACAGCGTCGCCATGAAGCAAGCCAACGTCACCCGCGATACCCCCGACCCTATCGAAAGCCGGATTGAGCGTGATACTAATGGCGAGCCAAATGGCCTCTTTCGAGAGTGGAATGCAATTCAACTGATTCAGAAGCATGTACCCCGGCCTGATTCGACAAAGCTTTATGGCTGGCTTAAGGAGGCTATCGCTGAGGCACACCGGCTGGGGCTCACCGGCATCCACGACCAGCGCGTTGAACGTGAAGGCAGACAAACATTTCGCCTGTATCAAGCCCTGCGTCGCCAAAACGAACTCAAATTGCGGGTTCATATGAATATCTCGTCCGACTTTCTGACCGAGGCCGCCACCTTGGGCCTGCAACCTGGCTTTGGCGATGACCGGTTTTGGATTGGGCATGTCAAAGCCTTTGCCGATGGCACACTAGGCTCGCAGACCGCGTTGATGCTGGCACCATTCGAGGGTAGTTCTGATAATCTCGGCCTGGCTGTTACACCGGCCGATGAACTGTGGGAACTGGCCGTGCAAGCCGATAAAGCTGGCTTTCCCCTCTCCGTTCACGCTATCGGCGACCGGGCTGTACGCGATGTCATCAACGTGATGAGCGAGTTTGAGCCAGATACCTCCACCGGGCGACTACCCCACCGTATCGAACACGTCCAGCTTCTCCATCCCGAGGATTTGTCGCGGCTTCACCAACATGGTATTGTGGCCTCGATGCAGCCTTTCCACGTCTCCATCGACTGGGCCGCGGCCAATAAGATATGGGGGCAACGCTCGCGCTATGCCTACGCCATGCGCACCCTGCTTGACCATGGCACACATCTGGCTTTTGGCTCCGATGCGCCAGTGGCGCCGCTTAGCCCGATGTTAGGCATTTATGCAGCCGTCACCCGCCAGGATGAGCAGGGTCAACCTGAAGGCGGTTGGTATCCAGAGGAAAGCGTCAGCGTCGCCGAGGCCATTCACGGCTATACGATGGGTTCGGCCCAAGTAGCCGGTAAAGCTCACCGTCATGGCTCAATTAGCCCCGGTAAATGGGCCGATATGATTGTTCTCTCTGAGAATATATTTGATATTGACCCGGCCAAGATTGCCGAAACCGAAGTGGATATGACGATTTTTAATGGAGAGGTGGTTTTTAGCCGGTGATTGGGGATTGGTAATTAGTGATTGTCGGCTATCTCCCTACCGTAATAACTAATTACCAATTACCAAGCTAAATGTCATATGCCAAGACTCTCTGATTTAAGAGAAACTCAATCTATGAATCAACCTCAAAGCCTGCCATCCCTCAATCCCATCCCCGATGATATTGAAGACCAACTGAAGTATTTGCTGCACTCGCCCGATGATCCAGCCCTTGGCGAGTGGCTGCAGGAGCTGCTCAAAAGCAGCGGCCATATGAGCAATACCGATGATTTGCGCTGGCGGGTGTTTTGTATGGTCTGGTTGGCCTGCGAGTTTAATGCGGACGCGGCCTGGCCCTACCTGATGTGGCTCAATGTAAATGAACCAGCCATATCACCTCACCTCAGCGAGATTTTGATCGAGGCGATTGATAATTTCGAGGCCCATGTGCAGGTGGCAAATTGGTTAGCCAACACCACCCATGACCGTCTCAATGCTTTCTTCCAGGATTTCTACATCATTCCGGCCCAGCGTAAACTGAAGCCCCTCATCAGCAACTTGTTTGCGGCCGACCCGGCCCGCCCCGAAATTGGGGTTTGGCTGGCATCCTTTTGTGAAGGTACAGTTTATAACGAGTCGGTCTCTATGCGTCCCTGGCGCTTGCTGATTGCCGCATGGTATGCCGCCTGCTTCAATCCTAAAGAAGGGTTACAATATCTGCAAAATCTTACGAATGGCGCTGCCACCCTCTCTTCAGAGGATAATCAACTTCTTATGGAAGCTGCCGGAGATACCGACGCTCTAACCCCAATGATACAATTTGTTGCCGATTGTCCGGATCCGGTTGTCAAAGTGTTACTCAAAGATTTCGGTCATCCTGACTTACCGGCAATGGCCGAAGCCATCCTACAAAGCGTGCCGGATTACGCCCATTTAGCCGACTCATCGGAGCAAGCCCGGCTTGATGCTGCAACCTTTACGCACAACCTGGCCCATTTGGAACAAGCCAAACTCTTACCAAAAACGACCACCATATTGGATATCGCTTGTGGTCATTTAATTCCTCATACTCTTTTATTGAACTCCGTTGGCTATAAAACTTTGGGGCTAGACCTACATATTCCACCGGGCTATCTACCATTTTCTGGAATTAAGCAGTGGTTCAAGCGAAACCAGCACGCCAAAGCCTGGAAAACGGCTACAAGCTCTTATTACCAAACTCTGGCTGACCATACGGGCCAGAAACTCAAGTGGAACAAGGTAAAAGTTAAGTTGGCCGATTTGACTCGGCTTGATGTCACAGACAATAGCTTTGATGTGGTTATTTGCGCCAACTATCTACAGCATGCGCCTGATGTGGATAGCCTACTGGCCGAGGCGGCGCGGGTACTCAAACCAGGCGGTTTGCTCCTGGCTGATATCATACCTTACGCCTCGTTAAATGGGGCTTTTCGATTCGACCCAGAATCACCGTGGGATCATCTCCGTCAAAATAAAAAGGGTCCTCCTACCTCTTCGGTTTCCCTCAATAAATGGCGAGAGGCCCGCTATCGGACCTCTTTAGAAAAATATTTCTCGCTTGAGCAGTGGCTTGCCGAACCTGATGAAGCGGCTCAGGCCCAACTTACCCCGGCCATCCAGGCCGAGTTGGTCGATTATAGTGAAGCGGAATTAACTCGAAAGCAAATCGTGGTTATAGCAAAGAAATAACTTTAGACTAAGTTGATCTCATCTCCCACATCCCAAATGGCTTTACCGTGCAGGATGTCCGTTATTTGTTCAGGAAACTTATCGAGGTCTATAGGTTTAGCCAAAAACCCATCAAAACCCGCAGTTCTCGCTTTTTCCATCGTAACGGGGTTATTGTCAGATGTAACGGCAATCACACAGGTATGGACAAAGCGAGGATTATTGCGTAGCTCATCTAGCGCGTCGAAACCGCTACCATCAGGTAGATGTAAATCCATCAAAACCAGGTCAAGCTTCGACATATTTTTGGCAAGTTCCAGGGTATGGTTCCGAGAGGCATTGCGTTCATAACGATGCACTCCCATAAAGTCTAACATTCGACTGAGAAGTACCGCACTTTGAATATGATCCTCTACAATCAAGACGTGCGCCTCTTCTGGATTAATCGGCTCCTTAGGTAACATTTTCTAGCCCACCCTTTCCGGCTTTTAAATATGGCCATCTAATAAAGTAAAGTCTTTGCCTTGGACTTTACTAACCGCTTATCCGCCTCCCTACATTATTCCCTTGTAAGTAATTTAGTAACCCAATTTTATTTTATCAAAATCGAATTTAAGACCCATTTAAACTTCATAAGAAATTGGTTAGAATTTGGTTAGAAAACAATTATACGTATCGTATTCAATAGGGTAGCTATCGAAGATAAAATACAAATCTTAAAATACCAGCATAGTTACCCTATTTATCAATATTTCCAGTTGACATAATGAACATTGTCAAATACAATAGTACCCAAGTGTCGTTTGAAATTTTCCCCAATTAGTTACAGCAAATCGAACAGGTTACATCATTGACACAGGAGAAACCATGCAGTACGTATTTGCTAACTACCCTACGGGAAAACGGACATTACGAATCGGTAACGATAAGCTGGAAATCCATGAAGGTCAGGCAGAAGTAGATCAGCTTAATCCGGCTCAAGTGACATTAGCTGAGATTTACGGCGGACAGCCGATATTAACAACACTAAAAACTGTAAACGAAGAACAACCAGCGAGTCCTTTAACGGGGCGGGAGCAGCAAAGATTTGTAAAAACAATTATCAGGCAGAAGGGCATTCTTAGGGTGGCTTTAGGTATTTTGAATAGCCAGGTTAAAGGAGTCCGGCTGGGTAACGGTTCAAAATAATTTAGTTCAACATGGGTTTGTGGGGTAAGTAAATAACCCTGTCAAACTCCGCCTTGAAGTTAAAACATTTCTAGCGGGGATTTGGGGAAAATGACAATCTTCACAATAACAATTAACTTCGACTTGTAACTTTGACAGGTCTTACCCCTCAAATCTATGTTGAACTAACCTGATTTATTGCAAACTTGCCTTTTCCCTATTTTTAGGGTAAAATCATTCTCAGTGCGGTTTCAATTTCTTGGGGAAGATTTTGGGTCCATTGTCGTTAGGCAATGGGCTTTTTATTTTAAAAATCGTGAGCGCTTTTGTGTTATTTGTTATATTGAACCTTTACAATTTGTAGTTTCTATAAATAATCGCTTGTAGCGAGGAAAGCTGGAGAGTTTCTCTTGATATTGCTAATCAGTGCCAACGATAGCTTGGTTGAGACCTTCTCAGCGGCGTTACCGGTATCTGTACCTTTTATGCGTCTTTCCACTATCACTGAAGCAGAGCCCTATTTAAACCCTTCAGCCAATGATAAGTTCGAGGTAACGTTAATTCTGATTGATACCCAAGATGACCGGCAGGTAGTGGCATACTGTCGCCAATTGTGCCAGGAGAACGCTGCAAGTGATATTCCTATCATTGCCCTTATCAGCCAATCAGACCACCGCCAGGTTGTATTGGAAGCCGGGGCTGATGATTATTTACTCCTCCCCTTACTTCCCACCGAGGTCCAAACCCGGTTAGGTAATTATACGCGCTCTTCCTCTTACAGTCTTAACATCTGGATTGATACCTTCCACCAGATGAGTAAAGGCGTCTCTCCAGGCCAGGTTTTAAATCAGAGCCTTGAAAATCTGGCTCAAATATTCGATGCTCCATCCGCTTGGTTATATTCGTTTAACCCACAAAAAGGGATCAACCTGGTAAGTAGCTACAAGCTACCCCCACTTTTACAACAAAACGGTATACTTCTAAACACCGAAGCCAGGATTTGCAAAAAAATCCATGAGCAGGATGGGGCAAATAAGGCAAAAATTATTTCCTCTCCCAGCTTGGTTGAAGCTGATCCACAGTATACCAATGGGCTGAAACATTACATAAGCATACCCCTTAACAGCCATCCATATTTTATGGGTATCTTAAACCTGGCCTACACAGAGCCACCTCAGCTTTCTCGAATCGAAAGGCAAGCGTTGACAAGACTAGGCCACGACATAGGTATCCTCTTAGAGATATTCCATATGCAAGAGGAGGCGCAAATCTATGCTACCCAAAATGCATTTATGGTTTTGCTGGCCCATACCATTAGTGAGCAATTAGACTTAAACACTATCCTCTCATTATCTTTGGAGCAAACAGTTCCTTTGCTTAACGCTTCGGGCGGTGATATATGGCTTTTATCCAATGATGGCAAATTGCTGGAACTGGCTTTGTCTTTGAGTTCAACATCTGTCAAACGCTCTCTAGCCCGTCAGGTTAAAGGCAAAGGGTTAATTGGGTGGGTAGCGGATAATAGCCAGTCTATATGTATCAACGAGAATCTAACCAGCAACCCCCACTATGATCCGGCATGGGACCGGATCAAGGGTACAGAAACTTATTCCATATTAGCCGCTCCCTTACATCATCGTAATAAAAACATCGGCGTGATAGCCATTTATAACCAACACAGTGTACCTTTTACAAACCCAGATATAATTCTGTTAGAAGGTATTGCTAGCCTAACTGCCTCGGCTATTACTAACGCTCACTTGATGCATGAACTACAAGAATACGCCAGCCAACAACGAGCCTTATATGAAATGAGTCAGCAAATTGCAGCCGGTCTGGATTTACAAGTTACCCTGAACCGCGTCTTACAATGGATCAATCACCTATGTGCGGTGGGGCTTGGGTTGCTATGGCTCGTAGATGAAGTAGAAACTCAAGAAAAGAATGATGCGGTTGACACCTTGCGCCTGGTTGCAGCCCTAAATACCGAACTGTTACAGAAAGAAGAATTTACTATAAGCTCTGAACAAAGTTTGGTTGGTTGGGTTGTACGCACCGGTCAAGCTGTGATGGTCAATGATCTGACCAATGATTCTCGCTTTGACCCTTCAATTGTCAACTTGTTTGGTATAGAAGTTCACAATGTCATTGCCGCCCCTATGATCCATCACGACCAGATTATCGGTGCGATATCGCTGTTTAATAAAATAGGCGACCCTTTTGAGGAGGTTGATCTCATCTTACTGACTACCGCCATCGAGATGATAGCGGTAGCGGTCGGTAATGCCCGGCTGCATACCCAGACAGTAACCCTTATGAAAGAGCAGGAGCGTCTGCATAAACAGATTCTTCAGACTGAACGTCTGGCCACGGTTGGTCGGCTAACAGCCAGCCTATCTCACGAAATCAATAACCCCATGCAAACCATCCAGTTTGCGCTGAGATTAGCAAAAGAAGAGTTGGATAACCCTCAAAAACTGACCACCTACCTGGATATGAGCATGGCAGAATCGGACCGGGTTGTGCAGTTAGTAAGCCGTATGCGACAAATTTATCGCCCTCAGAGTGATGTTCCGGAACTCCTTGATGTGAATAGGTTGCTCCAAGAGGCCATTGCTATCGCCCACAAGGAGTTGAAGCGACGCGATATTACTTTAAAAGCC
>Ga0210124_1000840_pt1 | contig 14584 bp, 12 predicted proteins | sample Muzzi_PWC_D2_FD_185554 | JGI IMG/M metagenome (GOLD analysis project Ga0210124, IMG submission 185554) | Wetland microbial communities from San Francisco Bay, California, USA, that impact long-term carbon sequestration - Muzzi_PWC_D2 (SPAdes) | ecosystem: Environmental > Aquatic > Marine >... | reverse complement strand
CAGCCTGGGAGTTGACCCGTAATGAACAGCGAGCCACTATCAATTGGCAGTTCACCAGCGTCGATGCTCGCAACAAGCTTAAACGTCTCTATCCTGTTATATCAAAATCATCCTGAAAAGGTACTAGTTGGATTACCTTAGCTTCAAATTTTCCACGGGAAAACTAATGAGACTGGGAATAATGGATCGAAAAAGAGATCTGTCGGTTTCTATGGTTTAAGAAAGATGAGGCAAAATTGACCGAAAATCGCCAATCCTTCAGGTCAATATGCCTCAACGCCAGTATAGCAAACAACAATGATAGCCATTGGCATCGGTTCAGTATTCACCTGGGACCTTATGAGATTATAGAGACAACCGGCCAGCCGCAGACAAACTACCGCAACACCTTTTAGCTGATGAAAATCACATCCAGTTTAATGGTCACAAAGCCTCATTGCCACAACCGTAGGTACAGATTGTGTGTTAGGGGCCTCAGTAGCCCTCAAAGCTGACGAAGTAGCCTTAACCATCGAGACTCGGGGCTATCCGGCCCCTAGGTGGTAAATCGTAGGCACGGTCAATTGTATGGAAAGCCAATAGTCACAAAAAGTACTGCTATCTAATCGACCTATCGGAATTATTTGCATTGGGTATTGACCTCCCCCCACAACTCTAACCATTTCTAAACCCACGGCAGCTTTCACCGGCTGACTTTTTTCTCTGTTTTGTATGTCCACTTTTTTAGGGCAAGATCAGTCTGCTCGTTAGGGGGATTCCCCCTAATATCAATTGGGGGGAAAAGGGGGATAAAGGGGTATAAAACTTTTCTCTTCCTTGATACAATGAAACTTGTGACTTTTATGATTATACTACTATGATTATACTTGTAGAGTCACTATAAGGAGAAACCTGCAAATACCATCAACCGATACAGACAATAGGATGCTAATGAAACGTTTAAGCCTGTTATTAACATTAATAGCCATCTTAGTTTTGTTATTGATTGGTTGCGCCGATGCGTCTGAGCCGATTGTCCCATCAGGCGGTGCGGAAGTCGATGCTGCCGAGAAGATCAGTATTGCCTGGATACCCAAGGCCCTGAACAACCCCGTATTTGAGGCAGGTCGAGAAGGTGCTTTCTTGAAGGCCAAAGAGTTGAGCGCTTCCAGCGACATTGAAGTTGAGATCCTTTACGTCGGTCCGGTAGCCTCCGACGCTGGTGAGCAAACCCGCATGGTAGAGGACGTCATCGCCAAAGGCGTGGATGCCATCGGTATCTCCTGTAATGATCCCACGGCCTGCGAAGACCCTATCAACAAAGCTGTTGCTGCCGGCATTGATGTAATGACCTGGGATTCTGACTCCCCTAACAGCGATCGCTTCACCTATCTTGGTGTTGACAATTACGAGGGTGGAAAAGTTGCCGCTGAAATGCTGGTCAAGATGATGGGCAAAGAAGGTAAGGTCGCCCTGCTCACTGGAGTGCCCGGCGCCTTCAACCTTGAAGACCGCATCCGTGGTTTTCAGGATGGTGTTGCCAGGTATCCCGGCATCGAAATTGTCTCCATTGTCTACTGCAATGATGATATCAACCTGGGTGTGCAAGTGGTCGAAGAAACAATGCAAGCCAATCCTGATTTGGATGGCTGGTTCTTTGTTGGGATGTGGCCGTTGTTTGCCGACCGAGGTGCTATGCCTTTGTGGGAAGACGCTGTCTTGAACAATGACATGACCACTATCGCCTTTGATACCTTGCCAATTGAGTTGCAGTTATTGAAAGATGATTACGTGCAAGGTCTCATTGGACAGAAGTATTGGGGTTGGGGCTATGACACTGTCCAGATGATCTATGACAAAAAGTTCAAAGGTGCATCTTACCCGGACTGGACTGACTCCGGTATGGACCTGGTCACCGAATGTAATGTTGAGGTGATGGATAACATGTGGGCCACCAGTAACTTTTCCGCTGACCTGCCCGATCCTTATAGCTGTCTGGAGTAGGGTACGGGTTGCAACTTAAAATTATTCCTTTTTGTTTCTCCTCCTTATCTGGTTGGATGCGATATACTGAATCTGTAAACGCGTCGTAATCTAACTTAAGATTGACGCTATTTATCGGATAGAGTATCATTGGCGTGAAAAAATGAGCAAAGATATCGGCGTTTTGTTACAACCTGATAAAAGAACGTGGGTGCCTCAATTGATCAGGCGAAATTGGCAACTTTTGGTCGATCGCCAGGAATTTGTTATCTTTGTCTTGTTACTGCTGGTTTGCATCTTTCTTAGCTTCGCAACGGACACGTTTTTCACCGCCAAAAACTTTGCTAATTTGGCACGGGGGTTTTCATGGATTGCCATTATTGCCTTTGGCGAATGTATTGTTATTATCATCGGTGGGATTGATCTATCAGTTGGCGCTGTAGTGGCCCTGGCCGGACTTATTAGCGCCTACAGCTTGCACGCCGGTTTGCCGGTGCCTTTGGCTATTATTTTGGGCTTGTTAACCGGTGCGTTGATTGGCGGCCTTAACGGGAGTGTCATCAGTCGTCTCAGCCTGCCGCCCTTTATTGTTACCCTGGGAACGATGAGTATTGTGCGTGGTCTGGCCCTGGGCTTAACCGGTGGCTGGCCGATTCGCTCATTACCCCAGGAGTTTCGGATGCTGGGACAATATGATGTGCCGTTGGGGTCTTTGGCTATCCCGCTTCCATTCCTGATCATGCTGGGGTTGGCTGTATTGATGAGCTTGCTGTTAAACAGAACCGTGCTGGCGGGATATATATATACCTTGGGCAACAGCGAACGCGCGCTCCAGGTATCTGGTGTTAACCCAACCTATATAAAAATCCTGGTCTATTCTGTGTGTGGTGCCCTGGCTGCCGTTGGAGGGCTGTTATTGACCGCACGTTTGGGTGTTGCTGCACCTACGGCGGCGCAGGGCTATGAATTGGATATCATTGCTGCTGCTGTCATCGGAGGGGTCAGCCTGTTTGGGGGGAGAGGTAGTATTTTGGGCGTGTTGTTGGGTGCCGCTTTTATGCAAGTACTGCGAAACGGGATAGTCCTGCTGGGGTTCCCATCGTACTGGCAATCGGTAGTGACTGGCACAATTATCCTGGGAGCGATTCTTTTGGACTCGTGGCGAAGACGAAGCAATTTACCTTGATTTGGCCTTCAAGTTGGTATCACCGTGTGATTTCTTGAGCAGGGAGTTGCAATGGATCCTCTATTGAGAGTGATCAATCTATCAAAAAGCTTTGGGACCCTACCGGCGTTACAACGGATCAGTTTTGAGGTTTTTCCCGGCGAAGTTGTTGGCCTTGCTGGGCGCAGTGGGTCAGGGAAAACTGTATTGGCCATGCTGCTAGCCGGACTTTATAAGCCTGATACGGGGGATATTCATTTCGACGATAAAAGGCTCCAGTGGCCCCTCCGTGTACGAGAATTGGGCATCGAGGTCATCCACCAAAAACCCGACCTGGCTGAGCATCTGGACATTACGGGTAATATTTTTTTGGGCAACGAAATTGGCTGGCCGGCAAATGTCAAGTGGCTCAAAGTGCCCAACCGGCGCTGGATGGATAAGGAAGCCACCCGCATTTTAGCCCAATTGGATGTGCATCCCAGGTCACTCCACGAGAAAGTCTCCAACCTGACCAGCGAACAACGGCAAATGATTGCGATTGGCCGGGTAATGACTCGCCCGGCCAGGCTGATTATTGTTGACGAGCCGACCTCACTGCTAACGTATCCATATCAACAAAACCTCCTTTCGCTTATTCGAAATTGGCATCAAGAAGGTACTGCCGTCATCTTCTGTAGCAAAGACTTGGATCATCTATTTGCCGTAGCCGACCGAATTATTGTTTTGCGCCAGGGGTTTCGCGTGGCCAGCCACCGCACCGATGAAACCACACGAGAAGAAATTGCTGCCACCCTCATTGGCACAACTGACCGGAATGAGCTAACTCCCACAATTTGGGCTTTAGATAGCTATTACCGCGCTCGCGAGCAAGCCGAAAAGTTACGTCATCAGCAGTCGCTGTTAAAGAGTGATCTGGCAGCCCGGGACACGCTCAATCGACGATTAGTTGATCAGTTGGGTCAACAAGTTTATGCCCTTGACAAAGCCAATATTGCATTGCAAGATGCCCAACGCCGGCTGCTGACAGAACGCGAAGAAGAACGCAAACACTTGGCTCGTGAATTGCACGATCAGCTTATTCAAGATTTGCTTGGCATAAATTATCAGTTGGAGGAGATTGAAGCGGACAGTAACCTGCCTCCCCACTTCTCCCAGGACTTGCAGGATATTTCTGATTCCATTCGTTTATTTATTGAAGATTTGCGTCGCATTTGCAGCGATTTGCGGCCACCAACCATTGACAATTTGGGCTTAGGGGTAGCCCTTCAATCTTATACCCGCGATTGGAGCGACCGCACGGGGATTGATGTAAATCTTGATTTGGATGTCAATTTAGGGAGATTGCCGGAGACAATCGAATTGTCAATTTTTCGTATTGTCCAGGAGAGCTTGAACAATGTGCGCAATCATGCTAATGCCACCGCTGTAGATATCCACCTGAAGCATACATCCCCCCGCAGCTTGACAATTTCAATTGCTGATGATGGTCACGGATTGTCTGAAGAATTTAACTTGTCAACGCTCTCCGCTAAAGGGCATTATGGTCTGTTGGGCATCAGTGAACGGGTAGCCTTATTGGGCGGGCGGCTTAAATTCCTTAACCGGGCCGGCGGGGGCCTGATCATTCAAGTTGAAGTTCCCCATCCTCGAGTGGATATGCCGATTCAAGGCACACCCAAATAATCTGATAAACACCCTCCCAATTACACAAGTCTTGCAACGGGCTAGAGATAATTTTTCTCATCCGATTACGTCATCAATAACCTGACGCAACGTAGCCACATCCAGGTCTTTTTTGTCCAAAAAAGCCACTGCTCCGGCGGCTAACCCCTGTTGCCGGAATCCCCGGTCGGGGTAGGCGCTAATCAAAATAGTTCGGGTTGACGGCCTATCGGCTTTGATGCGGCGCACACACTGGATGCCGTCTTCTTCTCCCAAAACGACATCAACAAATATGAGTTGTGGCGAAACAGATTCCAGCAGGTGCAGCGTTTCACGGATATTGGCGGCTTCGTGAATGACTGCGTTGGGATGGGCTCTACCAACAATACGCCGTAGTTGATGACGATAACGAACGTTGTCGTCGACAAGGAGAATGGTAATAGTCTCTTGAGAGGGTTCTAGAGGAGGTGCCAAAGCAGCCTCTTGCCCCGACACGGCCAGCACCTCAGGATGCTGCATTACATAATTCACTGCTCCCAATCGACTCTGAACATTGAGTTGGCGATAAAGACGCGTCAGATGATTTTCCACGGTCTTGACACTCAGGCACATTTCCTTGGAAATGGTCTGGTTGCCGTAACCTTGCTGCAATAAATGCAAAATCTCTCGCTGGCGGTCAGTGAGCGTTGGCGACGTCGATTCATCACCGGAACCAACCAGTTTATCGACCAACTTGCTGGAAATCCATTTCTCACCAGCCAGAACACGCTGTACGGCCAGGCGGAGGTCACTGAGACGTTGATTTTTCAGATGATAACCGTTTACGCCTACGCCCAGCAGCCCTTGCACATAAAAATCATCATCATAGGCGCTGACCACTAATATCTTCATATCAGGGTAAGTCGCCCTAATTTCTCGAATGGCTGACACAGGCTCAAACTCGGGCATCGTTACATCAATGAGCAAAAAGTCGGGTCTAAGTTCAGCTAAGGCAGTGAATAACTCAGGCCCATCACCTGCTTCCCCCACAATCTCCAAATCAGGTAATTCTTGCAAAGCATTGCGAATTCCAGCCCGCACTACGGCATGGTCATCTACCAAAAGTGTACGTATTTCAGTCATAATCTTAATTATACCATCGTTATCAGACCTTGCCTATCGCAGCATTTTTACCCGTTAGGGGGAATTCCCCCTATATCGATTAGGGGGAATCCTAGCAGTAGAGCAAGGGGAAAAAGGGGGATACGATGGTGTTGAATTCCTCTCTTCCTTGATACAATATATTTTATGGCCTTAACAGTCATACTTGATAAGCCCTGTCTATCGTTTAATTTATTGATTTAATGGTAGAAGGCAAATCATTGTTTCAAGGAGGAGCCAATGACAATTCAAACCCCGTTGTAAGCCCATTTTAAAGAGAAAAATCAACATACTGCATTGTCATTGTATTGACTGCTAACTCAATTAACCGGGTGATGCACATTTGCGAAAAGTGCTATGTGATAGTAGATTTTATAATGGCGTATGTATCAGACAACTTACGCTGAGGAGAAAGAAAATGAGTAAGAAATATTTGCGTATTCTATTTACACTAGTCGCGCTGTTTGCTATATCAGCGTTTGCCCTTACGGCTTGCGGAGGAGCTACTGAAGAGGCGGCACCTGTTGAAGAGGCGGCGCCTACTGAAGAGGCTGCGCCGACCCAAGCAGAGGTGGCGGGGTTAGCCGGATCGGTGGGCGTGGTTTTGCCGACGCGGGAAGAGCCACGCTGGATCCAGGATGAGACCCGCTTCAAAGATGCTTTCGCAGCAGCAGGGGTTGACGTCGAGATTGTGTTCAGCGAGGGTGATTCAGCCAAAGAGCTGGCCAACGTGCAGGACCTGATTACGCGGGGTGTGGCAGTGATCATCATCACGCCGCACGATGCCACGGCAGCGGCTGCGGCTGCTGCGGCTGCCCACGATGCCGGGGTGAAGGTAGTTTCCTACGACCGTCTGATCCGTGAGACGGACGCGGTGGATTACTACGTCACCTTTGACAGCATTGCGGTGGGTGCGGCCCAGGCCCAGTACCTGGTTGACCACGCCAGCGGGACGGGCAATCCGCTCTATCTGTACGCCGGGGCGGCCTCGGACAACAACGCGTTTCTGTTCTTCCAGGGAGCCTGGGAGGTACTGCAACCCAAGATTGCTGATGGGACCTTCTACATTGTCAACTCTGAGGTAGCAGTCGGCTTGCAGGATAAGGCTGATTTGACTCGAGAAGAGATGGCTGATATCATCGGTGGGATCACCACCGAGTGGGACTTCGACACGGCTCGGAACCTGGCGGAAGCCAACCTGACCGCTGCCGGTGCTGAAGACAAGGGCGATGTATTCATCCTGGCCCCCAATGACGGTACGGCGCGAGCCATTGCTGATACCTTTGCTGCCGATGCCGATGTGAGCAGCTACGTGGTTACCGGTCAGGATGCTGAGGTTGCCTCGGTGCAGTACATCATCGACGGTAAGCAGTCTATGACCGTGCTGAAGGATGTCCGCACTCTGGTTTCCGATGCCATCAATGCGGCCGTTGCCTTCCTAAATGGCGAGACCCCGCCGGAGACCACCACCTACAACAATGGTGTCATTGATGTTCCGGCCCGACCTTCTGAGGTCGTCACCGTGGACCAAAGCAATGTCGTTGAGGCTATCATCGACTCCGGCTACTGGCCGGCCGATGAGTTCACCGGTCTCGACCAAATGGCAATGGCTGAAGAAGAGATGGCGGGGTTAGCCGGTTCGGTGGGTGTGGTCCTGCCGACACGGGAAGAGCCACGCTGGATTCAGGATGAGACCCGCTTCAAAGATGCTTTCGCAGCAGCAGGGGTTGACGTTGAGATTCTGTTCAGCGAGGGTGATTCAGCCAGAGAGCTGGCCAACGTGCAGGACTTGATCACGCGGGGTGTATCAGTAATCATCATCACGCCACACGATGCCACGGCAGCGGCTGCAGCGGCTGCAGCGGCCCACGATGCCGGGGTGAAGGTGATCTCCTATGACCGTCTGATCCGTGAGACGGACGCGGTGGATTACTACGTCACCTTTGACAGCATTGCGGTGGGTGCGGCCCAGGCCCAGTACCTGGTTGACCACGCCAGCGGGACGGGCAATCCGCTCTATCTGTACGCCGGGGCGGCCTCGGACAACAACGCGTTTCTGTTCTTCCAGGGAGCCTGGGAGGTACTGCAACCCAAGATTGCTGATGGGACCTTCTACATTGTCAACTCTGAGGTAGCAGTCGGCTTGCAGGATAAGGCTGATTTGACTCGAGAAGAGATGGCTGATATCATCGGTGGGATCACCACCGAGTGGGACTTCGACACGGCTCGGAACCTGGCGGAAGCCAACCTGACCGCTGCCGGTGCTGAAGACAAGGGCGATGTATTCATCCTGGCCCCCAATGACGGTACGGCGCGAGCCATTGCTGATACCTTTGCTGCCGATGCCGATGTGAGCAGCTACGTGGTTACCGGTCAGGATGCTGAGGTTGCCTCGGTGCAGTACATCATCGACGGTAAGCAGTCTATGACCGTGCTGAAGGATGTCCGCACTCTGGTTTCCGATGCCATCAATGCGGCCGTTGCCTTCCTAAATGGCGAGACCCCGCCGGAGACCACCACCTACAACAATGGTGTCATCGATGTTCCGGCCCGACCTTCTGAGGTCGTCACCGTGGACCAAAGCAATGTCGTCGAGGCCATCATCGACTCCGGCTATTGGCCGGCCGATGAGTTCACCGGTCTCGACCAGTAAACATAGATTAATTAGCAGGAATAGTGGTTGGTAACCCAGCCACTGTTCCTGTCCGCGAATTGGATGATCCTGACCCTGAAGTTGTGCGTGAGGATCATCCATACCCTTTCGCCATCCAAGAGGATATATCGATGAGTCATTCCGTAGAAAATACGCCGGTTGTCGAAATGCGTAGCATCAAGAAGAACTTCGCTGCCGTTCAGGCGTTGCGCGGCGTAGACCTAGCGTTGCATCACAATGAAGTGCTGGGGCTGGTAGGCGACAATGCTGCAGGCAAATCCACCCTGATGAAAGTCCTCAGTGGCGCCTATCACCCCGATGAAGGGCAGATCCTCATTGAAGGTAAGCAGGTGCATTTTTCCAATCCCATGGATGCACGCCGCCAGGGAATCGAGATGGTCTATCAGGATTATGCACTGGCCAACAACCTTGATGTGGTTGCGAATGTTTTCATGGGACGTGAAGCTGTGCAGTTAAGCCTGGGTCCAATCAGGGTGATGGATTTCTGGCGTATGGAGCAAGAAACGAAAAGCGTGCTGGACCGTCTTAAGATCAATATCCCCTCTGTGCGTCAAAAGGTGGAAAGACTATCCGGGGGCCAGCGTCAGGCAGTCGCCATCGCTCGCGCCACAGCCTTCGATGCCAAAGTCATCATCATGGACGAGCCAACAGCCGCCTTGAGCGTGGCAGCTATCGAGCAGGTGCTCGAATTGGTGCGTGAACTCAAGGCCCAGGGCGCTTCAATTATCATCATCAGCCACCGCTTGGAAGACATTTACCAGGTGAGTGATCGCATGATAGTGCTCCGCCAGGGACGCAAAGTCTCCGACATGTCTATTGAAGGCGACATTCACGACTTCCGCGAACGTGTTGTGGCCTATATGATCGGGGCCCGTGACGACTTCGCCGACAATACAGCTACTTGATCGACCCAGGGAGGCACTAGATGTCATTCATTAATGAGGCCCGGAAATTATTGAGCGAGAACATCCGCGACTATGCGATGTTCGTTGCTTTATTTGTGATCATAGGGATCTTTACCGTCACCACGGACGGCTTATTTATTTCCTCGCGAAATATCGTCAACCTGGTGAACCAGACCGGTTATATTGCCGTGTTAGCAGTCGGCATGACGCTGGTCATTGTTATTCGCCACATTGACCTGTCGGTTGGTTTCTTGGCTGGCTTTTTAGGAGCAATTGCGGCGATCGCCATGACCTCCTGGGGCTTGCCGGCATATCTGGCGATTCTATTGGTGCTGGGGTTCGGGATCCTGGCGGGGCTGCTTACCTCTACCCTGGTGGCGGAACTGGGCATCCCGGCCTTTGTTGCCACCCTCGCCGGCTGGCTCGGATATCGCGGCGCCCTGCAACTTGCCACGCGCGCCACAGGCACGATCATTATTTCGGATGAAGGCTTCGTCGCCATCGGCAACGGTTTCATCCCCGATATTGGGGATATTGGCATCTTGCCGGAGACGCACAAAATTACGTTACTCCTCGGGCTACTTGCAATAATCCTGTTCGTCTCCGGTGAAATCATGGCACGCGGAAGGATGCGCGAGCAGGGATTTGAAGTCTTATCAACTCCAATATTTGTCCTGAAACAGGTATTCGTCACTGCTTTAATCGGCGTTATTGCCTGGATACTGGCAGGGTATCAGGGTCTATCGTGGACGGCCGTCATCATACTGATTGTGGTTCTCTTCTATCATTTCATTACCACGAGGACAGTGCTTGGCCGACATATTTACGCTGTCGGCGGCAATCCAGAAGCGGCCGAATTGAGCGGAATCAGTGTTAAGAGAATCACCCATGTCGTTTTTGCTTCGATGGGTATGCTCGCCGCACTGTCGGGTATCCTCTTCGCAGCTCGCCTGCGCTCTGCCACCACGACGGCCGGAACGTTGTTTGAGTTGGATGCCATTGCTGCGGCCTTTGTCGGCGGCGTATCGGCTGCCGGCGGTGTGGGCAACGTCGTTGGATCGCTCATCGGTGCGCTGATTATGGCTTCCCTAACCAACGGCATGAATTTGATGCAAATTGATATTTCTTATCAGTATATCGTCCGGGCACTCGTACTCGCTGCCGCAGTCATATTCGATGTCACCACTCGCCGAAAGGGACTGATAAAGGGGTAGTAAACCGCTCCTGGTTTAGACCGGCCAATCGTATCCGATTCGGCGGAGGGTATAACCTGGCGCCATTACGCCACCCCTGCTAATTGATTTTTCAGTCACTCAAGAACGCACCAAAAAACAAGCCGCCGAGGGACTTACGACCTGTAGAGCATAAGCCCTCCGCAGGTGCATACTGTTACGGGGCCATTGATGATGCGCTGTTAGACGTAGACCTGGACATCTGCCTCGGCCAGCCCGACCAGCACGCCCATCTCGATCGGGTTATTGGGATCCTGGCTCCATTCCAGCCAGCTCCCGTCATAGACGGCCACGTACTCCTAATGACTCCAAAAAATCGGTAACATCGTAGCAATTGTAAGTGACCAAATTGGGACCATCTGATCAATTTGAGGGCCTAAAAGTCCAGCAAATCGGATCATTCTTACCACTCGAACGCTATTTTGGGCTGTTGGGTCGTTAGGGTGTCCCACGCCTCTGTTTTTTGAGTGCCACGATGTGCCCGATCACCTAGAGTCTTTAGGTGACCGATTAATACACTATAGCCAATCTCTTACAAAAAGAGACAGGGGGCAGCAGCGGCGTTGAAAGCAATATCATTATTGCTGGTGTACCTGGGGTGGGGTCTGTGCAAATAAAATGATTGGGCATTGAGTGTAAAAGGTATTATATTGATTTACGTAAATTGTTGACTGTGGTGCGGTCTGGTACCAAATAATGAACTATTTATGCAGCTGGCAGAATTGGTTACGGTTCAGTATCAACTGTCAAACGTTAAGCCAATAGTCACAAAAAGTACTGCTATCTAATTGACCTATCGGAGTTGTTTACATTGGGTATTGACCTCTCCCAACAACTCTAACAATTTCTATACCCAAAGCCAGCTTTAACCGGCTGGCTATAGGCATCAAGATAAGACAAATAGGGCAAACTCAGTAGGTTAGAAGTGGGAACAACATTCAACTGGAGAAGCCCTGATGACAACAACAATACAGCAACGATGTAATCATTTGCAAAAATTACTCATCGAAGATGCCGATCGCTTGGGACGGGAGAGCAGATTTATCCAACCACAGCAAAAATTGACGAGGGCGCGCTTTATGTTTTCGTTGTGTGTTCAAGGTAGTAGACAATCCTATTTTTTGTAATTCTTCTCACTCGCCCGAATCGCTAGTTTTATGTGACTTTCGAATCATCGTAGACCCCAACTGTCTATCCCCTACGTAAGTATACGCTGGGTAGGAATTAACAGGATGCCGATTACAAAACTAAAAACAGTTGCCTCAAGAAATGCCGTCTCAAAACTGGTGGATCTATACAAAATCCCCCACAATCCAATACCTAACACCAGGCCGATTAATCGGGGGAGAATGAAAGTTTTCTTTCTTTCGAACTGATGATATGATGGTATATATAATTGACCCCATAAATTAGACCACAAGCTAAGAAAAAATAAAACAAAAAAAACTTACTTGTGGAGGACAATAAATGACGGTCAAACGGCAAAAAAGAAGTGCCAGGTTCAAATTTAAGGTGGCTCTGGAAGCGGCCAAAGAACTGAAAACGGTGAGCCAAATAGCGAGCGAGTATCAGGTCACGCCAGGTCAAGTGAGCAAATGGAAAAAACAATTACAGAGCCAAGGAGCCAGCATCTTTGAGACCAAGGCTGACGGTAGCCAGCAGCAGCAAGAAAAAAAGGAAGCAGAGCTGTATGAGCAAATTGGCCGTTTGAAAATGGATCTGGACTGGCTCCAAAAAAAAGTGTAGCCCAAACAGTTGAGCAGAAACGACGGTTTATCGAACCTGGTCACAAACAGGTCAGCATCCGGCGTCAGTGTGAATAGCTGGGTCTCAATCGAGCCAGCTATTATTACCAAGCGGCCACGGAGAGTCTGCTAAATCTGGAACTGATGAGAAAGATCGATGAACAATATCTAAAAACACCCTTTTATGGCTGGCCCAGAATGACAGATTACTTACAGAAACAAGGCTATCGTATAAATCACAAACGAGTGCCGCGTTTGATGCAAAAAATGGACTTACAAGCCATCTATCCTCGCTCACGGCCCAAACATGAGCGGCATAACCACAAAATCTACCCTTATTTATTAAACGGAATTGACATCGTGCAGCCAAATCAAGTGTGGTCGACGGACATTACTTACATTCCGCTCCAAACTGGCTTTATGTATCTGGTGGCCGTCATTGATTGGTACAGCCGCTACATTCTGGCTTGGGAACTATCCAACACCTTGGATGGTCATTTCTGTCAGGTCGCCTTACATCAAGCGCTTACTCTCGGTCGACCTCAGATTTTCAATACCGATCAGGGCGTTCAATTTACCGCCACCGACTTTACTGGCATCTTGACCCAAGCCCACATCCAAATCAGTATGGATGGGCGGGGCCGAGCCTTAGACAATATTTTCATCGAACGCTTCTGGCGCTCTCTCAAATACGAAGACATCTATTTGTCTGATTATGCTTCCGTGCCCGATCTGCTGGCTGGCTTGCAGCGCTACTTTACTTTTTACAATCTCGAACGTCCTCATCAGAGCTTGGCTTATCGCACCCCAACTGACGTTCATTTTACTAATGATACTTTACCTTATGTTAACTAAATTTCCCTTAAATTTTAACGTTCGTGGTCTTGACAATAGGGTCAACTATAACCATCAGCCAGTTTATGGTGGGCAATGACTTCACCTTCAACACTAACGATGTGCAACTGTTCTTGTTCAGTTTCTTTGACCAGCAGCCGCTGTTGAGCATAAGTTGCCGGTACAGAGTAGAAATTGCCCTCATAACTGATCAAACAGTCACGACTACTGCGTCGATAGGCGATGATAGTGGTGTCATAGACAGGTTTTTCTAGAGGCAATAACGCTTCCTGTGACAGGCGGTCAAAGGGAACGGATCGGGTCGTACCATGCAGACGAACATTGGCGATGGTGTTAAGCCATTGAAGAGCTTGACGATTGAGGTCAGCCAGGTCAATGAACTCAAGTCCTGGCCAGAAGTTACCGCGAATGTACTTGATCCCATTTTCAACTTTGCCTTTGGTCTGGGCCCGGTAGGGTTGGCAAGCTCGAGGCCGGAAGCCGTAGTAATCAGCAAAATCCAGATAGCGACTGTTCCAGTGGATGGTGCCATCAGTTTCCCGCTCCAGGACAGCCGTTTTGAGATTGTCATGTAACACCTGATCTGGCACCCCGCCAAAGTAGTTGAAGGCATGCCCGTGGGCTCGTAAAAACCAGGCGGCTTGCATTGAGACCGTGAATTCCAGATACATCGTCCGCGACCAGCCTAAGGTCATCACAAAGGCATACAGTCGGCGTCGACGGCCTCGGTGGTTGATATAGCCAAAGTAAGCCCAATCCACCTGAGCTTGTTGACCTGGTTCAGTCTCAAATCGGACCGTGGCCTGAACTGGTTGTACCTTACGATACGGTTGGACAAAGTAGCGTACTTGTCGTTCTTTGCCCGCATAACCTTGTTTCTTGATTTCCAGATAAAGCTTTTGGGCATTGAGGACGCCCTGGTCAATCCGTTGTTCCAAGTAGGCTATATATGGGTCGATTTTACGCTTCTGTTTCCGACCGATTTTCTGTTTTACAATAATTGGTTCTTGCAACACCCGCCGTACGGTTTTGCGGTCTCGCCCCGTTCGACGAGCAATTTCACTGATCGATAATCCTTGTTGATGATATTGTTTGATCACGAATCTTTCCTCCGGTTTGAGCATTAGCTTTGGCTCCTGAACATTTTTGGTTGACCAGACCATCTTGTTCAGTAACCTTTCTTTTGTCCAAACTGGGGATTTCTATTTTGCCGTTTTTGGGGATTTTACCATTGCCGTTAACAA
>Ga0210124_1000839_pt1 | contig 14606 bp, 16 predicted proteins | sample Muzzi_PWC_D2_FD_185554 | JGI IMG/M metagenome (GOLD analysis project Ga0210124, IMG submission 185554) | Wetland microbial communities from San Francisco Bay, California, USA, that impact long-term carbon sequestration - Muzzi_PWC_D2 (SPAdes) | ecosystem: Environmental > Aquatic > Marine >... | reverse complement strand
CACCGAAATAATTATTTACCAATATAAGACAATTTTGATCAACCTCTCATGCCTGCAGAAGAAGTTGATCAAAATTGTCTTATATTGGTAAATAATTATTTCGGTGTGTTCGAGAAGCCGGTAAATAGTATTATTGAGCAGTGTGGCGGCCAGGTGATTATAGATAATTCTCAGGGTATTTATTCTGAATTCCCATCTAATATTGATCAAATATTCTCACCAAGAAAATTCTTTGGTGTTACTGATGGTGGGCTGCTGCTAACGGAAAGGGAGATTAAGGATATATATCTGTCATTGCCAGTCGATAAATCATCTGAGCGAATAAAGCATTTATTCAGTGCTGAAGAAACAAGCAAAAATTCCTGCTATCAGGAATATCTGGAATATCGTAAAAGTATCCAGAACCTTGAGCTTATGAGAATGTCGGCTAGTACTGCAGGATTATTAAAATCAATAGACCTTGAATATTGTCGTATAAGGAGACATAGAAACTTTATTAGGATGCATGAAAATCTCGGGGAATATAATGAGCTGAACATACCAGTTGAGACACCAGGCGGGGCTATGTGTTATCCATTCCTATACAAGAATAGCGATTTAAAGCATAGGTTGGTTCAGAATAAAATATATATAGGCACTTATTGGCCGGTTTCGTCAATGGCTTCCTCATCATCACTCTTTGAGACTAGACTCCGCGACGAAATGTGCTGCCTTCCCATAGATCAAAGCATGGATGATGATGACATAGAATATGTGGCTAAAACTGTGATGTCTATAATTAATATGTAAGCAGCCAAATGATTATTAATTGCGATTACAGTCGGGATGCGATATGCACTAATGTTTTATGTGTTCTAGCTAATCAACGTCAAATCGATTTACTAATGCTGTTTTGAACGCCTGGGCGATACGTGGAAAATGTAAAATATAATTTTGATGTAACGTGGATATCCGGAATGCCGCGTTCGGGTACAACATGGCTTTCCCAGATATTTGCATCATCGCCTGATGTAAGGCTCAAATTTTGTCCATTATTCTCCTATGAATTTAAAAATATGCTGGACGAGAACAGTACCGTGGGAGACTGGGAAAAACTGTTTTTGGATGTCTATAATACAAAATCAAATTATCTGGATCAGGATTACCTGCGTAAGGATGGATTAGTCCCGACATTTCATGTAAAGAATGATGCCCCAAAACATTTGGTAATAAAGTCAACACGATATCACAATCTAGTACCGCATATTCTGGAAAGAATTAATGATATTCGATTTATACATATTGTCAGAGATCCTTGTGCAACCATCTATTCCTGGCTCTCAAGTCCGTATGAATTTCCGAAAAATGCCGATCCATTAGTTGAATGGAGAACGGGAGCGTGCAGGAAGAATGGGCCTGGTGAATATTGGGGTTTTGATGACTGGAAATATGTAAACAAACAAGCATTACACCTGGCAGAATCTTATCCAGATCGATTTAAAATAATCAGGTATGAGGATTTAGTCAGATACACAGAAAAATATATACGAGAGGTATTTGCATTTCTAAATATAGAGTACGAATCACAAACAAGTGAATTCATTGGCTTATCAAAAAATAAGCACGATTCAAATCGCCGGTCAGTTTTCAAAAGAAATATCATTAAAAATGGATGGGTGGAGAAACTTGATAAAAATATCGTGTCGAAATGTATTAATGAAATTAAAGGAACAGAATTAGAGATATTTGTAGAAAAAGAATATGGCTAGTTATCGACATATTTACTATTGAATATCGTATAGTATTCTGTCTAATATTCCCTAATCATAGTAAACTATGCGTAATATTACTAATCTATCTAACAAGCATATGCCTTAGGCGAACGTATGTCATATAATCTCGCGCCAATTGGTGTCTCTACTTATGCTCGTCCTGAGCATTTACGTCGGGCAATTGAGGCGCTGAAAAATAATGTGCTGGCTACTGAAAGTGATTTATATATATTTTCTGATGCGCCACGATCAGGTGATGAATTACGAGTTGAAGCTGTGAGAAAATATTTGCGAACCATTGATGGATTCAAATCGGTTACTATTGTTGAGCGTAAGATAAATGACAGAGTGGCGAATAGCAGAGGTGGCGTTAATCAATTGCTCGATGAATTTGGCAGGGTTATATTTTTTGCTGAGGATGTTGTTACCGCGCCAGGATTCTTAACATTTATGAATGAGGCGCTGAAATTCTATGAAAATAATCAACGTTTATACAGTATTTCCGGATATACGCCGCCGTTAAATATACCAGCGGACTATCAGCATGATGTATTTTTTCTCAGGAGGTTCAATCCATGGGGATTTGGAACATGGAAGGACCGGTTCAAGATAGAATATATTTCACCGGCCGAATTCAAAAAATTCATATCCGATAGAAGGCGGGTGCGGGAATTCATAAATGGCGGTGGCGAGGATATGTTGAGAATGCTTAAGAAAGATGCATATGGTGAAATCGATGCCGGTGATGTCAAGGCGATGTACACCCAGTACTTGAATGATCAATACACTGTATATCCCGTCAAGTCTTTGACGAAAAATATTGGATTTGATGGTAGCGGGGAACACTGCGGTATAAATGATAAATATAACACAGATATCTGGAGCAAGGTGTCAGATTTTAAATTCATAGATCATGTTAAGCCTGATGAGCGAATTGTTAAATTAAACTATGAACTTCATAGAACTACACTACGTCAACGCATAACGAGATTTACAAAGGATATCGGCCTCTTCTCGTACATTAAGCATACAAAAGATGTTGCAATTCGTCTTTTTTCACTATTCAAGATTGGAAGATGAATGGTTATGAGTATTGGATAAATTAATGTTTAAACAATTAATCAAACATATATTGAGTCTTTCCGGCTATGTTCCTGTCAGGAAAAGTTTTGAACTGCCATGGGTACGGAGAAATAAATTATTAAATTATTATGGTATTGAACTGGTAATAGATATAGGTGCAAATGCGGGTCAATATGCTGGTTCATTATGGAAGAATGGATATAAAGAAAGAATAATATCGTTTGAGCCATTATCATCTGTTTATAAGGTATTGCTAAATCGGGCCTCAGGCAATCATTTATGGGACACCTATAATATGGCGCTTGGGGATATAGACGGCGAGGTCGAGATCAATGTATCTGAAAATACACTGAGCAGTTCAGTCCTCGACATGCTTCCCGAGCACGTTCAGTCAGCACCGGAATCCAGATATGTTGGAAAAGAAATAGTCAAAATAAGGAGGTTGGACACAGTCTTTGGTGAAATCGTCAAGGATGAATCGAATGTGTTTCTGAAGATTGATGTCCAGGGATTTGAAAAGAAAGTACTAGAGGGAGCCAGTGAAGTTCTGAGAAAAATAATCGGTATTCAGATGGAGCTTTCACTGGTCCCGCTTTATCAGGCAGAAACGACTTTGATTCCTATGCTGGAATTAATGAGGGACATGAATTATGAGCTGGTGGGTATTGAGCCTGGGTTTACCCATCCGGAGAGTGGCAGATTGCTTCAGGCCGATTGTATATTTATCAGGGACTCTTAAGAGTATAATTTATTTTCTAATGTGAATGTGGTGCACATGATATTGGAATTGTAATGCCTGAGATTAATGTCAGTGTAACAATAATAACCGTTTGTCTTAACAGTGAGCGATATATCAGTAAATGCATTGAGAGTGTAGTTGAGCAAAATTACCCGTTTATTGAGTACATAATTATAGATGGCGGCTCAAAAGATGGTACGCTGGATTTAATCGATAAATATCACTGGAAACTATCAAAGGTAGTTAGCGAGCCGGATAATGGTATCTATAATGCCATGAATAAAGGCCTGCGTCTGGCGACGGGCGATATCATATTTTTCCTGAATTCTGATGATTATCTGGTTGATCCCATGGTTATAAGTGATGTGGTTAGTGTATTTCTGGATAACCCAGAACTGGATTTGGTTTATGGCGATCAGATACGTACTGATGGTGTGAAGACGATAAGCATCAATCAGCCAGACAGAGTGGGAAGGAGGTCACTCGCGCGCAGAACTATCCAGCACCAGACTATATTTACTCGTAAGCATTTATTTAATGATTCAAATATTTTTGACGAAAATCTAAGGGTAGTTAGTGATTACAAATGGATTTTGGAGGTGTTTCTGAAGCGTAAGTGCAATTACAGGCATATTCCACGCGTAATCAGTGTTATGTCTTCGACAGGATTGAGTGGCACTACTGATTACGAGCCCGAAAGGAGGCATGTTATGAAGGAGTATTTCAGTTATCTCGAAATATTCATGTATAGATTATTGCCACTTTTATTAGTGCACCTTGTGAAAAGTGTTCGCTAAGCAATATGCAGAAAGTTTCTTGTGTCATCGTCTGCTACAATAATGCAAATTATATCAACCGTGCAATAGAGTCGGTTATAAAGCAAACGCGTATACCTGACGAAGTGATTGTCGCAGATGACGGTTCTTCAGATGCATCCAGAGAAATTATCAGTTCTCTCGCATTAAAATACCCGGTAATAAAGCCAATATTCAGAGAAACGAATTTAGGTGTGGCCGCAAATCGTGATTTAGCGATTCGGTCTGCAAGCCATCCCTTTGTTACTACATTGGATGGTGATGACTGGTTTTATCCGGAGAAGATACAAATTGAAATGGACCTTGTTAATCTGGGTGCGGATGTAGCTTATTCTGATTATACATATATTAATGAGAATGATATCTGTATTGAAAGAGTATGCCTGAAAACTTTTTCAGAATTAGACAGCCGGCATCGGCTGGAGTGGATAGCCATGAGAAATGGATATATTCCGCGTGATATTATGTTCAGAAAAGAAATCTATGAGAGCATTGGCGGTCTTGATCATGATTTGAAAACCCATGAGGACTGGGATCTTAAATTACGACTTTCTAATACAGATGCAGTATGGAAATATAATCCAGGCATGGGCACTGCATATCGTAGAGCCGGGCAGGGTCTGTCGGCAACAGGCAGATTACGACGCTGCCGATCCCAGTTGAAGGTATTGGGAAGGAACTACTCAATGCTTAAGACCGAGATAGGCTTGACGGCATTATTTCGTGTCTATATGCAAACATTGGTCAGAATGGCCAGAATTATATCGGTAGGCTGAGCCTCAAATATGGGCAAATATTCTTATAATATCATGTGGCGAGCATATGATAGTGATCCTGATGATTAGGGTGCTTTCTTAGATAATATGAGAAAGGCATTCATTAATTCCCTGCCAAAGGCCGGTACGAACCTGCTCGCACAATGTCTCACATTATTCGGAATGAGGGATAAAAGGACATTATTTTTGGAGAAAGCCGGAATAGGCTCCTATCTGGTAACTGCGAAAACAATTCCCTCATACATCAGACGTATAACGTGGAGCCAGGATAAAAAAGGCTATCTGGTTGGAATAGATACACCAGTCTATGTGCCAAGAGCTAAGATTGACCGATTGTTGACCACTGTGAAAAGTGGGCAATTCATGACGGGCCATGTCGGTTATAACTCGGATCTTCTTGATAAGATAATTGGTATTGGCATTACTCCATTGTTAATAGTCAGGGATCCTCGAGCAATTATGACCTCGTTTGTTAATTACGTGGCTCATGAACGAAGGCACCCATTGCATGAGTTATTTAAAATCTCGGGCAGGCTTCAATGTTATCGGTATTGCCTGTACGGTATACCTGAGGGAGATATATTGCTAAAGCCTTTGCTGGATCGATTTCATGCACTGTCCCCCTGGTATGATTCTGAGCAGGTTGTACAAATCAGATTCGAGGATCTTGTCGGGGTGGAGGGTGGTGGGTCAAAAAACAGACAGCATGAAACGCTGATGTTTATTTCAGAAGTTCTTGGCCTGGATGCGGGTCTGGCAGGCTATGTTGCCAGTAATGTTTTTGGGTCTGGTCGTGCGACATTCAGGGTGGGTAATATCAATTCGTGGAAAGACGAGACACCAGCGTCCATTGTCAAGGAAACTGAGACTCTACTAGGCCCGGTTATGCACCGGTGGTCGTATATTTAGCATGCGGTGAATAGCAAATGTGGGTTTTGTCTGAGTGCCTGATGCAATAACGAGACTGTTAGCTGGTAGTAGCCTGACTGATTCTTATTATTCCACGAGGCATAGAAAATATTGATGATATTATACCCGGCCTGTAGTTTGATGAACGATACTGTTGGCGTGCAGTTATTATTGGGCGAGTGGTAGATTATATGGCTATTGCCGGGTATATAAAAAGATCAATTAAAGGCTACCTGAGAGAACTTCTTACTATTTGGTTGGCTGATTTTAAAGTTAAACCCCCATTACTTATATATCAAATGGGCAAGGTTGGTTCTTCATCTGTCTATAAGACCCTGAACAATAACATAACAGATTATTCACTCTATCATGTCCATGTATTGTCAAGTAGAGGTATTAGTAATGCCAGGAATATTTTTAAAGAAAAGGGGTTGATCTACGCACATGAAAATATCGCTCTCAGATACAGTGCGGCACTAAGAAGGAAATTATTGGCTAATAGGCCGCATGTTAAGATTATCACGCTTGTCAGAGAGCCGATATCCCGATGTATTTCAGATACTTTCCAGAATCTACTCTTTTATATGCAACAAGAGCATCGCAATCAATATGATTATGATTCTATCCTTAATGTCGTTAAGCAAAGACTGAATGACTATAACCCGGACAGGGCCTGGGAATCAAATTGGTTCGATAAGGAGATTAGAGACGTTTTTGGGGTAGATGTATACGATTATCCTTTTGATAAAGACAGGCGCTACGGTGTAATCAATTCAAATAATGCCGATATCCTGATTCTGAGGACGGAGAATCTGGCTTCATCAGTTAAGCCTATATCAGAATTTCTTGGTAAGGAACTGACTTCGTTGGTCGGAGCTAATATAGCTTCAGAAAAAATATATTCGGATGTCTATGCCAGAATAAAGAAGGACCTGGTCGTACCAGACAATATCTGCCAAAAGGTGTATGGATCCAGATATGTGAGACATTTTTATTCAGATGATGATATCAAGAAGTTTATGTTAAGGTGGAGTGGGCATCCGGATAATGAGTCCGGATAGCGTCATGTGTCTATAAAGTGTAATTGGGCGCACTTTGTTAATAACAATATAATTATTTCAAACAGTCGGATGGCGGGCATAATGAAGTCGATCATAAAACTGACTGAGACAGGTAAGTATCTTGATCCTGAATATTGTCATGTCTTAAAGGCTAAGTGATGTCTAATCATACTGTACCGGTATTTGTTTATTCATTGCCGAGATCCGGCTCAACCCTGCTGCAAAGGATTCTTTCCGCACATAGCCAGGTCTCAACTGCCTCCGAGACATGGGCTCTGCTACCGCAGGTATATGCCTTGAAAGAAACGGGGGTATACAGTGAGTATCAGCATTATTTTTCGTGTCAGGCATTGAATGATTTCATTACTACCCTGCCGGGGAAGAAGGATGATTATGTGAGGCATCTGAGAGCATTTATGCTGGCCCTTTACCATGATGCGGCAAATGGACAGGGGCGTTATTTTATTGATAAGACTCCCCGTTATCATCTGATCGTCAATGAAATCATTGATATGTTTCCTGATGCGAAACATATATTTTTATGGCGAAATCCATTATCAATTATTGCGTCGATGATTGATACGTGGGGAAATGGAAGCTGGAATATATACAAGTATAATATAGATCTACTGAAGGGGTTTCCCGGTTTGATAGATGCCTATATTCGAAACAGGGATCAAGTCTATTCATTGCTTTATGAAAATCTTGTGAGCGATTTGGAAGATGAGCTGAGTGGTTTGCTTGAATATTTGGGCCTTGACCATGAGAAAGAAGTTATGAGCGGGCATGTTAAAGTTCAGCTTGAGGGTTCTATGGGTGACCCCACCGGAAGTGAATTATATACTGAAGTCAGTGATGAAGCTTTGACCAAGTGGAAATCTATTATCACTAGTCCGTTAAGAAAACGATGGTGCAGAAATTATATTAACATGATAGGGGCTGACTCATTTCATACCGTCGGATATAATATAGAAACGTTACTGAGTGAACTGGATAGACAGCCTGCTTCAGCCCGAACCCTGCCTGGTGACATCGTCTTTATGTCTATTGGCCTTCTTTATAATATTATTGAGCCCCACATTTTTCTGGATAAGATCAGGATGATTAGCAGGAAACAACCTGTATATGTGAATCGCTAATGCCTGACTCAAGAAGCGATAGTGAAATGAATTATGACTTTACAGTTATAACACCCTGTTATAATGCAGAGCGCTATATTGCAGAAACAATGTTGTCCGTTTTGAATAATTCCGTATTTACCACCGGTAAAGCAACCCTGGAATATATCATCCAGGATGGCGCCTCAGTTGACGGCACGTTGGATATTATCAGGGATATTTCACAAAATATTGACAATAAAAATATTTCTATCAAGATTTATTCCGAGAAAGATTCTGGAATATATCAAGCTCTGAGTCGTGCATTGACCAAAGTCAACGGCCACATCTGTTCGTATATTAATGCAGGTGACTATTATTCCTTTCATGCTTTTGAAATCGTTAAACAGGTATTTGCCGATAATGGGATAAAGTGGTTGACCGGTCTAAAAGTTCTTTACAATGACAAATCTCATGTAGTTCATGTGTCACTGCCTTACAGGTACAGGGGTTCGCTTATCAGGAAGGGCGCCTATGGCAAGTTATTGCCGCTTATTCAGCAGGAATCAACGTTCTGGATCAATTCGTTGAATGACTTTCTGGATATGGATTATCTGGCGTCCCTGGAATTTGCCGGTGATTATTACCTGTGGCGGGAATTTTCCAGGCATGAGGATCTGAAGATCGTTGAAGCCTGGCTCGGTGGATTCAAATTTCATCCTGGCCAGATATCCGAAGCCAGAGCGGAATATCTCGGGGAGCTTAAGATGCTTTCCGAAAAAATGACGGTGTTTGATTATCTGCTTTCGCTAGTGGATCTTGTATTATGGGGTACCCCGTCCCAGGTTAAGAAGTATTGTAATCCGTCCGGGTTATACGTTTACGATCATAAAGAAGAAAGGTACATCTAGGCGGACTCTGTGAACAAGGGAATTCCTGACGCGTGTGAAATTCTGGGTATGCGGGTTGGCGTGTTATCACTGGGTGATGCGGTAATCTATATGCAGGAGAATATGGACGGTGCTTATGTCTGTGCCGCCAATGTTCATATGTGCATGGAAGCCTTTGATGATCCTTCGTTTCTCGAGGTAGTCAATAATGCTGGCCAGGTTGTGCCCGATGGACGGCCGCTGGTTTGGGCGCAGCGCTTGCTGGGTCATAGAGGTGGACAACAGGTGCGTGGTATGGATTTGATGCTGGCCCTGTGCGAGAAATCGGCAAAAGATGGTGCACCGATTGGATTTTATGGTGGGTCGAGTCAATTATTGGATAATCTGATTATTAATCTGCAACGGCGTTACCCTGCCTTGAATGTCGTGTGTCGTATATCGCCGCCTTTTCGTGATTTAACCCCGGATGAAGATAATGAGTATATCGAACAGATTAACCGCTCAGGTGCCCGGATTCTGTTTGTCGGCCTGGGTTGTCCGAAGCAGGAACGCTGGATGGCCGCGCATAAGGGCAGCCTACACTGTGTGATGTTGGGTGCAGGCGCGGCCTTTGACTTTATCGCTGGTAACAAACGCCATGCGCCGCGATGGATTCAATGGCTTGGTATAGAGTGGTTGTTCCGCTTGTGTAGTGAGCCACGACGCTTGTGGCGGCGTTATCTGATTCTGAATCCTCGTTTTATGTGGCATTTTCTCATGCAGTGGCTACGTCATAGGTAACGTAATATCACTCTACATGTATTTGAGACAATTAGTGTTATTGATTCAGTTATTCAATAAAATAACCGTGAATTCAATTTGTAAGTGCAACTCTTCAAGAGTTGCACTTACAAATTGAATTCACGAATTATTAAAAGGAAGATAAGTCATGAATAGAGCTAAAATATTACAAAATGGATTTCCTAAATCAGGTAATTATTTACTATATAAAATCATATCAAAAATATTAAAAAAACATAATAATTTTCGAACTTATATACATCAAACAGGAATAGGAGTTATTGTTGATGCATTATGTACAGATTATAAAACCTTTCCTGAGCTTAATGAATTAGATAATCTACGATTTATTGATAATAGTAACTATTTAGAATTCCCTCATCCTGATTGTAGATTCATACCGGTTTCAATTGATTTATTAACCAATGAGTCTAATTTAATTTGGTCACATGAAAAGCCATGTGATATTGAAAGTAAAGAAATGCAAAATATTACTCATAAGGTATATATTGTTCGAGATGGTCGTGATGTTATTAATTCAAATATTCATTATTTAACAAGCCCGCTATCCCTAAGGTTAAGGCCTGAGTATAAGCATAATTCTGCCGATAAGCTTTATTCTGATATGAAGAATTTTGAAAATTATGTACGCAAATGGGCAGAGCATATTAAATCGTATAATTTAAATTCATCATCATACAAATTGATAAAATTCGAAAGTTTAATTAATAGTAAAAAAGAAACAATAAAATCTTTAATTGATTATTTTGGATATAATTTAAGCAATATTGATATAGAAAAAATAATTGATAATTCAAGTAAAAAAGAAGCTGCAAAGAAAGCACCAAGACATTTTAGAAAAGGAAATGAAGGTGATTGGAGAAATTATTTCTCACAAAAACATAAATCCATTTTTAAGGAATTAGCCGGAAATTATTTAATTGAATTAGGTTATGAAAATGATTTAGAGTGGTAAAAAATTAGTAAAATTGAAATAATTTTAATGATTATTGGAACTGCTGAGGAACATAAATAATCGGGGTCACTCATTAGCCGTCTCCGGTCAAGTAGGCGAGCACTCTACTGAGTGTTTACCCATCAAAATAATCCAATAACGACTTGAGCATGCGCCCGTAATCTTTGTTTGTTGGGCTACTTTTCCTTGGGAAAAGCGCTTCAGTCACCTATCTGGTTCAAGGCCACCCCCCGGTGTGTATATTGTTTTTGCGGCGGAGCCGCTCTCCTACAACAACATTTTATCGCATCTAATTGAGTGATGTATGGATTCCCACGGAGACACAGGGAACATGTGTTGCGTCCCATCTGCCAGACGTCGCGGCATAGCCGCTCCTTGTATCTCTCTCGATATCCTGTTTAGCTATCAGGGTATCAGGGCCGGTGATGAACCTGTGTCGCTCCTGAGGCTTCGAGCCTGTGACGTAGATCAGGTCTCGCCGGTCAAGTTTCTCAATAAACTGGATGGTATCCAAGCCCTTTCTGAATTGAAATGAGGCTGTATGAACAAGGTAAGTGGAGAGAGCGAATGACAATGATCGGAATTGATGTGAGCAAGGACAAGCTGGACTGCGCCTGGATCAACGACAGCGCCGCCCGCAAGGTGAAAAACAAGGTCTTTTCCAACAACCCCAGCGGTCATCACCTGTTGATCGCCTGGGCGATCAAGCACAGCCAGGCGCCCGTCGAGGTCCTGCATTTTGTTATGGAGGCCACGGGTGTCTACCACGAGGCCGTCGCCTATGCGCTGTATCAGGCCGGGGCGCAGGTATCGGTCGTCAATCCGGCGCAAATTCACGCCCATGCCAAGAGTCTGGGGGTGCGCTCCAAAACGGATAAACGGGACAGTGTGGTGATCGCCCGCTTTGGCTATTCCCACCAGCCGCGTCTCTGGCAACCGGAGCCGGAGGCGATGCGCACCTTAAAGGCCTTGATTTCAAGGCTGGAAGCCCTGGACAAGGATATCCAGCGGGAAAGGAACCGTCTGGAGAAGGCGCAGATCGCGCAGCCCACAGGCGAGGTCGTTGATTCGATTCGGACGGTCCTGCAACAGCTGCAAACCGAGAGACAGCGGATTGAGGACCTGGTCAATCGGCATATTGACCAGCATCCGACCCTGAAGCAGGACCGCCAGTTGCTGGAAACGATCCCCGGTATCGGGCCGATCCTGTCACGCCTGATGATCACGCTGCTGCGCAGCCGCGCGTTTGAATCGGCGCCGCAGTGCGCGGCGTTTGTCGGCCTGGTGCCACGTCACCATGAATCCGGCACCAGCGTGCGGGCTCGACCACGGCTGTCCAAAACAGGCAACCCCATGATCCGGGCCAAGCTGTACATGGCCGCCATCGTCTCGATTCAGCATAACCCCGATATTAAGCAGCACTATGAGCGCTTGCTGAAAAAGGGCAAGGCCCGGATGAGCGCCCTGGGTGCGGCCATGCGGAAACTCGTGCATATTTGCTTTGGTGTCATCAAACACCAACAACCCTATCGTCCTCAAGCGGACTTAAATCCCGCTTGAGATCGGTGGAGGGAGATGGTATCTACATTACTGTCCTGGTTCCCGCGCTTGGTGTTGGAACCCAGAGGTGTTTTTAGTCAGTCCTCAGCACTAAGTCCTCAGTCCTGTTTATAATCCCGCTCGCCAAAGATCGCCGTGCCGACCCTGATCAGGGTCGCGCCGGCCCTGATCGCGGCCTCCAGATCAGCGGACATACCCATCGACAGGGTATCGAGTTCCAGGCCATGGTCAAGCAGATGTTGCTGCGCGGCGGCCACGGCGCTGAAGTCCCTGAACTGTTGCCGGCTGTCTTTGCTCGGTGACGGTATCGCCATCAAGCCGCGCAGTCGCAGGCGTGGCAGTTCCACGACTGCCAGGGCGGTCGGCAACAGGGCCTCCAGGGTTAATCCGGATTTGCTGGCCTCGCCGCTGATATTGACCTGCAGACAGATATTCAGCGGTGGCAGTGTGGCTGGGCGCTGTTCGCTGAGACGGCGGGCGATCTTAAGCCGGTTGATGCTATGTACCCAATCGAAGTGGCCGGCGATCTGACGGGTCTTGTTGGACTGGAGCGGGCCGATGAAATGCCATTCGATGGCACAGTCTGTCAGTGCCGCGATCTTGTCACTGGCCTCTTGCAGATAGCTTTCACCGAAGCGGCGCTGACCATGTGCAAACGCCTCGCGGATGTCACTGGCAGGCCGGGTTTTGCTGACGGCGATGAGCCCGATAGTCTCCGCATCGCGACCGCAGGCCAGCGCCGCGTCACGGATACGTTGTTTAGTATTATCAATGGCTTGTGTAAGCCTGGTCATTGCCGTCATGCACCTTCGAGGACGGTTCCGTGAGCCTGATCAGACAGCCCGGGGTCTCTAAAGGAAGCACGGGCGGTGCCGCTAGTTCAGGAGTAGATAACCATTGTATCAGTCGTAACGAAGGGTAGGGAAAAATGGACATTGCTGAATTGCTGGCCTTTGGTGTCAAGAACAATGCATCGGATCTGCATTTGTCGGCTGGTTTGCCACCGATGATCCGCGTTGATGGCGAGATGCGACGCATCAATGTACCGGAACTGGATCATAAATCGGTACAGAACATGGTCTATGACATCATGAACGACAAGCAGCGCAAGGAATTCGAGGAATTCCTTGAATGTGACTTTTCCTTCGAAATCCCTAATCTGGCCCGTTTCCGTGTCAATGCCTTCAATCATAATCGCGGTATGGGCGCGGTATTACGTACCATTCCTTCGAAGATTCTGTCGCTGGAGCAGTTGAACGCCCCGGATATCCTGCGCGAGATCGCCGATCAGCCGCGCGGCATCGTGCTGGTTACCGGTCCTACCGGTTCCGGTAAATCCACGACACTGGCGGCCATGCTTGACCACAAGAACAATACCGAATACGGCCATATCCTGACCATGGAGGATCCGATCGAGTTCGTCCATGAGAGCAAAAAATGCCTGGTCAACCAGCGTGAGGTGCATCGTGACACGCTGGGATTTGCCGAGGCGCTGCGCTCGGCCTTGCGTGAAGATCCTGACGTCATCCTCGTTGGTGAAATGCGAGACCCGGAAACCATCGGCCTGGCGTTGAGCGCGGCGGAAACCGGTCACGTCGTCTTCGGTACCCTGCATACCAGTTCGGCGGCCAAGACCATCGACCGTGTTATCGACGTATTCCCGGCCGCTGAGAAGGAAATGATTCGCTCAATGTTGTCCGAGTCATTGAAGGCCGTGGTATCGCAGACATTGCTGAAAAAAAACGGCGGTGGTCGTGTCGCCGCCCATGAGATCATGGTCGGTACTCCGGCAATCCGCAACCTGATCCGTGAAAACAAGATTCCGCAGATGTACTCGGCGATCCAGACAGGTCAGTCGCTCGGTATGCAGACGCTGGATCAGTGTCTGGAGGATCTGGTGGCCAAAGGTGCTATCAGCGTCGAAGAGGCCCGCAGCAAGGCCGCCAATAAGGATAACTTCTAGACGAAACCTGTCCTGCCCCGTCCGCTTACTGACGGCCGGTTTGTCAGTTCCCATTGATGTCCACTAAACTCCGGCGCGGGAACGCGAGTTATTACTGTCATTTGTAGGAGCGGCTTCGGTGTGACCCTAGTCTATCGCGGCGAAGCCGCTCCTACGGACAAGACCGCGATGTAGGCTACCCATCAGGTATAACCAGCCCGGTATGG
>Ga0210124_1000831_pt1 | contig 14691 bp, 12 predicted proteins | sample Muzzi_PWC_D2_FD_185554 | JGI IMG/M metagenome (GOLD analysis project Ga0210124, IMG submission 185554) | Wetland microbial communities from San Francisco Bay, California, USA, that impact long-term carbon sequestration - Muzzi_PWC_D2 (SPAdes) | ecosystem: Environmental > Aquatic > Marine >... | reverse complement strand
ACTTTTTTTGATTGGCGACAATATTTCGCAGGGTATCAACAACGGTATTAATGAGGCGTTTGAACGGGATCAGGTTAATGTTTCGGAGCTTACAGTCGAAGATAATGAGGTTGTCATGAGAGTTGAAGGCATGATTCTGCCCACCGCTACCCCAACTCCTACGCCGCTTCCTACACCAACGGCGACCCCAACCCCCAGTGGTACCACGTTGGTGATTGTTTTTAACGATCTTGGCGAGACGATAATCTTCAAAGTTGAAGGCAAAACGTCTGTAGAAGATGATACCTGGGATATTGCTGCTAATAGTAGCCAGGTCATAGAAATACCACCCGGTGAATATGAATATACAGTGACCTATAAGGGAGATGGGGCAATTGCGGCTACAGGCGTCAAAGAATGGACCCTTGATACGGCCTATCGCTTGCGGATTGGTTCCTGAGGAAGCAGAGTAGTGACTATTTTTTAGGACATTAAGAAGATAAAAGGCAAATCACCGCAGCGGATGGTATCCCCATTTTTTAAGGTTACAGAGGTACCGGGTTGTACTTGCACATCGTTAACATAAGTACCATTGCGGCTGTCCAAATCCTCAATTTGCCAATTTGCCCCTTGTTTGACCAGTTGGGCATGCTTTCGGGAAATACCAGCGTCAAAAGCCCCGTAGGGACCAAGATCGATATCCGCTTTGTGGTGACTGGAAGATCGACCAATAATAAAGCTCTTCTTCGCTGGGTCTGGCAGGGCGAGAGTTACGTTTTGAGTGGGGAGCAGAATTTGAGGGACTGAGAGGGATGCTGCTTGTCCTGCCTGCGGGTGTACATTCTCAGCCAGGGCTGGTGGTCTGGCAGAGGATGTAAACGTGGGAAAGGGTAAAGTGGCGGTTCCTATCGCTTCTTTTAAGGCATCTACCATAGCATTCATATTGGGAAAGCGATTATCTGGCGTCTTTTGCAGTGCCTTCAAAATTACATCCTCGAGTTCAGGCGGGCAATTAGGGTTGAGTTCGCTGGGTGAGGGGGGTGTCTCTGTAAGATGGGCAATCATCAGACGGTTAGGGTTGGCGTACTCAAAAGGCAACCGTCCGGTGACCATCTCAAACAAAATAACTCCCAAGGCATACATATCGGCCCGAGCGTCAATCTCATCGTTATTGGCCTGTTCTGGGGCAATATAGGCCGGTGTTCCCACAACCAGACCACTATCGGTTAGGGGTGTGGTTCTTGCCATCACTGACGAGCCGTCCGCCCTTTTGACTTTTACCAGGCCAAAGTCGGCTAAAAGGGGCCAATCTTCTTGCGGCATCAAAATATTGGTTGGTTTGACATCCCGGTGAATAAGACCTCGCTCGTGAGCATGTTGAAGGGCGCTAGCCACAGGGATACTCAGGCCAATCACATTAATCCAGGGCATAGGTTCGCCCAATAGGCGGTCTTGTAGTGTGCCGCCCTCAACATACTCCATAACAAAGTAAATGTAACCATCATATTCACCATAGTCATGGACAACCATAATGTTGGGATGGCGTAAGGCCGCAATGGTTTTGGCCTCTTGTTTGAAGCGGGTCAACATATCACGATACCCCTGAGTCACCACCTTGACTGCCACATAGCGTTCCAACTCTGGTTGATAGGCTTTGTATACGGTAGCTTGAGCGCCCTCGCCAATCAAACTTTCCAACTCATATTCATCTAGGGTTCTGCCGATCAGGTTTTCGGGCATAATATCAGGTGAACCTTCATTATAAATAGTCTCTCTAACTTGACCTGTTGGCAAGGAGCCAGCTTCAAATTGTTAAAAGTATAGCATTGAGCACAAGGGAACGCAAGCCTAATTTGAAAGATAAGGCTTTAGCAATGCCTTGATATGATCTTTGGGAAAAATTAGAAATACCAATTAAAATCGCGATTTATGACCTTCGCCTCTTTTGGGGAGCCAAGGATATGGTATATTGTAAGGTATAATGGAGTGAACCCATATAGCACAGCAGATAAAAAATGCTCCTTTAGTATTATTGAATAACTGGATTGCAGATGATACAATGAGTCAGGAGTACAATTTTAACTATTTTCTCATGATTTTCATATTTGGTTCACACTATTATTTGTTAAAGTAGAGGAGGGAGAGGGGAAGAGAGGCAACTAATTTAGCTGAAATAGCGGCTTGACCACGCAAGTCGTCTGGGTGCAGAAAGAGAATAAAAGTGAAACGCCACTCCAAAATATTAACCTATTTTTTCTTTGTCGTTTCAATCTATCCCCTGCTTATTTTTATTATCGTCATGACCGTTCTGGGGGCTTACCTTGTCTCTGATTTTACGCCTTCTCTTTCCAATATTATCGGCGAACCGGTTGCTACACCCCGTACCTGGCGATTGGCAACCCTGCCCACTGCTCCTGCCACCTCTGTTCCACAGATTGTCCTGATTCCTGACCAAGATAATGGCGCCTCTGTCGACACGGAAGGCCAGGCGATACCGGATGCGGTTACCATTACCTCAGATTCGACCACAAATGCCAGTACTGTTAATAATGATGTGCCGTCTCAGGCTAATGCGTCCGAATCGGTAAATACTTCCACGACATCTGTCGTATCGTCAGACGGTATTGCTTCTAACGCTGCTTCTGATAATACATCTTCTGAGCAGTCCGATATGTCGGCGCTACCCACGCCATCGCCCACCTTGGCTCTTGATTTTAGCACCTTTTCCGGTACCCGAACCCCACGGTCAACCCCAACCTCAGAGGGGGGTATTCGCGGTCTAGTTACCGATTTGCTAGGAGCCTTAAATGAGCCAGACTCTACGCCTACACCACGGCCATTGAAAATACTGCCAACCTTGCCCCCTACTCCAACCAGCACAGATACGCCTACGCCGACTGCCACCCCAACCAATACACCAACACCAACACCAACCAACACCCCACTACCAACCAATACGCCTTTGCCAACCAATACGCCACTACCGACCAATACGCCTCTACCGACCAACACACCAGTTCAGAGAGCTCCCTCATCACCGACAGCTACACCTTTACCAACGAACACCCCGACCCCAGAGTATGATTTCTTGCTCAACGAATTTTATAATAGCCCCACAACTAACCATTTCCTGGTGATGTATGTAGCCGTTGTTGATAGCAAGGATATTCCTATTGGCGATATGAAAGTGGTGGGAACCCGGCTGGACTACAATTTAACGTACGAGAGTCCGCTGACAACTTGGTACTACGAAGGCTACAATGCCCCTGGTGAGCTAATCAAATCGGGTAATACAAAGTTTGAGCCACCCGGCGGTATCGAGGATACCTCTTGGTTAATCCACCTGGAAGATGCTCACGGCAATCGAATGTCCGATGACATTCCCTTCGATACGAGAGAAGACGATAGGCAATGGTACTTCGTTAAGTTTCGACGCAAATTCTAAGATTGGTTTGCCTCTACCAAAATCTGTTCGACCATTGCTCGTTCATCATCCAATGATGTAACCAGGCCATCCAGCCGGGCATCGCGTAGAGAGTCTATGATGGTCTTGAAGAGAGGGCCAGGATGCAAGTTCATCTCTGCTTTGAGGTAATTGCCATCAATTAAGGGGCTAACATCGCGGAGTTCATTCTGGAAGCGGACAATCTGCTGCCGGGCGCTTTCGCTATCAAGCGCCAGCCAGGCCAGCAGGCGAGCATCATCGGAAGTGGCCTCCAATAAATGATATAATTCGCTGGCCTGTTTGGCCTTGGCGATTTTACTCGCGTTACGCTTGATGGTGTACACTTGCCTCAAAACATTTCTCTGGCGGACACGCAAATTTAATCGCTCAATCAGCGTGTCTAGCTCGTCCCAGGCCAGCGAGAAAGCTAACAAGCCCAGATAGTGAATAGTATCAGGCATGATATTGCACCAAGGTGTATCATCAAGGCTAGTGTGCAATGTCTCCAAATGTTTGATAAGCCACGTATCAACCATGAGGCTGGGGTGAATGGCCGCCAAAATCCCCAACTCGTCAAGTTTCTGCAAGGCAAGCTCCGGATGCCGCTCCCGAAAGACCAACTCCAACTCATTCATCACCCGCTCACCGCTAACCCGGTCGAGCAAGTCCAGCGCATCATCAAGTAACTCGGCGGTACGTTCCTCCAATTCAAAGTTGAGGCGGGCCATCAATCGGGCAGCTCGCAACATGCGTGTCGGGTCTTCGACAAAACTAAGGCTATGCAATACACAAATTCGACGAGCCTCAAGGTCGCTTTGTCCCCCATAAAAATCCAGCAACTCACCAAAATGGTCGGGCGTTAAACGCAGGGCCAGCGTGTTAATTGTGAAATCACGCCGGTGCAAATCCTGGCGGATGGAGCTTTGCTCCACTTCCGGCAAGGCCGACGGATGACGATAAAATTCGGTGCGGGCGGTGACAAAATCAAGCGAAGCCAGGGTGACATCGTCACCAGCCGGGGGGGCGTTGAAAGGAATCGGTTGATCCAAAATCCATTTGGCTGTGCCAAAGCGGCTGTGGCTCCGCACGCGTCCCCCGTTCTGTTTTTGTAAGTGACGGGCCAGGGTAATTGCATTACCTTCAATGACCAAATCAAGGTCGTACCGGGGGCTGGTTTTGGCTTTGGCATCCGGGTCATCTTCCAGCAGCATTGTCAGCAACAAATCGCGCACAAATCCCCCAACGATATAAAGGGTCGCGCCTTGACCCGAAGCTAACTCGCCTGCCTCGCGCAATAAATCCATAAGTTGAGGCGAAAGTGCCTGCTCTAACTGTTTGGCCAGATTGGGCCGGGCCGGGCGATTAGGGTCGGTCAGTTGCCAAAGGTTGATTAAATCGGTGCGGGTTACTATGCCGATGACCTCTCCTCCTGGCCGGTCAACGACCGGCACTTGGCCGATATGATGATTGGTCATCAGCGTTTGCACCGTGTCGATGCTATCAGTAGGGGTGACGAAAAACTCACCTTTTGTCATAAATTGCCGAAGGGGCGCTCCATCGAGCTTGTGGCGGCGAGCCTTATCAACCTCACGCCGAGAGAGAATACCGACGATTGCTTGGGTATCTGGCTCTACAACCGGAAAACCCTCATGGCCGTAGCGGTCCATCATCTCGGCAGCATAGCCGATTGTATCCGCCGGGGCTAAAGTTCGCGCCCCTTTGGACATAATCTGGGCTATGGTCAGAGCAGGCTGGATTTCAAGATGTAAGAGATTGATAAGTTCTTTTTTTATATCCGGTAAGGATTTCTTTTTGATTAAGGCAGCCGCGGCGCGGGGATGCCCGCCACCACCAAAAAATTCGGTAATATCTGCCACATTGATAGCATCGGTGACAGATCGGGCCACCATCTGTACATGGTCGGTCATTTCTACTAAAAGAAAGAGAGCCTCGGGCTGGTACAAATCTCGCAAGCGGCTGGCTAAACCACTGATTTCTTCAACATAATGATCGACACGGGCCAGGCTAATGACAACAGTATGGCCGTGGATTGTGCGGCTTTCTAAGCCATTGACCAACTGCTCATATAAAGATTTTTGAGCCTCGCTCATAGCATAGTTAAGATATTCGCGTACCAGGTCAAGGTGAGCACGCCCTTCGGAGAGAAGCCAGGCGGCGGCTTGTAAATCACGCGGCTTGGTACTACCATAGGTTAGTGAGCCGGTGTCTTCGTAAATCCCCAATAGCAGCAAAGTTGCTTCAATCGACGAGATGCGTTTGGACATTTCTCGGATTTGCTCAACAAACAAGGTAGCTGTTGCGCCAGTATCGGTTAAACTTAACATTGCCCCCGGCGGGGATGGTTGGTGCAGTTCGTGGTGGTCGATAATATGTAGGGTTGCATCCGGCTTTAATTTTTTGAAATCGGGAATGTGTTGGGTATCGACTACAGTCAGCCGGTTAATGGATTTCCGTTCCAAATCACTCTGTTGCAAAAAAGGGAGCTGGGTTTCATACAGCGTAACAAAATCACGCACGTTGCGATTGAGCGTGGAGGGTAAAATCGGTATGGCATCGGGATAGAGATGCCACGCCCCCAACAAGGAAGCGACAGCATCGAAATCCGCATTCGAGTGGGTAACAATGATATGCATAGCTACAGTATACCATATCGATTTGGGATTTGGGATTTTAGATTTTGGATTGGGCCTAGTAACTACCCATAAATTGGAGTGCAGACTTCAGTCTGCGAATTTTGGCGGAATAATTTCCACACTTCTCCATTTTATGGATGGAGTCTTAGTGGTTTAGGTGTGGCCGAATCTTCTCCAAGAGAGCCTCTTTTGATTGACCACCCCGAATCCGCTCGACCTCTTGCCCATTTTTGAAAATGATAAGCGTTGGAATGGTCAAAACCCTATAATTCGAGGTTACGGTTGGGTTCGTCTCTATGTCGACTTTGACAATCTTGAGTTGCTCTTCGTATTCAGTGGCTATCTCTTTTAGGGGTGGCTCAAGGGCTACACAAGGTTCGCACCACTCGGCCCAAAAATCGGCAATAACCGGAATATCGCACTTCAAAACCTGGGCATCGAAGCTATTATCGGTAACACTTACCAATGTGGTCACGTTATCTACTCCTCCAAGAAAAAAGTATATCTGGAACACGAATATCACAAAGAAATGCGAATATCACGAATTTCATTGTAAATTTTAATAAATATTCGTGTCATTCGCCGCAGGTTCGTGCCATTCGTGATTATTATCACCAAACTATACCCGGACGTATCGGCTATGTCAATAATTGATGGTATACAGACCGCAGAGATTTCTGCGAAGCGTGCCTTTGTAATCTGTTGTTTTGACTCGATAAAGTGACAGGTGATATTATAGAGTTTAATGAGTTAAACAAGGAGTATTACGAATGGGGCTAGATGGTGAGGTTGAAGTTACTCTGCGAGAAATAACCGAAGAGACCCTGCGGTCAGTTCTACAGTTAGAAGTTTCTGAGGATCAGAAGCAGTTTGTGGCAAGTAATGCCGTATCGATTGCTCAAGCTCACTTTTCAAAGCATGCCTGGTTTCGGGCCATCTATGCTGATGACACGCCGGTGGGCTTTGTGATGCTCTATCTTGATGAAGAGAAGCTTGAGTATGATGTCTGGTGCTTTATGATCGACCAGAATCATCAGGGGAAAGGGTATGGTCGCCAGGCGATGTCACAAATCATTAAATTTGTCCGGACTTTGCCGGACGCTAAAGAGCTATACCTGAGCTACCTGCCGGAAGAGGGTAACCCTTTGCCTTTTTACAGAAAGATGGGCTTTGAGGAAACCGGCGAATGGGAAGGTAAGGAGAAGGTAATGAAGCTCATACTTAATCATAAAGAATAAAGTTTTGTACCGCATTTCCAGAGAATAATGATGCCTACTAATAAATTATTGACCGGCCACCATCGATTTAAGCAGGGATTTAGTGCTGCCCCTGACTTGTTCATTAGGCTGGCCGAAGAGGGGCAGAGGCCAAAAGTGCTTTGGATTGGCTGCTCCGACTCACGAGTCATTCCAGAACAGATTACCGGCGCTGAACCGGGAGATCTATTCGTTATACGGAATGTTGCCAATGTAGTTCCGCCTGCTGGGATAGGCCCGGCGGTAGGAACGGCGATAGAGTACGCGGTACTGCATCTGCGGGTGGCACATATTGTGATTTGTGGACACACGGATTGTGGTGGTATCAAGGCTTTGGAGCAGCAAATTGATGTGATACAAGAGCCGCATCTGGCTCGCTGGGTTGAGTTGGCCCGTCCGGCTCTATCTCAGGTGAAAGCTTCGGGCGTGCCGCAAGAATCGAGATATCTGGAGACCATCAAGGCTAACGTGCTGATACAGAGGAACAACCTTACCACATACCGGTGTGTTCGTGAGGTGCTATCGGCAGGCACTTTGACCACGCACGGCTGGCTGTACGATCTTCACACGGGTGATTTACTGGCCTATGACGACCGGAAAAAGGAATGGAATGTGCTGGCAGGGTAGGTCCTATAAAGCGGACTCACTACCGGACATATTTAATCACGAATGACACAAATTGAACGAATAACACGAATTTCTCTAAAATATTTATAAAAACCATTCGTGAAATTCGCCTATTCGTGCTATTCGTGATAATAATTGGGGCCTTTTGGCAAAAATATCCGGTAGTAATTAAGGCGGATTTAGTCAACGTAACGGGCAAACCGTTGCTCATTAACGAATGAGCAGGGAGGATAGGATGAGCAAAATTATAGTGTCACGCCTACATTCAACGCTGACGTGTATTCTAACCATACCAACCCCCGATGACCTGTGGCAGTTGCAGTCGGACTTGCTGGCCCACGGCGGAGAAACTGCCCATAAAGCTCGTGAGGTCGCCAGAGAGTTCCACAGTTACCTGCGCGATTTGGAAAGCAAGACGGGTTCGCGTAGTGCCAGCCGGTGGGGGGCCGTCTTTGCGACGGCAGCGGTGTCGAGTGTGGGGCTGCAAGAGATGTTCGTTGAGCATGAAGACCCCCTGAAGCGCCTCCTGGAGAGCGGTATAACGGCGATGCTAGAGATAAGTTCAGCGGCGAAGCACGTGCAGGCCTGGGAAATGGAAGCCTCGCTGATGTACTACGACGTGGCCTGGTATCTGTATGGTGAACTGTGGGAGGTTTCAGAGGCGACCCGTCCCAAACTCTCCCTGGAAGAGCGACAGGCTTATATCAACCAACTGCTCAATCCTGTCGTGAACTCAGATGAATCTGATGTGACCAAGTCTATGCTGCTGGCCCGGTTGTTCCAGGTGGTATTGGCCGCCCGAATGTGGCCTTTGCTAATGGCAGCGATGTCGTCGTAAGTATTTATATCGTTACGGGATTAATTCTGCCACCGCTAATCCACTTTAGCCCATTGCCAAGGCTCAAAAGAGGCTGTTCAAATGAATGAAGTATTGAAAGACCTATCAACCCCGGCTTTAATTAAGGCTGTTAAGGGTAATTTATACGGATCTTTTCGCTTTCTTAAGCAATCTACAAAGGTAGAGTTTGCTGAAAGCAATGAATTGGTAAGATGGCACGCCCCTATACGCCACCCCTGGTTTAATGGTGTCATTTGCACCCAGCCAGCTTCGCCCCACGAAACATCTATCATTCAGGATACTTTGGCTTATTTCAGATCACGTAAGGTGTCCATTATTACCTGGTGGATGGAGACAAATTTACCGGCTGATGCATGGAAACAGTCGCTGCTGACTCAAGGTTTCAAATTTGATGACAATACGCCAGGAATGGCGATGGATTTGGCAACACTGGAACCAAAGCAGCAACTGCCCGCTGGTCTCCGGATTGAACAGGTGACGAATTTGGAAACATTACAGGATTGGATAGATACATTTGTACAGGCGTTTGAATTGTCGGATAGCTGGAAAGCCCCTATGTATGAAAACTTTGTCGGCCTGGGGTTGGATCTTCCAATGCGGCATTATCTGGGCTATTTAGACGGTGAGCCGGTCGCCTTATCCATGCTATTCCTGGCGGCTGGCGTGGCCGGGATATACAATGTGGCAACAGTTCCAGCGGCCCGAAAGCAGGGTATTGGTTCAGCTCTGACCTTGAAACCCTTATATGATGCCTATGAGTTGGGATATCGGGTTGGTATTTTGCAATCATCCGAGGTCGGGTTTGGGGTTTATCAAAAATTGAGATTTCAGAAGGTCTGCAACATGGGTCATTATTTTTGGACTGAGGAGAAACAATCTTGAGTCATAACCATCTTGACCATTTGTTTCATAATCCTGCTCGAAATCTGGCCGATAGTTGGCGATTATGCTAAATATCCTTGTTATTGGTGCGGGTGCAATAGGATGTTTCGTCGGCGGGCGATTGGCGGCTACGGGACAGCAGGTTACGCTGGTGGGACGTCCGGCCCTGATGGAAAAAGTTGCAAATGAGGGTCTCATCTTACGACATCCGAGCCAGCCAATGCAACGGGTGTATCCCGAAACATGTACCTCACTTGGTGAAATATCAATCCATCATGACTTCATTCTGCTCACCGTCAAATCGCCAGATACAGCCCAGGTTATCGACCAACTGGTTGCGGCCTCGCTGCCCCTGGAAAATAGTTACATCGTTTCGTTGCAAAATGGCATTGGCAATGAGGAAGTATTGGCAGAGAGCTTTGGCGCTGATAAAGTGATGGCTGGAACAATCACCATTCCCATTCAGGTGCCGGAGCCTGGGGTTATTGAGGTCAGCAAAGATAAGGGTGGTTTAGGCTTGGCTCCCTTGCACGCGGCCCAACCGGCCAGAGTTTTGGCCGATGCGCTAAATTTCGCCGGTTTAACCACCCCCACCTATAGTGATTACCGGGCCATGAAATGGTCAAAGCTGCTTCTCAATATTGTGAATAATGGCTCGTCTGCTATACTGAACCTACCACCGGCCCAAATCATTGCCCGGCCCGCTCTATTTGATTTGGAAATCGAGGCGATACAAGAAGGAGTGGCGGTGATGAAGGCGCAGGGAATTAAGGCCGTTAAACTGCCCGGCTATCCGGTTGATTGGTTAGCCCGGCTGGCCAGCAATCACTGGCTGCCGGTGGCGCTTAAGCGGAGCATTCTCCGCCCGTTTATGCTCAGTGGCCGGGGAAGCAAAATGCCATCCTTGCAGATTGATCTGGCGGCTGGTCGTGCCACTTCTGAAGTAGGAGTGTTGAATGGAGCTATCGCTGAGGCGGGACAGAAATTGGGCCTCGCCACGCCGGTTAATCAGACCTTGAATGATATTTTACAGGGTTTGGTTTCGGGTGAATTAGCCTGGGAGGATTATCAAGAACAGCCTGAGAAACTGCTGGAAGCCGTGACTGCCAGACGATAATATCCACCCTCAAAGTTTTGACCACACTATTTCTTTTTGTTATACTCAGATTGTTATTTAAACTATTTTGGAGCAAGTTGTGTCTCTCATTTTTTCTATCATCGCCATCTTGATTGCCTATCTCTTTGGCTCAATCCCGATGGGCTATATTGTGGCTTGCCTTTATGGGGTTGATGTCACGGCCTCCGGTAGTGGCCGGATAGGGGGAACCAACGTCTTGCGCGCAGCGGGTGTCACAGCGGCGGGTTTGACCGTTTTGGGGGATGTAATGAAGGGTTTGCTTCCTATCTATTTTTTCCAGATCGCCTTTGATCCTTTAACAGTTGCTCTGGCCATGACGGCGGCTGTTCTGGGTCACAATTATTCGATATTCTTGGGGTTTAAGGGGGGTGTCGGGGCCGGGACAGCCATTGGGACAGTAGCCGGTCTGTCAGTTATAGCGGGTTTAATTGTGGCAATCTGTGGATTGATTGTGCTGGGTCTTAGCCGCTACGCCTCGGTCTTATCAACGACAGTCGCCATTAGTAGTGTGATTGTGTTAGCGGTTTATGCTGCTTTAGGTTACATGCCTTACGAATATATTATCGGGGCGGTTTTGAATTTGGCCGTTATGGTTTATGCCTTACGACCAAACTACGCTCGACTTAGAGCCGGAACCGAACGCCGAATTGGTCAGAAAACCGAAAATATTACCAGAACATCTCCCCCAGAGGACTCAAATCCGTGAGTTTAACCCCTTTACTTGCCACCTTTAACTTCTCTTGCCTTACTCGTGCCGAAACTCAGTTTCGACACGAGAAAAAAACCTTAAACTTCTCTTCAGAAATAGATTATTTATGGCCCATTACACAATAGATTTACATGCTCATACCACCGCCTCGGATGGTACACATTCTCCCACTCAATTGGTTGAACGAGCGGCTGAACGCGGTTTGCGCGTGCTAGGTATTGCCGACCATGATACAATTGATGGCCTGGTTGAAGCTCAACAAGCCGGTGAGAGGCTGGGAATTGAAATTGTTCCTGGGGTTGAGTTTAGCCTTCGCCACGAATATGAGAAAGACTTTGTGGGTATTCACCTGCTGGGCTACTTTATAGACCCAGAGTCACCGGCTTTGATGAATGTGATGGAAAAGGTCAAACAGGGTCGGGTTGACCAAAAGATATGGCAAATTGAAAAGATGCAATCCTTTGGTTTTAAAGTACCCGTGGAAGAAGTATTCGCCAGAGTCAGCGGCGTACCCGGCCGGCCCCACATTGCCGCCGTGTTGATGGAGTATAACCCCGGTAGATTTGAAAGTATCCAGCAAATTTTCGATGAATACCTTGGCACCCATGCCAAAGCGCATGTTGGTCGACCATTTTCTCTGACACTGGCCCAGGCCACGGATGTGATCAAACAGGCTGGCGGGCTTGCGGTATTTGCCCACCCAGGGGCATACGGCGATTCCCATATCGACCCTATCTTTGCCATACGCAATGCCAAAGCCGAAGGGGTGGAAGGTGTGGAAGTTTATTATCCTTATGTTAAGGGCCATCGCCCCGCCGGTGAGGCGAGTGGTTGGATTGGCCGGATTGAGGCTCTGGCCCGAGAGTTGAACTTACTCCAAACCGGTGGTACCGACTTCCACGGGCGGTCTCATGATGTGGTCGATTTGGGTGATATGGGCCTGACAGACAAACAGTTTGCCACATTCAAAGAAGGGTGGCAGCGTTTACGGGGATTTAAAAATTTTTAAGGTAAAATCATCATTTTTACCGGCTAAAAGCCTATATTTAGGATTGTTAAATTTGGTTGCCCTAGATATAGTGGTATAATCAGACCAACAAGGATTCGGTAACTTCCGGATAAATGTCACCTTTCAACTGATTCAATCTAACCCATGTAACTTGTGTTTTAGCTTTGCCCAAAGGTATTTACCCCTAAAGTTTTGAGCTATGAGCTATTTAATACAGAGATATCTTATCTTCTATACCGGGAATTTTCTCATTATTCCTGTCTCTATCAAAATAGTGACTTAATTTAACGACCGCTACAATAAACTAAATGTAGCGGTCTCTTTTTTTGACAGACCACAACGTGTCAAACTATTACCAAGGGAGGAGAAAAAGCGGTGACAAAAAAATATTGTATTGCCATTGCCGGGAATATGGGGGTGGGGAAAAGTACTTTAACCCAATTATTGTCCGAAAGTTTGGGCTGGACTCCATTTTATGAGGCGGTTGATGACAACCCCTATCTGGCCGATTTCTACAACGATATGCGCCAGTGGAGTTTTCACTCTCAGATATTTTTTCTAACGCGTCGTATCCGCAGCCACCGGGAAATTACTGCATACCCAAATACGGCTCTGCAAGACCGTAGCGTTTATGAAGACGCCGAGATCTTTGCTCGGAATCTCTATCAACGGTGCAATATGTCGGACCGAGACTATCAATTGTATCGTGATCTGTATGAGGAGTTGATTCAAGCCCTGCCGAAACCAGATTTAATAATCTACCTCAAAGCCAGTGTTCCGACGTTAATTGAGCGGATTCACCGCCGGGGTCGAGAATACGAGCGCGACGTCTCCCCCCTATATCTGCAACAACTCAATGAGCTGTATAACACCTGGATAGAAGATTTCACCCTCTGTCCCATCCTAACCCTACAAGCCGATTATCTAGACTTTGTTCGCTTCGACACTGATTTTGTGGACATCAAAAACATGATACTCACTGAGTTGGAGTCGGAGTTGGTTCACGTCTGATGCCTCATGAGGAAAAGTGATAGATAGGGGTTAATCCCATATCTAACCTAAGTTGCTACCCTTTTATTAGACACCCGGTTTTTCCAAAATAGAGTCTCAATTTATCTACCAGTAAGCCACATTCTCAATAAATCTGACGTAATCATGCAAAAACCGGGTGTCTTTCCGAGTAACTCAAACAAGGTGGCAACCTGAGTTATCTATCACTTATACCAATCCAACTTATTAAATCTATCTCTCTTTGGAATTCTATTCAATTAAAAAGTGTGGCAACACCGGCCGATACCAGGGGATGCGAATTGGTGAGCCAAGTTGAATCAGTACCGGGCCATGAAAAGTGCTGACCCCATAGAAGTCTATATCCTCTAGACGGTAATAAAAAGTATCGCGGCCTGGTGTGTCGACAAAAGTATAGGTTGCCCCCGTAACCGGGTCGCCTTCGGCAGCAATGAGGACACTATTGACTTTTTGCCACGGCCCCTCCGAATCTAGCGCCCGGTAAAGGTTAAATCCAGCGTTGTCGATTTCAGTGGCGGTCTCCCAGGTGATAACTGCTTGATTCTCGTTGGCCTCAATAGTGAAAGAGGCCAAGTCAACGGCGGTTGGCTCTTCTTCAGTAGCGCCTGGTGTACAATCTGACTGAGTTCCCCATTGAAAATTATCAAGAAAGACCGCCGAGTCTAAGATGTCATCGCCCATATCGGTGATAGACAAGATAACCACAACATTGGAATCGGGCGGCAAATCTTCGGGTAGGCAACCGGTAGCCGTCAAGAGACCGCTTGTGCCATCGTAGGTGCTAGCGGTATCAGGGTTAGGAATTGTAGGATCAAAGCCAAAGGCTGCATTTACAGATATTACATCATTATTAGGGTCAAAGGCGAAGTTGTACGGCGAGTTGATAACATTTCCTACAATGGCAAGACCCGAAGAAAAGGGTTCGGCTCCTAATTCGGCAATGAAAGAGTCATTGAAATCGCCACCAATCCAGTCTGGAAATTCCTCCGAGTAAAAGGCAAAGTCGAAATTTAGACCCGTTGAACCCGGCGGTGGGGTAAGCACCAGGGTTAACTGAACCAAATCGGTGCCATTACTATTGTTGAGGCCATCAAGGGTGGCGCT